>Ga0181554_1000430_pt1 | contig 42092 bp, 34 predicted proteins | sample 011ome_16_FD_145602 | JGI IMG/M metagenome (GOLD analysis project Ga0181554, IMG submission 145602) | Coastal salt marsh microbial communities from the Groves Creek Marsh, Skidaway Island, Georgia - 011503CT metaG (spades assembly) | ecosystem: Environmental > Aquatic > Marine > Intertidal zone... | reverse complement strand
ACCGGTTGGGCGTTAGGCCGGCCGCTATAGCTCGCAGAATAATCGGTGGCATTGTGTATGTTGATGAAGGCAACCCTGCTGCCTAACTTTTCGCAGATTTAATCAGGGCGATTGCGACTTTCTCTCTCCCGATCCAGTAGCCAGAAGCCACCTTGGGTCAGAATCACGCCAAGGCCAAAGCCAACCACGAAAAATTCCGAGTGATGATGGCCCATGAGCTGGCCAAGGCCCTTGCCGGCGAGATAGCCGATAACCAGGGCAAAGCCGATGCGGAGTCGCTTGAAGATCTCGTCGGTATTCATGAATCTCTCATTATCTGGGGCGGCGGCCATCAACGGGTTGCTGGTGGTTCTGTCCTTGTCCTACAGCCAATCCTTTCCCTTTTTCCGTACCTGTTCGTAAAACGCATCCATCACCTCGACGAAGGATTCGTCCTTTTCCCAGAACGGCGGGAAGTCCCCGCCCTTGCGGATGAGGATGCCGGACACGGCGGCCGGCGGTGGGGGTTCCACGCCGGCCGGGAGTTTCCGTTGGCCTCGCCAGAATGTGCGCGGGGAGACGCTGTCCGGTAGCGCCTGCTCCATCGGGCGGCTAAAGAACGAGGTGGCGGACTGAGGCGGTGGAGGGGCTTCATCGAGGGCGGAAGCCAAGGCGGTACCCAGTGGTGTAGCCCTGAGTCGCTGAATCAATTCACCCCGGGAGAGTCCGCGCAATTCAAACAGCAGGAACGGGTCCTGATCCAGCCGTCCGGCCAGCATTAAATAGAGCGCGGCGACATGTTTGCAGGGATTTTCGAAATCCGGGCACGAACACCCGCTGGCTACATCCAACTGACTCGATGGCAGGAGGTTGACCCCCAGTTCCGACAGAGGACGTTCGATCTCGTCCGGCATCTCATTAAACAGCAAGCGGGAGATATAACCGGCCCGGCTGCCGATTAGCGATAGGGCTTCGTCCCAGGCAACGTGTGGAATGGGCGCGAATGTCAGCCAGGTTTCGTAGACGGGAACTTCGTGGATGCCGTAGTAGGGGTTGATCTTCCCCTTGATGCTGGCTTCAACCCGGTTGCCGCGAATCTCCCAGCGACTGACGCGATGGTTGCTCAGGTATTGCTGTCCACGTGCCAGTCGACCGGCTTCCGTGAAGGATGCCAGCACCTCCAGAAAGCGGCGCCCCCACCAGGTTTTGCTCATTTTGTGGATGGGCATGATTTGAGCGTCGTGTGAATAAATCAGATGGATTTGGCTGAAGACAGCAACACCGGCTGAGCACTCGCTCGCTGGATTGTGACTACCTTGCCATGATAGCCGACCCATGAGGCTGTCGGAAATGATTGCAGCGGGTCAAAAGCTGCGGATGACTCTGACTGAGGCTTCGGCCAGCGTATTTTTGTCAGTTATGCGGGCGCCGATACCGCCCTGCAGCATGAAATGGTCGGTTACCTCCCACTGCAGTTGGGGCATCAGCAGGAAGTTGGTTTTTCCTTCTGCCGATTCGGCGAGGTTGGTTTCCAAGCCCAGAGTGATGTTGGGTGCGACATCGGCAAAGACGGAAAAGTTTACGATACCCTCCAAGGCGTCTCCGGGATGCCTTGAGTTGGTGATCCCGCGTAAACCAAACATGCCCAGGACGCTCCAGGTTCGGCTCAGACGCAGACCCGCCACATAGGTCAGTGTTGGCAGCCAGTTGGCAGGTTGGCGATCGTATTGGACGATGAGTTGAGCGCCATGGATGTAAGTATTTCCGAATGCCTTTCCGAATGTCCATTGAGCGCCACCCTTGTATGCGGCTAACCGGGAAGTCTCAAAGGGTAATTCAAGTTCCAGTGCGAAGCCGTCCAGCAAGGCATATTCCATCTCCGGCGCCCACTCTAATCCTTGCCCTGGCAGACCCAGCGCATCCGGGACAGCACCCCCCTCGCCGCCCGAGGAAATCGGGAAAAGGCCGACCGCATTGACCTCGAGTTCTCCGTGATGGGCTCCCAGGGGTCGCATCAGGTCAAACACCATCGGCTCGGGTATTCGCGGCTGGTCATCCTCCGATGAGGCATCTTCTGCCCCCCATGGTTCGATATCACCCAAGGGTCCTTTTTGCACTGTGGGTCTGGGCGGGGCAGTGGCGCTGGCTGATGGAGCCGCCGTCAGCGTTGCGAAGAGTAAGAAGAATTCAAGTGCTATCCCTGATCTGATTTTGGACATGCTGCCATTCTAGAAACCTCAGCTTTCATGAACCTTTCAGTGAAGGAAATTTGCGGTCTAAAGGGCATTTTGATGGTCGCCGGGTTTGGCTTTCATTCTCCAGCCTTCAGGCTGAATCGTAATGCAGCCAGCGCCGGATGATTTTTTCCAGGCCGACAATCAGATAGATCATGAGGCCGCTGCTGATGGCCAGCAGCCATTCTTCCGTTCCGATAGGCGAAGTATGGAACAGCCAGTTCATGGCCGGCAGGTAGATCAACGCGGCCTGCGCCAGCATCATGGCGGTGATGCCTGCCCAGATCCAGGGATTACTGAACATACCGACCCGTAACATGGAATGGCTGAGCGAACGGCAATTCAGCAGGTAGAAGGACTCCCCTACAGCAAAAGCATTCACGGCGGCAGTGCGTGCCTTGGCGATGGATTCGCCTTGACCCATTTCCCATTCGTATAAACCAAAGGCCGCTGCCGTGAGCATGACGCCAACGACCACGGTGCGAAACAGCAGTTGTCGGGTCAGGATGGGCTGGTCCGGATGCCGGGGTTGTCGGTTCATGATCCCGGCCTCTTTGGTCTCGAAAGCGAGCGGCAGACCGAGCAGTACCGCCGTAGCCATGTTCAGCCAGAGGATTTGCACCGGCAGTATCGGCAGGTCGATGCCGGCCAGGATGGCGATCAGAATCACCAGGCCCTCGCCGATGTTGGTGGGTATCGTCCAGGTGATGAACTTGACCAGGTTGTCATAAACACCACGGCCTTCCTCAACGGCGGCGGCAATGGTGGCAAAGTTGTCATCGGTCAGCACCATCGCGGCGGCTTCCTTGGCGACTTCAGTGCCCGTAATGCCCATCGCAACGCCGATGTTGGCCTGCCGCAGAGCCGGCGCATCGTTGACACCATCACCGGTCATCGCGACGATGTGGCCAGCTGCCTGCAAAGCGGTGACCAGCCGCAGTTTCTGCTCCGGGGCGACACGGGCAAAGATCGTCGTCTGTTCGGCGGCTTGGCGCAGTTCGGCATCGCTGATCTCGGTCAGCGCCCTTCCATCCAGAGCCCGAACCGGCTCACCCGCATCGGCCAATCCGATCTGCTCGCCAATGGCAACGGCAGTGCCGACATGATCGCCGGTAATCATTTTTACGCGAATCCCGGCGGCTTTACATTTGGCGACCGCCTGGATGGCCTCGACTCTAGGAGGATCGATCATGGCCTGCAGACCCAGGAAGGTCAGCCCTTGCCGCACCTGATGATGATCCAATACTCGCGGTTCAGTGCTGTGGTCGCCGCGCGCAAAGGCCAGCACACGCAACCCTTGACTGGCCAATGCGGCGACCTCCGCATGAATGGTCGCCGGATCGAGGGTTATTGGCTTCATATGTGTGTCAAAGGCGCGGTCACACCTGGCAAGCAGGCTTTCCACCGAGCCCTTGAGGTAGATATGGTGGGCGTCTTCGGCTCGATTGTGATGCAGCGTGGCCATGAACTGATGAGCCGATTCGAAGGGAATGGCGTCCAGTCGCGGGTAGCTGGTCGCAATCGGGTCGCGGTGCAAGCCGGCCTTGTGGGCCGAGACCAGTAGCGCGGCTTCCGTAGGATCGCCTTCGATATGCCATTGCCCCGCCTCGGTGAATAGCCGGGCATCATTGCACAGCAGGCCGGCTCGGAGGGTTTCGATCAGCGCCGGTTGACTGGCCGGGTCGATTATTTGGTCAGGTTCCTGCCGGAATTCGCCTTCGGGCGTATAACCGGAACCGCTCACCCGGTAACGGACACCGCCGGCATACACGGCCTGGGTGGTCATCTGGTTCTGGGTCAGGGTGCCGGTCTTGTCAGAGCAGATGATGGTGGTGCCGCCCAGGGTTTCCACGGCGGGCAGCTTGCGGATGATGGCGTTGCGTTGCGCCATTCGCCGCACGCCGATCGCCAGCGTGATGGTCACCGCCACGGGCAGCCCCTCAGGAATGGCTGCCACGGCCAGCGCCACTGATGCGATGAAGGATTCGATCGGATTTTCCCCGCGCCACCAGCCTACGGCAAAAGCCAGGCCGGCGAGACCGATGATCAGCCACATCAATATCCAGCTGAATTGGCCGATCTTGCGGGTCAACGGCGTTTCCAGTTCCGTTGCCGCCGAAATCATCTGATTTATGCGGCCGATTTCGGTCCGGTCACCGGTTTCGATGACGACACCGACGCCGGTTCCATAGGTAACCAGTGTCGAGGAGTAAGCCAGATTAGCCCGGTCGGCCAGCAGGGTATCCTCCGGCAGCGTATCCGGGGATTTTTCTACCGGGACGGATTCGCCGGTTAGCGCGGATTCATCGATTTGCAGCTCTCTGGCTTGAAGCAGCCGCAAGTCGGCTGGCACTTTGTCGCCCGATTGCAGATAAACCAGATCGCCCGGCACCAATTCCAGTGAGGAAATCACCCCACGTTGGCCCTCCCGTAGCGCAGTGGCCTGGACGCTGAGCGCGCTGGCCAGTGCGGCAATCGCTCGCAAGGCATTCATTTCCTGAATGAAGCCAATGATGGCGTTGATCAGGACGACGCCGATGATGACGCTAGCGTCGACCCAGCCCTTGAGCGGTCCGGTCACAAAGGCTGAAATCAGCAGGATATAGATGAGCGGATGATGGAACTGCGACAGAAACAGCCGTATCGGGCTGATGCCCTTGCGCGGCGTCAGGCGGTTGGGGCCAAGGGCGTCAATACGGCGCGCGACTTCATCGGCGCTCAGGCCGATTCCCGGCTGGGTGTTCAGGCGGGACAGTACGCTGTCAGCAGGCAAGGAATGCCAATGATCGGTGGCTGATTTCTCGGTGATCTTTTTCATGGTCATTTCCTTCCGGGTTGGTCGACAGCGGTCTTGCCGGTTATCTCGGGGGCAATTGGGTTGTTTGGCTCAGATGGCCAGCGCGTGGCCGGCAGCGGACAGCGCTCCGGTATCGGCGGGGAACTGAATCTCGACGCAAAGTCCGGAGCACCGAGCATTTGCCTGGATACTCAGCCGGGCCTGGTGCAAGTCGGTAATTTCCTTGACGATGGCCAGCCCCAGTCCGCAGCCGTCCCCCGGGCTGCCCGGCACGCGGTAGAAGCGCTCCAGCACCCGCTCGGATTCGGCCGGGTTGAGTCCCGGTCCGTCATCGCAAACGCGGAGTCTGACAGATGGATGGGCCGTGATGTCTACTACGATATGCCCCCTCTGGCGGCCATAGCGCAGGGCATTGTCCAGAAGATTGTTGAGGAGTTCTCGCAGCAGGGTGCCATCACCGGTCACTTCCACCCGGGTCTCCGGGGCGTCAAACGCCAGGTCCATGTCGTGCTCCAGGGCGCGAGGCGCCCATTCCAGGCAGGTTTCCCGGGCCAGACTGACCAGGTCGATGGGCAGTAACGCCCGCCCGCCGTGCATGGTGACTTCGGAATGCGCCAGCACCAGCAGCTGGGAACTGAGATGGGCGACACGGTCTGCCGCATTCTTGATGTGCAGGAGTGCTGGTTTCAGTGTGTCCAGCTTCTCGCTTCGCGTGGCGAGTTCCGCCTGCAGTTTGAGGCCCGCCAGTGGGGTGCGCAGCTGATGCGCGGCATTCTCGATGAAGCGGCGCTGAGTGGTCATGGACTCTCCCAGCCGTTCCATCAGCGCGTTAATCGTATGCGTCAGTGACCGCACTTCCAGCGGGACGTCTGCATCAGGGATCGGCGTCAGATCGCGGGCCGAGCGGTCGTCAATCGATCGGGTCAGGTCTGACAGCGGTTGAAGTCCGCGCTTGATGCCGCTCCAGACATGAAACAGGGTCACAAATACCAGGAGGAATTGCGGCAGGGCTACCGCAAGAATGATCTCATTGGTCATTCCCTGACGTTTGCGGAGCGTTTCGGCGACTGAGACCATGACCTCGTTGCCGCTGTTGGCAGGGGTCATCAGCACCGACACCACACGCACTTTCTCGTTTTGCATGACCCGATCAGAGAACAACGGTTGGGCTATGTTCAGTTGATCCATGCCAGGACTGGGCAGGGCCCGGTCGCCAGCGATGAAGCCGCCGGCATGGGACTCGATCTTGAAAAATGTTTTATCCACGGCATCCCACCGGAAGACCTCGACGGCGATGGGCGGCAGTTCGAAAGTCACCTTGTCATGGTAGGGCTTGACCTGTTGTGCCAGTGAGCGGGCCGAGTCCATCAGCCAGCGGTCATAGGCGAGGTTGGCAAAGTGCAGGGCGACAAAGTAGGTGAGGGCGACATCCAGCACCACTACCAGCACCAGTGGCCAGGTCAGTCGATGCAGCAAAAGGCTTCTAAGGCTTTGCGGCCGGCTCATGGGCGATATTTTTTTCAAGCACATAGCCCAGACCACGCAGCGTGCGGATGCTGATGCCTTCCGGCGCCAGCCGGCGACGCAAGCGATGGATGTAAACCTCGATGGCGTTGTCTGCAAGTTCTTCAGCACCCACCGCCAGCCGCTGGGCAATGCGATCCTTGCTGACCACGCGACCTGCCGACAGCATGAGGGTTTCGAGCACACCCTGTTCACGCGAGGGAAGTAACAACGGCGTATCACCGAGATGGAACTGGTGATCAAACGGCGCCAGTCGCAAGCGACCCAGGGTCAGCTCCTGCTCGAAGCCGCCGCGGCTGCGGCGCAGCAGGGCCTCTACGCGCGCTTCCAGTTCTCTCAGGTCGAAGGGCTTGGTCATGTAATCATCGGCGCCAAACTGAAGACCGCTGATCCGATCGTTGAGTCCATCTCGCGCCGTCAGGATGAGTACGGGCAGGGTCAGTTTCCGGCTGCGCAGCTGGCGGAGCAGGTCCAGCCCATCACCGTCCGGCAGACCAAGGTCAAGAATGAGCAGGTCATACGGCTGGGTGCGCAGGGTACTGTCGGCAAAGCCGGCGGTCATGACTGGCGTCACGTCGAATCCAATCCCGGTCAGGCTGGCGACCAGGCCGTCGGCCAAGGCGGGGTCGTCTTCCACCAGCAAGATTTTCATAGTGAAAAAGTTCCGGATGTAAGGTTCATGAAAGCTTTGATCTATACCATTCGCCAGTTGCCGGTTTCGCCGAAAAGCGCGACGGCAGGATGCGATCGGATTGGACTCTAACATACCCAAAAAAGTGGGCGAGGACAGATAAACGCAATGAAACCGGCCATGTCTTCTTCACTGACCGGGCGCGATATCCGCCTGGATTTTGTGCGTGGTCTGGCGTTGATGATCATCTTCATCAATCACATTCCCGGCAACGAGGGCCAGTTTTTGATGTTGTCTCGTTATGGCTGGAGCGACGCGGCCGAGATCTTCGTCTTCTGTTCGGGTTATGTCTCGGCCCTGGTGTTTGGTCGCGGACTGGATCGGGCAGGATTGTGGGTGGGGACCGCGCGCATTCTTTCGCGCTGCGGGCAGATTTATGCGGTGCATCTGGGCCTGTTCTTGGCGCTGGCCCTATCCTGCATCATCGGTAACAGCCTGTTTCCGGGACATGACTACGTCCAGCAGCTCAATATCCGTTACCTGTTTGATCACACCGAGCAGGCGCTGCTGTCGATGGTGACGCTGTCCTACTTGCCCAACTCGATCGATATTCTGCCCATGTATCTGGTGCTGCTGGCATGGGTGCCTGTGTTCTGGGCGCTGTCGCGTCTGGATCGCACACTCGCCTGGGGCATCTCGATTGCGGTCTGGCTATCCACCTACCTGTTTCATCTGGAGCTATCGGCCCAGCCGGAGACTGACCGTGCCTGGTTTTTCAACCCCTTTGCCTGGCAGCTGATTTTCTTTGCCGGCTATACGCTGGGGGCTGGATGGCTGAGGATACCCTTGGGTCGAAAGCGATGGATGTTCGGCAGTTTCGCAATCATTGTGCTGGCGGTTCCTTTTTCCCATGAAATCATGTTGCGCCCCTTTGACTGGATGACCGGGCTTTACGGTTATATCGCTCCTTATTACGAAAAAACCCGGCTTGGGCCGCTGCGTTTGATGCATTTTGCTGCGCTGGCCTATGTTGTGGCCACCCTGCTGGGTCGGCATCGGGAATGGCTGCAGAATCCCCTGGCGAGGAAAATCAGAGTGATCGGACAGAATTCCCTGGCCGTCTTTTCCGTCGGGCTGTTGCTGGCCTGGGTTAGCGGGATGGTCCTCGATCAGTTCGGGCATGGGCTGACGCCCCTGTTGCTGATCAATCTGGGAGGATTGTCAATCTTGCTGGCCTTCGGGCAATGGCTCAATTGGCTGGATGGCAAGCCCTGGAATGTGGAGGCGCCCAGTCATGGCGAAGAATGCGTAGTCGGGATGATGGCGGACGCTGGCAATACCCCGGTCCTGGCCTTGCGTCCGCTGTCAGTTGGTCTGTTGCTGTTGCCGCTGGCGATTGCGCCATTCCTGTTGCCGAAAAAGCCGGTTCAGATTCCCTCAGGCGTTGGTCAATCTGCCGATCCAGCGATTCATCGTTAAGGTCCGGCTAATCCCCGCCGTTTGGAGCGAGGAGGTTTTTATGCAAATTCATTCGCCGGCCAGGGACACCGGCTTTCTCGATCGAGTGCTTCTCTGGGATGATCGGGAGTACCGCTACCAGATTTTTCGTCCACGCGGTGAGGCCCCTGCTGCAGGGTGGCCGCTTATTCTGTTCCTGCATGGCGCCGGTGAGCGGGGCCGGGATGGTCTGCTGCAAACCCAGGTTGGGCTGGGAGCCGCCATCCGCCGTCAGGTATCGCGGTTCCCCTGTCTGGCGGTGTTTCCCCAGGTTTCGGGTGGGCGCTACTGGAGTCGGCCCGATATGGCGGCTATGGCCATGACTTGTCTTGAGCAGACCGCTCAAAGCGAGCAAGTCGATCGCCAGCGGCTTTATCTACTGGGCAATTCCATGGGCGGGACCGGCGTCTGGTACCTGGGTGCGCGTTATCCCGAGATTTTCGCCGCACTGGTGCCGGTTTGCGGCGGTGTCAATTATCCTGCCAGAGATTCGGGCGATCCCGCATCCGGGGAAAACAGCGTCATTTATCAGGCCCGCGCCGAGGCTATTGGTGCCACCCCGGTCTGGGTTTTTCACGGCGCCGCAGATCCGGTGGTTCCGGTCGGCTTTTCCCAAGGCATGGTGGCGGCGATGCTCCAGCGAGGGCATTCCTGCCGCTACAGTGAATATGCCGGCCACGGCCACGATGCCTGGGAACCGGCTTTTGAAGGGCCGGAACTCTGGGCCTGGCTGTTTCAACAGCACCGATAGAACGCCTTTCTTGGGCGTCACTTGGTCGATGCCCGGCCCATATCACGAAGCCCGACGGTTTCCCGTATCACGGTGGCGTGTGAAAATCAGGCTTCAACGCACCTCATCGGAGCTCCCGCGCATGAATGACGCCCGCCCTGTAGACGCCTCGGTTATGGAAATTGCCGAGCACGAAACCACGTTCGTCGTCCGGTTGATCGGGCGCATGGATAGCTTGCAATGCCAGACCATCCATGAACCGCTGGTAACCAGGATTACCGAAGCAGGAAAAGCCGTGGTGCTGGATATGGAGGAGGTCACCTTTGTGGCGTCCGCATTCCTGCGCATCTGCATCATGGCGGCTAAGATCGTTGATGGCCGGATCCGGATGATCAATGTCAGCCCGATGCTCAAGAAGGTTTTCAAGATTGCTGGGTTGGATAGCCATATCACCATGACGGCGGGCTCCTTCAATCCGGTAGCGCCAAGGCATGAGCCGGTTTACCCGGTGGTCAAGTCGGTGGAGGCCGGGGCCCTGATCACCGCCGAACGATACCGGGCTATGTATGACCGATCGATCGACGATCCGGGCGGGTTCTGGGCTGATCTGGCGAGTGACTTCCTGCAGTGGGACAAGCGCTGGGATCAGGTTGGCCAGTGGGATTTCTCCAAGGCTCACATCGAATGGTTTCAGGGCGGTCAATTGAACCTCAGTGTCAATTGTCTCGATCGTCACCTTGCGGCGCACGGTGAGCGTGTTGCCATTCTCTGGGAAGGCGACGAGCCGGGAGAACAGCGGCAGCTGACGTACCGTGAACTGCATGAGCAGGTTTGCCGATTCGCCAATGTGCTCAAAGCCCAGGGCGTCAGGCGGGGCGATCGAGTCTGTCTTTATCTGCCGATGATTCCCGAGGGTGCGGTCGCGATGCTGGCCTGCGCCCGCATCGGTGCGGTGCATTCGCTGGTGTTTGGCGGCTTTTCGGCCGAGGCTCTCAAGGACCGGATCCTGGATGCCGGTTGTCGCCTTGTCGTTTGTGCGGATGAGTGCCGTCGCGGCGGCCGGCGGGTGCCGCTGAAGCAGAATGTCGATGAGGCGGTGCAGAGCTGCCCGGCGGTGACCTCAGTGATCGTCGTGCGCAACACGCAGGGCGCTATTAACTGGGTAGAGGGGCGTGATTTTTGGTATCACGAGCAGATGGCTCTGGTCGACGCGCAATGCCCGCCCGAATCCATGGGCGCGGAAGATCCGCTGTTCATTCTCTATACCTCTGGCTCTACCGGCCAGCCCAAGGGGGTGCTGCACACGACCGGCGGCTATCTGTTGTATGCGGCAGTCACTCATCGCTATGTGTTCGATTATCACGAGAATGAGGTTTACTGGTGTACAGCCGATCTTGGCTGGGTGACCGGACACAGCTATGTGGTTTACGGACCGCTATGCAATGGCGCTACCACGCTGATGTTCGAGGGTGTGCCGACTTATCCGGATGCCGGCCGCTTCTGGCAGATTATCGAGAAATACCGGGTCAACATTTTCTACACGGCACCTACGGCCATCCGCGCACTGATGGGGCAGGGCAATCGCTGGGTTCACGCCAGCGATCTCTCCAGTTTGCGCTTGCTGGGGTCGGTGGGCGAACCCATCAATCCGGAGGCCTGGGCCTGGTATTACCATGTGGTCGGCGATTCGCGGTGCCCGATTGTCGACACCTGGTGGCAGACGGAAACCGGCGGCATCATGATCACGCCGCTCGTCGGGGTCACTGACCTCAAGCCGGGTTCCGCCGCGTTGCCATTTTTCGGTGTTCGGCCGGCGATACTTGATGAGGCCGGCAATTCAATCGAAGGGCCGGGTGAGGGTGTGCTGGCCCTCACCGCCTCGTGGCCAGGGCAGGCGCGAACGATTTACGGAGATTCGCAGCGGTTCTTCGACACCTATTTTGCGCCTTATCCGGGCCACTATTTCAGTGGCGACGGTGCGCGCCGCGATGAGGACGGCTATTACTGGATCACCGGTAGAGTGGACGATGTCATCAACATCGCCGGCCATCGTCTCGGCACCGCAGAAGTCGAGAGTGCGCTGGTGCTGCACCCCGATGTGGTCGAGGCCGCCGTCGTTGGTTATCCGCATCCCATCAAGGGTCAGGGAATTTATGCCTACGTTACCTTGGCTTCTGGCGTTGAGACCGGCGAGGATCTGCGCCGCGCTTTGATTGAATTGGTCCGTCACGAAATCGGCGCCATCGCCGCCCCCGACATCATTCAATGGGCGCCGGCGCTGCCTAAAACCCGCTCCGGCAAGATTATGCGCCGCATTCTCCGCAAGATCGCGGCGGACGAAATCGATCAGCTTGGCGATATATCGACGTTGGCCGATTCTGCGGTCGTCGCGCAGATTATTCGCGAGCGGGCTTCGCTCTAACTTCTTGAATCGGAATAACCAAGCGTATGACACCAGGCATTATCAAGGTGCTCTCAGAGTCGCGTTTGTTTACTTATTTGGTTATCAGCGTTGCTTTTGTGGTTATCGGATTATCCTACCGCCACTATGATTTGCGGGCTCGCAGTCAAACCCACAGGGAAGTCCTGCTTCCGATTGAGGGCCACCAGTCACCCGAGGCAACAGTCGAGATCGGGCTGCTGGTCGACAATTTGTATGCATTTGAGGCAAATAAGAAAACCTTCGATGCCGACGGGTGGATCTGGCTGAAGTGGACCCAGGCACTGCAAAGAAAAATGACGCAGGCGGGGGCGACACCTGGCGAGCTATTCCAGTTTTTTAATCAGGTGGATGACTGGGACGCAAGCTTTACGCCCGGGAGCGATGCCCCGATACCGATGCCGGATGGGCGTCTTTATCAGAAATTCAGGTTTTCAGGCCATTTCTATGTCAATGAGCTGGATTTCAGGTTGTACCCCTTCCAGACGCTCAGGCTGCCCATAGTGGTTGAGTTGACCAATGAAAAACTGAAGGGAGAGGGTCCGACCCTTGGCATTACACTGGATGAAACTCACTCGGGGCTCGGTGATTATGCGGATCTGGGCGGTTATTTGACCCGGGGTTATGACTTCAAGGCCTATCTGCATGAGTACAAGACTTCCTTGGGTGAGCCGGCCTCATCGAGTGGCCCCCGCAGGCTGCCGCAAGCCCGCATGGAGGTTTCCTACCAGAAAGCGCCTACAGCCATGTTGCTGAAGGTGATATTGCCGTTGATCACGATCATGGCGCTTGCCCTATTTTCCCCGTCCATCTCTCCCTCGGGCTGGGATGTTCGGGTAGGTATTCCGCCGATGGCGATTCTGACCCTGATGTTTCTGCAGCAGACTTACCAGACGTGGATGCCTGAGCTTCCCTACATCACGTTTCTGGATACTGTCTATAACATGTGCTACTTGGCCAATCTGGTTCTCTTCCGGGTCTTTTTGTGGGGCACAAGTGAGTACTGCTCCGCATCCGAAACGGACAAGCCGGCTGTTGTTGAGCGAATCACTCGCATCGACCGCTATTTTCAGTGGGGTATAACGACGGTGGTCATAGTCATTATTGCCATGAACTGGTACGTATTGAGCCACCAGATCCACTGATTTCTCGGGGTATGGTGGTTTTTCGGGCGCATAACATTCGGTGTCTGGCCAGACTTCTGGGCGTTTCGTCCACGCTCATGTTGGCGGGGCTTTGGTCGGGCGAGACACATGCTCTTACCGAGGAAAATGTCGCTATCCGAAATGAAGGGACAGTTGAGCCTGATGATGGGGAGGACGCCAAGGATTCAACCAAGGGGTTTGGCGATCTTGTCTCCACCATGGATGACCCGGGTCCTGACCTCGCCAACTTCCCCAACAGTTCCTTTACCCTCAAGGCCGGGGGTTTTTATGTCGAGTCAGCCCCCTTGAGCTATTACGGCGCGACTCCCGATGCGCCTTCCCAGTGGAATCTCAGCTACCTTATTCGCTACGGACTCTTTGATAATGTTGAGTTGCGACTTTTTTCAAATGGCCTGACTTTTCGTGAAGGTGATGCGGGAACCTCGCCGATCGCCATCGATACCAAGGCGCATCTTTGGGAATACGCAGATGCTGATTTCAATGCATCCATGGGTGTTGAAGCCTTTGTGCAGCCCCCGAATTGGCTGGCCAGCTCGGATTTCCAGCAACCGTTTCAGTATTCAGCCACGCTGTTGATGGATCATGAATTGCCATGGGGCGTTTCCTTCGGCTGGAACCTTGGCGTATTGAGAACGCAAGGAATGGGATTGAGCCGTACCCGGCCCACTGTGCAGTGGTCCTTTCAGAAGAGCGTCACGGACAGTGTCGCCTTGTTCATTCAGGGTTTTCACAATGCTTCCACGTTGCCTGGTGTTCCCACTAGCCAAAGCGCCATCCTCTCCGGACATCAGACGAGTGTCGTCGGTTTCGGTGGACAATGGATAGTCAATGAGCGCTTTTCCGTCTTCGGTAATATGAACTGGGGTGTCACGGCCGTATCGCCTTCCGAGATTGCCACCGGCGGTTTTGCTTTCGCCTTTTAGGGTCGTCAGGCTAAATCCCAATTGACCTGGTTAATCAACTAGGTACGGGCGGCTGGGGACCTCGGCAGGTTTTTTGTTATTGACCGATGTTGACGACTTCGGGGAAATCTGGGGTGGGATTGGTCGATTGCTGCCGCGGAGCATGGTTAATGGAAACTGAATTCCATTTGACATGCCGTTATCAAATGCGAATAATTCCCAACATAGCGATTTTTTGGATGTTGAGGGATTTCTCATGAAACTAAAATCAGTGCAGTTGAGCGGCTCTTCAGGGGAGAAGAGCATAAGCGTTGGTAGTTCGCCGCTAGGTGTACTTCACATGAGTGCGGCCATGCTGGTCGATCGCTATCTTCTCGACCCAGATCCTTGCGTGGCGGTCTGCCTCAGTCGGCAATATCGGCTGATTTCTGAAGATTCCAGCGTGCCTGATGCCGAACTGAAGGTGCTTTATCGGACACTAGCCGCCCGCTGGCATCAGATGGCCATCCAGTCGCCTGCCGCCGGTCGGCCGCATGGTCCCTGGCTGGATGAATTTGCACCGGAGACAAACGCATGAGCCGTAGTCGCTGTGTGAACGAGACTCGAGTGGGCCATTCCGGAGCATCCATTCGCTGGTGCTCCGAGTGTGGAGATTTTCATCTATCTCTTGGCTTTGTCCAGATCAGCCTGACCTCGGATCAATTTACCCACCTCCATTCTCTGGTCAATGAGACCATGCAGCAGGTCTTCAGACAACGATCACAAACACAGGCGCAAAGCGAGAAAAAGGTAGAGGAGGAAGCTGATTCGAAGCCGCGTCTGCACTAACCTCGGCTCGAGCATTGAAGGTGATCAATTCCCTTTAATCCCTAATTAATCAGCATCCAAGATGCGTAAAGGAAGGTTGCGACAAAAAGAGCGGAATTATGCCCTGATAACCGTGATTCTTTTGTCAGTTCTGCTGCACGCCGTCGCCTGGCACTATCGGGACCTTCTTGGCCACCGGCCCGACACCCCCAAGCCCAAGCCCAAGCCCCCGATTGAAGTCACCCTCACCCCGGCGCCCATGCCGGTAGCGGAAGCGCCCAAATCGCCGACCATGGCCGCACCCGCACCGGCCGACAAACCCCCGAGCCCGGCCCCCGCCCCGGCCAAACCCAAAGCTGCTCCAGTCATAAAGCCAGCCCCCAAAGCGGTCACCCAGCCGGCTCCCGCCCTCGCAGCCCCGCCGCGCCCGGCGCCCAAGGTAGAACCGCTGCGACCGGCCGCAGCCCCTAAACCCAAACCGGCCCCCAAGCCCGTCGTTCGCCCACGCCCGGAAGCGGAGCCCGACCCCAATCTGCCATTGGAAAAACCGGCCCAACGCCCGGCACCAAAAAAAGAAAAACCCCTGCCGCCACCCAAAGCGCCCAAACCCAGCCCACGCGAGATCGAGGAAGACCCGAACCTGCCCCCCATCAAGCCGGTAGAGCGGACCCTGGGAAAACCACCCGAACGCCCGCCGCTGGAACCACCCGCGCCACCGCCCCGGCCGGCCCCCACACCCCGGCCGACGCCCAAGCCCTTGCCCAGCAGTCTGGATGACGACGACCCCAATCTGCCGCCGACACGGTCAACCGCCCCGGCACCGCCATCACGACCGGCCCCCGCGCGCCCCTCATCGAGCCCGGCTGATACCGGCCCGACATCGGCATCCCGGGCTACCCCATCCCCGGCACCCGTCCGGTCCAGCGAATCCGCCGGAACCCCCGCCCCTCGCGCCGCTGCCCCCACACGCCCGTCACCCTCAGCCGGCGCCGGAGCTAATGCAGGCAACGCCTCGGGTGCCTACGAAGGTGCCAAAGCCAATGCCGCCTACCTGCACAACCCCAAACCCGAATACCCCGCCATGGCCAAACGCCGGCAATGGGAAGGCAAAGTCATCCTGAAAGTGCGCGTCCTCGCCGACGGCAAGGCCAGCCAGGTCAGCATCGCCACCAGTAGCGGCCATGAAGTGCTCGACGAAGCCGCCCTCGAAGCCGTCAGCCAATGGCATTTCGTCCCCGCCAAGCGTGGCGGACAAGCCGTCGAAAGCTGGGTCAACGTACCCATCAACTTCAACCTGCTCGATGCCCAGTAATCGCCCTCACCGAGCCACATGTCACTCCAACTCAACCCAACACCATGCTCCAGGAGACCCACCCCATGAGTGAATTTGCCTCCAGCCACATCGTCAACCTCACCCTCTGGTTACTGATCGGCTTCTCCGTCATCGCCTGGGCCATCATCTTCCTGAAAAGCTGGGAACAATGGCGTCTGCAACGCGCCAATCGCGCCTACACCGACGCCTTCTGGAGCGCCCCCAGCCTCGCCGCCGCAGCCGAACTGAGCGACCGCCCCGGCCCCCTCGCCCGCATCGCCAAGGCCGGCTTCGACGTCCTCCAGGATACCCATGCCGACAACGCCCCCAGCCTCCAGTCCAGCGGCGACCGGCAGGACATCCTCGAGCGCAGCCTGCGCCAGCGCATCCAGCAAGAACGGCACAAAGTCGAACAAGGCCTCACCATCCTCGCCAGCATCGGCAGCACCGCCCCCTTCATCGGACTGTTCGGCACCGTCTGGGGCATCATGCATGCCCTCAAAGACATCAGCAAAGCCGGCTCCGCCAGCCTCGACGTCGTAGCCGGCCCCATCGGCGAAGCCCTCATCGCCACCGCCATCGGTATCGCCTCGGCTATCCCCGCCGTGCTCGCCTACAACTACTTCCTGCGTAAAGTGAAACTCACCGAAGCCGACCTTGAGAACTTCGCCACCGACTTCCTGCACCTCGCCCTCAAGACCGGCTTCTCCCTGAAGCGGGGAGGCTGACATGGCCTTCGGCAACAAAAACGACCAGGACGCCATGAGCGAGATCAACGTCACACCGCTGGTCGACGTCATGCTGGTGCTGCTCGTCGTCTTCATCGTCACCGCCCCGCTCTTGACCCAATCCGTCGGCGTCAACCTCCCCAAGACCGTCGCCGCCGCCCCGCCGCCACAAAACCCGGTGACCATGGTCAGCATCGACCTCGCTGGCGACATCTACCTCGACAAGGAGAAGATGACCGCCGAGCAGCTCGCCGAAAAGCTCACCACCCGCCACACGGAAAACCCCGAGATCACCGTCCAGTTCGAGGTCGATGAGAAAGTGCCCTACGGCAAGGCCGCCGAAGTCCTGGCCATCGCCCAGCATGCCGGTATCACCAAGTTGTCGCTACAGACCAGGCCGTAATTCAACCGGCAGTTTTACCCATGAACATCGTCAAGACTTACTTGCGCGCCCTCGGGCTATTGGCATCCGAAAAATGGCTGGCCACCGGTCTGGTGGTCGCGAATGTGGCCATCGGTCTGGTGCAACTGGCCGAGCCCATACTATTCGGCCGGGTCGTCGACGCGCTGGCCGGTGGCGAGGAAGCCTTCCCGCTGATTGGTCTGTGGGCCGCCCTGGGATTGTTCAGCATTCTCGCTAGCGTGGTGGTCGCGGTGGCGGCGGACCGATTGGCTCATCGCCAACGGCTGCTGGCTTTGGCCAAGGCATTTGAGCGGGCGATTACACTGCCGGTCAGCTATCACGCAGAACGCGGCTCCGGCAGCGTGGTCCGCACGCTGCTGGCGGGCAGCGATGCGCTGTTCGGCCTCTGGCTGACCTTTTTGCGGGAGCACCTCGCGGCGGTGGTCAGTATCGGCTTCCTGATACCGACGGCCATCACAATGCAGCCGAAGCTGGCGGCCATCCTGGGCATCCTGGCGGTGATTTATGCCATTGCCAATGTCATCGTGGTCAATCGCACCATCGGCGGACAAAATGCCGTGGAACAGCATAACCAGAATGTCTTTGGCCGAGTCGGCGATGTGCTGGGCAACGTGACGGTAGTACAGAGCTACGCCCGCCTGAATGCGGAAACAACGGCCCTGCGGGTGCTGATGGGGCAACTCCTGTCGGCGCAATACCCGGTACTGACCTGGTGGGCGATCCTCACGGTGCTGACCCGCGCCTCGGCGACCATCACCATGGTGGCGGTGTTCGCGGTCGGCGCCCTGCTGGCGAAGAAAGGCGATGTGAGCGTGGGCGAGATCGTCAGTTTCGTTGGCTTTGCCACCCTACTGATTGGCAAATTGGATCAGCTGTCCAGCTTTGTCGCCCGCATCTTCAATCAGGCGCCGGTACTGCGCAGCTTCTTCGGACTGATGGACGCCGCAGTCGGAATGGAGGAAAAGCCGGATGCCCGAGAACTGGAATTACGGGGCGGCGCGGTACGCTTCGAGGGCGTGAACTTCCGTTTCCCCAGCAGCACCCAGGGCGTGTTCAATCTCGACTTCGAGGCCAAATCCGGCGAGACCGTTGCGCTGGTCGGCTCGACCGGCTCCGGCAAGACCACCACCCTCACCTTTCTGCAGCGGCTGCGTGATCCGGACTCGGGACGCATCACCGTCGACGGGCAGGATATCCGCGACCTGACGCTGCAGTCGCTGCGCAAGGCAGTCGGTGTCGTCTTTCAGGATGCGGGACTTTTCAACCGGTCTATTGCCGAAAACATTCGTATCGGTCGGCCTGAAGCTACGGACGAGGAAGTGATCGCCGCTGCGAAACTGGCCGAGGCCCATGAATTCATCCAGAAGAAGGCCGATGGCTACGGCTTCATCATCGGCGAGCGGGGCGCGGCTTTGTCCGGCGGCGAACGCCAGCGACTAGCCATCGCCCGGGCTATCCTGAAGGATGCGCCCATACTGATCCTGGACGAAGCCACCAGTGCGCTGGACACGGAAACCGAAGCAAAAATTCAGCGGGCACTCGATGCCCTGTTGCGCGGCCGCACTACTTTCATCATCGCCCACCGGCTCTCGACGGTCGCGAATGCGGATCAGATTCTGGTGCTTAAGGACGGCCACATCATCGAGCGCGGCCGCTTTGCCGAACTGGTCGCCCAGGGTGGCACGTTTGCCCGCATGGTGCAGGAAGGCGGATTTGCCGAACCCAAGGACAAGGAGTAAGGCATCCGCTCAACACCACTGCAGTTATCGTGACCTGGCTACAGGCCAATTCGCGCTAACATGTAGGCAACTTTCGAGGCAAAACAGCATCGAAAAATTCGCAGTCAATTCCAAAATTTCAAGACTAGAACTTCCCATGGTCAAGCTGAATCAACTGATTTCTGCCACTCTCCTGCTGTCTGTGCCTGTCCTGTGTCTTTCGGCCGAGGGCGCCACAGCACCGTATTATGATTTGACGCATCACTGGGTTGGTTATGGAGCGCTGGGTATCTTCTTTCTGGCCTATGTGCTGGCGATGCTCGAAGAGGCCACTATGCTGAGAAAGTCCAAACCCATGGTGCTAGCTGCCAGCATCATCTGGGTGCTGATCTCGGTGGTCTACGTCAAAGGCGGCATGGGACAGCAATCCGGGCACGCGTTCCGCAGTACGCTGGAGGGATATGCCGAGCTATTCCTTTTTATTCTGGTGTCGATGACCTACCTCAACGCCATGGAGCAACGTGGGATTTTCGACAATCTTCGCGTCTGGTTGTTGAGCAAGGGATTTGGTTACCGAAAACTGTTCTGGATCACCGGCATCCTGTCTTTCTTCATGTCCTCGGTGCTCAACAACCTGACCACAGCCCTGCTCATGGGCGCGGTGGTTCTGGCGATGGCCAAGGATAATCGCCGCTTCATCACCCTGGCCTGCGTCAACATTGTAGTGGCCACTAATGCCGGGGGGTCCTTCAGTCCGTTCGGTGACATCACGACGCTGTTCGTCTGGCAAAAAGGCGTGGTGCCATTCGCCCATTTCTTCGCGCTGTTTATCCCGGCAGTGGTCAATTTCATGGTCCCTGCCGCCATCATGTCCTTCTGGGTCCCAAGGGAACGCCCCAAGGCCGCGACTGAAGCTGCGCCGATGAAACGCGGTGCGATTGGCATCATCGTATTGTTTTTTCTTACCATTGCTACGGCAGTGGGTTTTGAGAACTTCCTGGATTTACCTCCGGCCGCTGGCATGCTGGCGGGCCTCAGCTATCTGAGTTTCTACTTTTATTACCTATATAGCTCCCGCCACAAAGAGTTCGCCACGAGCAAGGGATTGACCAAAAACAACGGAAACGGAACCTTACCTGAGCCATGCCAACCCGAAACGCCTGAACAGCACAATATATTTGATGTCTTCCATAACGTTTCGCGTCTGGAGTGGGACACCCTGCTCTTTTTCTATGGCGTAATGGTAAGTGTGGGCGGACTAAGTTTTATTGGCTACCTGACGCTTGCCTCTCATTACTTGTATACCGATCTCGACCCCACCGTGGCTAATGTCCTGGTTGGCATCGTTTCGGCCTTCATCGATAACGGCACCATCATGTATGCTGTGCTCACGATGGAGCCGAAAATTTCTGAAGGGCAATGGTTGCTTGTTACCCTGACGGCCGGGGTCGGAGGTAGTCTTTTGGCCATCGGCTCGGCAGCAGGTGTGGGGCTTCTGGGGCAAACCAAGGGGATTTATTCCTTTACGTCCCACCTTAAATGGATGCCGGTCATCGCGCTTGGTTATGCCGCCAGCATCCTGACCCACTTCCTCATCAACGCGCGTTTTTTCTAGATTTATTCGTGGGACGACAGCTTCGATCGCAACCACGGGGAACAGGCTTTTTCTGAATCCCTCAAAAACAAATAGACAGTGCCTGGGAGATTTTGACCATGCTCAACTATGTCGCCATGATCGTGATTGGCGTTCTCGGCATGTCCATACTGGACACGGACCGAACCAGCGTATCCATAGAGGAATGGGCGATCTATGCCGTGATTATGTTTGCAGCGTGGAAGCTGGTTCAGGCGATGATCCAGTGGATACGCGACAACGAAGGCGGCATTTAGGGCCGCCCGACACCCACGATCCTGACTGCGATTCTTAACGGCCGCTCACTTTTTCTGCAGTGCTTTAGACAGCGCATCAGCCATAGCTCCTGATGCCTGAGGGATTTCCTGCCGCGGCTTCCCTGTGGAACGCTGACCTTGCGGCCGGCTCCTGGGGGCTTCCTGTGAGCGGGTCTCGCGACTCACCGTCACGGGGGCATCGCTTTTCATGCTGAGTGCGATACGCTTGCGCGGCGCATCAACCTCCAGCACCTTCACCTTCACCACATCACCGGCCTTGACCACCTGTCTCGGGTCTTTGACGAAGCTGTCAGCCAAGTGAGAGATGTGCACCAGGCCATCCTGGTGGACGCCAATATCCACGAATGCCCCGAAATTAGCGACATTGGTAACCACTCCCTCAAGCCTCATGCCTGGCTTCAGGTCCTTTATCTCGGACACTCCGTCCTTGAATTGTGCGGTCTTGAACTCCGGTCTCGGGTCGCGACCAGGCTTCTCCAGTTCCTTGAGAATGTCGGTGACGGTCGGCAAGCCGAAGCGTGCATCCGTGAAGGATTCGGCATTGACCCCGCGCAGAAACGCCGCATTGCCGATCAGTGAGCGTATGTCCTTTCCTGTGTCGCTGACGATACGCTCGACCACCGGGTAGGCCTCCGGGTGTACTGATGATGCATCCAGAGGATTGAATCCATTCATGATACGCAGAAAGCCGGCGGCCTGCTCGAAGGTCTTGTCACCAAAGCGCGGGACTTTTTTCAGTTCCTCACGGCGCTGGAACGGGCCGTGCTGGTCACGAAAATCAACGATATTCTGACTAAGTGTTGCGGACAAGCCGGACACGTATCGCAGCAGTGAACTGGAAGCGGTATTGACATCCACGCCCACGGCATTCACGCAATCTTCCACCACGGCATCGAGGCTTTTGGCCAGGTGCGACTGGTTGATGTCATGCTGATACTGGCCGACACCGATGGCCTTGGGCTCGATCTTGACCAGTTCCGCCAACGGATCCTGCAAGCGGCGGGCGATTGACACCGCTCCGCGCAGGGAAACGTCCAGATCGGGGAATTCCCGGGCCGCCAGTTCCGAGGCTGAATACACCGAGGCCCCCGCTTCGGAGACGACGATACGAGTCAGCCCAAGCTCCGGATGACGCTTCATCAAGTCAGCCGCCAGCTGATCGGTTTCTCGCGAGGCCGTACCGTTGCCAATGGCGATGAGATCGACATGATGCTGTTCCGCCAGATTTGCCAGCGTCGCGATGGATCTGTCCCAGTCATTGCGCGGCACATGAGGATAAATGGTTGCGGTATCCAGCAGCTTGCCGGTGTTGTCGACCACCGCCACCTTAACACCGGTACGCAGACCAGGGTCCAGCCCCATGGTTGACCGTGGGCCGGCCGGCGCGGCCAGCAGCAAGTCCTTGAGATTCAGCGCGAAAACGCGAATCGCCTCTTCCTCCGCCGCATCCTTGAGCCGTTGTTTCAGATCGAGATCAATGCGCGGGAACAGCTTGATTTTCCAGGCATAACGCACGCAATCCGCCAGCCAGCGATCGGCTGGCCGGCCCTGCGCCGCGACACCTTCGTTGCGACCGATGATACCTTGCGCGGATTCATGGGCGGCCTCCTCGTCTTTCCCCGGCTTGAGGGTGAGGTCGAGCATGTTTTCGTTGCGGCCGCGATACAAGGCAAGCGCTCGATGCGAGGGGATTTTGGCGATGGATTCGTCGTATTCGAAATAATCGCGAAACTTAGCGCCTTCGGTTTCCTTGCCCTCGGCCATGCGCGAGACAAGCACGCCTTCTTGCCAGACCTTTTCGCGAATTTCCGCCACGGTCGCGGGGTTTTCGGCAAAACGCTCCATAAGAATCTGCCGCGCCCCGTCCAGCACAGCCGAGACATCCGCGAATCCCAGATCCGGATTGATGTAGCGAGACGCCTCATCATCGGGGCTCAATTGCGGGTTAGCCAGCAAATCCAGCGCCAACGGCTCCAGCCCCGCCTCCCGGGCAATCTGGGCCTTGGTTCGGCGCTTGGGTTTGTAAGGAAGGTACAAGTCCTCCAGCAAGGTCTTGGTTTCGGCCGTGAGAATTGCCTGCTCCAGTTCAGGAGTCAGCTTGCCCTGCTCGCGGATGCTTTCCAGAACGGTTGCGCGCCGATCTTCCAGCTCACGCAGATAACCCAGACGAGCTTCTAGATTGCGCAATTGCGTGTCGTCCAGCCCACCCGTAACTTCCTTCCGGTAGCGGGAGATAAAGGGAACCGTAGCTCCCTCATCCAGCAGGTTGATGGCCGCCTGAACCTGGCTGGGCTTGACGCCGATTTCCTCGGCAATGCGGGTCGTGATATCCATCGGCGATAGTGTTAGCGAAGAAATGACAGGGGCCAAAGGCCCGGATAGCAAAAAGGCCACTCGAAGCGGCCTTGTTGCTGGATTGGTCGATGCGGTTACGGTCGGCCTTGGGCCTCGCCTTCCTTCTCCGGAACCAGCATATCGGCACGGCTAATACCCAGCTTGTAAGCCAACGCGGTCGCGACGTAGATGGAGGAATAAGTACCTACAAAAATACCGACCACCAGCGCTAATCCGAAATTACGGAGGACGTCACCACCCCAAATAGCCATGGCGACAGCCGTCAGAAAGGTCAGGAACGACGTCATCAAGGTTCGGCCAAGGGTTTCATTGATCGAAACATTGATGACCTCAAGCGAATCTGCCCGCCGAATCTTGCGGAAGTTCTCACGAATCCGGTCAAAGACTACGATGGTATCGTTCAGAGAATAACCCATGATCGTCAGAACGGCGGCAAATACCGTCAAGTCAAAATCCAGCTGCAACAGGGAAAAGAACCCTAGGATCATGGTGATGTCATGCAAGGTCGCAAAGATGGCACCCAAAGCAAATCGGTATTCAAAGCGCCAAGCCACATACAGAACGATAAAGAAAGCGGATGCAATTAGAGCGATAACACTGCCTTCAACAAGATCATCGCCGACTTGTGGACCAACAAACTCCATCCGGTGAATTTCCGGCTTGAATGCCGGATTTTTATTGAGTGCCTCGACTACCTTCTCACGCAATGCGTTGCCGGTATCGCCATTTTCCTTGTCCAACGGCGCAAGTCGAATCAGCACATCCCGAGTCGTTCCAAAATTCTGGACGGTGGGGCTGGCAAAACCGGCTTCCTCCAGATTGGAGCGGATTTCATTGAGGTCAGGCGCATCGGCATATTTCACTTCAATGACCGTACCACCGGTAAAGTCGACCGCAAAATTCAATCCATGCCAGCCGAGCGAAATGATCGCCAAAAGACTCAGGACGAGAGAGACGATTACCGCGATCCCCCTCCATTTCATGAAATCAATATTCAGGGTTCGCGCTTTGGGATTTTGTGCTGACAAGACTTTGTACTCCTAATGGCAGTTTGGCTTTCTGGCCCCAGAAAAGGGATTGGTCCGTTAAATCCAGAGTTTGGCGCCGCGCCTCTGGCCATAAATGAAGTTAACCATCATGCGTGTACAGCTGACGGCAGTGAAAAGCGAGGTGATGATGCCGATGGTTAGCGTCACGGCGAAACCCTTGACGGGTCCAGAGCCAATTCCAAATAGCATGATGGCCGCAATCAGGTTGGTGACATGGGAATCCCAAATCGTCGCAAAAGCACGATCAAAACCTGCGTAAATAGCCGATTGGGGTGAGGTACCGTTCCTTAACTCCTCCTTGATGCGCTCATAGATCAACACGTTGGCATCAACCGCCATACCGACCGTCAGGGTGATACCGGCAATACCAGGCAGAGTTAGCGTGGCCTGCATTGCAGAAAGTATTGCCAGAATCAGCGCCACATTGAACAGCAAGGTCAGGTTAGCAACCACGCCGAAAACCTTGTAATAGACCAACATCACCAACGCGACGAGACTGAATCCAATGATGAAGGAGCGCCAACCCTGCTTGATGTTTTCCTTACCGAGGCTCGGACCGACGGTGCGTTCCTCAACGATATCAACCGGGGCCGCAAGGGCGCCGGATCTGAGCAACAGTGCCAGGTTACGGGCCTCATCCGAACCATCCAGTCCGCTGATCTGGAATCGCTTGCTGAAACGGTCGCGAATGGTGGCGATGTTGATGACTTCCTCAACCGTCTTTCTGCTCGTGACCTTCTGACCATTGATTTCCTTGGTCTCGGTCTTGTTCTCGATGTAAACCACAGCCATTGGCTTGTTGATGTTTTCTTTGGTGGTGTCCGCCATCTTGCGGGCACCCGGGCCGTTGAGAGTAATGAAGACCGCAGCGGAACCGGATTGCTGTTCCAGACCGGAAGATGCATCGATGATCTGGTCACCGGTCACGATGATCTTCCGTTGCAGCAGTACCGGCTTGCCCTGGCGATCCTTATAAAGTTTGGAGCCGATCGGGGTTTTGGTCTCATCGGTCGGTGTGGGATGCTCGGTGTCCACCATGCGGAATTCCAGGGTTGCCGTGGCGCCGAGGATTTCCTTGGCGCGTGCAGTGTCCTGTACACCCGGCAACTGGACAACGATGCGGTCCTCGCCCTGCTGCTGAATCACCGGCTCGGCGACACCGAGTTCATTGACACGATTGCGCAAGGTAGTGACGTTCTGGGCTACCGCCAGACGGCGAATCTCACGCACATCGTTATCGGTCATCCGGGCGGTGAGGGCACTACCCTCCTCCGAGAACATCAGGCCGCGCATTTCACGCTTTAGCGTATTTTCGGCTTGGCCAAGGGTTGCGGCGTCCTGGAACTTGACCTTAATCACATGATTGTCGCGATCCACAGAGAGATACTGGATCTTGCTATCACGCAACATGGTACGGATATCCTCGGCGTAGCGCTCCTCAGCCTGCTTGATGGCGGCTTCCATGTCGACCTGCATCATGAAGTGCACACCGCCCCGAAGATCGAGACCCAGATACATGGGAGCCGCGCCAATTTTGCGCAGCCAATTCGGGGTTGCCGGTGCCAGGTTGAGCGCGACAGTGTAGCGATCGCCGTACACGGCTTTTAGAGCATCGGCGGCCTTCAGCTGGGCATCGGTATCGGCGAAACGCACCAACAGCCGCTTTTCACCTAGTTCTACAGCCTTGGCCTTGAGACCTGCATCGGCGAGCGCCTTTTCCGCCTGTGTCACCAAGGCCTGATCCAGCGCCGAACCTCTGGCCGGGGACAACTGCACCGATGGGTCCTCACCGAAGAAGTTCGGCAACGCATAAATCGACGCCAGGGTGAGGATGAGAAGAATAAGGATGTTTTTCCAGAGCGGAAAATGATTACGCATGTTGGCTGCCTTTGAGCGCGACGTCCGGGGGGAAGGATTCAGATAAAGGAGGACGGGTTACGCCTTGTCCGATTTTTTCTTGCTGGCCTTGAAAGTGCCCTTGGGCAGCAGCGACTGCACGGCGGCTCGCTGGACATGCACCTGCACGTTGTCGGCCAATTCCAGCTGCACGAAGTTGTCATCCAGTTCGACTATGCGACCCAGGAGTCCCCCGGTCGTGACCACCTCGCTGCCCTTGCTGAGCGCCTCGATCATTTTCTTGTGCTCCTTGGTCTTGCGCTGCTGCGGCATGACGAACAGAAAATAGAACGCGCCCATGATGGCGAGAGGCAGGATCATCCCCACCAGGCCAGGATCCTGGGCAGCTGCGGGACCTGCTTCAGCTAAAGCATCAGAGATGAAAAAACCCATGATCGGTGCTCCTGAGACTAAATTCGTTAAAGCCACGAATTATGCCACAGAAGCCGGGGAACTTTCTCGCAGACGGTAGAACTCGGCCACGAACGAGTCCAGGGTTCCGCCGGCAATCGCGGCGCGGAGACCCGCCATCAACTCTTGATAGTAGTAGAGGTTATGAATGGTATTCAGCCGGGCGCCCAGTATTTCCGCACACTTGTCGAGATGACGCAGATAGGATCGGCTGTAGTGCCGGCAGGTATAACAACCGCAAGCCTCGTCCAGCGGACGGGTATCGTCCTGATAGGCGCTGTTACGCAGTCGCAGGGTTCCATGACGGGTAAAGATATGGGCATTACGGGCATTGCGCGTAGGCATCACGCAATCGAACATATCGATGCCGGCACAAACGGCCTCGACAATATCCTCAGGCGTGCCCACCCCCATCAGATAACGCGGCTTGTCGCTGGGCAAGGTCGGGACCACTGCCCCCAGCACCCGGGCCCGGTCCTCCTTGGGCTCACCGACCGAGAGACCACCGATCGCATAGCCGTCAAAGCCGATCGTCTTCAGGCCGCTGGCCGATTCCTGCCGCAAATCCTCATAAATGCCACCCTGCACGATGGCGAACAGAGCCGCCTCGCTATCGCCATGGGCAATCCGGCTCCGCTCGGCCCAGCGCAGCGACAGCTGCATCGAGTCCCGAGCCTGCTCCCAGGTCGCCGGGTAAGGCGTGCACTCGTCGAAAATCATCACGATGTCCGAGCCCAGCGCGCGCTGAACCGCCATCGATTCTTCCGGCCCCAGAAAGACACTGTCCCCATTGACCGGCGACTGAAACTTGACCCCGGCCTCGGTAATCTTGCGCATTGCACCCAGACTAAAGACCTGGAACCCACCGGAGTCCGTCAGGATTGGTCCGCTCCAGTGCATGAAGTCATGCAGATCCCCATGCTTGCGGATGATTTCGGTGCCCGGTCGCAACATGAGGTGGAAGGTGTTCCCGAGGATGATCTCGGCGCCGATCTCCCGCAGTTCCTCCGGCGTCATCGCCTTGACCGTGCCGTAGGTCCCGACCGGCATGAACGCCGGCGTCTGCACCGTGCCGCGGGGAAAAGACAGTTCACCGCGCCGCGCCGCGCCGTCGGTGGCTGAAACCGTGAAATTCATTGTCATTGTGTGTTCATCTTGTCTGATCCAAACCTTGCCGACCTGACGATCCCGCCGATGGAGGCTAGATCATTACCTGAGTACCCAGCTCAACCACTCTATTGAAGGGAACCTGAAAATATCGGGCTGCAGAGCCGGCGTTACGGGCCATGGTAATAAACAGCCGAATCCGCCATAAGGCCATTTTCGGTGAGGGCACAGCAAGCAGCGTTTCGCGGCTGATAAAGAAGAAAGTATCTTCCGGATCAATGTCGATTTCCCTGCTGCTGGATCTTAGTGATTTGGGAATGTTGGGGGTTTCGGCAAATCCATAATGCAGATTGATGCGGAACAGCGAGTCGGCGAGTTTATGCACTGTCCGCCGCTTTTCTGGCGCAACGCGTGGCGTTGGCTCGGTTATAACGCTGAGAATGATCACGTTATCGTGCATCACATGATTGTGCCGAAGGTTGTTGAGCAACGGCACCGGTATACCTTGCCGGCTACTGGTCATGTAGACCGCCGTTCCCTTGACCGCTACGGGCGGGTCTTTCCGGAGAATCGCCAGAAACTCATCCACAGGCATGGCCTGCTCCTGGAGTTTCTCCTGCAGCATCGTCCGGCCCCGCTTCCATGTACTCAAAATTGTGAATACGACGACTCCGATAGCCAGCGGAAACCAGCCTCCCTGGGGTATTTTCGGAATGTTCGCACCAAAGAAAGCAAAATCAACCATAAGAAAACCCAATGCAACGACGGCACTCAGCCAGGGGTTCCATCGCCACAAACTCAAAACCACGACAAACGCCAGAATTGTGTCGATGGCCATCGTTCCCGTTACGGCAATCCCATAGGCTGCGGCAAGATTCGATGACGATTTCATGGCCAGAATCAGGGCAATCACCCCCACCATGAGCAATCCATTGATAGCGGGTACGTAGATTTGGCCCATCTCTCCCTCCGAGGTATAGCGGACAGTGAGTCGCGGACAAAAGCCCAACTGGATCGCCTGAGCGGTGAGGGAGAACGCTCCCGAGATTACGGCTTGCGAGGCAATGACCGTAGCCAGAGTGGCCAGGACAATCATGAACGTCAGCCAACCGCCCGGAACAGTCAGGTAAAAGGGATTATGTATCGCCGAAGAATCGCGAATCAGCAGGGCAGCCTGACCAAAGTAATTCAGCACCAGCGCAGGCAGGGCGACAAAGAACCAGGCCTTGCGAATAGGACTGCGACCAAAATGCCCCATGTCCGCATACAGCGCCTCGCCCCCGGTAACGGACAGCACAACAGCACCCAGCACCAAGGCTCCATGCCAGCCATTGCGTTTGAAAAAATCCACCGCATGAGCAGGGTTAACCGCCTCCAGCACCTCTGGCGTCTGCAGCAGACTTCTAATACCAAAGCCGGCGAGACAGACGAACCAGACAATCATGATGGGGCCAAACAAACCGCCCACCCTATCGGTGCCATGTTGCTGCGACCTGAAGAGGATCAGCAGCACCGCCAGCGCAATCGGGATGATATAGCCGTGCAGTGCGGGCTTGAGCACCTCCAGACCTTCCACGGCACTGAGGACGGAGATGGCGGGAGTGATAATCCCATCGCCGTAGAACAATGAGGCGCCCACCAGCCCCAACATAACCAGTGAATAGCGCCAACGCGAACTGATCCGGGCCTTTTGGGAGACCAGGGCCATCAACGCCATGATCCCGCCTTCCCCCTTGTTGTCGGCCCTCATGATGAAAACCACGTATTTCAGCGAGATAACGATCAGGATCGACCAGAAGATCAGCGACAGGATGCCGATTATGTTAGCTGGCGTGGCGGCCATCGCATGCTCGCCCCCAAAGCACTCCTTAAGCGTGTATAGCGGGCTGGTACCAATATCGCCAAACACTACCCCCAGCGCGGCAACGACCAGCCCCTTGTTTTCAATGCCGCGTGGTTGCATCAGTCAACTCGCTGTCTCCCCCTGTCCCAGAATCAAAAATTGCCGCGCACCTTAACCAGCGGTGCCGGTAAAGGCAAGCAGAGAAAACCGGCAGCGGTTAACTGGCAGCTTTTTTATGCGATTTTTATGCGTTCTCTCCTAACATCGGGTTTTGTTCAGGAAACCTGGTCTTCGGTATGTTGTTTAGAGTTATCAAGTCGATCGTTAGCTATCGCTGCAACCGCATCAACAACACACACAGCAAGCTGGTTGAGCGGACCAATCTACCGGAACCGGTCTGCCAGCCGCTGTCTTCTGAAATCATCACAGGATCGTCAGGATGCTGAGTTTCATCGGCAGGCATTGGCGAATCGGCTCATTGCTTTATTTGAACCCGTTGCTCGGTTTTGCCGAAACAGTGGAAAAAGCCCAACCATTGGACCTGACCCAATCCTGGGCCGGTTACTTTTCGCTGGCCGTGGTGATTCTCGCCTATGTATTTGCCATGTTCGAGGACGTCACGTTCCTCAAAAAATCGAAGCCCATGCTGTTCGGGGCATCGCTGGTCTGGGTGGCCATTGTCATGGTTTACCGCCAACATGGCGACACGCATCTTGCGATTCAGGCTTTTCGAGACAATCTCCTGGCGTACATCGAACTACTCCTGTTTATCCTCGTTTCCATGACCTACCTCAATGTGATGGAGGACATGAATGTTTTTGATGCGCTGAGACTCAAGCTAGTGAGATTGAACCTCGGTTATCGACCGCTTTTCTGGATTACCGGGATTCTGGTGTTCTTCATATCCAGTATCGTCAATGGACTAACCTCCGGTCTGCTCATGGGAGCCGTGGTGGTCGCTGTAGGACGCAACAGCCCCAAGTTCGTCTCGCTGGCTTGCATCAATATCGTGGTGGCCTGCAATGCGGGGGGATCCTTCAGCCCTCTCGGCGGTATTTCCACCTTGTTCGTCTGGCAAGGGGGCGTATTGAAGTTCACCGAATTCCTGACATTGTTTCTACCTTGCCTGGTCAACTTTTTAGTGCCGGCCGGCATCATGCATTTTGCCGTACCCCAGGGGAAACCGGATATTGTCGTAGAAGCGGTTGAACTTCCGCGGGGGACCAAGCGAATCATCTTCCTTTTTGGCCTGACAATCGCCTTTGCCGTCATATTCAATATGGTGCTGGAGCTGCCACCCGCGGCCGGCATGATGGCGGGTTTTGCACTGCTTCAGTTTTTCGAGTACTTCCTCATGAAGACATCCATAACGCGCATCTCAAGCGAGCCGGACCTCACCGAGGATGTCTTGATGGATCGGAAAAGAGAGCAAAGCTATGCCTTCTTCGAGAAAACCAGCCGCCTGGAATGGGACACGCTCCTGTTCTTTTACGGGGCCATGGTCGGTATCGGTGGCCTGGGCTTCATCGGTTACCTTGATGCCATTTCCAGCTGGCTCTATGGCCAACACAGCGCCACGCTGGCTAATATTTTCATCGGATTATCTTCAGCGTTTGTGGACAATGGCACCCTCATGTTTGCCGTTCTGAACATGCATCCCGACCTTCCCCACGGGCAATGGCTGTTGGTCACTCTCACGCTGGGCGTGGGTGGCAGCCTTCTCGCCATTGGTTCCGCCCCCGGCATTGGTCTTCTGGGAATGAGCAAGGGGAAATACAGCTTTGCCACTCATTTGAAATGGTGTCCGGTCATCCTGATAGGCTACTTCGCCGCGGTTGCCGTCCATTTCATGGTGAATGCCCGTTATTTTTGAGCGCGTGAAACTGTTACCCCCTCATTGGCATGATTTTATCGCTTATGGGTGGGGTCTAGCCGCTCCAATCATTTGCACCCTGATTGACTGGCCGCTGCGGCACATCATTGGGTCGGCCAGCATCCTTCTGATTTATCTGCTGGGTGTCTTCCTGGTCGCAAGTCAATTTGGCCGTGGCCCATCAATATTGGCTTCCCTTTTGAGCGCTCCCGCCTTTGCCTTCTTCTTTGCACCGCCCATCTTCTCGCTCGCCATTACTGACCTGAATAACATGATGGGCTTGGCTATCATGCTGGTGGTCGCTCATGTCACCAGCAATCTCGTCGAGAAACTGCGATCCCAAGCTGAATTGGCTGCTCAACGAGTTAGGCGAGCCAAGGCTCTGCATATTCTTAGTGAGGCTCTGAGCGGAGCCCGAAATTATCTTGATATTCAGACAGTTGCCGCTGAGCGCATCGCGGGTGAATTTGGCTCGGATTCGGTCCTGATCCATATTGATTCAAAGCTGCAAGGGAAACCATTGAATGAGGACAAAGTCCGGATTCCTTGCTTTGTTGATATGGATCTCGTTCGTCAATTGCACTCAGCATCGTTTAACGAGTTAAAAATATCAGGAGACCCAAACAAGCCCCTTTACGTCCCATTGCCTGGTCAAGCTGGTGTTCAGGCGGTAATAGTCATAGCTCCGGGTTTTACCCTGGCTCATGGCGACCCTGAGGAACTGCGGTTTTTCGAAACATTTATCGGCCAAATAGCGCAAGGGCTGGAACGGGTCCGACTCTCGATACAGGCCAATGAATCCTCATTACAGATCGAGTCAGAGGCCCTTCGAAACTCATTGCTAAGCGCCATCTCTCATGATTTACGCACACCGTTGACACGCATTTTGGGCGCCGCCGGCGCTTTGGTTGAACACGATGAAACATTAACCGGCACCGCAAGGCATGAGTTCGCATGCGCCATTCAGGACGAAGCCCAACACATGGCCGACCTGATGAGCAAGATTCTGGACATGGCGCGATTGACGTCGGGCAAGCTGGTACCTCACCTCGATTGGAATGCGGTTGAAGAAATTGTCGGCAGTGCACTGGCCCGCCTGGACACCGCATTGCAAGGGCGTGAAGTCGTATTGCGCATACCGGATTCATTACCCCTGGTCAGGGTTGATGCGGTACTGCTGCAACAAGTCGTGATCAACCTGATCGATAACGCCATCAAATACACATTCCCCGGGAGCCCCATTGAGATTTGCGCTGAACTTGAAGACCAAATACTGCTTTTGACAGTGGCTGACCGCGGGCCGGGCATACCGAGAGATCAGGAAGATCGATTATTTGAAAAATTTCATCGATTGAATCCGGAAAGCCCACAAACCGGGGTTGGCCTCGGCCTGGCACTGTGCCGATCCATCATGGAAGCCCATGATGGCCTAATTACAGTCAAACCAAGGGAAGGCGGTGGCAATCTCTTTGAATTAAGACTGCCTATCATTGATCAACCATTGCTAAAGGAGTTGGCAGAAAGTCCCGAACAGTCCCATGAGTAAGGAAAGCAGAATGCTCCTCCTTATAGAGGATGACCCACAAACCCGGCGCATACTCAAAAGTCGCCTCATCGCGTTGGGCTGGAGAATTTCCGAAGCAGAAACGGGGGCAGCGGGTATCACATCCGTACAAACCCAAGCGCCTGATTTGCTGATTCTTGATCTGGGACTCCCGGACATGGACGGTGTGGAGGTTGTAAAGGCGGTTCGCCTGATTTCTCAGGTACCCATCCTCATCCTGTCGGCGCGAACCCGTGAACAGGACAAGATCGAAACGCTCAATGCCGGAGCAGACGATTACGTGACAAAGCCCTTTGGCCCCGGCGAACTGGAAGCAAGAATACGCGCTCTTTTGCGTCGTTCATCAAAGAAATTGCCTCAGCGCCTCGTTTTCCGAATGGGTGACCTGGTAGCAGATATGACATCCAGAAGGGTCATAAAAGCCGGCATCGAGGTCTCTCTTACTCCTATCGAATACCGCCTGCTTTGTGTGCTGATAGAAAACGCCGATCTGGTGGTCACGCATGCCCAGCTTCTTAAAACGGTCTGGGGAGCGGAACATATCGATGATCTGCAATACCTGCGGATTTATATGAGATTACTTCGCCACAAGCTGGAATCCGATCCAGCGAGGCCAAAATATCTCATCACCGAGGTCGGTGTCGGCTACAGGCTGGTCGGCCATGAAGAACCCCTTTCCACGACATTGCCTTGAAATTAGCGATGAATCGCGAGGGCCGGAATTCTGGATGCCGATCGTACTTGATGCTCCTCATCCTGAATTTCAGTCAACCAGTCACCGCTCAAAGCGTGCTTGACTCGGGGCCGGAGGATGACTTCCATTACGCGGCGTATCTTGATCTCAGCTACCCAGCCAACTTCAACAGCTCGGACCCACATCCATGGCGCAGCAAGGTCACCACCAACCGGCTGAGTGAATTCAGCCCCAACATGGGAATGTTCACGCTCCGCAAGGAGGCCACCGCCGAATCGCCCTGGGGTATCGAGCTAGGGGGCCAGGGAGGTTACGACACGGAAGGCCAGATGCCATTGGTCTCGCCCATGAAGGGCGCCGATGTAATGCGTTATTTCTCAAGAGCGAACGTGAGCTACCAAACCGATGTGGGCAATGGACTCAAATTCGTGGGCGGACTGATGGGCAGCTTCCTCGGCTATGAGTCCTTCTACGCCAAGGATAACTTTAACTACACCCGAAGCTGGATGTGCGATTACTCCCCGTACTTTCTCATCGGCGGTGGTGCGCTGTACCCCGTGAGCGACCAGGTTGATCTGGGGTTTTATGTCGTGTCCGACTACAACTACCTCGACTACGTCAACAGTCAGCCCAAATACGCGGGACAATCCACCTGGCGAATCACACCGAATATCAAGCTCATGCAGAACGTGTTCTTTGGCCCGCAGCAGGAGAACACCGCATTTCAATATTGGCGCGGATTTTCCAACTCCATATTGGAGTGGGCAGAAGATGAATACACCATCGGCTTTGCCTACGACATCGGTTCGGAAAAGATCGCCCAGTCACCCAGTCAGGTACAAAGCCTTTGGTCTGGGTCTGCCCTGTTTACACGCTGGAACTTTTACGGTCCGTGGACAGCAGGACTTCGCCCCGAAGTCTATTGGGACCCGAACGGGACCATGACGGGGTCCATTCAGACCATCGCCGCGATTACTTCGACGCTGGAATACAAACTGACCGAAGGAGGAATGAACGGGCGCTTCCGGCTGGAGTACCGCTATGACAATTCATCCGGTACTCAGGGCGGCTTTTATGGTGCCGGCGGAGTTGATGGGCCCTTGGTTCCGGGCCAGTCGACAGTATTTTTTGCATTGCTGCTCAATTATGAGCGCTAAAGCCGCCAAAACCCCCTGAAGAGGTCACGGCCAAGCGTATCTCGCATCCCCTGACCTACTAAACCCAAGCGGAGCAGAGCGCTTGTTTCATGGGTTGAGGCCACCGAACGTCGGGTTTCGCCGCCTTAGCGTTTCGTACAACTGCCCCGGTCCCAGCAGGATGTCGCGCAAGCCGGAGCGAACCTGCTCCGAGTCCAGCGCCTGCTTGCTCATGTCGCTGTGCGCCTCAAGCGCATCCATGATGGCGTCGAGAATGGCCCCGGTAAGATCGGGCGAGTCGGCGAACTGTTGCTTGCTGTTGCTCATCGCCTGCTTGTAGAGAATCTCGGATTCCATCAGCTTGGCCTTCAGCACGTTGTGAACGTAGACCAGCTTGTCCTGATCGGTCAGATCGCCCTGGAACAGCTCGTTGACCTTGGCGATGATCTCATCGAGCAGCGCCTTCTCCTTGTCGCGTACCTGACCTGAGCCGACGTACTCGGCGGGTTTCAGCTTGACGCTCTCGCCGGCAAGATCGAGGTCGCGCCGACCCTTGTTTTTGAGTCCGTGGTGAGTCAGGGTCAAAGCCGAGTAATCGATGGCCTCCCTTTCGCGCCCGAACGCCAGCAGCGGCAGCAGGTGCTTATAGAACAGATAGCGCTTTTCTACAGCGGTATTGCCGTAATCGAAAATCTGCGAGAGGAAGCTGTAAAGCCGCAGAAAGGCACCGGCATTGCGCTTTAACAGAGTCAGCGCGTCGAGATTATTTTGCGCGACTTGCTCGGCGTCCTTGTTTTTGGCCTGCTGTGCCTTGGATTTCTCGGCTAGCCAGAACTTGTACTGCTTCAGCAGCGGCTCGACTACCGGGTCCAGCGCCGCCACCAGGGCGCTCTGCTTCGAGGTGGGGTCGAGCAACACGTTGACCACGCCATCCACCTGCGCCTCATCGTAGTACCCCGAGGCGTCGAGCTTCTCCTTCAGCGTGAACACCAGATGCGGATCGGTGACGCCTTCCAGCTCCGCCGTAGCATGGTAGGTGCGGAATGCCGCCAGCACTTCTTCGGGATCGTTGACGAAGTCCAGTACGTAGGTGGTGTCCTTGCCGGGATGCGCCCGGTTCAGTCGGGAGAGCGTCTGCACCGCCTGAATACCGGCCAGCCGCTTGTCGACATACATGCCGCAGAGCAGCGGCTGATCGAAGCCGGTCTGAAACTTGTTGGCGACCAGCAAGATGCGGAACTGATCGGTTTTGAAGGCTTCACGAATATCGCGCCCGTTGAGTGTCGGGTTCAGTGTTTGCGAGGATTCGGTAAAGGGCTCCGGCCCGGAGTCCGTGTCATTAACCTCGCCAGAGAACGCCGCCAGGGTGCCGATGGGATAACCCTGCTTCTGGATATACGCGTCGATAGCCAGCTTCCAGCGTACGGCTTCCAGGCGACTACCAACCACCACCATCGCCTTGGCCTTACCCTCCAGCAACGGGGCGACGTTCTGCCGGAAGTGCTCCACCACGATCTGCACTTTCTGGGCGATGTTGTACGGGTGCAGCTTGACCCAGCGTACCAGGCCCTTGGTGGCCTCATCCTTGTCGACTTCGTGGGTTTCTCCATGCTCGCCTTCCTGTGCCAGCTTGAAGGCGAGGCTGTAGGGCGTGTAGTTCTTCAGCACATCGAGGATGAAGCCTTCCTCGATGGCCTGCCGCATCGAGTAGACGTGGAACGGGGCGGGCAAATTATCCGGTCCCGACGGCTGCATCAGATCGGGCGGACGCCCGAACAGCTCCATGGTCTTGGCCTTGGGGGTGGCGGTGAAGGCGATGTACGTGATGTTGCTGTCCTTGGCGCGGCTGGCCATCTGCGCGGCGAGGATGTCCTCGTTGCTGACGTCGCCGCCGTCATTGAGTTCGGCCAGCTCCTCCGCCGACAGAACGGCTTTCAATTTGGCGGCGGCTTCGCCGGTCTGCGACGAATGCGCCTCGTCGGCGATGACGGCAAAGCGCTTTCCCTGGGTGGCGGTCAGTTCCTCGATCAGCTTCAAGGCATGGGGGAAGGTCTGGATGGTGCAGACGACGATCTTCTTGTCGCCGGCTAGTGCCTGCGCCAGTTGGCCACTCTTGCTGCCGCTGTCGTTGGTGATGGTGGCCACCACGCCCTTGGTGCGCTCGAAATCGAAGATGGCCTCCTGCAACTGGGCATCAAGCACATTACGGTCCGAGACCACCAGCACCGTATCGAACAGCTTGTTGTTGTGCTCGTCGTGCAGATCGGCAAGGAAGTGCGCGGTCCAGGCGATGGAGTTGGTCTTGCCGGACCCGGCTGAATGCTGGATCAGGTACTTGCCGGAGTACGCGAAGCGATGAATCAGGAAGCTGCCGCCCGGCCCTTCCCTCAAAATGGCCTCGATCAGCTTGCGGGTCCCGTCGAGCTGGTGGAAGCGAGGGAAGATCACCCCGGTAATCTGCTGCTTGTCGTTGCGCTTGGTTACCAGATAGCGGCCCAGAATCTCCAGCCAGCTATCGCGATCCCAGATGTCTTGCCAGAGGTAGGCGGTGCGATGCCCGCCGTTGGGGTTGGGCGGGTTACCCTTGCCGCCGTCATCGCCCTGGTTGAACGGCAGGAACGTGGTCGCCGGTCCTTCCAGCCGGGTCGTCATCCGCGCCTCGTCGTTGCTGACGGCGAAGTGCACCAGCGCCCCGCTGGGGAAGCTCAGCAACGGTTCGGGCTTGGCCTGACCCTTGGGCTGCGGCTGGCGGTCAAAGCGGTACTGATCGACGGCATCGTCCACCGACTGCGTGAAGTCGGTCTTCAGCTCGACAGTGGCCACCGGGATGCCGTTGAGGAACAGCACCAGATCAATGCAATTCTCGTTGTGCAGCGAATAGCGTACCTGCCGCACCACCCGGAGCCGGTTGCCCTGGTAGTCGGCGAAGATGTCGGGGTTCAAGCCGTTGGCGGGTTTGAACCGCGCCAGCAGCAGCTTGCCGCGCAGACCCAGCATGTCGATGCCATGGCGCAGCACCGCCAGCGTGCCCTGTGTGTTCAGAGACTCGCGCAGCCGATCCAGCAGCACGGTCTCGGCCTTGCCCCCATGGTTCTTGACCAGCACCTCCCACGCCTTGGGTTGCCGGTCTTGCACCCAAGCCACCACATCGGCGGGGAACAGCGCCCGCGCCCGGTCATAGCCCGCCGCGTCACCCTCGGCGTAGAGCCAGTCGTGACTGCTCAGGTGTTCGCAGATTTCGGTCTCGAAGGCGATTTCGTGGTGTATGGGCATGGGGAGGGGTTACCGATAGACGCTGTCGTGATCGCCGACATTCACCAGCACGATGCGGTCAATCTCAATCAGGAATTCGAGCGTGATGCGATAAGACAGGTTAATGGACACCGAATGCAGCCCCGCCGATTTACCGCTCAAGGCATGCAGCCGCAGTGATGGATGGTGAGGATTGGCTTCCAGCAGTTGCAGCGTCTTCAGGTAGATCGGCCGTAAATCAGGATGGCGCTTGAGCCAGCGCGAGGCCCGCCGGACATAGGACTCGGTGAAAACCAGGGTGTAGGGCATTTCACTCGGCCAGCCGAGCCACATGCGCTTCGGCGGATTCCTCCACGAAACGCCCGGCAGCCAGATCAGCGCGGGTTTCCGCCAGAGCGGCCGCCAGTTCGCATTCCCGGAGATACTGATACTGGGCGATGTCCATGACCACATAGCGGTCCTTGCCGCGCACCGACACAATCGCTTCCGGGTGGTTCTCCAGGCTGGCCTCGATGGCGGCCACGCCCCGGGTTTTTAGTTCATTCGCGCTGATATGCGTCATAGCGGGACTCTCATGGGAACGATGGGCGGCCATTTAATCACACTATTAACCGCACGATAAATCAGGCGATCAAATCCGTTCAGTGGATCGGTCAGTTACGACGGTTTAGACCTGACAGGTTTTCCGAATCCTGTCAGGTCTGGTGGGTACCATACAGCAACCCCATGACGGAAAATCGTGTCGGGTGGGCCGCATCAATGATGCGGTAACTCGGCATCATAGCCCCGGACGTCAATCTTGCCCGTCACGGCGGCGGAGATCAGCGCCGAGCGGCGTTCCTTGAGCAAGTCGATAGCACGTTGGGCTTCTGCGGTGAGGGTGTCTACTTTGGCGGTTTCGGTGTCGAGGAAGGCGACGATTTCATTTTGATCGCTTTCATTTGGCCAAGGCACAACTAGGTTGACTGCAGCCCCCACATTGAAGTGTTGCTGTATTGCTCCACCAGAACCCATGACAAATTGGATGAGGGCTGCATCCGAACCCAAGAACCAGTACAGAAAAAACTCGCTCCCTATGTTGGGTTTTCTGATGATAATCAGATCAATGCAGTTACAACCATCAAACTTTTCGGAGACTACCGATGTAGTTCCTGGTTGGCCTGATCTTACGGCAACCAAATCACCGGTACTTAGTTTGGACTTTGAGTTAAGGTCGTGCCCTTCCTCAGAAATGAACACCAGATTGTCTTCTAGAATCTCACCTTTTTTGCCCACGTTCAGAGAACGCAGGGCTGGAATGCCTTCATCGACATAGTATTTAGAGGGTTCGATAACGATTCCTACCGTGATTTGTGGTGAAACCTGTTTTAGGCGCTTAACTTCCCAATGCGCCGGCATCTCACCCAACCACTCAATCCCCGAATCCTTCATCGGCACCGTCGGGTCCAAGCCCTTGGTTACCGCGTGCGAAATGACCGCCTGTCGCTTCTCCTTGAGCAAGGCGATTAGATTCTCCTGCTCCGCCACCAGGGCATCGATCTTGGCGGTTTCGCGGTCTAGGAACGCGGCGATGGTTTGTTGCTCATTTGCAGGGGGGAATGCAAACTTGATGTTATCAAGCGCATACTGCCCTAAACCCATGCGAGTTAGCCCATTAGCTAAAACCTGAAACCTCGCTTTTGCGTATCGAGAATCAAATAGCCTCTTTATAAAAGCCCCGCAAAAGCCAGGCGTTGGGCGAATCATTGAAAGGTGATAGCCGCACACGATTCCAGGCATGTCTTCAGGAACGTAAGCGGCAATAGCGATGTCGTCGGCTGACTCTGAGTCCTTGGTGATTATGGTGTCACCAGCTCGCAGGGTGAATTTGGCTATTTGGTCGGCTGTGGCTGTAGCTGCCATGAAATCCATGCCTGCAACTATGATTTCGTTGTAGTAAACATCCGTGTAATTGCAGAGATTGATATTTACCTCGTCGTCATAGGATTTCTTGTCAACATTGCTGGGGAACACGTGGCATGTCTTCTTCAGGGGCAATACCTCCCACCCCTCCGGCACTTCCCCCAGCCACTCCACCCCGGACTCCTTGTAATGCGGATAGCGCGGGAAGCTCATGCCGTCAGCCCCTCGATCATGGTCTTGATCCGATCCGTGCAGGCCTTGAGGTCGGCGTCGATGGCCTCCAGCGGGCGCGGCGGTTCGAAGACGTAGAAGTGACGGTTGAAGGGGATTTCGTAACCGACCTTGGTTTTGTCGTGGTCGATCCACGCATCCGGCGCATGGGGTAGCACCTCGCGCTCGAAGTAGCTCTTGATGTCCTCGGCCAGCGGGACGTTCTCGGTATCGCGCAGGCTACTGTCGGGCTGCGGTTTGCCCTTCAGCTTGCCCTTGCTGCCGAGCACGATGTTGCCATGTTCGTCGCGTAGCGGGCGTTCCACGGTGATGGTGCGGTAGCCAAAGTCGGTGTTGTTGAAGATGCGTGAGATCGGTTTCTTGTCGTCGAAGGCTTCCTCGAAGTTACCGAACAGCCGGGTGATCTCGGCGATGTGATCGTCGCTCAATTCCTTGCGCTTGGAGCCGAGGCTTTTGCGCATCTTCTGCCACATGCCGGAGGCGTCGATCAGTTGGACCTTGCCCTGGCGATGCTCGGGCTTGCGGTTGCTGAGTATCCAGACGTAGGTCGAAATGCCGGTGTTGTAGAACATATCGGTGGGCAGGCCGACAATGGCCTCGACCAGATCGTTTTCCAGCACATAGCGGCGTATCTCGCTCTCGCCGGAACCCGCGCCTCCCGTGAACAGCGGCGAGCCATTGAGGACGATGCCGATGCGGCTGCCGCCGTCCTTGGCCGGACGCATCTTCGACAGCATGTGCAGCAGGAACAGCAGCGAGCCATCCGACACACGCGGGAGGCCAGGGCCGAAGCGCCCGCTGTGGCCTTTCTGCTCATGCTCACTGCGAATGTCTTTTTCGATCTTCTTCCACTCGACGCCAAAGGGCGGATTCGCCAGCATGTAATCGAAGACCTTGCCGGGCAGCTCGTCACTGGACAGCGTGTTGCCGAAACGGATGTTGCCGACGCTCTGGCCCTTGATGAGCATATCGGCCTTGCAGATGGCGTAGGACTCGGGGTTGAGTTCCTGACCGAACATGGTGAGCCGGGCATCGGGGTTGAGCCCGAGCAGGTTTTCGCCGGCCACGCTGAGCATGCCACCCGTACCCGCCGTGGGGTCATATATGGTGCGCAGAACGCCGGAATGGGACAGCGCCTCGTCATCTTCGATGAACAGCAGATTGACCATCAGCCGAATGGCATCACGCGGGGTGAAGTGTTCCCCGGCGGTTTCGTTGGAGAGCTCGGCAAACTTGCGGATCAGCTCCTCGAATACCAGCCCCATCTGGTGGTTGTCGACATGATCGGGGTGCAGGTCGACCTGGATGAATTTCTCGGTGACCTGATACAGCAGCCCGGCCTTGGCCAGCCGGTCTACCTGGGTGTGAAATTCAAAGCGCTCGAAGATGTCGCGCACGGCATCAGAGAAGCCGTCGATGTAGCTGTAAAGGTTTTCACGGATGTGATCCTGATCGCCCAACAGCTTCTTCAGGTCCAGCGGCGAGGTGTTGTAGAAACTCTGCCCTGATTTGCGCAGCAGGAAGGGCTCGGCGTTGATACCGAGGCTGAGACGGGCGTCATGCTCGGCCAGCACCGCCTGCTTGGTCGGGGCCAGCACGCAATCCAGTCGGCGCAGCACTGTGAATGACAGGATGACCTTGCCGTAATCGGACTGCTTGTAATCGCCGCGCAGCAGATCGGCGACGGACCAGATGAGGGCGGAGAGGTTTTGTTGATTCACGATGACAGTCAATGACAACAGCAAAAGCGAGGGGAGTCTGCCGAGAGTGCCGTAATTTGTTATCCCGGGTTAAACAAAAAACCCGCTAGGCCTTGCGGTTAGCGGGTTTCGTGGATTGCCAGGGATCACCCTGGACTTGCTATTGGTGCCGATGGTCGGATTTGAACCGACACGACTTGCGTCACCACCCCCTCAAGATGGCGTGTCTACCAATTTCACCACATCGGCAATTAACTTGTGGACTGTGCGGACCCGGTT
>Ga0181554_1000404_pt1 | contig 43356 bp, 40 predicted proteins | sample 011ome_16_FD_145602 | JGI IMG/M metagenome (GOLD analysis project Ga0181554, IMG submission 145602) | Coastal salt marsh microbial communities from the Groves Creek Marsh, Skidaway Island, Georgia - 011503CT metaG (spades assembly) | ecosystem: Environmental > Aquatic > Marine > Intertidal zone... | reverse complement strand
AGGGTACCTGTTCGAACATGGCCAGCATGATCCGGGTGAATACATTGGACTGTGCTGCGCCCCCTTGGCTGAGAATCCAGTTGCGCGCCATAGTCATGTGCGGAGCATCGATGTCATCACCCGCCAGCTTGAGTGCATAGTAAGCCTTTACCGTGCAACTGATGTCTCCGGGCCCTCCGGTGAACAGGGAGTAGCTGCCATCCGCCCGCTGGTGTGTTCGCAGGTAGACGGCAATCTTGGCTTGCAGGGCCGCGTCGATCTCGTCCATGAAGTGCATCATCAGGATGTATTCGGCCGGTATCGTGCAATCTGCTTCCAGCTCGAATACCCAATACCCGTCTTCATGCTGTTGCTTCAGCAGAAAGTCACGGGCGCGCTGGATGGCCTTGTCGGTGGGGGCTTCAGTCTCCCGACTGAATACCGGCTTGGTGTAGGCCGGATTTTCGGACGGGTCGTTATGGTCTTTGAACATGATTTGAGATGTCCCCTGATTTGGTTGGCTTCTCAGATGTGTAAATTTAGAAATGGGCTTAACCGGGTTGTTCTGTGAGGGGCAACCCTCTGCCGGCAAACGCAAAGGCCGTTTTGAGACCTTTATCGCTGGATCGCAAGATTCGGCTGACTACAACAGTGGTTTTGACTGCGCGACGGGTGATCTTTACCTGTGAGGAAGCGCTGAAGTCTGGATTTTGGGAAATCTTGCGCAAAGTGAGGACCGCCATGCCTAGTGCCCAAAGACAGAATTCACGAATACCCGTTTCATTAGATGGGATGAGCAGGGTATAGCGGAGCGCATTTTTGAGGTGACCGTGGGCGACCCCGATCAGCTCCATGAATCCAGCGCGAAACCGTGGGTCGTTATGTCCGGGTTTGAGCTCGGCTAGCGGGAAACCACCCGTATGATCGAACACATCCTGCGGCAACCAGCACACACCTCGTTCATGGTCGTCCCATAAGTCCTTGAGAATATTGGTCATCTGCAGGCCTTGTCCGAAGGATACAGCGAGTCGCATCATCTCTTCTTGATGGGCGTCGATGGCGGGTGAGTAGTGACAAAACAGCTGGGTGAGCATTTCACCCACTACGCCGGCCACGTAATAACAGTAGCTGTCCATTTCCTTCAGAGTCTTGAGTCCCGCGCTCAGATCTCGGTCTTGGAATTCGGCCATGCCTTGCGCCATGATCTCGACACAACGGGCCAAGGCTGTTCGCTGTTCAATGTCAAACTGGTGCGTGATTCCGACGACTCTTGGGAGTACGCCGATCAGCTCATGCTCCGCAGGCAGGGTATTGGAAGAGAGGAGCGGTGCGAGCGCATCGCTCAGTGGCGCCGGGGATTGCTTATCCCGGACGACGTCGGCGAATTGGTGGCAGAAGTGACGTTTCTGGGCGGAATTCAACGCAACTTCATCTTCGATCGTGTCGACAATGCGACACAAAAGATAGGCGTTGGCCACTGGTTTGGCCAGTGCTGGAGGCAGTTGCGGAATCGTCAAGGCAAAGGTTCTGGAAACCCCCTGCAGGAGGTAGTCCTGAAAAACGTCGTCGCTCAGCGATTCAATCTTTTTACTGTTTTGCAACGAGGGGCTTGAACTCATGCGGGGAATGCTTTTTCCTTCAAGTCTTTGATTGGCCTGGATTTCAGGGTCGTTCTCAGGCGAGAAGGCGACATGCGCACGCCTTGTGCTCGGTGGAGAATTTTAACTTTTTTGTGTTTTTCGTCAAGTAATGTTGTTTTTTTGACGAAAATCAGTTGAGAAAAAAGCAACTGCGCTTTAGGATATCGTTCGTTACACTTTTATTTGAAAGAGGGTTTTGCCCCTCATTGCTTGGAATCGCTGGAGTTTTGTCCGGTTAGCATTCCAACTTGACCAGAAACAGTGAGCTTCTGGATACCCTGAACTAAAGTTATTTTCCAGTGGAGGACACATGGGCGTTCCGTTAAGACAGCAGGTTACGATCGCAAAGTACCTCATCAAGCAGAAGCTGTCCGGTAAGAAAAAATACCCGTTGGTGCTCATGCTAGAGCCCTTGTTTCGCTGCAACCTCGCCTGTGCCGGTTGCGGCAAAATCGATTATCCGGACGAAATTCTCAATCGTCGCTTGAGCGTGGAGGAGTGTTTGGCCGCCGTGGACGAGTGCGGGGCGCCCGTCGTTTCGATTGCAGGCGGTGAGCCGCTGCTGCACAAGGAGCTTCCGCAGGTTGTGGAGGGGATGATCCAGCGCGGCAAGTATGTCTACCTGTGCACCAACGCCCTCCTGCTTAAGAAGCGGATAGATGATTACAAGCCATCACCTTACCTGACCTTCTCTATCCACCTGGATGGAAATGAAGACCGTCACGATGCTTCGGTATGTCAGCAGGGTGTATTCGATCGTGCTGTGGATGCCATTAAGTTGGCCATCGATCGCGGCTTCCGTGTTACGGTGAACTGCACCTTGTTTCAAGGTGAGAACGCTCAGGAAATCGCTGATTTTCTTGATTACTGCAAGGAGTTGGGGGTCGAGGGTACAACCATCGCTCCAGGCTTCAGTTACGAGCATGCGCCGCAGCAGGACATCTTCATCAAGATGCGTGACAGCAAGCAGCTGTTCCGTGACGTCTTCAAATTAGGCCGTGGCCGCAAGTGGCAGTTGAACCATTCCAGTCTTTATCTGGATTTCCTGGCGGGAAATCAGGGATACAACTGTACGCCCTGGGGCAATCCCACACGTAATGTATTTGGCTGGCAGAAGCCCTGCTACCTCCTGGTGGATGAGGGCTATGCGCCTTCATTCAGTGCGTTGATGGAGGAAACCCCGTGGGATAAGTACGGCAATTCAAAGAATCCCAAATGCGCCAATTGCATGGCGCACTGTGGCTTTGAGGCCTCTGCGGTTGAAGATGCCATGAAGCATCCCCTCAAAGCAGCTTGGGTTTCATTGGTGGGACCGCGGACCAGTGGTCCGATGGCTGATGAACCCATCCCGGAATACGAGACTCAGCCCTCAAAGAAGGCGCGTCGCACGATTTCCATCGAAGCCGTCGACTAACTGCCGCATTAAAAAGCCGGGGCCCCAGGTCAAGTGACTCGGGGTCCCGGCTTTTTTGTGTCCGGGGATCAGAGCCAACGCTGAACGCTGTGCCTGTAACGAATGTAATCCCCACCAAAAAGGTTTTGGAGCTTGTTCTCCTCATAAGGAACATGGAACCGGTTGATGATGAGGAAGAACGCGGGCGGAACCAGCCAGAAAGGCAAAGTTCCTATGCAGAGGGCAAGCCCGATGAGCGCTGTCAGCAGGCCGAGATACATCGGATTTCGCGTCCAGATGTAAGCACCAAGAGTTACGAATTTTTTTGGTTTACCGAAAGGCAATACGGTGGTTTGTAGCTGCCGGAAGTTCAATGCCGCAGAAGTCGACAGAGCCAGCCCAGAGACTAGCCAGACAAGGCCCCCGCTGGTGGGCGGGATGACCTCCAGATCAGGAAAAGAACGGTTGGCGGCGTAGGCGGCTTCAATAAGCAGTAAGAGGACTACGGGGGGCGGGAAGAAAAATAACTTGTTCATTTGGAATTTCCCTTGTGAGCTTATATTGAGCCGGTAATTAAATATTAAAATGTGGAGTATTTGACGCCGGGGTCTTCGACGCAGGTTAGAATCCGTTCCGGCGAATTGTTCAGTAAGTTCATCTCATATTTCGCGGTGACCTACAGTTTGGCTTTACTGTGAAGGTGATGGCATATTGTAAATCGGAATTCAGGCACGCATCTGGATTCAACTCAGGACAATAGTTTGGCAGAGGTAAAACACCCTGCTTTTCTTTCTGCGTTACCAGCCACTCGGCTAAGGCGCTGCTGTCTGGCTACGCTCATAGAGCGACGCGACAGTTTGCGTAGCTGACGTTGAACATTGGGTGACGATCTTCTAACGTTTTCTTCTCTACTTAAGAGGTTCGGGGGTGGGCAATCTCATTTCAAGTCATTTATTTGCTGGGTCTATGGTCGATTGATACGGCGGCTAAGGTCATCCCGCCACGCCGACGAAAGCGAGTCCACGGCCAGAACCATATCAATCCAGCGACGTTGATCAGGAGACTTTATCAGTGCCCGCATGGAGTTGCTTACTGAGACGGCCCGAATATCCCTGCTGAGCAGCTGAATGGTGTCTCCGCTATTGATGTTGCCTTCCTGGATAACCCGCATGTAGAACCCGGTTCGCCCCGAGGTGAGAAATGTACCCACGAAATCCGGGTCTTCGAATTTCAGTCCAAGCTTGAAACACGGCACCCGAGGTTGGGTGACTTGCAATATTGTCTCACCTGCCGAAAAAACATCGCCGATATGTACGCTGTCGTCCGCCATACCAATCACAGTAAGGTTTTCGCCAAAATGGCCATGGTCATAATGGGCGTCGCCTCTCAGGGTGGCCCAATAGTGGTAGTTTTCCTCGGTATAGACATAGATGGCCTTGTCGGGGCTGCCATGATTTTTTCGATCGACCTGAGTATCACCGGCCAAACCATCCTTTGTGACGTAAGCCGGACCAGCGACTGGGAGTTTGTAAATTCCGGTTTCGATCGCTCGATCCTGAAGATGGATGAATTTTGGCTTGCCCACATTGACCGAAAGGATATGGACCATCAGGTAATCTCTTCTCGCTATTCGCTTGTAAGCAAGCACTGGCGAACGGGCGCAAAAGACAATCGATGCAGCGGGCTGGGGCCCAGCGCTGCCAGTGCTGAGCGATGTTGTGTCGTGGGATAGCCCTTATGGATCGCAAAGCCGTAACCTGGAAATAGTTCTTCCGCAATTGTCATTTCGCGGTCACGGAAAACCTTGGCAAGGATGGATGCTGCGGAAATGGCGGGTTCTGTCAGGTCGCCGCCAATGATGGCGCGGCTGGGGCAGGGGAGATCCGGGCAACGATTGCCATCGATCAGCGCAAGCTCGGGGACGATTTTTAACGAAGCGTGCGCCCGTCGCATTGCTAGCATCGTGGCGTGCAAAATGTTGAGTTGGTCGATCTCGGCGGGCTCCGCACGCCCGATCGCCCATGCTATGGCCCGCTCCTCGATAACTTGAGCCAAGTACTCGCGTTTTTTGGGGGATAGCTTCTTGGAGTCGGTCAGCCCATCTATCGGCAGTCCTTCAGGCGGGAGAATGACAGCGGCGGCAATTACTGCGCCAGCGAGACAGCCCCTGCCTGCCTCATCGAATCCGGCGATAAGCTGTTCCTGAGATACAGTCATCCTTCTTGTCAGACAATCTGCAGACTTTCAGCGAATAATGCTGCGCCCGCTTTGCTGAAGGAACTCAAGCATGGGGAGGATCACCGGCGATTGTTCGGCCATACAGGTAAGATTTTCGATGGCCTCCTCGAGTTTGAGGCGTGATTTGTAAATCACCTTGAACGCCCGTTTGATCTGCAGGATGGCGTCGGCGTCATAGCCTCTACGCTCCATGCCGACATTATTGATGCCGCGGGGTTTGGTTGGGCTGCCTCCCACCATGACATACGGAGGAATGTCGCGACTGATCACGCTGCCCATCCCGGAAAAACTGTGCCGCCCAATTCGACAGAATTGGTGAACCAGAGAGAATCCGCCCAGGATTGCGTGGTCCTCAACGCTGACATGTCCCGCGAGAGAGGCTCCATTGGCCATGATGACCCCATCGCCGATGATGCAATCATGTGCCACGTGGGTGTATGCCATCAGTAGATTATCGCTCCCGATCCGGGTCAGTGATTGGTCTTGAGCCGTTCCGCGATGGATGGTGCAGTATTCGCGCATGACATTCCGATCGCCGATCTCCAGTCGAGTTATTTCACCCTGATATTTCTTGTCCTGAGGGTCTTCGCCTACCGAAGTAAACTGGAAGATACGATTGTCGCGTCCTATACGGCAAGGCCCTTTAATAACAACGTGCGGCCCGACCGTGGTTCCCGGCCCAATTTCGACATCGGGGCCGATGATGGAGAACGGACCGACACTGACATCTTCAGCAAGGATGGCGGCCGGATCTACAATCGCGGAGGAGTGGATCAAGCGTTCTGCTCCGCAGCTGCGCACATGATTTCTGCGCTGGCGACGAACTCTCCGTCCACTTCGGCGCGACACTCAAAAGCCCAGATATTTCGCTTATGACGCAGGTAGCACGCTTCCAGTTTCAACTGGTCGCCGGGAACGACTGGGCGCTTGAAGCGGACTTTATCCAGTCCTACCAAGTAGTAGGTGCGACCTTTGCCCATTAATCCCTCTACCGACCTGCCCGCCAGCAAGCCGGTCGCCTGAGCCAGAGCTTCGATGATCAGGACGCCGGGCATAATTGGAACGGCCGGAAAGTGGCCGGTAAAGAAGGGTTCGTTGTAAGTGACATTCTTGAGGGCAAGCAACCGTTTTCCGGGTTCGACCTCAAGTACCCTGTCGATTAGCAGAAAAGGGTATCGATGGGGGAGATATTCCTTGATTTCTTGGATATCCAAAAAGTGGCCTTTGAGTAGTGATTTTTTGAGAATTCGGATTACGCTTTTCTTGGGAATTTACTTTTTGCTGCTTCCGCCCAGCTTTTTCTCGACTTGGTCGGTAATGTTAAGACCATCCTTGGCGAAGGCGACGCCATCCACCAGAATGAGATCGAAATTCTGTTCCTTGGCCACGCTTTGAATTGCCTCCTGCACCACTTTCTGAATCTTGGCCATTTCCTGGTTGGCGCGCAGACCATAATCTTGGCGCATTTCATCCATGGCGCGTTTGAATTCGCGACCTCGATCGATCAGGTCCTTTTCTGTCTTGCGTTTGTCCGCTTCGCTCATCGTCGCGATATCTTTCTCGAGCTTTTCCTCAAGCTTTTTTAGCTCCTTCTGTTCGTTGACCAGCTTGGTTTCACGTGGCTGAAATTCCTTTTTCAATTCAGCTTGTGACTTTTGGCTTTGAGAGGACTGATCAACCAGCTTGCGCAGGTCTACGACACCTACCTTCATTTCGGCCGCGGTCAAACCGCTGCTCAGCAAGAGACCGCAGAATGCAACAAGAAATTTTTTTGACATATGTAATTACCCAGAAAGGTTGTTCGTGTGGGGCTTGGGGGTTTGTCATCCGCACGTATTTCAAGAGCGGGTTTCAACAAAGCCTTCATGGATTATACAAGAAGCGGGAGTAACCTGAGGGAGTCTATTTTCTACTTAGCGTTGTCACACAGAATGCAGGGAGTGAAACTTGCGACTGATTGCATCGATGCCGGGGACGGTCCGGATATAATGAGAGCATTGATTAATGCGATGGGCGGTTTCTTCGGACGGGGTGCCAGGGTGGCGTTATTACTCTCGTGGGTGAGCAGTCCTTTCCTGGGTAGGGCGGTCCTTTTTGCCGTGTTACTGAGCATTGCAGGGTGCGGACGTCCGCCCAACAATCCCTATGCGGCCTCCGAGGCTCGGGACAATACCCTCTATACCTCGTTTGAAGAGCGCCCCAAGCATCTTGATCCGGCGCGGGCCTACAGTGCCAATGAGTATGAATTTATTGCCCAAATCTATGAGCCGCCGCTCCAGTACGCCTACCTGAAACGGCCCTATCGGCTGGAACCGCTCACAGCCCGCGAGCTACCCGAAGTAAGTTACCTGGATGCGAAAGGCCAGCCCTTACCTGAGAATGCCCCGGCAGAGAAGATCGCTTTCAGTGTCTATGAAATCCAGCTTAGAGCTGACCTGCGTTATCAACCCCACCCGGCCTTTGCTCGGGATTCCGCCGGAAGCTACCGTTATCATGCGCTCTCACCCGAAGAGCTCGACTCTATCCACACATTAGCCGATTTCAAGGAAACAGCGGATCGTCCCGTCACCGCTGCCGACTATCTGTACCAGATCAAGCGCCTGGTCCATCCGCAAACCCATTCGCCGATAGCGGAGTTGATGGGTGACTACATCGTCGGCCTGCGCGAACTGGGCGGCCGATTGACAAGGGAATTTGATCGGCGCGTGGTCGATGCGGGCTGGTTTGACCTTCGCGGCTTTCCGCTGGAAGGGGCCCAAGTGGTGGGTGAACATCACTTACGCATAAAACTCCATGGCAAATATCCCCAATTCCGCTTCTGGCTGGCGATGCCTTTTTTTGCGCCAATGCCGTGGGAGGCCGATGCGTTTTACTCGCAGTCGGGACTGGTTGAGCGAAATATCAGCCTGGACTGGTATCCGGTGGGCTCAGGCCCCTACCAATTGGTCGAAAACAATCCCAACCGGCGCATGGTGCTGGAGCGCAATCCCAACTTCCATGAGGAGTACTATCCGATGGCGGGTGCGCCTGATGATCTGGCTTCGGGGCTGCTTACTGATGCCGGTCAGCGTTTGCCCCTGATCGACCGGGTTATATTTGTTCTGGAGAAGGAAACCATTCCTTACTGGAGTAAGTTCCTGCAGGGTTACTATGATGCTTCTGGCTTGGCATCCGACAATTTTGATCAGGCCATCCAGTTCAGCGGGGTAGGCAATGCCGAGCTAACGCCCGAGATGAAGGCACGAGGTATCGAGTTGCAAACTGCCGTTAGCGCTTCGATTCACTACCTGGGGTTCAATATGCTGGATCCGGTGGTGGGCGGTCTCAGCGAACCCAAAGCAAAATTGCGTCAGGCCATCAGCATAGCTATTGATGAAGAGGAATTCATTGCCATCTTCATGAATGGGCGAGGTATTGCAGCGCAAGGACTTTTGCCGCCCGGACTATTCGGGTTTCAGGCAGGGGCTGAGGGTATCAACCCTTACGTCTATGATTGGGTCGACGGTGAGCCACGCAGAAAGGCGATAGAGGAAGCTAAAAAACTGATGACTGACGCGGGTTATCCGGAAGGTATCGACAGGGCGACCGGCAAGCCGCTGGTGCTTTTTCTCGACACCACTTCTTCCGGTGTCGACGATAAACCGACGCTCAACTGGTACCGCAAGCAACTAGCCAAACTGGGTATTCAGCTTGTCTTACGGACCACGGATTACAACCAGTTCCAGCAGAAAATGTCCAACGGCAATGCTCAGCTGTTTCGCTGGGGCTGGAACGCAGATTATCCCGATCCCGAGAACTTCTTCTTTCTGTTGTTCGGGGACAATGCCAAGGTCGGGTCGGGCGGGGAGAATTCCGCCAATTACCGTAATCCGGAGTTTGACCGGTTATTCAGAGTCATGAGGAATCAGACCGATGGTCCCGAGCGACTGGCGCTGATTCGGCAGATGCAGGAGATTCTGCGACATGATGCGCCCTGGGTTTTTGGGGTTCATCCGAAAAGTTTCAGTCTGCGAGATGAGTGGTACAGGAATTTCAAACCCAACCTGATGGCCAATAACGGTCTCAAATACCTTCGAATCGACGGGATTTTGCGGGCAGCTAGAAGGCTGCAATGGAATCAGCCTGTTTACTGGCCTCTTGGATTGGCGCTCGCCGGGCTGATTGCGCTCATCATGCCTGCCTGGTTGCTTTATCGGCGACGCCAAAGGTCTGGCGCCCTATGATTGATTACATCATTCGTCGGCTGCTCTATGCGCTGCCGTTGTTACTTGGCATCAATCTGCTCACCTTTGTGCTGTTTTTCGTTGTCAACACACCCGAGGACATGGCACGCATGCATCTTGGGCAAAAGCATGTCACGTCAGAGGCTATCGAAAAATGGAAGCATGAGCGCGGTTACGATCGACCGTTGTTCTGGAATGGTCAGGCCGAAGGTGCCGAGCGGGTTACGCAGACCATCTTTTATCAGAAGTCGCTGGGGCTTTTTCTGTTTCGCTTTGGCCGCTCCGATGGGGGGCGCGATATCGGTGCCGATATTAGCGAGCGCATGTGGCCCTCACTTGCCATTGCCGTCCCCTCGCTTATTGTGGGGCTGGCCGTGCATATCGGCTTCGCGCTACTGCTGGTTTTTTTTCGTCTGACCTATCTGGAATTTTGGGGCGTCGCCTTGTGTGTGGCCTTGATGTCGATCTCCACGCTGTTTTACATCATTGGAGGGCAGTTTTTGGTTGGCAAGCTTCTGCAATTGACGCCCATATCCGGTTACGACGGCGGCTGGAATGCCGTGCGATTCGTTATTTTGCCGGTGCTGATCGGCACCGTAGCGGGTCTGGGTTCCGGGGTTCGCTGGTACCGAACCCTGTTTCTTGAGGAGGTTGAAAAGGATTATGTAAGGACAGCACGTGCCAAGGGTCTCTCCGAGGTGCGAGTCCTTTTTTTCCATGTATTGAAAAATGCCATGATCCCGATACTCACCGGTGTTGTCGTGGTACTGCCGCTGCTTTTCACCGGGAGCCTGATTACAGAGTCCTTCTTTGCCATTTCGGGTTTGGGCAGTTACACCATCGACGCGATCAATCAGCAGGATTTTGCCATTGTACGTTCCATGGTTTTTCTGGGCTCGGTGCTTTACATCCTGGGGCTGTTGCTAACCGATATCTCCTACGTGCTGGTAGATCCTCGCGTTAAGCTGAACTGAAGCATGCCCGTTCTACTGCCAACCGATATCCTCTTTTTGCTGATGCTGCTGGGGCTTGCAGGTCTGGTGGTCTATACGCTTGGGCAGGAACATTTGCGCCGGCCCTGGCGCAGTGTGATGCGTAGTCGTAGCGCCATGATTTCACTGGTGATCCTGCTGATTTACCTGCTGATTGCCCTGCTGGATTCCATCCGCATTCCAGTCAGCTCTGATGCTCACTCAAATTCAATCTCAGCCCCGATCGGCGAACCCGTCACGCTACTGGATTTTGGCTTGGGGAGTATTCGCGATGCGCAGGAAAAGACTTACTCCGCGCCACTGGCGGTGGTCGCGCATGCCCGAGAGATGATCCGGCAACCCGATGGCCGCCAAGTATGGGTTTACCCCAGGCTACAGTTTGGTGGTCGTCATCTGGCCAACCCGGAACAGGAGCATGCAAGAGACCTGATCCGGCGAACTGTGCTCGGCCTGGGCACCGGGTTGGGGGCCTGGGTCCTGCTGACAGGGTTTCTCGCGCTGGTGGTGACCCGCCGTCATAGCGATCCGCTGGGTTTTTTGCGATCGGCCTGGCGTGGCGAGACTGATATACCCTGGCGAGCCGTATTCCTTACCCTGCTGGTGATCAGTCTTCTGGCAGGCGTGCTAGTGGTCCTGAGCCAGGCTTATCATGTTCTCGGCACTGGTAAGGTCGGTGAAGATGTCCTTTATCAGAGTCTGAAAAGCATTCGCACCGGGGTTCTTATCGGAACCCTCACTACTCTTGCGACGCTTCCGCTGGCGTTAGTGCTGGGCATACTTGCCGGTTATTACCGAGGGTGGATTGACGACGTCATCCAGTATCTCTATACCACGCTCAATTCTGTTCCTGGCGTTCTGCTGATTGCGGCGGCCATGCTGGTAATGCAGTCCTACATGGCCAGACATGAGGCGGAGTTTGCCAGCCTGTCAACACGAGCCGATTTTCGCCTGCTCGCGCTTTGTTTGATTCTGGGCATGACTTCCTGGACGGGTCTTTGCCGCTTGCTTCGGGCCGAGACGCTGAAGCTGCGAGAGTTGGAATATGTCCAGGCGGCAAGAGTACTTGGCGTCAGTCAGGGCATGATTCTGTTCCGGCATATTCTTCCCAATCTGTTTCATCTGGTACTGATTTCCGTTGCGCTGGATTTCAGCTCGCTGGTGCTGGCCGAGGCGGTGCTGTCCTATGTCAATATCGGGGTCGATCCCACTACGGAATCCTGGGGCAATATGATCAATGGTGCACGACTCGAAATGGCCCGCGAGCCAATCGTCTGGTGGTCTTTGACCTCTGCGTTCATCTTTATGTTAGCGCTGGTGCTGCCGGCCAATTTGTTTGCCGATGCCGTGCGCGATGCTTTCGATCCCCGGCGGGCAGAATGACCCTGGCCGATTCAACATTGAAAGCAACAGGCAATTCACCGCTATTAACGGTAACGGATTTGCGAGTCGCCTTTCGGCAGGGGCAGGACTGGGTGCCGGCGGTCTCGGGCGTGTCATTTGAGATCGAGAAAGGCGGTAGTTTTGCCCTAGTTGGAGAATCCGGCTCGGGTAAATCAGTTACGGCGCTATCGGTGATGCGGTTGTTGCCGCAGAACGGGCAGCTTCAGGGTGGGCGGGTGAGTCTCAACGGAACCGATGTCTTTGGTCTCGCTGAACGGGATATGAGCTCCATACGCGGCGGCAAGATCGGCATCGTTTTCCAGGACCCGATGAGCTCACTCAATCCAGTACTGACCATAGGGCGGCAGATCGGCGAGACCTTGGTGCTGCATCTTGGGCTCAAGGGGGCCATGTTGCGGCGGAGAACGGTTGAACTGCTTGATCAGGTCGGTTTGCCGGACCCTGCCCGCCATCTGGACGAGTACCCGCATCAGTTGTCGGGAGGAATGCGCCAGCGAGTCATGATTGCGCTAGCCCTGGCCGGCGAACCGGAACTCTTGATCGCCGACGAACCCACGACCGCGCTGGATGTGACCTTGCAGGCGCAGATTCTGGAGTTACTAAGCCGCCTGCGAAAGGAGACCGGGATGGCTCTGTGGCTGATTACCCACGATTTCGGCACGGTTGCAGAAGTGGCGGATAGGATTGCCGTCATGCGTGCCGGGGTACTGGTTGAATCCAGTGGATCGGAATTTTTCGATGGACCTCAGCATCCCTACAGCCGGGAATTGTTGAATGCAATGCCACGGCTGGAGGCCTGTTTGCATCGGGAATCCCCGGTTGATGCGGGGTTGGTTCCAGCCAAGCCCTTGCTGGATGTGCGTGACTTCAGAGTCTACTACCCGATCAGGCGGGGAATTCTTCAGCGAACAGTGGGCCATGTCCGGGCTGTGGATGGCGTCTCGTTCCAGCTTAAACGGGGCGAAACGCTTGCTCTCGTGGGCGAGTCGGGCTGCGGCAAGACTACGCTGGGCAAGGCACTGGTGAATCTTGTCCCGGTGACGAGTGGAGAGGTATTACTGGATGGGGTCAAGATTTCAGGTCATGCGGGCGGGGCCAGGTATGAGGCACAGGCCGGGTTTCAGATCGTGTTCCAGGACCCTTATTCGTCGATGAATCCCCGCATGGTGGTAGGGAATATTCTCGAAGAGGGATTGCAGGCGCAGCGGCCCGGGATGACACCGGCTGAACGGCGCGAGAAAGTCGAAGAGTTGTTGATAGCGGTGGGATTACCGGTATCGGCTTGCGGACGCTATCCCCATGAGTTTTCAGGTGGACAGCGTCAGCGGCTCTGCATCGCGCGGGCGCTGGCTGTTGAGCCCCGACTGGTGATTTGCGACGAGCCGACCAGTGCGCTGGACGTTTCGGTTCAGGCTCAGGTGATCCGGTTATTGCGGGAGTTGCAGGACCGCCACGGGCTCAGCTATCTCTTCATTACCCACGATCTGGCGGTTGTATCGGAATTGGCCGACCGGGTAGCAGTCATGCATTCCGGCAGAATGGTCGAAACGGGAACCACCCGTCAGGTACTCTTCAATCCTGAAAACGACTATACCTGTCGTCTGCTGGAGGCCTTGCCCAAGCTACATAAGAATGCCCGGGCGCATTTTTGATATCCGGCCTAGTTATCTGGTTCGGCTTCGGGAGCCGCGACACTTTCCTGGTCCTTAAGCACCTCATTAATTGATTCCTTGAGGTCTTCCGGCATGCTTCGGGAGGCTGCTTTTAGCTTCAGTCCATCCTGTATGCGTTGGTGGTTGGGGGCGTCTTCCTCCAGGCCCAGCATGAAATCCTCAAGCGTTGACAGTGCGCTGAACCGAACGTCCTCGTTTTGATCTTCCAGCGCCGACATGAGTGCAGCAATGGTGGCATCAGAGGGCTCGTCCAGCGAACCCAGGCTCAGCGCCGCAGCATTGCGCACTTCGGCATTGGCATCCGTCGTCAGCAGCTGGCCCAGGGTGGCCTCGGTTTCAGGGCTCGGATAGGCGCCCAATTGTTCGACCGCCTCGATCCGCTCTTCATCATTCGAACTGCCCAGTTGTGTCATGGCTTCGGCGACCTGCTCCTTCTCGATCTGGTCATCGTCTGCAATCTCATCCGGCGCCAGCGAGTTCTCATCAATGGGGGGTGCCGCTTTCGTCGGTGCGGGGGCGGCGGCCTCAGTTTTGGGTGCGGGAGCGGATTCTGTCACCGGGTCTGGTGCTTCATCCTCAGGGTGGTCAGACTCGAGGTTGTAGAAAACCGCTGCCACGATAATGCTGGAAATCAGCAGGGTGATAAGGAGAATCCGGGATATGGGCATGGTGTTTCCGTAAAGGGCTGCGGTCTGCCAAGTTCAAAAAACGGGCCCCTAGACTTCAATCAAGGGCACTAGGCTGGATTCTATCAGACGGATAATATGGCGAAAATCCAGTGTGGCAGGTTCTGAGAGAGGGATTGGGTTGCGGCTCAATGACTTGATTTGGACCAGAACACACCGGCCGGCAATGTCGAGGTATTCCCAACAGCTGTTGGGTTGCTCAAGGGTTCGATCTGCTCAAAAATCTGTTGGGCAGATTGAATTTCCTTTTCGCCGAATGCGAAAACCCGGCCGTCGCAATAGTGTTTGCGGAGAGCTGACTGAACACCGGTGTCCTTTTCCTGGGTCAGAAAGCGGACTTCCTGCCAGACGATGTCGGATTCGCAGATTTCCTTTCTGGCCTCGGTCGTGGCTTTAAGGAAAGCGTCCACGGCCTTGGGGTTGGCTTTGGCCCAGCTATCCCGGAAGACATAACCCAGTGCCGGGACATCGTTCATGATGCCCAGCGCGGCCTGTATGGCGCGGCCATCGATAATCTGCCGGTAACCCTGTGGTTCAAGCTTGGCGGCAAAATTCCAGTAGGTCAGCAAGGCGTCGAGTTGTCCCTGCAGAAGCGACTGATTGAGCAGCGGCGGTGCGCCAAAGGTGACGTTGGCCCTCTGCTCAAGATCCAGCCCCGTCGTTTTTTTTGCGACCGATTTTAACAATAACCAGTTTTTGTCCATGCCGCCGCCCGCTACACCCAAGCGTTTGCCAGCCAGGTCGGCAATATCGTGAATAGGTGATTCCTTCGCGACCATCAGCGCCCCATGACTGGAAGAAAAAGGAACGAACGTAAAGTCCTTACCCTGCGACCGCTGGCGGGCGACCCAGATCCAGTCGGAAACCATGATGTCAATACTATTGCCTTGCAGACCGATTCGACCCGCCTCCGGGCTGGCCAGCTCCGTCGTTTCGATGCGAATTTGGTTGGCCGCATCCAGTTTTTGGCTTTTAATGACGGCCAGTTCCCAATTGAGTGTGCCAAATGCCAACGCACCTACTTTGATGACGTTTGGGACTGTTTCTGCGGCCTCCGCTGTAGATATTGCCAACAGGCAAAGGGGAATGAGTCGCTTGAACATGGGTTTGGCCTTTCAGTGGGTAAACAGCAGCGCTAGATTCGACTAATTGCCAGCGATGGTCAGCTGTTCCAGCATGATCGAGCCGGTTCGGGTGTTGCCGCGCATATCCACGTCATTGCCGACCGCGACCAGATTTCTGAGCATGTCCCGGAGGTTGCCGGCAATGGTGAACTCTTCTACCGGATACTGGATCATCCCGTCCTCCACCCAGAAGCCGGCTGCTCCGCGCGAATAATCACCGGTCACCAGGTTTACGCCCTGGCCCATGAGTTCTGTCACGAGCAAGCCAGTACCCATTTTCTGCAAGAGTCCGGCGTGGTCGAGCGTGCCGGGATCGATGATAAGGTTATGCACCCCGCCAGCGTTGCCGGTGGAGGTCATGCCCAATTTGCGTGCCGAGTAGGCGCTCAATACATAAGATTCGAGGATTCCGTCGCGGACCAGATGATGAGGGACCGTCCGGACCCCTTCGGCATCGTAGGGTACGCTGCCTAGGGCTTTTTTCAGGTGTGGTTGTTCGTGTATCTGCACGAAATCGGGAAACACTTGTTTGCCTAGCTGATCCAGCAGAAAGGAGGACTTGCGGTAAAGATTGCCCCCGCGAATCGCGCCGATGAAATGTCCGAGCAGGCTGGCTGCGACATCGGCTGCAAAGATGACCGGACATTGTCGGGTGCTCAGGCTTCTGGCCCCGAGCCGGCGGAGCGTCCGCTCTGCCGCGATGCGACCTACCTCTTCGGGAGATTGAAGGTCGTTAGCATCACGGGCCACGGTCCACCAATCATCACGCTGCATTTGCTGGTCCCGTTCGCCAATAACGGAGACGCTGAGACTGTGGCGGCTGGAGGCATAACCGTGCAAAAAACCCAAGCTGTTGCCCATCACCCGAAGACCCTCGAAGGTATTGAGACTGGCGCCCTCGGAGTTGCTGATGTCGGAGTGATAGTGCCGTGCCGCGTTTTCGCAGGCAACCGCTAGGTCAATGGCCGCCTCGGGCTCAATGGCCCAGGGGTAGTAGAGATCGAGGTTTGGAAATTCGGTGGCAAGCCAATTGGCGTCGGGAAGTCCGGCACAGGGATCTTCAGCCGCATGCCTGGCTATTCGGCAGGCTGCGGCGACTGTTTCGCGCATGGCGGCCGGACTCAGGTCGCTGGTGCTGGCCGAACCCTTGCGTTGCCCGATGTACACTGTCAGGCCCAGACCGCGACTACGGTGGTGCTCGATCGTTTCCACTTCGCCCAGACGAGCGGTGACCGAAAGCCCGGATTCCACGCTTACGCCGACTTCAGCCCCGGTAGCGCCCTGATGTCGGGTCTCATCAATGCAGTTGGCAACCAGTATTTTCAGCTGGTCAAGTTGTGCTTGCTCGGTGGCAGGAATCGGGTTTGAAGACACTGAAAATCCTATGGTGCAGTCGTTTGAAGTAGGGCAGAGCTAGCCTTGGACCCGGGTACCACCTACGGTGAGTCCGTCAACCTTGAGGGTGGGCTGGCCGACACCGACTGGCACGCTCTGGCCATCCTTACCGCAGGTGCCCACACCGCTATCCAGCTGAAGATCGTTGCCGACCATGCTGACTCGCGTCAGGACATCTGGGCCATTGCCGATGAGTGTCGCTCCCTTGACGGGACGTGTTAGCTTGCCGTCCTCTATCAGATAAGCCTCACTGGCAGAAAAGACGAACTTGCCCGAGGTGATGTCTACCTGTCCGCCACCAAAATTTTTGGCATAAAGGCCTTTCTTGACGGAGCGGATGATTTCTTCCGGGTCATGCGGTCCGGCCAGCATGTAGGTATTGGTCATGCGGGGCATGGGTAGATGCTGGTATGACTCCCGGCGACCATTGCCGGTGGGTGCGACCCCCATCAGCCGGGCGTTGAGTTTGTCCTGCATATAGCCCTTGAGAATGCCGTTCTCTATCAGCGTGGTGCAGGCAGTGGGGGTGCCCTCATCGTCGATGTTCAGTGAACCGCGTCGACCTGGCAGCGTGCCATCATCCACAACCGTGCAGAGCGGTGATGCGACCCTTTCTCCAACTCTGCCCGAAAAGGCGGAGGTACCCTTGCGGTTGAAGTCGCCCTCAAGCCCATGACCAATGGCCTCGTGCAGCAGGATGCCGGGCCAACCCGACCCCAATACGACGGTCATGTTGCCGGCGGGTGCCTCCTCGGCATCCAGGTTGACAAGGGCTTGGCGTACAGCTTCGCGGGCATACTCCGATGCTCGATCACCCTCGAGGAAATGCCGGTAATCCGTGCGACCGCCGCCGCCGTAGCTGCCTTGCTCGCGGCGTCCGCCGTCCTCGACAATCACGCTGACATTGAGTCGGACCAGCGGTCGCACATCGCCATGCACGGCACCGTCCTGGCCCATAACCATGATGACTTCATGGCTGCCGGACAGACTGACAAACACCTGTTCCACCCGAGGGTCGATCGCGCGACATTCCTGGTCGAGTCGCTTCAGTAGCGCAATCTTGTCTTCCTCCGGCAAGGATCGCAGCGGATCAATCGGTAAATACAAGGATGCTGGACGGGAGGTCTGTACCAGATTTCGGCTGCCTTCATCACCCCGCCGGGCAATCGAACGGGCGCTTTTGGCGGCTTCCAGCAATGCGGGGGTCGTGATGTCATCACTGTAGGCAAAACCGGTTTTTTCACCCGCCACCGCCCGGATACCGGCGCCCTGATCAATGCTGTGTGTACCCTCCTTGACTATGCCGTCTTCTAGTCCCCAAGACTCATAGCGGGTCGCCTGAAGATAGATATCGGCTGTATCGATGCCGCCACCCAACAGGTTTTGCATGACCCGGTCGAGGTCGCCCGTAGTGAGACCAGCGGGTTCCAGCAGGGTTTGTCGGGCAATGGCGATGGATTCGGAAGTCATGAGGCCGGTGTTGATGAGTCTGAAAGATGTTTTGCGTGGCGGTTCAGCGACAGGTCAGCTTGGTGTGTTCGAGTGCTGGAAATGCGGCTCGTACTTTTACCAGGCGATCCCGGTCGAAGTCCGCCGTAACGACGCCTGAACCCTGCGAGAGACTTGCCAGCACTGCGCCCCAGGGGTCGACAATCATGCTATGGCCATAGGTTTCGCGTCCATTGATATGGAAGCCACCCTGATTGGCGGCAATTGTGTAGCACAGGTTTTCGACAGAGCGGGCACGCACCAGAATTTCCCAGTGCGCCGCTCCGGTTCGGGCAGTAAAGGCAGAAGGCACTGCCAGAATATCCATTCCCACCGAAGACATCTGCCGGTAAAGCTCGGGAAATCGGATGTCATAGCATACAGAGAGACCCAGACGACCAAAGGGGGTATCCACTACCAGTGCATCCTCCCCGGCTTCTATGGTCGATGACTCCTGATAACTTTCCTCGGTGCCCGGCACACTGACATCAAACAGATGAATCTTGTCGTAGCGCCCAATCCGATTGCCCTTGTCATCGAATACCAGGCAAGCAGCACGGGCCTTGCCCGAAATGCCCCGAATCGGCATGGTGCCGCCCACCAGCCAGACTTTGTGGCGATCCGCGGTTTTTGATAGGAAATCCTGAATAGGGCCCTCGCCATCGGATTCGGCGATGTCCAGTTTGTCGGTTTCGTTCACGCCCATCAGGGCGAAGTTTTCCGGGAGTACAACCAGCTTTGCGCCCTGTTTCGCAGCTGTTTCGATCAAGCGACCGGCTTCCAGCAAGTTTCCGCTGACATTGGGGCTGGAAGCCATTTGTATGGCGGCCAGTGTTGCTTTTCTCATGACATCAATCCTGTCGCGGCAAAGTGCCTTCCGTGTGGCTCATTTGAACTTTAGGGCGACTATCTTAATGAAACCAAACCAGCCTGTTTTAGGCAGGGGGAGTATCCGTTAAAGTCGCTTGAGCAGGGTCCCAACTGGTGTGGGCCATCTCTTATGAGTTTAGCATAGCTGGTACCGTCAGCCGGGTTGGCATTTCATACCAGAACCACGTCGTACTGTTCCTGAGTGTACTGTGCCTCGACCCTGAACTTGAGGTGGACACCGGTGAAGCTTTCCAGCTCGGACACTGTGTCGGCCTCCTCATCCAGTAGGCGGTCCACGACCTCATTGGAGGCCAGAACCAGGAGTTCCTGCACCTGGTATTGGCGTATCTCGCGCAGAATTTCGCGCAGTATGTCGAGACAGACGGTCTCCGGGGTTTTCAGAACGCCGCGACCACTGCAAACGGGGCAGGGCTCGCAGAGGATGTGTTCGAGGCTTTCGCGGGTGCGCTTGCGGGTCATTTCGACCAGGCCGAGGCTCGAAACCTGGCTGATGACGCTCTTGGCGTGATCTTTCTCCAGGCATTTTTGCAGCGCGAGCAGCACCTGTTGGCGATGTTCCCTATCGCACATATCGATGAAGTCTATGATGATGATGCCGCCGAGATTGCGGAGCCGCAGTTGACGAGCGATGGCTTGTGCGGCCTCGAGGTTGGTCTTGAATATGGTTTCTTCCAGATTGCGACCGCCAACAAAGGCACCAGTATTCACGTCGATGGTGGTCATCGCCTCTGTCTGGTCGAAAATCAGATAGCCGCCCGATTTGAGTGTTACACGCCGCTCCAGGGCGCGGTGGATCTCGTCTTCAACCGCATAGAGATCGAATAGGGGGCGTTCCCCCGAATAATGTTCCAGGCGTGACGACAGTTCGGGGACGAATTCCCGTGCGAACTTGGCAAGCCGTGAGAAGGTTTCGCGGGAGTCAACCCGGATTTTTTCGACTTTTTCGCAGTGCATGTCGCGGAGGACCCGCATGCTTAGCGGCAAATCCTCATGCAGCAAAATGCGTGGCTTGCTGGTGCGCTGACGTTGGGCGATGGAATTCCATAGCTTTATCAGAAAGACCATATCGGCGTGCAGGGCTGATTCATCAATGCCCTCCGCCGCCGTCCGGGCAATGAACCCGCCGCTACCATGTGTTTTTTGAAAACCCTCAACGCAGGCGCGCAGTCGAGCGCGTTCCGCTTCTGATTCAATGCGTTGCGATACTCCGCTGGTCCGGCTGTAGGGCATATAAACCAGATAGACGGAGGGGATCGCCAATTCGGTTGTCAATCGGGCACCTTTGGTGCCAATGGGATCCTTGACCACCTGAACCACCAGCTCCTGGCCATCCCGAAAGATCAGCTCGATTTGATCTGTGTCGGTTTTCTCCCGCTCATGGGCGCAAAGATCTGACAGATGCAGGAAGGCCGCTTTATCCAGGCCAATGTCGACAAAAGCGGCTTGCATGCCGGGCAGAATGCGAGAAATTTTGCCCTTGTAGATGTTGCCCACCAGACCGCGCCGCCGGGTGCGCTCGATCAATACTTCCTGCAGCACCCCGTTTTCAACGATGGCGACTCGAGTTTCGGGTGGTGTGACGTTGATGAGAATTTCATCGCTCATACGCCTGAATTCTCTTTAAACGATCGCAAAGGGTCTATGTTGATCTGCTTCAGGAGTTCAGCGGTTTCGCGCAACGGCAGTCCCATGACGCCGGAATAGCTTCCGGACAGTCTTTCTATGAAAAGAGCGCCCAAGCCCTGGATGGCATAGGCACCGGCCTTTCCTAGGGGTTCGCCGGTAGCCCAGTAAGCCTCTATGTCCCCAAGAGTGAGGCTGCGGAACCGGACATGGCTCATGCTGAGTGCGAACCAGTGCTGCCCGAATGCCCTCAAGGAGACCGCGCTCATGACCCAGTGTTCGCGGCCGGATAGACGACTGAGCATATCCTTGGCATGAGCCTCATTATGGGGTTTGCCGAAGATTTCGCCATCCAGGACTACTTCGGTATCAGCGGCCAGTACCGGCAATCCATCCGGATTGAGTGACCAGGCCGCCAGCGATTTTTCAGCAGCAATTCGCTGGACATAATCTTCGGCCAACTCCCTGGGCTGCGGCTGCTCTGCCAGATCTGTGGGTTTTACTTCATACCGGACACCGAGCTGATCCAGCAGTTCGCGGCGTCGGGGTGAGGCGGAGGCCAGTACCAATTGTGTGGAGGAGGGTGGAGGAGTCGTATGGTTCATGGACCCAGGCTTAACGGTGATAGGGGTGATTGTTGAGCAGGCTCCAGGCGCGATAGATTTGCTCGGCGACAATAATCCGCACTATGGGGTGGGGTAATGTCAGGGGCGAAAGACTCCAGAGCTGGTTCGCGCGGGCACGGCAGGCATCTGAGAGTCCTTCGGGGCCGCCGACCAGCAAGGCGATCCGCCGACCGTTTCGCATCCAGTCGTTGACCTGAGCGGAGAGCTGGACGGTGTCCCATGGTTTTCCTGTCACTTCGAGCGCAATGACCTGATCGTCACGGGATACGGAGGCTAGTATGCGCTCACCCTCTTCTTCACGAATGCGGTCGAGGTCGGCATTCTTGCCGCGTTTGCCGGGTGCGATTTCCCGCAAGACCAGTTCGCATTCTCGAGGCAGGCGCTTGGCGAAGTCCTGAAAGCCCTCGCTAACCCATTTCGGCATGCGGTTGCCCACGGCAACCAAATGAATCTGCATGGCTTTGTCGATGTTGGGTTGCGGATATTCGTCGGGTCCGGATCAGGCAACCGATAGCATCCGATCCAGCGATAGCTTGGCGGGTCGGGCGTCTTCATCGGGCACCACGATACGGTTGATGACATGTCCTTCGACCAGGTTTTCCAGCACCCAAGCCAGATGCTGGGGGTCGGTGCGGAACATGGTTGAGCACATGCATACCGTGGGCGACATGAAATGGACATCTACGCCTTTCGGTCTCATTTCGTTGGCCAGCCGGTTGACCATATTGAGTTCGGTCCCCACTAGCCAACGCGTGCCGGCCTCGGCCTCGCGGATAGTTTTTAAAATATATTCGGTGGAGCCGATGTATTGCGCTTTTTCACAGACCTCGAACGGACATTCCGGGTGGGCGATGACGCGGGTATCGGGGTGTTTTTCCAGAAACCGATCGATTTGCTCGGGTCTGAACATCTGATGGACGGAGCAGAAGCCTTTCCAGAGGATGATTCTGGCCTTGCGGATCTGTTGCTCGGTCAATCCGCCCATGGGCTGGGTGAAGTCCCAGGTCACCATCTCATCCAGCGGGATGCCCATGCGGTAGCCGGTGTTGCGGCCGAGGTGCTGATCGGGGAAGAACAGGACTTTCTCGCGCTGGGCGAAGCTCCATTCCAGGATTTTCCGGGCATTGCTGGAGGTGCAGACGATGCCGCCGTGACGTCCGCAGAAGGCTTTCAGGTCTGCGGCGGAATTGATATACGTGACCGGGGTAATGGTCTCGTCTGGGTCGAGTACCTGCGATAGTTCGCGCCAGCTTCGCTCCACGGCCGGGAGATTGGCCATGTCGGCCATGGAGCAACCGGCGGCAAGGTCGGGCAGGATCGCAATCTGGTCAGGCTGGGACAGAATGTCGGCTACTTCCGCCATGAAGTGCACGCCGCAGAAGACGATGTATTCGGCGCCGGACTTTGCCGCCTCGCGCGAGAGCTTCAGTGAGTCACCGGTGAGGTTGGCATGCCGGAATACCTCATCTCGCTGGTAATGATGGCCAAGTATGACGCAGCGGTGTCCCAGTTTGTGCTTGGCGGCTTCTATGCGATTTTCGCATTCGGTGTCATCCAGCAGTGCGTAATTCTCAAGCGCGAGCGCGGGAGCCAACATCACGGACCTCTCTCGTTAGACTGTGTTGTGCGCGAATTGTAGAGTAAAAAACTCGGGATTAGAGGCTCAATGCGGGGCCTTATCAAGATCATCGACCTTGAGAAAAATGCGGCTGTCTTGTTGATTGTTGCTGTAGCCCATACCAAAGCCTTGATGTGTCTGGGTTTCCGTCAGACCACCGACCTCAACCCAGACACCCAGGGGCGTCCTGAGCTGTGTCGATGCCCCCTGAGTGTTGATGATGCCACCACGGTTGAGATGGTCGGACCAGGGCTCGATAACAATAAGGGCTTCCTGCGGACCCGTCAGTCGGGGAACCACGGAAAAGCCAGTGGTGACTGGCTGATAGCTAACGCCTCCATACCCATAGCTATAGGTGGGGTAAGGAACGATCTGCCCTATCTGGATTGTGGCTGGCTGACCATCCAGGGTCTGCACATGCTGGCTAGACTGGTTCGAGTCCTGTTGTCGGGTGGCTGCCATGCCGCCTCGAACATTGACGTCTCCCCCCGTTCGACCGCCGACGGCAATGCCTCCATTCAGTCCTTCGGCTGTCAGGTGCTTGCCTTGTATGACCGAGATTTGCAGCCGGTGGGGCCGTTGGTCGACCATTTGAAGCACGCTGCGGACTTCGTCGATTGTTCCCTGATTCGCCTTGATGATCAATTGGCTGCGATGCGGGACGACGCTGTCACCTGGACCAAGAAAAGGCTGTATCAGTGGGATCATTTCGTCGGCGAGTCGGTGGTGAAGCTCTATGACCGCAATCTCCTGAGCCAGGGTTGGCAGGTGAACCAGCAGCAGAAGGGGTATACCGAGACGGTGAATAATCATGTTCTCGGCTTGAACCCGTCAGCTTGGGGGCAATCGCCCACTATCCACGAAGGCGATCTGATTGGGCCTGTGCATAGACATCGACATATTGTCGCGCACTGATTTCCCAGGAAAAGTCCTTTTCCATGCCCGCTCTTTGAATCTTTTTCCAGGTTGCGGGTTTGGCGTAGAGGTTCAGGCCGCGCTCAACCGCTTCATAGAAGGCATCGGGTGTGGCATCGTCAAATACAATGCCCGTGGCCGTCCCGGCCTTGAGGGTTTCCGGAGTGCTATCCACCACGGTATCTGCTAGTCCGCCTGCGCGTCGTACCAGCGGGACAGCTCCATAGCGCTGGCTATATAGTTGGTTAAGCCCGCAGGGTTCGAAGCGGGATGGCATAAGAAACAGATCTGTTCCGGCTTCCACCAGTCGAGCTCCAGCTTCGTCGTAACCCAGTCGGATGGCGAATCGTTCGGGGAACAGTTTTCCCCAGTGCTGTAGTGATTGCTCGTAACGCGTATCGCCACTGCCGATCATGACAATCTGCAAGGGCAAGGACATCAGTCGGGGCATGATATCTAGCAGCAGGTCCGTACCTTTCTGCCCGACCAATCGGCCCACCCACGCCAGCAGGGGAATATCTGGATTGACTGGGAGACCGAAATTTTTCTGCAGCTCGGCTTTCAGTTCTTTGCGCTTGGTGAGCAATTTGATATCGAAATGGATGGGCAGGTAAGGGTCCTTTGCTGGGTTCCAGGCTTCCATATCGATGCCGTTGAGAATGCCACTCAGACGATCCTGACGATGACTCAGAAGACCTTCCAGTCCGCAGCCGAATTCCTGTCCCTGGATTTCTTGTGCATAGGTCGGGCTGACCGTACTGATGCGGTCAGAAAAGACTAAACCACCCTTGATGAAGCTGAGTTGGTCGTAGAACTCCAGCGCGGTGGGTGACCAGAAGCGGCCGGGTAGTCTGAGGCGGACAAAAGTCTCATGCGGGAACACGCCCTGATACGCTAGGTTGTGAATGGTGAACACCGTGGCGGGGCGCTGCGGTTCGTCATTGAGCAATGCCGCAATCAGGCCGGTTTGCCAGTCATTGCAGTGCACCACGTCAGGTTTCCACTCCAGTCCCAGGCGATTCATCGCCAGGTCGACCGCGACGTGGCACAAAAGGGAAAAGCGCTCCGCATTGTCCGGCCAGGGTTTGCCGTCAGGCCCCAAATAGGGGTTGCCTGTCCTGCCAAAGTAGGCCTCGTCAATGAGACCGTACACCGGCACTTCGGAGCCCGGAAGTTTGCCTTCAAGCAGACTGGGACTCTTGCTGGCGCCGGGTAGCCGAAGGGGCGTGAAATCCCTGCCGGCAATAGCGGATGCATAGCCCGGGATGAGAATGCGGACATCATGGCCCAAGGCTTTGAGAGCAATTGGCAGGCTACCGGACACATCGGCCAAACCGCCGGTCTTGATCAGCGGATAGGCTTCGCTGGTGACAAAGAGAATCTTCATCAGTCAGTCATCAATGGGTTAATGTTTGGCAAGTACGATGCCACCCAGCGGCGGGATCGTCAGATTGATCGAATAGGGCCGACCCATCCAGTCCCTGGATTCGGCCTTGATCGGCATATTGCCGACGTTGCTACCCCCGTAATACATCGAATCGGAATTGAAAATTTCCCGATAGGTGCCGGACTCCGGAACGCCGATGCGGTAGTCATGGCGTGGGACCGGGGTGAAGTTGAATATCACCAGCACAAAGTCATCGCCCGAGCGACGCAGGTAACTCAGTACAGATTGTGATGCATCGTGGCAGTCTATCCACTCGAAGCCCTCGTGGCTGAAATCATCCCGATGCAGGGCTGGGGTCGCGGCGTAAAGTCGGTTAAGGTCGCCCAGCGCCTTCGAAACGCCTTGGTGAAGAGGGTAGTCGAGTACGTACCAGTCGAGTTCCTTGGCCGCATTCCATTCCGTTCCCTGACCGAACTCACAGCCCATGAACAATAGCTTCTTGCCCGGGTAGGTCAGCATATAGGTATAGAGCAAGCGCAGATTGGCAAAGCGTTGCCAATCATCTCCGGGCATGCGCGCCAACAGGGACCCTTTACCATGCACGACCTCATCATGCGAGAACGGCAGGACGAAGTTCTCGGTAAAGGCATAGAGCAGGCCGAAGGTTAGTTGGTCATGGTGGTAATGGCGATGAATCGGATCCTTGTTGAAGTATTCCAGCGTGTCATGCATCCAGCCCATGTTCCACTTCATCGAGAAGCCAAGGCCCCCGGTCCAGGTGGGGCGGGTGACTTGGGGCCAGGCGGTTGATTCTTCGGCCATGATCAGCGTGCCGGGGCATTGCTGATGAGTGACGGTGTTCAATTCGCGCAGGAAGGCGATGGCTTCAAGGTTTTCGTTGCCACCGTACTTGTTGGGAATCCAGTCGCCCGCTTCGCGGGAGTAGTCCAGGTAGAGCATTGAGGCCACGGCGTCGACCCGCAAACCATCAAGATGAAACTCTTCCAGCCAGAAGAGGGCGCTGCCAATCAGGAAGTTGCGAACTTCATTGCGACCATAGTTATAAATCAGCGTACCCCAGTCGCGATGCTCGCCGAGGCGGGGGTCCTCGTGCTCGTAGAGAGGTGTGCCGTCAAACCAGGCGAGGCCGTGTGCATCTTTTGGGAAATGGGCGGGCACCCAGTCGAGGATGATGCCGATTTCGTGCTGGTGGCAATAGTCGACAAACCAGCGAAAATCATCCGGCGAACCAAACCGGCTGGTAGGCGCAAAATACCCTGTGGTCTGATAACCCCATGAACCATCGAAGGGATGCTCGGTGATGGGAAGCAGTTCGATATGAGTGAAACCCAGAGGCTTGACGTATGCCACCAGCAGCTCGGCCAGTTCCCGATAATTCAGGAACTGGCCCTGCTTGCCGAGGCGCCACGAGCCCAAGTGAACTTCGTAGACGGACATTGGCTCATGGAGCCATTCACGGCAGGCGCGCTGGTTTAGCCATTCCGCATCCCCCCACTCGTAATGATCATGGTCAACCACGATCGAGGCAGTGCCCGGACGCAGCTCAAAACGCTGGCCATAGGGATCGGTTTTCAGCAGAAGGGTGTTTTGCTGGCGGTTGCGAATTTCGAACTTGTACAGGCATCCGGCTTGCAGTCCCGGTATGAAGAGCTCCCATACGCCGCTGCCCCCGCGTGAACGCATGGCATGGGTTCGACCATCCCAGGCGTTGAAGTCGCCGACGACGCTCACGCGTTCGGCATTGGGCGCCCAAGTGGAAAAGAGTACCCCTTTTATTCCATCTACGGTATAGAAATGCGCGCCCAGCACTCGATAGATATGCTGATGCTTGCCCTCACCAAAGAGATATAGGTCATAGTCGGGCAGTTGTGGAGAAAATGTATAGGGGTCTACATGCTGCCCCGTTATTCCGGATTTGTCCTGCCAATGGATCGAGTAATGCTGCGGAATGTCATTCCCGTGTGCGATACGGCATTCAAACAGGTCGGTGCCGGGGATTCGATGTAACTGTGGGCCCGCGGATTCGATTCTCGCTGATTCGGCATGGGGCAGCATGGCTCGGAATATTTCAATGCCATCCGCGGGATGTCGCCCAAGCACTGCGAAAGGATCATGATGACGGGCATCGAGCAGGCGCCGGATTTCCGGGTTCAGGCCTTCCCCGATCTCGTCGCCGGGTACATGTTGCGTGTCGTTCGAGTTCACTTTGACAGGCCTCTGGTAGTAGAATATCGGTTCCGCGGACGCCCAAAAACGAGGCCGAATCTTAACAAATCTCAGCCGCCATTGTCCGAGATGTCCCACACCCGGAGAGAATGTCATGCCAGAGTCCATGCACAAGACCCGATTTGTCAGCCGACTCACACGGCAGACCCTGGCTCTGGTTTTGGCCGGGGGGAGGGGTAGCCGCCTTCATTCCCTGACCGAATGGCGCGCCAAGCCGGCCGTGCCTTTTGGCGGCAAGTTTCGCATCATCGATTTCCCGCTATCCAACTGTCTCAATTCCGGTATTCGACAGATCGGTGTCCTGACCCAGTACAAAGCTGACTCGCTGATTCGTCACATTCAGCAGGGTTGGGGTTTCCTTCGTGGCGAACTGGGTGAGTTCGTTGATGTCATGCCCGCCCAGCAGCGAATGCAGGAACGCTGGTATGCCGGTACTGCAGATGCGGTTTATCAGAATCTGGACATCCTTAGGCAGCGTGACCCGGAATATATCGTCGTGCTGGCCGGCGATCACGTGTACAAAATGGACTACGGACTGATGCTGGCCTACCACGTTGAGCGGGAGGCAGACCTGACCATTGGCTGCATCGAAGTTCCTTTGGATGATGCGAAGGGTTTTGGCGTCATGCATGTCGACGATGCCAAACGAGTGATCGATTTTGTCGAAAAGCCATCCGAACCGCCCCCCATGCCCAACCGGCCTGATCATGCCCTGGCCTCCATGGGGATCTACATTTTCAGTACGGCCTTCTTGTTTGAGCAGTTGATCAAGGACGCCGATAACTCTGAGTCAAGTCATGACTTCGGTCACGACATCATTCCGAGCGTCATTAACAACAGTCGGGTGTTTGCATATCCCTTCCGGGATGCACAAAGCGGTGTCCAGGCCTACTGGCGGGATGTTGGAACAGTAGATTCCTACTGGGCGGCTAACATGGAGTTGATTGGCGTCGATCCCGAGTTGAACCTTTACGATAGAGAATGGCCCATCTGGACCTATCAGGCGCAAACGCCGCCGGCCAAATTCATTTTTGATGATGATGATCGCCGCGGTATGGCGGTGGATTCGATGGTTTCAGGTGGTTGCATCATCTCGGGATCCGAAGTGTGCAGTTCCTTGCTCTTCAGCAATGTTCGCGTGAACTCCTATTCAAGCGTCAAGGACTCGGTGGTGCTACCCGAAGTCAACATCGGGCGGCATTGCCGGATTACCAGGGCGGTCATTGACCGCGGATGCCACATTCCGCCGAACACAGTTATCGGCGAGAATCTTGAGGAAGATCGCAAGCGCTTCCATGTCAGTCCGGGTGGTGTCGTTCTGGTAACTCCAGATGATTTGGGTCAGCGTCTGCACTTCGCGCGATAAGCGCACCGTCAGGGAGCGGTATCTCTACCAAGGTTGATCTTGGCGAACAGTTGCGTTTGGTGTTGAGTAACCCGAAGTTATCGCCTCTGGATAAGACATCCAGCCATTTGGATGTGCTTGCCCTGAATGGTTTTGCCCTTTTCGATTGCTGCACCGGCTTGGAAGCAATCTTTACACATTTCGCGGAGAGTCCGGCGTGATGCAGGCGTATAGCATTCTTGACCGTCGCCGCGCGGGTATCCTGTTGCACATTACCTCATTGCCAGGGGGTTATGGAAACGGCGATCTCGGGCAGGATGCCTATCGATTCGTCGACTTTCTGGTGAACTGTGGGATCAGTGTCTGGCAAACCTTGCCGGTCAATCCCACTCACTCCGATGGCTCGCCATACCAGTGTCTCTCGGCGCATGCCGGAAACCCGCTGATGATCAACCTCGATTGGCTGGTCGAGCGGGGCTGGCTGGACCCACAGGACAGGGATCGCTGCGAAGGCACAACCCTTGAATACCGAAGCCGGTGTTTGGGTCTCGCGTTCGATGGTTTTACCCGCTCGGATGCTGTTAATTCCCCTGAGTTCAAGGATTTCAATCAGCGGCACCAAGGCTGGCTGGCTGACTTTTCCCTGTTCATGGCCATTCGAGGGGAGCTTGACGGCAGGGGCTGGCAGGATTGGCCTGTCGATTTGCGAAATCGCCGCGCTTCGGCCCTCAGAGCGGCAAGAAAGAGATTGGCTCCTCGCGTCGATCAGGTCAACTTCGAGCAGTTTGTGTTCTTCCAGCAATGGCACGAATTGCGGACTTACGCCAACAGCCGGGGCATCCTGCTGTTTGGCGACATACCGATTTTCGTCGCCGGTGACAGTGCGGATGTCTGGGCCCGCCAGGGGGATTTTGACCTTACCGCCGAGGGCCAGCCTCGCGTGGTGGCCGGTGTTCCGCCTGACTATTTCTCCGCGACAGGGCAGCGATGGGGCAATCCGCATTACCGCTGGGATCGGATGCAGGCGAGTGGTTTCGAATGGTGGCTCGATCGATTCAAGGGGCAACTCTCGCTCTATGATTGGGTCCGCATTGATCACTTCAGAGGTTTTGAGGCCTTCTGGGAGATACCCGCCGAATCCGAGACGGCGATTGAGGGCCATTGGGTCAAAGCGCCTGGTGAGGCATTACTTTCCACGCTGTTCAATTCTGTCGAATCAGGCCGATTACCACTGATCGCCGAAAACCTTGGAATTATCACGCCAGAAGTTGAGGCTTTGCGGGAACATTTCGGTATTCCGGGCATGCTTATTTTGCAGTTTGCCTTCGACGGTGGCCCCGATAATCCCTATCTGCCCCATAATCACACCCCCAATAACGTGGTGTATACCGGGACTCATGACAATGACACGACGTTGTCTTGGGCTGCTGATCTGTCAGCGGAGCAACGCGCGCATATCTACCGATACCTTGGAAATCCCTCAGCGGCTATGCCTGATGCACTTGTCCAGAGTGCGCTGGCCTCTGTCGCAAAACTTGCCATTTTGCCTATGCAGGATGTCTTAAGTTTGGGGAAGGGCCACCGAATGAATACACCGGGAACCATGGAGGGGAACTGGTGCTGGCGTTTTTCTTGGGATCAACTGTCGGACCAGAAGGTTTCTGACTTGAGTGGAGCCATTCACCTGTACGGTCGATATACTGGCTGAGGGTCATCCCCCGTCAAAGTCCCGTTTCAGCTGAAATACAACGGATCGATTTGACAGTGTTCGGCGCTTGAGTTTGATTGAGTCCAAGACAGCAAAAAACCTTGTTGCTTTCGGTGTACACCGTCGCGGAACCCGGGGGAGGAACTGCATAGCAACAAGGTTTTGAAGTGTGGCTTTAAGCCTATTTTTATAGTTTTTATTATTTCGATTTAATCTCCAGATGCTATTAGAAATGGAGACAAGCCAGTCTTACTTACCAGCCTTGGCTTTTTGCATCTGCTTTTCAACTTCTGCTTTCGATTCCTCGTAAGCACCGTTCTGCCAACCGCTGGCTTCGTTTTCCCGCGCCTTGAGCAGGAAAACGCCGATGATGACGGCAACAATCAGAGCGCCAATGTACAGCCACATGTTGTCTTTTTCTTGTTCCATGATTTACCTCAACAGACTTTACTGATTATTTTCCGATTGGCTACGAATTATTCTCTGCCAACCGCCTTATAAGAGTAACCGAGGTTACCGTTCGTGACCGGAAGGGGCCGGGGCGCCCTGTCCTGAATCGCGGGGACCATTCTATGTGGGTTAACAATCATGTTCAAGTATCTTCCTTGACTTTTTTCATCTATCGGCAGGTTTGGATTTGGGGGGTGGTGTGATTGGCTTGAATCAATCTTGGCCCTGCAAATGGCTGCCATTGCGGTAGTAATCGACTTGATTCCAGGGTTGTTGGTCTGGTTGTGGAGTTGATGTCGAACTAAAATCGTGGGCCTTTGCTTTTGGCCACTGTGTGAATTCTTATGAACCGATTGAAATCAGCCGAATCAACCTCAACTCGCGAAATCGACCAAGAGCCCAGCTCGGTATCAGAGACCTCGGCAGAGGCTTTGACGGAGCAGATCTATTCCAATCTCGAGGCTGCTGCCGCGATTGAGTCCATCAGTCATGAGCCCGCGGCAGTCATGGTTGCCAAGGCCCCCAGGGGATTGCCGGAGGACAGTGAGTCTGCCCCTTTGCCCGAGGGTTATCCCTATCCCGCGAGGATGCGCCGCAGGGAATATGAGCGCCACAAAAAGGAACTTCAGGTTGAGCTTCTCAAAGTACAGAGCTGGGTCAAGGAGACCGGACAACGCGTGATTGTCCTTTTCGAAGGGCGGGATGCTGCTGGCAAGGGCGGCACCATCAAGCGATTTATGGAGCATCTCAATCCCCGGGGTGCCCGTGTGGTGGCTCTGGAGAAGCCCACCGAAGTCGAGCGTGGGCAATGGTATTTCCAGCGCTATGTCGAACACTTCCCGACGGCGGGCGAGATCGTCTTTTTTGACCGATCCTGGTACAACCGCGCGGGTGTCGAGCGCGTTATGGGATTCTGCAAGCCCCTGGAATATCTTGAGTTTTTGCGTCAGGCCCCGGCGATGGAACGCATGCTGGTCAACAGTGGCATCCTGCTGTTCAAGTACTGGTTCTCTGTCAGTCGCGAAGAACAGTTGCGACGATTCGTGGCTCGCCGGGACGATCCGCTCAAATACTGGAAGCTCAGCCCCATCGACATCAAGTCACTAGATCGCTGGGACGATTACACGGAAGCAAAGAAGGCGATGTTTTTCCACACCGACACGGCCGATGCGCCCTGGACGGTCATCAAGTCCGATGATAAAAAGCGCGCGCGTATTAATTGCATGCGGCACTTCCTGCATGCGCTCCCCTATCCAGACAAGAATCCCAAAGTGGCCAGTCATCCAGATGAGCATCTCGTCGGGCCGGCCTCGCGTGTGATTGATGCGGGCGAACGGATAATCGACCAGTTTTGAACCGGCAATCTGCCTGTGTCACTCGGCTAGGCAATGAACCAAGACATGCCTAGCAGAATCATCCCGGTGACTGCAAAAAGCGAAGCAAGCATAGGCAGAGCACCCGCAGCCAACAGAACTGACCCGCCAATCAGAAGAGATCCACCCGTCACAGCCAGCAACAACCGTCGCTGATTGAAGCGGAGGTCTTCACGCAGGGCAGCCAGCTCTTTTGATCGGAAATTCACCGACAAATTGCCGTTGGCGGTATCACTTAGGGCGCGGTGCGCCAACATGGGTATGTCCGGCCAGTGTTGCGCCCACAAAGGAAGCTCTTCACGCAATTTATTCAGGGTGGCCATGGGGCCGAGTTCATCCTTGAACCAGCGTTCAAGGAAGGGCTTTGCAGTCTGCCAGAGGTCGAGTTCCGGATAGAGATCGCGGCCCAACCCCTCGATATTGAGCAGCGTCTTCTGCAACAGCACCAGTTGGGGCTGGACCTCCATGTCAAATCGGCGGGCCACCTGAAAGAGTCGCAGCAGAAGGTGTCCGTAGGAAATGTCCTTGAGCGGCTTGTTGAAAATGGGTTCACAAACGGCGCGGATGGCTGCTTCGAACTCCACAACCCGGGTGTCTTTTGGCACCCAGCCGGACTCAATGTGCATCTCCGCTACCCGGCGGTAATCCCGGTTGAAGAACGCCCGGAAATTCTCCGCGATGTAATGCTTGTCCTCATGCGAAATGCTGCCGACGATGCCGAAATCGACGGCGATATAGCGTGCATCCCGGGTCGCAAAAATATTGCCTGGATGCATATCGGCGTGAAACAGGCTGTCGCGCAATACCTGGGTAAAGAAGATCTCGACGCCGCGTTCAGCGAGGGTTTTCAGATTGACGCCTTCGCCCTTCAGTTGCGCGACATCGCCGATGGGAATGCCGGAAATGCGCTCCATCACCATAACGTCCCGCCGTGTGTAATCGAAATACACCTTCGGAATGTAGAGCATGTCCGAATCCTCGAAGCGACGGCGGATCTCCGTGGCATTCGCCGCTTCGCGCACCAGATCCAGCTCATCGAGGATGGTTTTTTCAAACTCGGCGACGACCTCAATGGGCCGCAGACGTTTGGCCCCCTTCCAGAAACGATCCGCCAAACGGGCCAGTTCAAACAGCAGGCCAAGGTCGGTGCGAATCCGCTCTTCTATACCGGGTCGCAGTACCTTGATCACTACGGCTTCGCCGCTATGCAGCTGGGCGGTGTGTACCTGAGCAACGGAGGCCGAAGCCAGCGGCGTCTCGTTGAATTCGGCAAATAACTCAGACACCGGTTTGCCCAGCGCGTGTTCAATAACCTGACGCGCCTCGCTTCCCGGAAAGGGGGGGACACGGTCCTGCAGCTTGACCAGTTCCTCGGCGATGTCATCGGGCAACAGATCGCGCCGCGTCGATAGCGTTTGGCCGAATTTGACGAAGATGGGCCCCAAATCTTCCAGCGCCCCCCGGATGCGAGCACCACGAGGAATGGATTTGCTCTCCGACCGGGTTCCCGCCATGGTCCCCGTCTTCAGAAGGAGCCGCATCGGGACGGACAGTTGATCAAAATCAACCAGCTCGTCCAGGCCATGTCTTAACAGGACGCCTCGAATATGGCGCAATCGTTTCAGGGTAGCCGGACGAATCACGGGGATATGTCGCTGGTGGATGAGGGTAATCGGGCTGCGTTGAACGTCGAGCTTAGTCGACTGACGCGGGCCGTCAGCCGGTCCATGTCCGAACGCAGCTTATCTATATCGGACAAAAGGCCATCGGTTAGTGACCGATCGGGAAGCCAGCGGACTTCCTCGCGAAGGTATTCGGATACATCGGATTGGAATGCGGCGATTGTCTCCCGAGCCCAGTGTTTTCCAGCATCTGTTACCCCGAGTACTGAGTGGGCGAGGTTGGAGCCCAGTAATCGTGAGAGCAGCCGCTCCCAGTCAATTCGCAGCGCTTGGCTTAGCGCCTGAAACCGCAGGGCCGATTCTGCATCGCCGCTGATCTTTAGGCCGCTGGCCTTAAGACTTTCCTGTGATCCGTTGGCCAGTCCCGCTCGGGTGAAGGCCGCCAGATTGCCGGCGATGGTCACGTCGGGGTTTCCGCTGATTTCCGTGAAAATCTGGATGTCCTCATCGGTGGGGCAGAGAAAGAGTGTTTTGCCAAACGGCTCAATGCGCAGCGCAATGACCTGGCCGGCCATTTGCTTGAGGGCGACCATCCCGTCATCTGATTCAGCCAGATGATGCCGGGTCAGCGTCTGCAGCACACGGGTGGCGACGTCGGTCGCCAAGAGGGTCCGCTCCTCCAGGCTCAAATCTTGTAGCCTCGATGAACGGCGACCACGCCGTGGGTCAGGTTGAAGTATTCGCAGCGGTCGAAACCGGCTTCCTCCATCATCTGCTTGAGAGTTTCCTGATTCGGATGCATGCGAATACTTTCAGCCAGATAGCGGTAACTTTCCTCGTCGTTGGCCACCAGCTTGCCCATCAGCGGCAAGAGCTTGAAGGAATAGAGGTCGTAGGTCTTCTTGAAGACTGCGCCCTGAACCTCGGAAAACTCCAGCACAATGAGTCGCCCACCGGGTTTGAGAACCCGATACATGGATTTCAGCGCCTCGTCCTTATGCGTGACATTGCGCAAACCAAAAGCGATGCAGACGCAGTCAAAGGAATTGTCCGGGAACGGAAGTTTTTCCGCATCAATCTGCGCGAATTCAACGCCGCTGGTCACACCTTCATCCAATAGTCGGTCACGGCCACGGGTTAGCATTTCGGCATTGATATCGGATAGAACGACCTGCCCTTTCTCGCCGACACGGTCCCGGAATAGGGCGGTCATATCCCCCGTGCCGCCGGCAAGATCCAGAACTTTTTCTCCGTAACGGACATGGCTCAGCTGCAGAGCGATGCGCTTCCAGATGCGATGGATGCCCAGCGACATCAGGTCATTCATCAGGTCATATTTGCCGGCCACAGAGTCGAAAACCGACTTGACCATCCGGGCCTTGTCGTTCTCGGGCACCTGCCGAAAGCCAAAATGAGTTGTTTGATCAGTCATGTTCGGTCTCGTTGAAAGCGGATTTGAGATTCATGGTGCGTATTGGTTGCGCCTAATCGGGTCGAGGCTGGCCTGCCTGTCTCAGCCGTTCCAGATATTCGTTCCATAGGGATTGGCGCCGGGAGCCCAGTTCGTAGAGAAATTCCCAAGTGTAGATGCCGGTATTGTGGCCATCGCTGAATGTTGGGCAAATGCCGTAGTTGCCGACGGGGCGCACATTGCTGATGCCCACATCCTGTTTGCCAACCTGCAAAATCTGCTGTCCGGGGCCATGTCCGCGAACCTCCGCTGAAGGCGAATAGACGCGCATCAGCTCGAAAGGCAGTTCGAAACGGCTGCCGTCTTCAAAGGCAATCTCCAGCACTCGCGATTTCTGATGTAAGGTGATTTCGGTCGGATTGACGGCAGTCATGGGATGCTGATTCAGAGAATGTAACGGCTCAGGTCTTCATCACGGGCAACCTCACCGAGCTGACGGTCGACATACGCCGCATCCACGGTCACGGTCTCGCCCGATTTTTCCGGGGCGTCAAAAGAAATGGTTTCCAGCAACCGTTCCAGTACGGTATGCAGGCGGCGGGCACCGATGTTTTCGGTGCGCTCGTTCACTTCCCAACTGATCTCGGCAATGCGCGCAATACCTTCTGGGTCAAAGCATAGATTGACCCCTTCGGTTTTCAGTAAGGCCAGGTATTGCTCGGTCAGCGAGGCATCCGGCTCAGTCAGGATACGGATAAAGTCGGACGCCTCCAACGCGTTTAGCTCAACCCGGATAGGGAACCGTCCCTGCATTTCGGGAATCAGGTCAGACGGCTTGGAGAGATGAAAAGCGCCGGACGCAATAAACAGGATATGGTCGGTCTTGACCATCCCATATTTTGTGCTCACGGTGCAGCCCTCGACCAGCGGCAGCAAATCGCGTTGCACGCCTTCCCGGGAAACATCCGGGCCGCCGTGATCGCCGCGCTTACAGATCTTGTCGATTTCATCGATGAAGACGATGCCATTCTGCTCGACCGACTCGACCGCCTGCAGCTTCAAATCCTCGTCATTGATCATCTTGTCGGCCTCCTCTTCCTGGAGGGCCTTCAGGGCTTCCTTGACCTTGAGTTTGCGGGTCTTGGTGCGGTTGGCATGCAGATTCTGAAACATGTTCTGCAGCTGGTTGCTCATTTCCTCCATACCCGGCGGCGCCATGATTTCCACGCCGACCTGGCCAGCGCTCATCTCGATGTCGATCTCCTTATCATCCAGATCGCCTTTTCTCAGCTTCTCGCGGAATTTCTGGCGGGTGGGCGATTCCTCCTCACCGGAATCATCGCCGCTCCAGCCGGGGACGCCGGGCAGCAGGGCGTCGAGTACGCGTTCCTCGGCGGCCACCTCTGCGCGCGCTTTCACTTTTTCCATCTCTTCCTGACGCGCCATCTTGATGGCGGCATCGATCAGGTCGCGAATGATGGATTCGACATCGCGTCCCACATAGCCCACTTCGGTGAATTTGGTCGCCTCAACCTTGATGAAGGGGGCATTCGCCAGACGAGCCAGACGGCGGGCGATTTCCGTCTTGCCGACGCCGGTCGGGCCGATCATCAGAATGTTCTTTGGCGTAATTTCCTCCCGCAGCCCCGGCTCGATCTGCGACCGCCGCCAGCGATTGCGCAGCGCGATGGCAACCGCGCGCTTGGCATCGGCTTGGCCAATGATGTGCTTGTCCAGTTCCTGGACGATTTCCCGGGGCGTCATGGACGTCATGCTTTGGTCGGCTCCGCTTAAAGGTCCAGCTCTTCGATGGTGAGATTGTGATTGGTGTAGATGCAGATGTCGCCGGCGATATGTAACGAGCGTTCGACGATCTCCCGGGCACCAAGTTCGGTGTTTTCCAGTAGGGCACGCGCCGCGGATTGGGCAAAAGGGCCGCCGGAGCCGATGGCAATCAGACTGTTCTCCGGCTCGATCACGTCGCCGTTGCCGGAAATGATCAGCGACGCCTTCTCGTCTGCCACAGCCAGCAGGGCTTCAAGTCGTTGCAGCATGCGATTGGTTCGCCAGTCCTTGACCAGTTCAACTGCCGCGCGAGTCAGATTGCCGCGTTGCTTTTCCAGTTCGCCCTCAAAGCGCTCGAACAACGTAAATGCATCTGCCGTGGCTCCGGCGAAACCCGCCAGTACCTTGCCATGGTAAAGGCGCCGCACCTTACGGGCATTGCCTTTCATCACTGTATTACCCAGGGTGACCTGGCCATCGCCGCCGATGACGACCTGATTGCCGCGACGCACCGAAACGATCGTCGTGCCGTGAAAGGTTTCCACTTGAAGTGTCCGCTGTAGCAAGAATAATCAAAAGGGCTGCGATTGTACCCCATCGGCCTGGCTGCACGCGGCCCAGTTAGAATGAGCGACTTGCCTGAATCATCCCTTTTTCATTTGGAATTCACCATGGCTGATTTGCCTTTGCTTCGACTCAGAAAAAATGAAGATCGCCGCCTTAGAAGCGGACATTTATGGGTGTTCAGCAATGAAGTGGACATAACCACGACGCCGCTGAAAGGCTTCTCTCCCGGCGACCAAGTGGTCATCGAGAACGCCAAAGGCGAGCCACTGGGCACGGCTTACGTCAATCCCGAATCGCTCATCGCCGCCCGAATTCTGGGGCGGGATGTCCGCAAGCCCATCGATCGGGCTTTTTTCATTCGGCGTCTGGAGCGCGCACTGGCTTTGCGCGAATGGGCCTATGGCGAGCCTTACTATCGATTGGTCTACGGCGAAAGCGACGGTCTGCCCGGGCTGGTTATTGACCGCTTTGGTGATGTTTTTGTACTGCAAACCAACACGGCCGGCATGGAGCGGCTGCAGGACGCCATCATCGAGGCTTTGGAAAAGATGTTTTCGCCGCGCGCGGTGGTGATTCGGAATACCTCCGGCCTGCGCGCGCTGGAGGGGCTGGAGTGCTACTCGCGTCTCGCCTTCGGTCAGCTGGATGACCGGGTCGAAATCAAGGAGAACGGCGCCAGGTTTCTGATCGATCCGCTGGAAGGTCAGAAAACCGGCTGGTTCTTCGATCATCGCGACAACCGGGGGGCACTGGCTCGCTGGTGTAGCGGCAAGCGGGTGCTGGATTTATTCGCCTACACCGGCGCCTGGAGCTTGCCCGCCGCGCTGGCGGGTGCGGCCTCTGTCGAGTGCGTCGATGCCTCCGCGCCGGCACTGGCGCTGGCCGCCGAAAATGCCCAACTCAACGGCGTGGCCGACCGGATGGATTTCAGCTGCGCGGATGTTTTTGATTTTCTCAAACAGGCTCGGGAAGAACGTCGACATTACGACGTGATCGTGCTCGATCCACCGGCTTTCATCAAACGCAAGAAGGACGTATCCAAGGGGCTGGAAGCCTACCGGCGGCTCAATCAGGCGGCCTTGCAGGTGCTGGCGCCGGGCGGTCTGCTGGTATCGGCATCATGTTCATTCCATTTGTCACGCGACAGTCTCCATGATGTGCTGCGGGCCTCGGCGAGGCATCTCGACCGGCACATGGTGTTTCTGGGGCGCGGTGGGCAGGCGGCTGATCATCCGGTGCATCCGGCCATCCCCGAAACCGATTATCTCAAGGCCTTTTTCTGTCAGGTAGGGCCGAGTCTCTGATGCATTTACAGGTTATTGAAACTGGCCGGTACGGCCCCATAATGGCAGTCGTTTGTTGAACAGCTGCCAATAAGGCCGAGTGAATGGCCCGGCAAATCTCCCAATCTTGATATAGACAGGTGTAGGCATGTTGAAGCGCCCATATGAATTCTGGTTCGCTCTACTGAGCGGTTTGTTGGCGGTCACCGCACCGGTGGCAGAGTCCGCGTTGCCGTTATCGGTTGATGGCCAGTCGTTGCCAAGTCTATCGCCCATGCTCAAGCGGGTGACCCCGGGTGTCGTCAATATTTCCACCAAGACCCAGATTCAGCAGGCCGAGCACCCCTTGATGCGAGACCCGGTTTTTCGCCATTTCTTCGGGGTACCGAATATGCCGAGCCAGCGGGAGAGTTCCAGCCTGGGTTCCGGGGTGATTGTCGATGCCCGTCGCGGCTATGTGCTGACCAATAATCATGTGGTCGACAAGGCCGACGAAATCACGGTAACGCTGACGGATGGTCGCAAGCTCAAGGCGAAACTGGTGGGGGCGGATCGTGAGTCCGATGTCGCGGTGGTGAAAGTGGAGTCGAACAACCTGACTCAGGTGCCCATTGCCAATTCCGACCGCGTTCAGGTCGGTGACTTCGTAGTGGCCGTCGGGAATCCGTTTGGTCTGGGGCAGACGGTAACCTCGGGCATCGTCAGCGCGCTGGGACGTTCCGGGCTCGGCATTGAGGGCTATGAAGATTTCATTCAGACCGATGCCTCGATCAATCCCGGCAATTCCGGCGGGGCGCTGGTTGATTTGAATGGTCAGCTGGTCGGCATCAATACGGCGATTCTGGCGCCGAATGGCGGCAACGTAGGTATCGGCTTTGCGATTCCGGTGAACATGGCCATGAGCATCATGAACACGCTGGTCGAGCATGGCGAGGTCAAGCGCGGGCTGCTCGGTGTATCGGTGCAGGATCTGACGCACGAACTGGCCCAGGCTTTCAAGCTTAGCCAGACCCAGGGCGCCGTCATCACCGGTGTACAACCCGGTTCTCCGGCGGAAGACGCCGACCTGGAGCCGGGCGATGTGGTGCTTTCCATCAATGGTCGCCGAGTAAAGAACAGTGCCGATGTGAGGAACATCATTGGCCTTGCTCGAATCGGTGACGAAGTGGATGTCGAGGTGATCCACAAGGGTTCCACCGTGATGCGCGAAGCCAAGGTCGCAGCCCCCAAGATCATCAACTCCGAAGGCGCATCGGTGCACCCCAAGCTTGCCGGCACCATCTTGCGAGATGTGGCTGGGGCGGGCGGAGAAAGAGGTGTACTGATTGAGAAAATGAGCACCGGCTCCTACGCCTACCAGTTCGGACTGCAACCCGGGGACATCATCCTTGCGGCCAACCGCCGTCCTGCGGGCTCCATCGCCGAGTTAAGGCAAGCGGTCAAGGGAGCGCGTGAAGTGATGCTGAATGTTCAGCGAGAAGACCAGGCATTCATAGCCGTTCTGCGTTGATCTGGTTTGTTCGCCCCAAACGATATCTGGCCTGGCGCCCGCTCTCCGGCGGAGTCGGGATATGGTCAGGCGAAATGAGTTCCGGGGGGATCGCAATCGATATCTTCGTATGCCTCCGGGGTGAACCGGGGGCTGCAAAGCGCAAGGAAGATCAGGTCCGTTCCACCCGTGTTGGCGATGCGCTGGCGGCAGCCGGGTGGAATCAGCACGACATCACCGGGTCTCAGGGTACGGGGGGGAAGATCACCCACCTCCATGCGTCCTTCGCCTTCCAGAATCACATAGCGTTCGGTGACGCCGGTCAGCCGATGCCAGCGGGTGACAACGCCCGGTGTCACCCGGGCTTGGGCAATCGATAGGTCCGGATCGTCAGCTGTATTCGATAGTTCGCGAATATGGCAACGCTCATCGGTATACCACTCTTCCGACTCAGGCAAATGCCTGATCCAGGGTTGCATCCCGCTTAGGGCGCGGAACGGGTGATCGGCCAGGTGGAACTGGGGGGCGGCTCAGGTCGCTCATCCCCGTAGGTTTTGACCAGATAATCAACCATCGGCGCAATGTCTTCGTCCGGGAAAAAGGCCCCGAACGGATGCTTCATCTTTTTAACCGTCTTGTCCCAATATTCTCGTGAAGACGATGGCGGCTGATATTGGACATAGTGGGCTGAATGGCAAATCAAACAGTTGGCTTGTGCCAGCGCGTAACCCGGCAGTTCGCTGGGCGTGAACTGAGCGGTTTCTTTCGGCAGGGAAATCTCCTGGGCTGTGACACCGCCAAGAGTTGCCAGCAAGACGGAAATCATCAGAAGGTATTTTGAGGGAATCATGTTGGCAATTCTCACACCACGGTGACGCGAGTCGTTTCAACCACATTCCGCTTGTAGCCGGCAGGATTCCAGCTGGCTTCCAGGGGCTGGACCTCTCCGCTGAGACTTTCTGCCCTGACTTTGATGTCGAGTGGTCCCTTGCGGCTGGGTTTGAGGGCGGTTGTCCATTCTCGGAACGAGAATTTACCCAGGTTCTCACCCAGCTTCGTCTCTCTCCAGGTTTGGCCGCCATCGATCGAGATGGACACGTGTTTGATGCCATGACCGTTATCGAAGGCGATGCCGCGCAGGACAGTTTCCCGGTCAATCGGGAGCGAAGCGCCGTCAACAATGCTGGTCAGAAATGATCGAACCTTGAATTGGCCTACGGGCCGGAGTCTGTCTGTCTGTGCCCCCGGCGCAATACATTCGCAGTCGTTGTCGGGTATCCGGTATCCGGTCTTCATCCAGTAACCCTCATAGGGCTTGTCGAGCACATGAATCTCGGTGACATGCTTGACCCAGTAGGTGCCGAAATACCCCGGGACGATCAGTCGGACCGGAAAGCCGTTTAACATGGGCAGGTCTTCACCGTTCATGCCCCAGGCCAGCATGACATCGCCATTCAGTGCATGATCGATGTCCAGCGCCTTGCCAAAGTCTGGTCCATCCCCGAGCGGAGGCTGGTCCAGTCCGTCGAAACTGACTTGCACGGCGCCGGCCTCTATCCCGGCTTTTTCCAGCACCTTTTTTAGCGGCACGCCGGTCCAGCGGGCATTGCCCATGGCCCCGTGGCCAAGCTGACCACCGTTGGTGCGCGGTGTGAAAAAGCCCCGACTGTTGCCGGAGCACTGATTGACGGCCACCAGATCGACGGGCTCAGCAAGCCGCTTAAGTTCCTTGAGGCTGAGCGTCAAGGGTGTTTTTACCTTGCCGGCGATCCGAATTTGATAAGTCGCCGGGTCAATTGAGGTTGGTATGCCACTCCAGTGATAACGGACGAAAAAGGCATCATTGGGTGTCAGTAGTCCCTCATTGAAAACGGAATAGGGTGTTTCCAGTTGCGGTGGGCGCATTGTCTGAACGATCAGAGGGCGCTTTTGCGGAAATGCGAGCAACTCTCGCTCGCCATTCTCGAATGGCAGCGCAATCCGCTGGCTGGAGCCGGCAAAGGCCTTGATGGTCGGGTTTCCCAAAGCTGCGCCCGCACCAAGGGTGCCCAGTATGCGAATAAAGCGGCGCCGGTCTTCGGGGGTCGGGGGTTTAATGTTTGCCATGGAGTGTGCTCCGGGGTGGAGAGCGATTGATAGATAGTCAGGGTGCGCCCGGTGCCAGAGGCGGGAATCCGCTCAACAGGCTGTCTACGGCCGCGCCGATGCGATCACGCTGACTCGATTTGAAATAGCCAAAATCGCTGTCATCGGTGACGGTGGCATTCCAAATGACTTTGGACGTGCCGGCATCAATCACCGCGATGTCCAGTTTGGCTTGTTCGTATTTTGAAGAGTAAGGATTTTCAGAGGGGGGTGGTGCACGGCCATCTGCACCGGTCGGCAGGAGCGAGGCATGCAGCCCCGGATACATCAGGCCGACAGCGCCGTAACCCCCATTGGGGTTATTGTGTCGGTCCAGCTCCCACTCCCCGAAGGACCAGGCCACCAGGAAGTTTGGTTTCTGACTGACGCGGGTGAAGGCGCGCTCCCGCAGTGCTTGCTCGACATGACCTTTGACGAGGGTGTCCAGCTGAATTCGTTGCGCCGTTTTGTTGGCGGCATCGGTTTCTAGCTTACCGCCCTGCGGAGCCCAGTCCCACGTGCTTAATTTGCCGAAATCATATCCATGGCTGTAATCGTTTTGTACCTGCAGGTGTCTGGCACCACAGCCAGTCAGGCTGACAACTGCAACCAAGAGACCCATTTTTAGGAAAGATTCATTCATCGACGTAACCTCAATGA
>Ga0181554_1000378_pt1 | contig 44479 bp, 29 predicted proteins | sample 011ome_16_FD_145602 | JGI IMG/M metagenome (GOLD analysis project Ga0181554, IMG submission 145602) | Coastal salt marsh microbial communities from the Groves Creek Marsh, Skidaway Island, Georgia - 011503CT metaG (spades assembly) | ecosystem: Environmental > Aquatic > Marine > Intertidal zone... | reverse complement strand
CGTGGAAGAAAAATACGACGTCCAACTCTCCCAAAAATGGTACATGTTGATTTACGTCGCCATTTTCGGCCTGTGCATGCAAACGCTCCATATTATCGCGTTCAAGTTTAGAAAAGTCGTCGCTCGATAATACTAGGAGCTTCGTTACTGGTGGTAGTTTTTAATAATGAAAGAGAGAGCGAGAGCGAGAGAGTGAAGACCATTCACCTAATTTATGCATCACTTTTGTTCCTTTTTTTCCTTCGCGTATTTTTCAAATTTCAAATTCACTTCTCACAAAAAGAAGCACGAAAACAGACTCGAGAGAGAGAGTGTTGTCGAGAGAAGGTTCTTTAAACTTCAGTCATAAAGAGCGAGAGAAGAGAGAGAGAGAGAGCACTCGAGAGCGACTTTTATCGAGCAGAACAGAAAGAGAGGTTTGATTGAGATTGACACAGAGAGAGAGAAGAAACCTTTTTCTCATCCCTTCTTTTTTCCCTTTCAAGCGCTGTTTGCGCGCAATTTTGAATTCAAAAAATACTCGCGCGGAAACGACGTAGACGAGCGAGATGGTGTCGAAGGAAACCGCGAAACACGATAAAGACGACGAGAGGGTGCCAGAGCAGGTGAAGCAGCCGATGCTGACGGCGAAGCAACGTTTGAAGTTGCAGTTACACCGAGAACAACAACAGAAAGAGAACGACAAGTGTAGCACTCAACAACCGAGGAGGAGTGTAAACACCTCAGAGGAGATCGAGCCGACGATATCACCAATGGTTTCAAACGTTTCGAAAGAGAGCGCGCGAGTGATGGAACACTCGAAATCGCACCCGAGGATGTTGAAATCAAACGCGACGTCGCACGTTTGGGCGTTGGGTGCGTTGGCGGAGTTGTTGGATAACGCGCAAGATCGCGAGTGCGGCGCCGGGAAAGTGGAAGTGGACGCGTATGTTCGCGATGGGAAGTACGTGATGACGGTACAAGACGACGGGAGAGGGATGACTCGATCTGGATTGAATAACATGTTATCGTTTGGTTTTTCCGATAAAGAGCACGTATCTGGGAACGTTGGAAGGTTTGGAATCGGTTTCAAATCAGGATCGATGAGATTAGCCGACGACGCGTTGATTTTGACGAAAAGAGACGGGTACGCGCACGCGGCGTTGTTATCCCAAACGTTTTTGGACTCCGTCGCCGCGGACGATATTTTGATCCCGATGTTCTCTTTCACGTTGTTAGAAGGCGACGGAGTAAACTACGTCCCGTTCGAGCCAAGTGATCAGAGCGAGTGGACCAGCAACACGGTCATCTTCGAGAAGTATTCACCGTTTAATGCGACAACGCTCATGAAAGAGTTTGATAAGATTCAAGGTTCTCACGGGACTCGAATTATCTTGTTCAACTTACGAAAGCGCGAAAACGAAGACTCGCATCTCTACGAGCTCGACTTTTGCACTTGGAATGATATTCGCATCTCTGACCACACGGCAGAAAATACGCGCAAGCATCGAGGCCCGGTCTTTCAACAAAATCGAGACGGTCAACTCGCGACGACAGACGTTCCCGAAGATTACTCCATGAAGGCCTATATGGAGATTCTTTACTTGCGACCTCGATGCGCGTTCTACTTGCGCGGCGAGAAGATTGTTCCTCGCTGTCCAATCTCTCGATTGACGAAAGAATATTACGTCTTTCCGGAATACAAACCGAAAGGTTTCGCAGACGGAGTTACTGTCCATTGCGGGTACGTCGAAGGAAACTCCAAGTTGTGCGGCTTCCACATTTACAACAAAAATCGTTTGATTCGCATGTACCAACGCTTTTCGAGTCAGTTGCAAGCGAACTGTATGATGAAAGATATGCTCGGTGTCGTCGAGGCGGACTGCGTGGAACCGACGCACAACAAGCAAGCCTTTAAAGAAAACGCGTTGGCATATCATCGCATGAAATCGCACGTCGCAAAATGCATGAACGATTACTATTTCGGCATTCAACAGCTTCGTTCTGCCGGTAAGCACGGACGCGAACGCGTCGTCGATAATGCTTATGTAAGACGGAAAGGAAAGCTAAGCGATAGGAAAGGGAAGAAACGCAAAGCGAAGGAGCAAAGCGAGGACGTGAGTGGTGTCACGCTCACTGAGAACGAAACCAGGGTGAACGCGCCACTTTATAAGTACAAGATAATCTTACAAAAGTTGATGAACGATCGAAAATACTCATTTCCGTTCTTAGAAAAAGTCGATCCGGTCGCGTTGAACATTCCGGACTATTTCGACGTGATATCCGATCCCATGGATTTTGGGACGATTTTCAAACGTTTAGAACCGGAGGATGAAAAAGGCGTTCCCATCGAACCGACGTATTACACGAACGAGAGTGATCCAGAAATATTCGCCAACGATGTGCGTTTAGTGTTTGCGAATGCGTTTAGGTACAACCAACCGGGTACTTTCGTATACGTTTGCGCGGAAAAGTTAGCGCAAATATTCGAGCGCGAATGGAGCCAGAAGTTTCCGGCTTCATCTTACAGCGCGGGTGCCAAGTTCGAGCCAACGGTGTTGAGAAATCGCGTTTACGAGTTCATCGAGCGCAAAAAAGCGCGCAAAAACGAGAACCGTATTGCCGAAAAAACCAACGACGGCAGTGGCGACGCCGAAGAAGAGTTTGATATCGAGAAAGTTCTCACACAGTACGACGATACGGCGAAGAGAAGATGGATGGAAGCAAGACTCAAAGAGACTCTCGAGATGAAGCAAAAGATGCATAATCAATCCATGGTGGTCGTCAGGCAGCAAAATCACATCGCAGCTCTCGTAGACACGTTGAAAGATACGCAAAAAGACGTCTCGGAAGTTACGAAGAGCAAACAAGGCGCTGTAAGAAGCGATAACATCGCCAACAGGGAAAAATACGCATCTGAACAAACGATGCTCATCAAGCAATTGAACGCGGCGCAGGAGAAAATCACAGAGCAACACGCACAAATAGAGAAACTTCGAAAGAAGGCGCAAGCGAAGAATGGTCATCGATTGAACCAAACTATTGAACCCTTACCAGAAGGCGTACCTGCGGCGGGCGTAGATACGAAAGAAATTTTACAAGCCTTGCGTTCCGCAACAGTAAAGCTCGCAAATCAGTACACGTTGATACAGCTTTTGCGGACACGTCAAAAAATACTCGAAGATCAGTTGACAGCAGAGCAGGAGCGAGCTAAAAAAGTCCAGGCTATACTGTCCTTGGATATTAGTAAGGATGTGTCCGAGAAACGCGTGGAGAAGACGAAGCAACCGCAACACAAAGCGTCGCCGACGACGACGGCAAAAACGTCACACGAACAAACGACACCGTCTAAAACGCAAAGTTTACGCGTCAAAAAGATCAACACGGTCGCTTTCGAGCAACCAGCGCAGTCACAGGAGATATCGCTGCTCCAGCTTCCGCAGCCACCGCCACATGCGCCTCCGCGACTAGCATTACCGGCACCTGCGTTGGAGCAAAGCAATACGGTCATCGTGACAACACCTTCAGGTATTTTAAATCAAGCGTTTGAAGGCGGTAGTAACACTCCGTCACCACAAGGAACGATGTGTTTACCCACAGGGAGTGACGAAAGTCTACAATCGCCGATGAAAATGGTGGATGTGCAACAGGCGTGTCGCGACGAACATCGAGGGCAGTCTCAATCGACACCGACGGCTCAGTATTTCCTGAAAAAGAGTGGTTCATCGACGAAACCGAAGAGTAAGCGGGTTATCAAAGCTCCGCCAGCGAGCTCGCTTCCTCGCGGAATGCACTCTCCCACAAAGGCGCCGCGTCTCGAAAAATTGAAGGACGTTATTATGAGGTCGCCCTCAGTTCACGATAAGCGAGAATAAAGAGAGAAAAAAGAAAGAGAGAGACTTATCATTATTCAAAGAGACAACAAAGCAACGATCGTACATAAAGCAGAGAAAGAGAGAGAGAGAGAGAGAGAGAGAGAGTTCGTTTTAATATATAATTTTAGAGACTTGTTTTTCATTTCAAATTTCTTCTTTTTCTGCGTCCTCCGCGGCTGGCTCAACCACTTCCGGCGCAGCCACTTCCGGCGCAGCTGCCGCACCCGCATCCGCACCCGCATCCGCACCCGCATCCGCATTCGCATCCGCATCAACCACATTCTTCTCTCCTTCCCCCGCCGGCGCTTCTTCTTTTCCCACAATAGCATCAATACTAGCATCATCACCACCAGCTTCTCCATCTTTCGCCTCTTCTTCTTCCTTCTTTTTCTTCTCACCTTCGTCGTCCGAATCGTCTGAGTCGTCGTCCGAATCCTCGTCCAACGCCGCCAATTTCGCCGCCAACGCCGCCTCTTCAATATCCAAGTTATCCTTAATCGCATTCACCGTCTCCACCCCGCTCGCTTTCTCGGCTTGCTTTGCCAAAGTCGCCGCCGGTGCGCCTTGTTGCATCGCTTGTTGTACTTGCTTCGGTAACTTTGGCGGTTCCGGTCTACTTCTCAACTTGAACGCTCCGGTCGTAATATCCACCGGAGGCGCGTCCACAACTTGAAACTCGCGATCGTCTAGCTCTTCAATCTTCACCCACTCGAAGGATTCGTTTTCCGTGTTAATATCGTACGTCAAGCAGTGTTCTTTCGTTTCTTCTTTGTAATCCGTCACGATACAATCGAACCACCCGCCTTCCGCCGGCCAAAACCGTTTCACTCTTCGGCAAATATACTCGTTCACTCCCAACGCGTCCAAATTTTTTGCCAAAACCGCCGCTTTCTCCAGTTGTTTCTGCATTCTCGCCGACGGCGGTTTCGGTTCTTTCGGTGGTCTCGCTTGTCTGTACTGTTGTTGCGGCGGCGCGTACCCGTCTTCGTCGTCGTCCTCGTCGCCCGGATACTGCTGCTGATAATATTGCTGCTGCTTCTTTTGCGTCTTTTGTCGCTTCGCAGCCGGCGGTTCCGGCGGCGTCAGCTTATACTGAACGAACGCATCTCTCAACCGTTTCACGTTCTCGTCCCCTCCGACGTTTTCTCTCACCTTCATGTGATCTTCGTTCGAGACGTTCAACTCGATGCGTAACTTGGCGATTAAATCTTCTCTTTCCCAGGTCAAACCGGTCACGGCTAAAGCTTTCATGATCGACTGGTACGCCGAGACTTCTAATCGTCGCACTTGGGTTGGAACGGACGCCATTCTCTTTGTGTGTTTACTACTAATCCGATTCAATCCGAGAGCCGTCAATTATGTATGAATTATTCCAAAAGCAACGAAGAGTTTTCTTTCCAAACCAACGCTTTCTTTTCAGATCTCCTCCCAAAGAAAAAGAGAGAAAGAAAACGAAGCGTCTTTCGTGAGAGCAACAAAGAGAGAGGTTCTGTTGGTAACTTTCGATAGGATACTTCTGCGTGTGTGTGTACTCAAAATGTCGCTTAATTTTGAGCGACGATTCAATTTTTAATTCTTCGTAGAAAACCGTTTAGGGTGTAGGGTTTATCTCGGCTCCTCCTTTCTTTGTTCCTCTCGTTTTACCGCCAGAGTAGAAACCACATTTTTCGTAGTCGAACACAAAATGGTACGTCGTTGCTTCTTTTACGCGCGAAACTCTCTCTCTCTCTCTCTGTGAATAGTTTTTGTGTCTCTTCTCGCGAACGATGAAGATGAGCATAAAACGCGCATCACAGATACGGGAGGACGTTCGCGCGCGTTCGTTTTTATTCGATGTGCGGCTGCGATTTTTTCCTTTTCCGCCTAAACTTTCTTTTGCGTGCGTAAAAGAGAGAGATTTTGGCGCGAAATGAGAGGAGGATTTCGCCGCTTTACGCGTCCTTTCTCGTCGCGAAGGAAACTGCGAACGCAAAATTTGCGCGCGGATAGTTCTCGCGCATGAAATGGAACCGTTGCATCGCCCAAACCGGGTTCGCGAAGACATTTATCCGTGTTTTGAGCGGCGTAAAATCATCGGAAATTTTTGCTCTCGCATTAGGTTCATTACGCGAGAAAAAAGCACTCAACATCAGGTTCACGCGTTTACTTACGTATCTATTATCGCTCTTCTTCTTTCTTTATACGAAACAAACAGGTTGCCGCTCCAGAATCCGTCCTCAAACGCCGCAAACGCGACGAGCAATGGGCCGCTCAAAAAGCCAAAGCGGACGCCGAGTCGAAGAAAGCCCAAGAGAAGAAAAGGGAAGAGGTGTTCAAACGCGCCGAAAAGTACGTCAAGGAGTACGAGTCCCAGGAGAAAGATTTGATTCGCTTAAAAAGAGAAGCCAGAGCGAAAGGCGGCTTTTACGTCGAACCGGAGCAAAAGTTGATCTTTGTCATGCGATTGAGAGGTTTGAACGACATGCACCCGAAGACGAGGCACATTTTACAGTTGTTGCGTTTGAGACAAATTCACAACGGCGTCTTCATGAAGGTGAACAAAGCGACGGTGAACGCTTTGAGAAAGGTTGAACCGTACATCATGTGGGGATACCCGAACTTGAAGACGGTGAAGGATTTGATTTACAAGAGAGGTCACGGTAAGGTGAACAAGCAACGAATTCCGTTGACCGATAACAGCGTGGTGGAGAAAGTGTTGGGTGATAAAGGTATCATTTGCGTGGAAGATTTGATCCACGAGATTTACACCGTCGGCCCGAACTTCAAGGAGTGCGCGAACTTTTTGTGGCCGATGAAGTTGTCCGCGCCGTTGGGCGGGATGACCAGAAAGAGAAATCACTACATCGAAGGTGGCATGGCTGGTAACAGAGAGGAGAACATCAACGCTTTGGTCAGAAGCATGAACTAAATATTATTGTTGTTATAACTGATCTACGTAGACTATTACTTTACACATTGAGAACTCGTTGTCGTTGCTTTCGCGAAATATCTCTTTCGTATCTTCGCCGATCCTTCTGCACAAAAATGGCGAAACCTTCGCCTTTCCCACCGCCGATGGCGACGTCGACGACACACACGACTCCCACGACCACGAACACTACGAATACGACTCACGTGATGTCGGAAAAAGAGCGCGTGTTGATGCGATATTTGCTCGAACAACCCTCGTTCGGGAGAGACGGACACGTCCCTCCGGACGTCTCGTGTCAACCACCCCCGTTCGGGGTGTCGGGAACGGAGGAGGAACAACAGAATCACACATCATACCACGCGAACGAACGCTGCGACGTAAAGGATACCACGAATAACAACAACAACACGAATACAAATTACTACGAGTCTTCGTCTTCGAATCAAAAATCCTCCTTAAGCTTACGCTTGAGCGGAGAAACCGTCTCCGGGGAGTGTCTCTCAGTCTCTGGAGGCGCTGGATCGTGCCAGTACCAGTGGCAAAGAGTCGCGCCGCGAGGCGCGATTGAGAGCATAGTTGGCGCGGTTGGACCGAGCTACGTGACGAACGAACAAGATATCGGGAGTCACATTCGGGTGATCGTGAGAATGCTCAGGGTGAGTCAGGATGGGAAGAGTTCTTCGAATAGGAGGCCTTTGATCGCGCACGCGACGACGGACGCGACGGTGGTCGCCGCGGTGAGCTCGAAACATCCCGACGACGATAGATTGGATAGTTTGATAGAAGGGAGAGCGATAACGCCGGGGTTTTTGGGGAGCGAAGAGACGAGAGGGACGAGTACGCCGAGAGGTCACAGCGCGGAAGGGACGAACACGCACAGTTCGGAGAAGAACGAAAACGAGAATAACAACAACGCGGGGGAGAAGGCGAGCAGAGAGGTGTCGAGGGAAGATACCGCCGCGGCAAGAAGTCCTCCGTCGCCGAGTTACAACAACATTACCGCGAGTAATAGCGTGATTAATGGAAGCGCGGTTGGAAAGAACGTCGCGCATAGCGCTTTACTTAATAATATGTTGATTAAAAGCGGCGCCGAGGCGGCCAACGCGAATATCAACAACAACAGCCCGGACGCGCTCAGTCCAAACTTGTCGAGCAGTAATTTGAACAACTACTCCTCCGGTGGGGATGATAGTATTCACAGGAGACGAAGAAAGGAGATTTTACTGGTCGATCGCGCGGACTCGTTGATGCATGGACCTGGATCAGATTCGAGATTGGCGTTTATCCGCGGGAAAGAGCTCGAAGCGAAAGCGAGCGAGGTATTTCGAAAAGTCTCGGACGCTGAAAGTATTAAACGTACGAAAAAGCTCCTCGACGGCGACGGTGACGATGAGGAGCATCGTAAGAAGAAAGAAAACGACAGTCGCAGTTACTCCGAGTGGGATTCCGAGGATAATAAATCTGAAAACAGCGACGAAAGTGATGTCGATTTCAGCGAAGAAGATGAATTCGATCGAGACGACAACGACGACGACGACATCGCCAACGACGCCTCCTCCGCCGCTGCTGCTGGCGTGAATAGCGACAATGGTGAAGATTCAAGCATCGGGAGTTTGCGAGGCGACGCGAGGAAAGCCGAACGCATCGCCAGGAGAGCGAAGGAGGCGTACGAAGAAGCGGCGATGAAAGGATATCCAGAAGCGATGCAAACGCTGGGTAGATGCTTCGAAAGTGGTTTTGGGACGAGGAAAGATATTTGTAAAGCGGTGGAATGGTACGAAAAAGCCGAGAAACTCGGCTGCGACGAAGCCGCGTGCGATTTGGGATGTATATATTACCTTGGTCGTTTCCCGAGAGATGAACTCAAAAAACGAAACCAATCGGCGCATTTGACCGATTCGTCCGTTTCCGAGATTTCGAGCAACGGAGGGGATGATTTTCAAAACCAACTCGCCGAAGATAGAAAAAAAGCGTTCTCGCTGTTTCAACACGCCGCCGCGAACGGGTCCGGGCCAGGCGCAAACAACGTCGCCATGTGTTACGAGGAAGGCCAAGGCGGCGTTGAGCGCAACTGGCGCGAAGCCGCCAGATGGTACGCGATTGCGGCGAGAAGAGGTGTCTTGTCCGCCCACGCGAGTTTAGGCTACGCGCTTTTAACGCTCGGGAATAGGGTAAGCGCCAAGGAGGCGTTTGAAACTGGCACGCAACACGGAGCACCAGAATGTGCGGATGGTTTGCGTTTGATTCGTGAAGCCGAGAAACACGCGGCGAATAGTCGGAAACATCTTCGCAACGGTGCAAACAACGAAATGGCCACGAAATACTCAATCAAGAGCGCTTCAGGGAACGGATCAGGGAGCGTCTCTTCTTTGGAAATAGTCGAACAGCTTGAGAAAGAGCTGGAAAAATACCACGAACTCAGTCGACGATTATACAACGCCGCGAGTTTACACCCGGAATCTTTAGAAGAAGCGAACGCGGTTCTCATCAACGCGTTTCCGGATATGAATGTCAGTCGAGGATTATGATGATTATGACCTTCATTTTTGTTGTTGTAATAGTAATATATTTAGATATATAGATTTTTGTACAATACGCGAAGTTCTCCGACTTTCTCTTCATCTCAAACATTCTTTTATTAAGAAGCTCTGAACGACTTCAAGAACTCCTTCGTCTTTTTCGTTTCCGCCCGTCGTCTTCGCCACCCCCACTTCAACTCTTTTGCTAACAACTCTACCACGCGATTGGTCGCCATTTCACTCGCCTGCACGTCTAAAAATGCCATTCTCGAACGCCTCGCTAAGAAATCACTCGCCGATCGGCAAAACTCCGCGCGCGCGGCGTATACGACTTCGGCTTCAATCACCGGCACGTTCGGATGTAAACGTTTTTCTAATCCGGCGAAGGAGGCTAAGGATGCGACAGCCATCGCGCGATCGCCGTACGAAGTTGCCAGATGTCTCGAAACATCCGGATCTGGATTTGAACCACCAAATCCGTCGCCTCCAGATTGCGCCACGGATGCCGAAAGAGAATCTTTGTGTCCATGTGCGCCAATAACGCCCATGTTGCTCGTGCGACAGCTCGCAATCGCGTTTACGTTTTCCCCACTCTCTCTCATCGTTTTCAGAACTAAATCCACCGTTTCTTCCGCCATCAACCTATACGTCGTCCATTTACCACCAGCGACGACGATCACGTCGCTCGGCGTTTCTTTCGCAATCACGTGGTCTCTCGATAAATCGCTCGAGTTCGTTTTCGTCGGATCTTTCGCCAACGGCCGAGCGCCCGACCACACGGAAAGGACTTCTTGTCGGTGCGGTTGTAAAGCCAAATACGGGGCTATGGTTTCCAATATGTAATCAACTTCGTCTTGCGTCGCTAACGGTTCTTTTGGCGTTTTCTCGCCCGGTTTTAAAGCAATATCCGTCGTTCCAGCGACCGCGTGGTCCAACCACGGCAACAAAAACACGACTCTTCCGTCTTTCGTCTTCGGGATGATCATGCCAAACTTTTCCGGAACGTAATATTTTGGCAACACAACGTGCGTCCCCAACGAAGGCGAGACCATTTTTTTCTCCTTGGTCGCTTTCGACGGATCGTCTAAAGCTCGCACATCGTCCGCGAAAGGTCCGGCGCAGTTGACGATGACTTTCGCTCGCACCGCGTGCGTCTTCCCCGTTTCTTCGTCTTTAAGAATCGCGCCGGTAACTTTCTCTCGATTCACGTCGTCGTCTTTCAATAAATCAACTACAGAGCAGTGATTCAACACGACCGCGCCGGCGTGCGCGGCGGTTACCGCCAACGCTACGTTCAACCTCGCGTCGTCAAACTGTCCATCGCTATACAAAACCGACCCTTTTAAACTCTTCCCCATCGTCGGTTCCTCGGTGCTCAAAATTTCATCCACGTCGTCTCTCTCTCTAATTTTTCTCGCCTCTTCCTCGTCGTCGATCAAAACTTTCCTCTTCGCGACGGTTGGAAACTCCATGATTGTCCTCGAGCTCGTCGCGAACGAGCTAAACGTCAACGCCGACGTCCCGGCGACTAAATCGTACGCCTTCATCCCGGCCCAATAGTACGGCACTTCGTACCACTCGTAACACGGCGTCGCGATCATCAACACGTGACTTAAATGCGGCGCGTTCTGCAGTAACACTTTCCGCTCTTTCAGAGCTTCAAAGACTAACTTTAACTGTCCGTAATCTAAATTGAACACCGCTTTTTCTAAATACCGAACTCCTCCGTGCACGAGTTTCGTCGACTTCGAGGACGTCCCAGAGGCGAAATCGTCTCGTTCGACTAAAATCGTCTTCAAACCTCTCGTTTGCGCGTCCAAGGCGACGCCAGAGCCGGTCGCGCCGCCTCCAATCACCAAAAGATCGAACTTATCGTCATCCTTATCATCTTTATCATCGTCATTGTTCTCAGCAGCTCCTCCGTTCTTCTTATTCCTGGTTGAATGTAAACCAATTCGCCGCTCGATTTCCCGAAACATCTCCGCTCTCGTCGGCAAAGGTTTATCGACGTTCGACCACGGTTCCTGCGGTAATCCTCCTCCTGACCCTTCTTTGTTGTTTCTGCCGTAGTACGTCGCCGCGGAGATGCCGACGACCGAGGAGGCGGCGACGGCGAGTGACCGAGAGACCGTTCGATGAAACATAGTACAGAGAGAGAGGTTTGAGGTGTTCGTTAAAAAATGAAGAAAACGTGGAGAAATTCGAGAATACGCGCTAAATGAACGATGCTTTATGTTGTTCTCGTATTTGAACACTTGAAATGCGCTGTTACTACATTCTGACGACGAGACTCTTCTGATACGACGTTTCTACGCCCCGCGGGGGTTCATCATCTCTTCGAAAATTTCAACTTTTCGAACCGATCGGCGAGCGCGTCGTCGTCGGCGGCGGTGGTGGTGGGATCACTTTTCGCTAGTTTAGTTTCGCGCGAGGAAGCTATGCCGGGTGGGGGACCGCCTCTTCCTCTCCCACCTAGTGTGGGTTTTTCTTTCGTCGGAGCGGCGTTTTCGTTCCCGTTTTCGTTTTCGTTTTCGTTTCCTTCTTCTGTTTCTTCTTCTAATCGGACTTCGTCCAAGGCGGCGGCGATGACGGCGTTGATTTCGGCTTCTTTTCCTTCCTCGTTCTCAAAGTCTAAATCGTTAGAGTCGAGCGCTGTGATTTTTCCTTTTCCGGCGGATGATGATGTGGTGGTTGTAGTAGCTAAGAGTTCGTTGGTGGCGACTAAGGCTTCGGCGTACTCGGCGGCTTCTTGCGCTTTGTTGGCGGCGGCGCGAGCCGCTTTCGCCGCCGTTTCCGCCGTCGCGTAGTTTGACGTTTTGTTGCCCTTTCGACGACTCGAAGAGCTTTTCTTGTTTGAATCGCCCGATTCGCATTCGCTTTCGCTGCTGCTGTTGCCACCGCTCGCTTCAGACGAAGAATCCCTGGTACTTTTCTTCTTCTTCTTCTTCGTTGGTTTCTTCTTCTTCTCCGCAACTCTCGGCAACTCGACGCCGATCTCCTTCGCCATCTTTTCTAACACCATTCTCGCTTCCACATCGTCGCTCTTCATATCTTTCCGTACCTTTTTCGCGACGATCTGCATGAACTGTTTACTCACTCCGCACGCCTCGCTCGTCTTCTCCCGTTCGCAACTCAACCGAAACTCCTTCCCGAACTTCTTCGCGAGTTCGTTAGCGATGGATTTCAATTCCGGTAAATCGTTCGTTAATTCCGAGGAAGAAGTTCCCGCGGCATAAAACATCGACGAAATTGCCGTTCGTAACTGTTTATTCTCACTTCCAGTCAGATCTAAATCCCCGCGCGTCTCTAACACCATCGTCGCAAACTCGCGAATCTCCTCTAAAATCAGAAGGAAATTCCGTTCTCGAGCGATCGAATCGCACTTCTTCAAGGCAACTTCGACGTGTTGTTGTTGCGACAGTAGTAAAACTTTCTTCAGGTCTTGTTCGATCGACTTTATTCTCGACTCGCGTTTCTCGCGTAAAAGTTTAATCCGCCCTAAAAGAATGCGCAGATTGGTCTTCAGCTTTTGGTCGCTGAATTGGTTCGAAAACACCGAAGAGAAGATGGAAAGGATAGAGGACATTATGTTTTTGAGCAGCGAGAAGAAGAGCAGAACGACTCAAGAAAGGTTGCGTGTTTGCAGTCCTATTCGAGAGAGGAATTCGACTGTGTGTTGTTCGGCAAAAGGTTTTGTGCGTCGTTTTGTGGTGCATTTTGGTTCTTTCCCCAAGGGTGCCTTTGGAACGGATTACCGAGCGAGAGCGCTCTCTCGCAATGAAACGTATATACTACTATTAATACACACAAAAGAAGATGACGACGACGACAATCATCCTCTGTCTTCTTCGCTGTCGAAGTTTTTGTCTAGTTGTCAATCTCTTCATCTGAAACGGAGTATGATTCTTCCATCGTCATCGCTCGTCTCAGTTCCGTCGCTTCCTTCTCCATCTCTTCCTCGCCTCGCGGGGTTCGTTCCTCTCCGTCCTCGGCAAAGTCCATCCGCGCATTCCTTTCCTCCTCTTCGCACTTTTCTAGTTTTTCGTACACGTCGTCGTTTCTCGCGAAATCGTTCGGTTTTCTCGGCATGACGTGCACGTGGACGTGGAACACGGTTTGTCCGGCGTCTTTACCGTCTTGGACGGTGAGCGTCATGGAGTTCGCCGAGTGGATTTTCTTCACCGCTGTTCGTGTTGTTTTCGTCCAAGACAGAGAGAGAGAGAGTAAGAGAAAGTCACGTAAAGGTCAGTCGTGCGTACCAAAATGGCATCTCCTTCGACAGAAGAACAAACTCAGCGCTCGCATACGCGCTAAAACATGTGAGAGAACAACTGAAACAACGAACTACCTTTGCTCACTCGTTGACTCGTACTCATCACATCCGTGATTTCCTCCGTGGTCATTTCCTCGAACTTTTCCACGATTCGTTTCGGGACGACTAAAACGTGTCCGGGGACGACTGGTTTTATGTTCACGAACGCAAACGAGAGAGGCGTTTCGTAAAACACGTGCGACGGAGGAATTCGAATTTTGGAGCTGAATTGGAATTGGTTTGATTCTTTTGATGATGATGTGGACATCACGCGGCGAGGATTTCGGTAACGCTGATATCTGGAGGAGGAAGAAAAAAGGCGGTGTGTGTTGTTCTTGCTGCTGCTAGTGCCGAGGAGGAGGTAAAGGAATCGCCCTGCTGCTGCGTGAGGAGTACTGCTGCTCCCCATGAGTTGTGAGGAGTTTCTCTTATGTTTTGGTGGTTATATAATTTACAATAGTAGCGCACGGAGAGAGGAGGCAGTATTCGGCAGCAGTCTCTCTCTCCCTCTCTCTCGACGACATCAAGAAGTCACTTTTGCGTTAAAATCCTTTCTTCAACTCTTTTCATCGATGCGTTTCTCTCTCTCTTTTTCTCGCGCTAAAGCCGCGGTATTAGGAGGAAAATTTCTCCGAGTAATACGAAACGGACTCGCCGTCGTAGCCGGCGAATTCGTTGTTCACCTCTTCGAAGCTCCCTAACGTTTGGACGCCGAAGAACACGCCGGCGAGTATACCGACGGCGAGAATGGCGCCTGGGATTCCACCGAGTCCGACTTTGGCGTATTTGTCCGAGGTCGGCGATTCGGTGTATAATTGTTTCGGTTCCACGGCGAAGATGTTCCCCATGCCGGTGTTGTCGGATTCGATGAACCCAGTCGTTCGGTCGACTTGCGGCGGCTTTTCCGCTCTGACAGTGAAAGATAACGCTCTGTGCGTTACGTGTTGCGAGTAAGAATAAAGAAAGGGTTGTTTTACGTGTCAGCTTTTGAAGCGCAAAGAAGACGAGAAGAAGAAAACCGCGCGTCGGTCGTTTTCCCCGACATCACATCATCGTCTCGCAAACACATCTCTCTAAAACAAATGAGACAATAACGAACCTTTTCTTTTGAACGACTCTTTTGGAGGTGGAGGAGACGCGCGTCCCCGAGGAGATAGAGGCGATGCGATTGGTTGCAGCAAACATAATAGTGTGTGTGTATTGTTTTTTGTTCTCTAAAAGAGAGAGATGTGACGACACTACTTATCCACAAAGGGAGGAAAATCAAGAAAAATTCAAGTGTGCTCTTCGATTTTTGTGTGTGGTGTTGTGAATATACTTTGAACTTGAAGTAAACGTCCAGACAGTGTTGGTCAGAGACGAGAGAGCACATTAGGGGAGCAGTTTTTGATGTAAAAATCTCTTCTAAATACTACTTACTTACTCGTCGCTGACGTCTCTGCGTGTTCCGCTCTCATCATCGGTACTACTACTACTACTATTGCTACTCCTACTGCTGCTGCTACTGTTAAACTCGTCGAACTTGTAGAGCTGAATGGTTGGCGGCTCGTTTTCGGCGGCGATTTTTTTTTCGTCGTCGGCGGCGCTTTTCCCCGCGTTTTGGGACTTTGACTCCAACAACGCGCTTTTTTTCTTTTGCGCGGATGATTCGCCCACCCAGACGAGTTCTTTGTTCTTCTCCTCCTCTCGCTCTTCGTCGTCGTTTACATCGTCTGAATCGTCTTTCATTAACGATATGTCGTCTATTTCCTCGCCTAGAGCGATGGCTTTTTCGCGAACCATTGTGGTTAAACAATCCTCCATCTCTTCGAGCGCTTCGGTGAGCATGCGTTCCAGTTTCTCCAGTTCCTCTTTTTTCGCGAATCGAGAAGAGTTGATGACGCCGTTCGTCTTCTTCGAGAAGGCGATTTCCTCGCTCGTCATCATCGCCGCTTCTTCAGCTTCCATCTCGAGCTCCTTCATTGCCGCTCTCAATTCTCTCACGCTTTTACTCAAAACTTCAAACTGTTTCGCCGAAACCGCGTGTAAACTCGCCATCGTTTCCGCCAACTTACTCCCTTCCTCCTCTGCGACTTCGATTCTTTTCGCTAACTCTGCCGCCACTTCCCCAAACGCTACGCTCGTCGCCTCTGCTCTGCGAATCATCGGCGATAACTCTCGTCTCGTCAACCTCACTCTCGTCCCAAGTCTCGACACGTCCCGAGAATATCTTCGTTGATTTTCATCCAAACGCTCCAAACCAACTTCTAAATTCTGCACTCGCGCGTTTACCGCTCTCGGAAATTTCACCTTATCACTTTTACTCGCAAACACAGACGAGAACATACCGCTCCCAGAAGCACTCGTTGACGCGCGTCTCAAAACCGCTCCGACGACCACGGCTAAATACAACGGCAAATCCATCAAAGCGCCGCCTGAACTCGAGGCGACCGAAGCGTTCTCGTTCTCCGCTCGCGCTCTTTGCTCCACGTACACTTGCCTCGCCTTCATCGCCACCGCGGTGGAGAGAAAAAACACTTCACCGCCGTCGATTAACGCCGCCAATTTTTGCTCGTTTTCTCTCGATGATGACAGAGAAGAGGATGACGATGTAGAAGACGAGGCATTTTTCCTCCCTTTTCCAAAACCAGTCGCCAATCTCGCTCTTTGCCGATCGGAAGTTCGCTGCTCAACGCGCTCTCGCTCCTGCGCTCGCTCGAAATCTTCATCATCGTCGAAAGAATAATACTCGTTGTCTTCATCTTCATCTTCTAAATACTCGTCCTCTTCCTCTCGGAAAGAAGAAGAAGAAGAAGAAGAAGACACCGCTCTCGTCACCAAAATCGATTTTGATTTCAAACGTCTTTGCGTTCGTGCCTTCGTTGAAAAGACGTGCACTCTGAGGACGAGCGTTTTCTCTGTTTCCGTTTTCGAGCGACGACGAGCGCTGCTTTTCTTCGACGGAGACTTCCCCCTCGTGAGCGACAAACTCGAAGCGGAAGAAGACCAAGACGAGGGCGCCGCACAAAGCAGCGACGGGAAGCGATGCATTTTAATTAATTACTTGTGCGGTTTCTTCGCCATTTTCTCCACGAAGAGCGAGACGAGACTCCTCTGCTACGAATAAGAGATGACGACGACGAGCTTTAGCACCACCGCGACTCGTTGCGAGAATAATAAACGCGCGACGATGGGACGCAGAGGGCGAAAGAATTCTTCTGCGCCAATTGCTTCTTCGTCTTCGTCTTCGTCTTCGTCTTCGTCTTTAGTCCCGGAGACGTTGAAAGAGATGGCATCCGACCCGGAGTTCCAGAACACTTCGACGCGATTGAAAGCGTTCGGGCAGAAAGCGTTGACGCGCGAGGAAGCGAAAAAACGGAGACGAGCGCTCGAAAACGTCGGCGTGAACGAATCGTTCGCGAGCTACATCGAAACGAATAAAGGGAGCGCTTTGGAACGCCAATTGCCGCCTTCAATACTTCAAGTAAACATAGGGATATATTGCAACCAGGCGTGTTCGCACTGTCACGTGGAATCGAGTCCTTTGCGAGTGGAGGAGACGATGTCGCGAGAAACGAGAGAACGCGTGGAATTTATCTTGGAGAAGAGCGAAGGGGTGACGACTTTAGACGTGACGGGAGGCGCACCGGAGCTCGCGCCGGAATTTCGGAATTTAGTTCGGAACGCGAGGAAGATGAAAGGCGACGCGCTGAAAATTATCGACCGGTGTAACTTGACGGTGTTTTACGAACCCGGGCAGGAAGATTTAGGGGCGTTTCTGAAGGAACACGACGTGACCGTAGTCGCGAGTTTGCCGTGTTATTCCGAAGCGAATACGGATAAACAAAGAGGGAGAGGCGTTTTTGAACGCTCGATTGACGCGTTGAAAGAGTTGAACGCGTTAGGATACGGAATCGAAGGAACCGGGAGGACGTTGGATTTGATGTATAATCCAGGCGGGGCGTTTTTACCTCCCGAGCAAAGCAAGTTGGAGGTTGCGTACAAAAGCGAGTTGAAAGAGGCGTACGGGATTGAGTTTTCCAATTTGTTCACGCTGACAAACATGCCGATTAAACGGTTCGCGGATTTCTTACACCGCGAGAAGAAAACCGAGGAGTACATGAAATTATTAGTGGATAACTTTAACGTCAGTGCGGCGGAGAACGTCATGTGCAGAGACGTGGTTTCTATTAAATGGGACGGATCGTTGTACGACTGCGATTTTAATCAACAGTTGGATATCGGTTTGCTCGGAGCCAAGGCGCCGAAGACTGTGTTTGACGTGGAAAGCGTGGAAGATATCGTTGGTTTGAAAATCGCGAGCGATAACCACTGTTTCGGGTGCACCGCGGGTAGTGGAAGCTCGTGCGGAGGCGCAATCGCCTAGAACAAAAAGTGTATTTAGCAGCGCACCGTCGTATGGTGTGAATGGTGGAAACTACTACCAAACAAGAAGAACAATCATAATAAGTAATAGCAAAAAATGGCAACAGTTCGCAACAACAGGTCGCGTCTCGTCTTGTCGTGTGTACTATATAATAAATATATATGATAACAAAAAAAAGCTCATCCTAAAACTCATCCTACTTTCCCTTCAATATCATCATCGCTTGCCTCCTTTCTTCTTGGTATTCTTTCCTTCGATAACAACTTCCGGAACTTTCTTATGACTCGCCCAACTTAAATACACGTTCCACGCCAACGCGATGACGTTCGCGGCGCCAACCTGTAAATTTGCCGGCACGAATCGAAAGTTCAAAAACTGGAACGGCACCCAAATCTTCCAATTCGCCACGACCGTCGGAAACAAATCCTGTTTCAATTTATTCGGCAACTTGTCCGTGTTGCCTTCAATCGCGAACAAAGCGCTTAAAAACGTCGCTAAAAACACCGGCGCGAACGCCAACTGGTCCAAACCCAACCGCACGCCCGCGCCGAGAGAACCGCCGACGGTCACAATCTTCCCTAATATCCCGTACCAAAAGTGCAACGCCGGTCCGACCAAAAACGCGCCCAAAAAGGTAAACGTCAACGTCCGTTTCACGTCGACGCTTTTGCCGTCTTCGAACAAGAACTGCGCGAGGAGGTCGCCGAACGCGTTGAGCGCGCCCGAGGTCCACATTTTCGTCGCCAGCGGGTTCGATTCCAAAAGCAACAAATACATCGCCCACAAACTTTTACCGTTTCCTCCTCCTCCTCCAGAATTACTGCCGCCACCACCGCCGCCACCGCCTCCAAATCCGCCCCCCGATGATGATCCGCCGCCACCGCCAGCAGTTTTCCAACTGTCGATCCAAATCTGCGCGTCTTTACTCGCCTCGTTCGGGGTGTTGCTTTTACGGACGCTCAAACTCCCCCGAGAAGAAGAAGAAAAAGAAGAAAAAGAGGCAGAGGAAAAGGAGGAGGACGTTTGATGATGACACGCAAAATCACTCGCCCGTGCGAACCTCCTTCGCGGTGATGATGATGCCGACGGGGAAAAACCACTCGTCGTGTTCTTCGTAAACAACGAATACGAATACGAAGACATCATCTTTTTGCTCGAAGCACTATTCCCTTTGTTGTAACGAGAGCAAAAAAGAATCGATCGGTTCGTCGCTCTCTTCGAGGAGGCAGAGACCACGACGAGAGACGCTGCGCTTCGTAAACCAACGCTCGTCGCGTTGCGCATCATCGTTTTGAAAATGGAGAGATTTCGTCGGGAAAACGACGGACCAAAAACACTTCAGAAAAAAAGAACATCTCTCGTCGTACGAATAAGATGGGACCGTATTCGGGATCGTCTCTCGCGCGATTCGTCCGCGTCGGCGCGGTTGCGACGGGAATTACCTACGGGTTTGTCGTCAGCGGCGTGTGGAGTTTGGTACGTCTTTAGCTCTTCTTCTTCTCGTTGTTTTTGTTGTTGCTCTTTGTGCGTTGGGGAATCTCGTCTCTCGAGTTTTGTATCTTTCGTTTCTCTCTCTCGTCTCATCTCTCGGAAAGGAAACTGACGGCGGTGTGTGTGTTCTCGTCGTCGTTCTCATCATCGCTTTACAGGTGAAACCATCGCCGAAGCCGGCAAAGAAGCACTGAAAACCATTGGAGTACTAAAAACTCCTACATAGTAGCGAAAGATTAGCGATCGGATTACGAGTAGAGAGAGAGAGAGAGAACCACCTGTTGTTCAGGTACTATATTTAATGAAACAACAACTATATGTATATATAACAATAACAAAGGGAAGACTATTACTGTGATGATGATTTCTTCTTCTTCTTTTACGTGCTCAAATCTTCCATGCAGTTGATCCACCGGTCCAGACTTATGGCGTTGGCGTCGTCCATGGCGTCGTGGTCGCTGCGACCGTGCCTCGCCAACTCTAAAAGGACGAACAATTTCTTAATCGGCGTTTGGTGGTCGAGCATGGCGCACGCGGCGTCGACGTCCTCAACTCGGAAGGCTTCGATTTCTTTGATGACTGCGGTGGCTTCGTCCGTGGTTAAGGATGGGACCGAGACCGTCGCGTCGAAGGCGTCGGTGAGACCCATGTCGTCCAAGACGAGTTTGTTCGACGTGGTACCGATGACGAGTAACTTTTTTCCTTTCGGCGGTTGCCTTTTAATGAGCACGAGCAAGGCTTGCAAAACGACGTTGGAAAACCTCGGGCCGATGGAGACGTATTCTAACAGTCGCTCTAAATCGTCCAAAACTAACAAGGACAAGTTGGATTTGTACGCGTCGTCGAACACTTTCGCCAACGTTTGCACTTTGCTCATCTCGTTGTGTCCAATCATAGAATCCGCGCTGACTATTTTCATGAACGGAAACTCCGCGTTCATCGCTAACGTAGCCGCGAGTGCGGTTTTACCACACCCGACGCCTCCTTCTAACAAACACGCGAGTTTCGGGGTTTTCTCGCTCACTCGGACTTGTTCGACCAACGCCGAAGACGTGCCCAACAATTTTTCAAATCGAGAACCGTAACTAATCATGCCGTTCAATCGACACCGCTCGAACGTTTCCGTGGCTGCACCAAACGCCGGGACAACTTCACTAAACGCGCGATCGAAATCGTCTTTCGTCACTTTAATGTTATCCTCGTCGATTTCTGCGGTGATATCGGCGACGTTGACGTGTCTGGTCAACGCGAACGACACCGCGCTCTTCACTAAACCTTCAATTTCCGCGCCGGAATAGTTTTGCGTCTTCTTCGCCAAATCTGACACGTCCACGTCTTTACTCAGAAACTTATTTTCGGACATTTTGTTCGAGTGGATTTTTAAGATTTGCGCTCGTCCAGCTTCATCCGGTAAGCCGATTTCAATGTGCACTTCTAATCGCCCGGGACGCAAAATCGCCTCGTCGAGCATATCTTTTCTGTTCGTCATTCCAATCAAGAGAATGTTATTTAAAGCGTCCACGCCGTCGATTTTAGTGAGCAACTGATTGACAATGGAGTCGTGAACTCCGGTTCCGCTGTTTACCGAGCCTCTCGATTTACACACCGCGTCGATTTCATCGAAGATGATGATGTGCAACTCGCTATCGTCGCCTTTTTGTTTATACTCTGCTTCGGCGTCCGCGAACAACGCTCGAATATTTTCCTCGGACTGACCGACGTATTTCGACATCACCTCTGGACCGTTGACCACTTTCGGTTCTTTCCCGTTTAACATTTTACCAATCTGTCGCGCGATTAAGGTTTTTCCAGTACCCGGAGGTCCGTGCAACAACATCCCTTTCACGTGCGTGATGCCTAACCGCTGCACGACTGATTGCGGGAAAATTCTCGAAGAGAACGCTCGCCGAAAAATATCCTCGAATTGTTTATCTAAACCGCCAATGCCTAACTTTTCGAACGAAAACTCTTTCGATTTGAACAGAGTGCTGTTCATGACGCTCGATTTCTGACCGGAAATTTTAATCCCGCTGTTCGCCGCGGTTTCGAAAATCAACGTCGTCGAGGACGTAAACAAACCTCTCTGATGTTTCACTTTATTATTATTATTATTATTATTAGAAGAAGATGTCCGTTCATCCACCTCGTCGTCTCCTTCAACGAGTTGCATGACATCGTTCGATATCCCACCAACGGTGACTAAATAATTGTTCCCGCAAAACTCAATCGCAAACTTTTGCCCAACCGTAAACACGTGCGATATCAACGTCCTCGAAATCACGCCGTGCATCTTCTTCGCGTCCACGTCTTCGTGCTTCCCGTTTTGCACCAACACTTGCCCAACTTGCGGCCGCGTGAATTCCAACTCCATCGTCATCATTAACGCGTTAAAATCACCTCCATCGTTACCACCATTACTGGTCGACGTGCTTTTGGGTGTTTGGAATTGGTGCGCTTGAATCTCGTCCCCGGTGCTCACTCGCAAGTGTTTCCTTTGCACTCCGTTTAAGCCGATTTGCCCTTGGTGAATGGTGTCGTGCGGTTTCGCGAAGAGGACGATGTCGTTTAATTCGATGTACGGACTGGTGGTACATTTTTCGGAGTAGTCCTCCGGGGAGACGAACGCGCAGTTCGTTAACGCTAAATCCTGTATCGTTTAATAACACACATAATACACACATCATCGATTGGTGGTTTCAGAGAGAGAATGTGCGAGAGCGTGAGCGGCACCATTTCCAATTCCGTTTTCGCGATTCAATTCTCTCACAAAGACAAACGCAAAGACGAGACGCGACGAAAGCAACAAAACGCAGAAGACGAAAACGAAAGAAGAACGAAAAAAGAACAGAGAGAGAAAGAAAGAAAGATCTCTCTCTCTCTCTGTGTGAGTAGTAATATACGAAGAGTACATACCTGACTCGGGCAGTTCACCACTTGAAAATGCATCTTTCTTTCTTTCTTTCTCGCGAGAGAAGAATTAATGATGAAAAATTCTGAAGAGAAATTTTTTTGTTGTTGTTGTTGTGAAAAACTCTCTCGCTTTTTTCGTCGTTGTTTTTAAAACAAAAGTTTTTTGCACTCGCGATTTTTTTTTCTCTCTTTTTCTCTTGCCTTTTTGAGAAAACAACACAACACTTGACTCTCTGCTGACTGTAAAAAGAGAGTGAGAGAGAGAGATTCAGAGAGAGAGAGAGAGAGGATCATCGTTCGTTGGCAGCTCTGAAAGACCAAGCAGAGTGCGACATCTCGGGAGCACCGCTGCTGCCCGCAAGATTTCGAGATCAATTTTTGTTTCAACAACAGCGTTTCCTCGATCTCGTTGTTGTCGTAAACTTTAGTACGCAACTCCTTTTGAATTAGTGCGCAGCGAGTGGACCTTTTGTTTTACATGGAAAGAAATCACGAGAACGAGAACAACACCGACGACGCGAAGAAAGGAGGCGCGTGGGAACGCGGCGGGATTCACTCGCTCTCGGACGCGAAAATACAAAAACGAGAACAACGCTTTAAACGAACCACTTCAGAGGAGGAGGAAAAGGAAAAGGCAGAGGCAGAGGATAAAAGAGAAGCGGGAGGATCCTCTCTTCTCTCGTATTTAGGCTTCAACGAGAAACGAACGGACGATTCCGTGTTCCAGGAACGATTGAAACCTCGGTACCAAGCGGCTGGGTCGAGAGATTCGTGCGGATTGTTTTCGTTAGGGAGAGGGTGGCAGGAGTTGTACGCCGCGCGTGCGGGGTGCGGCGGGAGTTCGAGAGGAGGAGGAGCTTTCGAGGACGAGGAAGACGAGGAGGACGAGAATACGCGTGATAAGAACAACACGAATACTACGAAGAAAAAGAAGACGACGAAGAGTAGTTATTTCTTCAGTACGAAAACGAGTACGAAGAAAGCGAGAGAACGGTGTTAATTGATTAGACGCCGAGAAAGAGAGAGGAAGGTAAACGCGATGACGGATCGTCGTCCTCAGTTTTTTGAGGAGTTGTTGATCGAGATCAAGGATAATGGACCGAGTTGTTCTTACGTACGCGCTGTGCACGATTATCTAAAAGGAACAGACGCGACTTTTGCGTCTTTTGATCATTTAAACGCGTGCAGATGCTTGATGCGTTTGTGCGTGAAGGACGAAGCGTGCGCGAGCGAGGTGTTTGAATCGGACGAGATTTGCGAGTATTTAAGGCAAGGATTACGCGAGAGAGAGGATGTGGTGAGATGTAAAAATACCTTGTACGTGATGATCAACGCGATGCAATGCGCGACGAAGTTTGTGAAAACGCATATCGTTGAGGTAATTGTGATGGACCCGCATTTTAAGGATTTGCCGAGGACTGTGCCGGCGGTGCGCCCGGTGTTGGCAAAACTCATCGCACTGAGTATGCGTAGCGCAGAATTTGTAAATAAGCAACGCGATTACGAAGCTGAGGGTAGATGCTTACATTTAGTGAACAGCTATGACTTTGTTCAACACTTCTTCGGCGCTTTACTTCTATGGACGCGCGAATGGACTTTGGAAGAAGAGGACGAGGCGCGCGCGGACGTTGAGTGTATTTTCGAGCGCGTGGTTGATGCGGAATACTTCCCGACAATGTTTCGGAACCTGCACGAAAAACAGGAGGCAAACGCTCGAAGGAAGGAAGTGTTATTGCGAGAATACTTGTTTAAAGACTTCGGGGGGGATGCGACGGCTTGTTTTGCCAAAGTCGAAAAGATGGTACCGGTGTTGTTTTGCGACGCGCAATCGACTCTGTTGCACTTCTTGGGGAGACTTTCGGTTAAAGCACGCCGCTTTGATGGTAAAACGGTAAACGACAAACACCCGTACGTGTTGCCAGAATCCGTGATGGCGTTCCTTTTGGATACGACGAGGGAAGCTGCGAAAGCGTGCAAAAAGTATGCAAAAAACGACGATGCGGGGTTCGCCGAGCGAAACGTCTTGCGCGAGTGTTTGTTTACCTTGCGTTCGATTTCCGAGATTGAGTCTACACCGCATGTTCCGGATACGGTTGGGTTCTTAGCTGGAACTGGACTCGCTCGTCTTCTCGTTGGGATGATTATTGCGTTAGATCCGCCCTCGGGAAGCCGCCAATCGATGAAGGCGAAAGGACCAGCCAAGGCTGAAGAGATACCTAAATTCCCAATCGACGACCAAGCGTTTGGAGGTCAAAATTTCGTACGCGACAACTTTCCGACGGTGAAACCGTACAACGGATATCGCGTCGACATCATAGCCACGTTAGCGAACGCCTCCCACAGACGTCCGAGAGTGTGTGAAGACGTTCGAAAACTTGGCGGCGTTGCCGTCGTGTTATCGCACACTCGAGGCGAGGAAGGTGACGACGGCGCCATGGACGGATGCGAAGAGGAACCTTTCTTGCGCGAGTGGGCGTTGTGGGGTACGCGAAATTTGTGCGAGGCAGACGATGTGATACGGAAAGAAATCGAAGTTTTAGCGCCGGAAAAGATCCTAGAGGCTGAAGAGTTGATGAAGCGAGGGTTAAGAGCCGAGTTGAATCCGGAAACTGGGAAGCCGAGAGTGGTTTCGATAGAGAAATCGAGTAAAGTCGAGATGGAAACGGTGAGCGCGCTTGGAGGAGGTCCGATGGCGACGCGAAGGACAAAAAAAGTTCGCCACGTGGAAACGCAAAAGAATGAAGATGACAGGAAAGAAGTAAGAGCAGAAGAAGAAGAGTTTCAGATTCCAAAGAATTGGAAAGTCGCCGAGCTTTAATAGAGTGTCTACGTATTGTACATAGGTAGATTAAATTATCATCCCCTACCGGGATGGCAAGGATTTATGATTACTCGTTTCTTTCTTCTTCCGACTACTGCACACAACGAAGCGAACCAACGCGACTAACGCGACACCCCCGGCTAGAACTATCATCCGCATGTCTTTCCTCTTTCGCAACCTCTCCTCGACTCGATCGTCTTGCACCTCCCTCACCGCCGCCTCGTACTCTCTCTCCGCAACCTCTACATCGAACGTCTTTTGAATTTTCACCAAACTCGTCTTCTTTGACCCCACACTCGCGTTCGTTTCGTTCGTCACCACGACACTTTCCGCGCCGTGTTTCTCATAAAACCGAACCAACTTTTTCCTCTCCCCATCCGCAGTCGCGCTCACTTTGAAAACATTATCCTTGGCCGCGTGCAACTGTCCGTAATACATGAGCAAGGACCCGTATTTCAATCCGCGGTACTTTCTCGAGATTGCAATATTCACGCCGTACCACGAGTCCGTATATTTGCACCCTTGCGCGAACCCAATCACCGCAGACTCGACTTGTTTTTTCAACTTTGACGGCGAAAACTTCTCGGTGAGTACTCGATTTTTCTCGCTCGTCTCCGCGTTCGTCTCGTTCCGTTTTCTCTTCTTCTTTTTGTTCTTCTTCTTCGGTTCTTCCTTGACCAACAAAATCCAAAGCTGATCCGATTCTTCGTGCAGCGCGCACAACCTGTCGAAAAACTGATCGTCATCTACTTCTTCTCCTCGATAGTCTCGTTCGTCGCCGTCTCTTTTTTGTCGTCGTCTCGATCCTTCTTCTCTCGTCGCGAATCGATGTTCCTCGGGGAAACACTGCGCGTGTATCTCTTTCACGTCTCGGGAAAATTTGCGAATGGTGTTCCCGCTGCCGTCGTTGAACGGGTTGAGGACGATTAAGGAGAGAGATTGGGATATTTTCTTGGTTAACATTATTTGTGCGACGATAGAATGCGGCGATTGACGTTGAAAATGTTCTCTCTTTCTCTCTCGCGCGTCTCGAGTTAGTTGTGACGATGATGATGAGAAGAAGTCACAAAAAGATACGAAAATGTGGACCAACTTGTGGTAAAAAATCGATAGTTGGCTTTTCTTGCTTTTTGTTCTGTTCTCCTAACGTGGCATGAAGATATATACACACAACACGAATACTACTCATTATGCTCTCTTTCTTTTTCTCACACATTCTCTCGCTCGCCTTTTCCTTCTCTCTTAGTTAATACGCAGCCTCGGCGGTGATGACGTCGTCGATTTTCAAAATCATCTTCACCACTTGCGTCGCGAGCGATACTTGCTGAATCTTACCAACCATAGTTTCAAACACGCCTTGTTCTTTCATGTCGCACGTGCCGGTTTCTTTGCAATCGATGCCTAAGCAAAAGTTCTTCTCTTTCAACTGTCTCGCTTTAATCGTCGCCACGGTTTCGATGGGAGGTAAACCAGAGTTTTCGGCCAACGCGTTCGGGACGGATTCCAACGCCTCTGAGAACGCACGCATGGCGTATTGTTCGACGCCTGGAATGGAATCGGCAGCCGCTTCGACCGCGATACCACAGGCAATTTCCGCGCTCCCACCACCGTAGACGATGTGGTTACTTCTGACTAAATTTCTCGCCACGCAGATGGCATCGTGCAGCGATCTTTTCGTCTCGTCAACCATCATTTTGTTCCCTCCTCGGACAAAGATGGTCACCGCTTTACTCGCTTTGCAATCTTCGACTAAAATCATGCGTTCTTTAATGGTACCGAACGCGACTTCTTTTACCGACCCAGCTTTACCTAACTTGTCCGCGGTGAGCTCTTGAAATCTAGGGACGATTCTCCCGCCCGTCGCGATGGCTAATAACTCCAACTCGACGCCGCCGACCCATCGAATAGCTGGTAAATCAGCTTGCATCAACAAGTGGTTCGCCTCGTCGTCAAAACCCCACTGGCAAACGACTAAAGTTGCCCCAGAGTCTTTACACTGTTGCACCATATCCGTAAAATATTTCGCTTCTTGCGCGCGCAACTCTTCGTACTTCTCGGGAGTATCGATGTCGATTTTATGTTTCGTTTTCGGTTTAGGCGGTTCAAACGGACACGTTAAAATGGCAATCTTCGCGTCTTCAATTTCCTTGCGCATTTGCGGGTGCGAGATGTCTTTATCCAACACGATCCCGTTCACTAAGCACGTATCTTCCAACTTCCCTCCGACTTTACCTTCCAACTTTATCAAATCTAGATTCACGTCTTTCCTCTCCAAATCCGCGACGCCCATGACAGCTTTGACGCAAATCTCCGCCATCTCTCGCTTACATCTGTTCACAATTTTCGAACTCAACGTCGTGCAACACGTTTGCACCAACGGCTCGATATTTTCGCGACTAAACTCAAACTCTTCCGAGATGCGCTCCAACTCCGTGATGGCGACTTTGGACGCCATCTCGTAGCCTTCCGCGATTCTCAACGGGTGAATCCCGCGATCTAACAACGTCTCCGCTTGCTCTAAAAGCGCGCCGGCTAAAACAACCACACCCGTCGTCCCATCCCCGATTTCGTAATCTTGTGATCTCGAAAGTTCGACCAAAAGCTTCCCGATTTGATGTTCCACTTCCATGCGTTCTAAAATCGTCGCGCCGTCGTTGGTGATGGTAATATCGCCGTCGCCGGATTGGAGAATTTTGTCCATGCCCTGTTCATGTTAATATGTTGTTATTATTATCATCACCATTGTTAGTATCAGTATCATTAGTGTGTTCGTATTCGAAAGTAGAAGAGTCGCAGAGAGCACCGCTTTAAATGGGGCGTCTTCGACAAAGTCGCTCGTCGATCGAAAAAGTCAACAACAAACGAGAGTCAACGGAAGAGGAAAAGAGGAGAAAAAAAATCATCATCCTCCGCGCTTTTATTATAATAAAAAACGAATAATCATACCTTTGGTCCGAGACTTGATCTCAGCGTCCTCGCCACGCTCTTCGCGGCGAGTATGTTCGCCTTTTGCGCCTCGATCCCCCGGAGTCTTTGTTTAGAGCTTTGTTCCTGTTCAATAATAAAGAGAGAAAAGCGATGCGATGAGACGTTTGTTTTCCGATCTCGATGCGATTCTTTCCGCCGCCGCAAAAGCACCACTCGGCAAAGAATAAAAGCGCGCGAACGAAAAAGAGAAAGAAATACGAAAAGGGAGACGAGTATAATTCGTACCTTGATGATCAAAAACGGTCGCCCGTACTCGTCGAATGCGAGGGACATGGTGAGATTTACTCCTCTTTAGTCGTGTATAAAAGTGGTTGTTGTGTGTGTCTGTTTTTTAAGTGAAGGAAAAGTTTCAAAAAAATTGAAGAACAAACAAACGACAGAGAAAAATGCGACTAATATGTAGGATAAACGCGTCATACGCGTGTATAGTATACTCTATATATTTACGTATATTTAAACGATTTATATTTAAACCCCGAAGACTTTGATGCTCCCTTTCGTGTCCGCGATGGCGAACGCGTCTTTGCCGAACGGTTCTTTCGCGGAGGCGTTAAAGTGGCCCCAACAGGCGCACGAGATTGGCGAAGAAGTCGATGTGGATCCAACGTCCCACGAGGCAACGACTGCACCGGTGGACGTGTTGAAACACTGGACGCCGTTACCGATATCGCCGGTGGAAACGAGGACGTGTGCACCATCCGCGGAGGTTTCTAAGATGCCGCCGGTTTTGACGAACGACTTTGAAGCGGCGGAAGAGAACGGGGAGGAGGACGAAGGAGAAGCCATTTGGAACGGAGCCGAAACGCCGGCAAACGCCGAAGTGGCTTTAAATTCACCGGACGCTTCAAACGTTGCCGCATCACCGTCGCACGCGATGGCAAAGATTTCATTCGCGGCGCAAAACTTTGCGTTTACCCATCTCGGTTGTTTCTCAAAGTTTGGCACGGACAAACGCGAGATTTGGCCGCCGCCGCCGCGTTCTCCCGGACTCGAGCTGCTCGAATTGACCCGCAAATCGAACGCGAAGAGACCACTGGTTGGCGCGGAAGCGAGTAAGGTCGTGTGCCCACTTTCACCGCCGCCGAGTGCAACTGAACTCACGTTCCGAGCGCCGGGCGCGTGAAACGTCAACGGCGCGGCGCCAAAATTGGCACATCTCGCATCCCACACGCGAATGGCGCTTCCTTCGCCGGCGCAGACCAAGATATTATCGTCCGTACCCGTCGTCGTCGACGTTGCCATGCACTCGATGCTTTTATTCACTCTGAGCTGTTCATAGTTTTGCACCACTGTGCCTATTTTCTCTCCAGTCGCCAAATCGATTTGCGAGACGCCGCCAAACTTCGTCGCGCAAAACGCAACGCGATCCTTCAAAGTTGTACCCACGCAGCTCAAACCTTTCTCGGTGCGCATTAACGCGAACGGTTTTCGACTGTCCGAAGCGTAAAGGCGGATAACGTCGTCCGCGGACGCCGCGAGTAACGAGGTTTGGCCGTCTAACCAAGAAGATGGGTCGAGAAACTGCATCGAAAGGACGCTTCGATGGACGTCGTACGTTTGTGAGATTTTGGAGGTGAATTTGCGAGTGGACGTGCTCGCCGACGCTCTCGACGCGTTTCGTCTGTCCTCCTCCATTTGGTTTTGTTTTGTCTCTTGTTCTTCTTTTTCGGAGTTTTTTGTCGCCGTCGTCATCGTTAGCTCTTCTTCTTCTTCTTCTTTGGCTTCCGCGGCGACGCCGCGCTCCTCCTTCGTCTTCTCCTCCGCTTTCTCTTCCCTCAAAACGTCGAAGTCGTCGCCTAACGGAGGAAGCGCTTCGAAAATGCTCGCCCCACCGAGCTCTATTGCTTTCGACGGGTCTCTTCGCAGCAATTCTCTTTGCATTTCCGCGGCTTTTGCGTACAATTTCTCCTCCTTCTCGCGAAGCGCGATCAGCGTATCTCGCAACCGTTTTCGTCGATCTTGACAATCCAAAATTTCCGTTTTGGTTCGACGAAGCTCCGCGGAGAGCTTTTCGTCCGAAGATGGCGGAAGATGATGTTTCTCTCGTTCGTTGTTGTTCGTTTTCATCATCATCGCGTCTCTGTGTTGATTATGAAGAGTATACAAATTCGTGCGAATATTGCCAACGCTTCCTCCATTTCCGCTCGCGGGCGTTCGTTGGTGTTGAAAAATCGGCGTCCTAGGTAACGGTCCTTCCCCTCTCGCAAAGTTCGCATCGTCTTCGTTAAACCCGCCTTGAAACGATGCGATGCCGTTCAAAAACGCCTCCGTGTTCATGCCTTCGTTCGTGTGCTCGTTTGGCCACGGCACCGCCGTATTCGCCAACGGCGTCGGCGGTATGCCTAAAACCGCGGAGCGCTGCTGAGCGTGCGAGTGAAATCCAGGCGTGCTCATCAACGTCCCCATCATCTGCGGCTGTTGCTGCCCAAACTCCACGACGCCGCCGTAAAACTTCGCCTGTTCCGGCTGTTTATGCCACGTCAGATTTCTCGCATTCACTCTCGCCAAAATCTCCTCCGTCGCGTCCACGTTCTCGTGCGTTTCCTTCGGGGTCCCGTCCTCGTCTTCGACCACTTCTTCCTCTTCCTCGCCGTTCAAAACCGCGTGATCATCATCCAAAAAATCCAACTTGAACCCACCCGCATCTTCACCTGTGTTACTCATGCCACGCGCAGGAGTCTCGTTTTGATGTTTAACGACAACACTCGGAGACTTATTATCGTCGTCCGTCCATCGCTTATGCGTCGACGGCGGCATGTTAAATTCTTCCTTCCTTCCTTCCCCTTTGACATCAAAATCATCATTTTCCAATGTCATCAGCGGAGAAAACGGAGGCTCTGTGAACACTTTCTCTTCTCGTTTCTTTGTCTTTTTCTTCGTCGATCGCGTTTTTGGTGTTTTCATTCTCGTCTTCTTCGCGTTGTCTGTCTCTTTGATGATATTATTCGTGTTAAACGTCATCGTCACGTCCTCTAAATTTCGCATCGACCGGAGCGGCGAATTGATGTCGTCTTGGTCTTCTTCTATCGCCTCGCGAACGAGTTGGACGTTGGAAATTTCCGTGAGATCGTTCGATTCTTCCTCCTTGACAGATGCTTCTTCTTTAGCTTTATGTCGACTGCTCCGTCGAGACGAGTGTGCTGCTGTCGCGCTCATTATTGTGTGATTTTGTATCGGTTTGCGCTGAATTTGTAACGTTTGGATTTTGAATTTTGAGGGATTTTACGACGTACAAAAAATGTGGTGAGCGCTCTTCTTACTTTACTTTTGTTATGCGTACATTGTGATTCTACCATTGATGCTGCTGATTAGATTATTATTCTTTTTAAGTTTCAGCGTCGGTTTGGGGCGGGCCGACGGCTTTCCACATGGCCAAACCACCGCCTCTTCCTCGAGCGGCGACGCACTTTTCATCCGCGTAGACGAATTTGAAGAACGGGTTCGCGCCGGGCTTGGATTTATCGTTGGATTTTGTGATTTTGCCTTGACCTTCGGTGGTTTTCTCCTCGGTCGCTTTGACCGCGTCCCATTTGCCGTCGTCGATGTCGAAGCCTTTGACGAAAGAGAAGACGCCTACGGAGCACTTCGTGAAGGTGAACTCGAGCATTTTTAAGTTTTGCCTCCAAATGAAAGGGCCGTCGAAAAAGAATTTGATTGGGCCTACGTACACGCCGTTGCGTATGCGTTCGTTTTTTATGTCGAACGATTGGACGGCTTTGATTGGGAAGTAAGTCCCGTCGCCGTTTCGGTTGACGTTGGCTTTGTTTTTGTTCGTCCCGGTGGTGTACACGAGTTCCCATTCGCCGTTGAGCATGTCGCCGGTGACGTTGAATTTACTCTTTTCGCACGCCGCGATGGCGTCGCAGACGTCTTCGACGTTTACGTTTTTCGTTTCGCACGCTTCGTGCATCACCGAGATGGCGTCAAACGGCGCTTTCGGGTCGCCCTCCAGCAACGCGAATTGCGTCAATCGTTTCGTCTCGCAGTAGCCCAAAATCCCCGGATCCACGTGGTCAAAGACAATCTCTCCTTCTTCGTCCAAGACCATCGACCCGCCTCTTTGCACCAAGAGCTGATCGTCTTCGCACACTAAATCGTCCCAGTTGTTTAAAATTTCCGTCATGTTTGCCAATCTCAAGGTCGCCATCTCAAACGGTCTCAAATACTCGGCGCCTAAAGTCGCGTCCATCAATTTCCTCACTTCCGGTACGTCCGCGTTCGAGCCTTCCACTAACACGGGCGGCTTATTCTTCGATCCAAAATACCCCGATATCACCGTCTTCAAAGTCCCCGGAGACCCGATACCGGCGCACATTACCAACAACTTCACCATCCCGGGAAGCTTCACCGGAAGCGCGTCGCCGAACCCGGGCGAATACTCCATCTTCCGATATAACTTAGAACTTGTCGTCACGATTAACTTCTCCTTGGGAAACTTCGTCCGTTCGCAAAACTGTTCCCCGGCTTGAACTGAACCTAAACCAAACGCGATCACGTTTACGTTCGCGGCTTCCAATCGCGGTAAATCGTCCACCATAAATTTCGCCTGTTCCCACGAGTCAAAATCCGCCAGTTGCGTCAGGAATAAAACAATCGTTCTTTTCCCACTTTGTTCACCACCGAACACCTGGTCGCTTCCGCCGGAAAGTACCTCTTTCGTGTCCACTTTAATCAACTCTTGTTTGCACTCGTCGACGAAAAGGCGAAAGTTTTTCGCGGTGTCGCGAATCTTTCGCCTGTTTGCGAGGATGACGACGTTTGGTGCGTCCGTCGTTCTCCCGACGGATGACGACGACGAATTCATCATCGCGAACGCCGCGCGACGAGTGCGACGACGAATATTTTTGGTCGTCGTCGTGGCGTTTTTCGTGGAAAGAAAAGAAGCATCATCGCGAAAATAAGTACTTCTGTTCGTGCGCTTCTTCGCCGCGAAAGCGACGCGTACCACCCCGCCGGGGCTTGTGTTTATGAAAGCCATGTGTTGTGACGAATGATTAATGTTGTTCCTCTCTTTACTACGTGCGAGTATGTCGCGTCGATTATAAAATCATCGTTCTCCTTATGTGCTACTACTTCTCTCTCTTTGTTTTTACTACTTTTACGGATCAAACTCCTTCCTGGTAAAATCGTCCGAGTCGATGACGTTTGAATCGTTCGAGTCGACGGAGCCTTTTGAAGAGCCGTCGTTGTCGCCGCCGCTTTTGTCGGCGGCGTCGCTTTCCACGAAGACTTCTTTCGGCATCTCTTCTAAAGAAACGATGTTGTTGTTGTTGTTGTTGTTTTCGCCGCCAGACGTTGTCGTTGTTCCAGCCGCGACTACTTTTGTCGTCGTTTTCGTCGCCCCAACGGAATCGTTTTCGGATTCCGGGTCGTCTTGCACCGGCATCGATTGTTTCTCCATCTCGAGAAGCTTTTGTTTTTGCGCTTCGAGTTTTAAATCTCTTTGTTTCTCGCCGATTCGAGCGACGGTCAAGTTCAACTCTTTGTTGTATTGCGCGGTCAAGGAATCCGAGAACATATCTTCGCAAACTTCGGCGGAGATGGCAAACGTATCGCAGCCGATGCTCCCTAAATTCGCTAAATCCACCGCCGATCGAACGTTTTTCACCAAGATTTTCGATTCCGAACCGCACTTGGTGATTGTTTTCATCATCTCCTCCGTGGCTTTAAAGCCGTCTCGACCGGCGTCGTACATTTTTCCGAACGTCGGGGCGACGTAACTCGCACCGATCGCCGCCGCCATTAACGCCTGATGCGGCGCAAATACGCCGGATATTTGCACCCTCGCGCCGTCGGCGACGAGCGCGTTGGCCGCTTTGACGCCTTCGAACGTGCACGGTACCGCGACGACGATTCTCTGCGGATCATTCTTCGCCAACACGATTCCATTTTTCCAAATCTCGTCGGAATCTAAACCCCACGACGGCACGTGCACCTCGTTCACGCTTTCGTACTCCAGCGCGGCGTCGACTAAATCGAGCAAAGTTTGAAACGAAAAGTCCTCGTCGTTCGCCGTCGCTAACGTCTCTGACTTTTCCAACAGCTGCACGTTCGTCGTCACGCCAAAGAACAACCCGGTGGGTAACCATTTTCGCCACTCGCTCTCGTCCGCGCTATCCAAAAACAGTTTCACCGACCCTCGCATGGACGTTCTCTTCGGGAGTGAATGAATATCTTTCAATAACTCGTCTCGCTTCTCCTCGTCGATGGAGTCGAAAACAATCGTCGACCCCGACGACGAAGCCGAAGACGACGACTCGTCGGTACCGTCTCCCATCTCAAAGTTTTTCGCTCGCATCATCTCTCCTTCTTCTCCAACACCAACTTCGAACTCGCCGTCGTTCTCGTCCTCGTTCGTTTCTTTTCCTCTTTTCTCTTCTCTTTCTTCTTGGTCTTCATCGTCTTCGTCTCCTCGATCGCCGGTTTTTAAGAACTGTTTCACCATGGTATCCGTCAGCTTTTTGAGCATGATTTCCTTCTCCGCGACGCCTTTTAAAACTTCGTTGATGTCTTCTTCCTCTGAACTTTTCATATCGTCTGATAACGAGTACTCGTCCGGATCGTCGTTATTTTCTTCTTCCCCGTCCTCCTCCTCCGAGGACGAGGATACCGCGCGACACAGGAGGAGGTTTGGTGTTCTTCGTTGTCGTCTCTCACCTCCTCCCGATGATGAAATTCCAATTCGATGACGAGGAGTCGTCGTCCGATGACATCGCCGAGAAAGACGAGAGAAAGAAGAACACGTATTATTACGAGGAGGTTTAAACGAAGAGGAAGTCGCTTTCGAAGAAGCGCACGCTCTCATCGATAGAATGTGGTACAGAAAAGAGAAGCTTTTTGTCTTATTCTTATGCCGCTCGGGAGAAAGAAAATGGAACGCTCCAATGCAGCTAAACCCTAAACCCTAAATACACCCTAAATACACCCTAAACTGTTGTCAAGAGAAAACTTCCCACGGGAAACTTTTTGTGACTCGAGACGACAGAAAGACGAAGCAGAGAGATACTGGTAGTATATCATGGCATCATCCTCGGCGTACCGCCAAACGCAAATCTTTTTGAAAAAGACCCGGGACCGAGTGCTCTCGGGTAATAACGATGCTCTGATGATAAGTTCTCGTTTCCGTTTGATCGATGCGAAAGGCGAAGTCTTAGGTCGCTTAGCGTCTCAGATTTCCTACGTTTTACAAGGGAAAGACAAACCGACGTTCGATCGATCGAAACCTCTCGGGGACGCGATAGTGGTGATAAACGCGAGCAAAATACATTTAAGTGGAAGGAAAATGGAACAGAAAAAGTTTCACAGGCACACCGGTTACGTTGGAGGTTTAGTCACTCGGACGGCGAAAGCGATGCACGCGAGAGACGAGACGTTTTTGATTCGGAAAGCGGTGGAACGAATGTTACCGGACAACCAACTGAGAAAAGAACATTTGAGAAAGTTGAGAGTGTTTCCGAACGAAGAACATCCTTTTAAAGATTTAAGCGCAGATCGGCTGGTGCCGTTTGAAATGCCTTTGAGAGCGTTGAAACGATCGGATGGGGAGGACGAGTATAGATTGGAGACGGAGAGCGGAAACGACGACGAAGAAGACGACGGGTGGCAAAGTTTCAATCCGAAGAAGAAGGAGGAGTTGAATAAGAGATACAGGAAGAGTTTAGAGGCGAAGAGAGGGTGGAGAATGGGACAGAAAGGACAACAGTTTGTGGATTTAGATGATTGATGATAGGTGTAGTAGTTAAAGTTTTAAAATATTTTATTAGATTTCGTAGCCAGCTTTCTCCGGGTCGAAGGAGTCTCCGTCAATCATCAAGTCTTCGTGTCGCAGTCGGTGCACGGCAACCATCAATATGATCCACATGCAAAAGAACGCGATACCGGTCATGAAGACACCGGTCCACATGAGCGTGGCCGTTTTCACGGAACTTTGTAAACGCTCTTCCGTTTTCCGTAATCCCGCGAGCTCGGCGGCTTCTCTTTCCTTTTTTGGTTTATCTTTGTTCGGGTCCGCCCATAAGTACTCGCACGTCACCAACGAATGCGCTTTCGGCAAGGACTCGATTAAATCTCTCGCCAGTTTCACGTTCGCTTCCACGGCATCGTACGTGTCGTACGGAATCCACGGGTCGTTGGAGCTTTCAACGAGGAAACACCGGGCGGCGAACACGGTCGTTTCCGTCGACGCCGCCAACGCGCATCGAGTATACTTCGTTTCAAAATCGTACACGTTTGTGTCCAAGTAATACGCAGACGAATCATCCACGTATCCGGGTTCATCCGTTTTCACGTACGTAATCTCCTCAACGCTCGAACTGTTGTGACGGTAAAAATCACACGTGGTCTCTTCGAACGATGTAAACGTTTCCCCAGAACGCGCGGTGAAATCGTACCGACCGGTTTGCGTCGATTTGTCGTGCAATAACTCTCGCCGTCGTTGAAATCGTCGTTGCTTCTTTCTATTCTTTGCATCATCATCGTCGTCTCTACCACTACTACTACTATGACTACTACTACTACTACTATTACTATGACTACTGTGACTATTCTCGCTATCGTGATCGTCATCGTCTACTTCTTCTCCATCTCCTTCTATTTCTACTATTTTATTTCCTGCGGTTCCCGTTCTCGTATCGCTCGCCGCAGACGCGCACAAGGTGCTCGTAGACACCGGTTTGAACATCGCATTCATCAATCTTACCGGAGCATTTTCCGCTTTCATCACCTCGAACGGATCAATCTGAACCATCTTCTCGTTTGCACTATTTATGGTGGAATACGTCGCCGCTCTCAATTCGTTGACGACTTTCAAACTCGTCGACGCATCCGCGCACGTCACGATTGCGCTCACGTCCACGTTCTTTGGCGAAGTTAAATATTCGTTCACGGTAAAGTGCGCGTCGTCCAACGCCACACCGAGCGCGGAAACCCCACCGAACACGATCCAAGTGAGCAACAAAGCTTGCGTTAAGAAAATCGAGCAAAACACAATCACGCGCCAATTTCCTCGCACGATTGCAATCGTCGTAATCGAGGACACGATAAACAAGACGCTCGTCAAACCGAGACTGGCTCGTTCAGCCATTTTCGCGTTCGTGGAAATAGTATCCTCGTACTCTTTCGCCATATCCTTCGCGTACGCCACTTCCTCTCGTATCTCTTGCAACGCGTCGCTCGACGACACAAACACGCCTTCGTCTATGCTTTGTTGTAAACTCGCTTCGATGGACGGATACGTTTCGATTTCTAATTTCACCATGATATCTCTCACCGAGTCCGCCGCTTCCGTCAACTCGTCAGTCAGCACGTTTCCGCACGAGAAGACTATGAAGCACCCGATAGCGCCGAGAAGCGCGAAACATACCATCACCGTTTTCGTCTGTCTCAGCGCCGCGCGAGTATACGGAAACGGTTTGAACATCCGCTCGCACGAAGAACAGCACAAAGAGAAGACGCATTGGACTGACTTCAAAACCATCGCGACTGCAATCATCGAAAGCAACAAAAACGCAATCGCGAGCCCCGGTAACGCCTGCCCGATCAAAACGTTCTCGTACGTTTCGTCGTTCCTAAAGTACAATTTGGTTTCAATTTCCCCGGTTTTCGCGTTTAACCGTGGTAACGAGTACAGCGTTTTCGTAGGTAACGCGCGAATTAAATCATCTCTCAAACTTGTCGTCGTCGCGTTCACGAAAGAGGATTGGATCCCCGTGGAAAACGAGGAAGCGAGGGTGTAGTTGACGTTGTTCGGGATCGTGCCGCTCATTGTGCTGCGTGTGCTGGCCGTTTCTCGTTGTCGTTGAGATGCTGCGCTTCTTTTTTTCTATAATAAATCTTCTTCTTCTTCTGCGTTGAATAAATCTCCGCCGCGCTTCTCGGAAGGAAGACAAAGAGGACCAAAAGCAACCCTCTCTTCTCTCTCACTTATTCGTATTCAAACCTCCTTCGCGACGACGAGTTTAGCGGTAGAAAACACAAAAGTGTTTTTAAGAGAGAGGTAACAGTAGATTAATTTTAAGCGTTCGGTAAAGAAAGAAACGGGAGAAAAAAAGAGGAAAAGTCTGGCGAAATAAATTTTTTTTTTCTTGACACTTGACTTTTCTCTCTTCAGAAGAAATCAAACCAAACCTCTCTCGTTCTTTCTCTCTCTCTCTCTTTTTACTGAGACGTATATATTCAAACATGCTTCGTCGAGCGGGGAGGAGAGCTTTGCAACATTCGGAGCAGCAGCGGCAGTTCGGGACGAACTCGTGCTCCCAAAAGCCGCTTTGTTTTTTTCTTCAAACTTCCGAGCGACGAGAAGAACGAGAACAACGGGAACAATTTCAACATCATCATCATCATCGTCAACAGAATCTGTATTACACGAAAGGGAAAAAGTCGTTCACGACGAGTGCGACAGCCAAGATTGGTCAAACGGGAGTTCCCGAGGAATACGGACAACCGAAAACCGGAGGGACCGCGTTTTTAGGCACGCCGAGGAACCATCGAGAACTGTTGAACGCACGTCCTCTGAGTCCAGACGTTCTGGACGTGGACGGGAAGAGCGCGCACTATAAGTTTCCGATCGTGGCGTTGTCCTCGATTACCAACAGAGTCACCGGGTGCGTGTTGTCCGGAGCGGTTGGCGTAGGGGGCGTGATCGCGTGCGTGGGAGGCCCAGAGGCGGTACCGGAAACCGTGGAGCTGTTTAAATCGCAGTTTCCTTTGCTCGTGTTTCCAGCGAAAGCGATGTTGAGTTTCCCGTTTGTGTATCACGGCGTCGCCGGGTTGAGGCACGTGATTTGGGACATGAGCGTGTTTGGGATCGATAACGAAAACGCGAAGAAGAGTTCGATGTTTGTGTTTGCGAGTAGCATCGTAGGCGCGGCGGCCATGGCGAGTACAAGCATTTAATAATACAATCTACAAACAAATCTTAGTACTACCACTTGTCTTTCTATATCTCTGTATTGTTACAAAATCTAAAGGTACAAACGCGCGTCACCCACATTCTTTCGAAGAGGAACTGGAAAAAAAATCAATCGAACAACTCCGGGCAAACTTCAAACAAATCGCCGATGGATTCGACGACAACATTCGCGACTGCATTTAACTCGCCCTTATCGCTCTTATCTTTATTTTTTTCACCACCGCCACCAAGTTCCATCTCCAACGTCTCCCCGGCGACGAAAACGCCCCCCATGCCTAAAGCTACGCACGTTTTCAAGTTCTTAAACGAATCCTCAAACATGACGCATTCTTTCGGCGAGACTCCTATATCTTCACACACCATCTCGAATGCTTCAGGCATCGGTTTCGCGTTGTCACCCATAAAAGAACTCCCGTATATGCCATCTTCGAATAACTTTTCGTCGATGTTCAACGCGCCTAAACACTTCCTCGCTTGCTTTTCCGCCGTATTCGTCATCAACACCATCTTGCCTTTCCTCTTCGAACACGCCAGTTTCAGTCGTTCGAGCGTTTTGTTCACTCTTAGATCGCACGAGAGATACTCGTCGTATCCTTTGCGCACGTACTCCGTAAACTCGTCGTGTTCCACCGCGTATCCTAAACTCCGCAATCCTTTCAACGTCTGATTGTGTTTCTCGAACGCCTCTTTCCGCACGCGTCTCGCGTCTTCTAAACTTAAATTAAACTTCTCCGTTAAAAATTTTCGCTGATTGTCTCGCACGTTCTCCAAGTACCCGTTCGAGGCTGGGTACAAAACGCCGTCTAAATCAAACACCAACGTCGTCTTCTCTTTTCCCCACGATGATGTTGATTTTCCCCCCTTTGAAGAGGAGGACTTCGAAGTCTGAGGACGACGCGAGGTGGAGGAGGTCCCCCGATGAAGAATATTCCTCCTCCTCCTCCTCCTCGTCGTCGTTATCGTCGTCGTCCCGTTCAAAGTCGTCGTCGTCTGAATCGTCGTCGTCATCGAAACGGATGTACCGTTACCACCACCTTTACAAAGTCATCGATTTCATCACCCTTTTTTTTGTGTGGGCGTCGCCGCTTTTGAAAGATCTCCACCAAAAAGAGATCTCTTTCGCCTGCAAAATTTCATCCGAAAAAGCTCCTCTCTGCCGTCTAAAACTCATCCTCTCAAACGCGTAATAGAATTGTTTTCAATCATAAACGAGAGAATAAAGACCACACGCGAACGTCGCAACAGTAAACTCGAAATGTTTTCCTTACGCGCGCAATCTGTTTCAACGGTTTCTGCGCTCAGAAATTGCAGAGCGAACTCTCGCGTGAACAGGTGCGACGCGTTTCGTTCGTCGCGATTGATGCGAGGGGCTAATTTTAGTTTTTTTTTTCCTCTTTGGGAAATATCTCTGAATGCAGAGCAGTCGGAAATCTCTCTCGTCGCTCTCTTTCTTTTTCTTCGCTTCGTGCGTCCACAACGGTCGTCGCGTGGGCCTCTTTCTGAGAGATGAGGAGACGCGCGGGGTCGTTTTCCTTTGAAACGACCGGAGGTAAAGGGAAGGGGCTTCTTTCCTCGTCGTCGTCGTCGCAAAGGAAGATGATGATGATTTGTTTTTTTGATCTCGTGTGTCCGTCCACTGACTTATCTCTTCTTCGTATTATCCAAAACCGAATATCTTCTTCGAACGACAACAACAACAACTTTAACGCGTTAAAACAGAACCGTCAAAGCGACGGCGACGAACACGGAGAAGAAACTCTCCCCGCTCGAAAAAGGGGGCACAAAAGCCGGCTCCGAGGCGTTCGGGAAAGATGCCGCGGCGACCACCAAAGCTGGTTTGATGGGGAAATCCACCCAGAAATGGGAGGACTCGAGATGGGTGAATGGGACGTGGGATCTCGCGCAATTCGCCAAGGCGGACGGGACCACGGATTGGAACGCAGTCATCGACGCCGAAATTGTGCACAGAAAGATGTTGGAGGAGAATCCGGCGGTGTATGACGAAGACGGTACGTTTGACCTCGGTCAAATCCCGTGGCAAGTATGGATGATGCGCTTTCACTTGCCCGAGGCGGAGAAGGCGAACGGCAGAGCCGCGATGGTTGGGTATTTGTTCGCGTATTTGATCGACGCGGCCACGCACACTGGTTTGGTTGAGTTACACGACTCGTTTTTGGGCAAGACGGCGATCTTTGCGACCGTTATGTTTGTCTGCTTTGTCAGACAGTTGAGCGATTTGGACAACTTGAAGGTCTTAGCGGACGAGGCGACGTTTTATGATAAGCAGTGGCAGCAATCGTGGGAAGGCGTGGAAAGACCATCCGAGAAGAAGGATTAAGTATTATTATTATTATTATTATTGTTAGTAGAAAGAAAGAAAGAAATAATATACATGAGAGAGACGAGAGTCGATGCAGAGAGAAAGAGAGAGAGAAAAGAAGAGAGGCGACATCGAACGTATCACCGTAGAACGAAATACCACGCAAAACACACCGACAGGAAAGAGAGAGAGAAAAAAAAAGAGAGATCCAACGAGGGAGAGCCGCTTTAATAGCCGAGAGAGAGAGTGAACATACCAAAATATAGACCTTCATTTTTACGTACTCGCACCGTAACGAGCGCTCTTCTCTCCTCGCCTCATCGGCTCCTCTTTGTCGAATTTTAAAAGAGAATATCTTTTCTAATCCAAAGTCGTTACAACAAAAGAAGCAATCGAAGAACAAAAACGCATCACATGCGCTTCGCTACGGCGGCGGCACCACCATCGTCCTCGTCGTCGTTGCAGTGTTCTTGTTCTTCTTTTCATTCACCGCGTAGTCGTCGCAGTATTCGTCGCGAACGTCATCCTCATCCTCCGCCGCGGAAGAAAAGGATGACGACGACGGCAACGACATCACCATCCGCTTTTCAAAAATCATCGACGGGAGGAAAAGCAGCAGCAAATGATGACGATGATAATGACGATGCCGTCGAACTCTTACGAATTCTCCGCGAGATGATTGCGAACCGACAAAAGTTTCCGGAACTGAGGAAGACGTGCGTTCAATTTTTCGAACGAAAGATGATGGAAGATGGAGGAAAAGATGAAGAAGAGCGAACGTATTCGATCCCACCGCGAATATGTCTGGATTGCGTGGAGATTTTGGAAGACGAACGACGCGTGCGAGAGGAAGAAAATAGCGACGATATGAAAGAATACGAAGAAGAAGAAGATGAATTTTATGACCGAAACTGGGGGCAGGAAGAGTCCTTCTGCGACGACGACGAAGAAGAAGCGGCGCCGAAAGCGTCGACGAAGGAGATTGAAAGCGAGCGGATTTTACTTCAGTTTGTGATCATCGAGAGTTGCACGAGAGCGACAAACGTTCGAGAAGCGTACACTAGGAACTGGTTTGAACTAAAGAACATCACGAGGTCGAGAGTGAGGTGCGAAAAGAGCCGACGCCGCGCGGCGAATTTAGTGTATTTTGCCGCCAAGGAGCGAGGCGGAGGTGCGCAACAGGCGAGAGTTATCGCGCGCGTCGCGGAGTCGTTCGGGGTTGGCAAAGAGGATTTCTTTTGGGGGGAAGAAACGAACGATATCGTCACCAATCGAGTCATAGAAGAGTACGTTGAATTTTTATTGGAGGAAGCGCCAGGGAGCGCGTGCGCGACGATCACGCATTTCGAGTTGGAAAAGTTTACAAACTCGGAAACGTTTGAGCTCTTGGCGAATAGAGACGAGATTGGTTTATTGGAAGAGTTGACGAAAAATCTGTCGAGAGAGAAGAAGATTGAGTTTGTGGCGACGTGTTTAGCCATGGAGTCGCATGCGTTTTTAAGGGCCGGGTTTCGAGCCGTGAAACGGTTCAATCTGTACGAAGAATTTCCGAACATTAAGAAACAGTATTGGGAAAGTTCCATCGACCGAATGGTTTCGAAAGGCGCGTTCGAGGCGGCGTTGAAACACGCCGGAGATGACGTCCGTTTTCAAGAGCGAGTGGTGAGCGCGCTCGTTACTGCGGGAGAATTAGAGTACGCGAGAACGTTTGCCGAGCGATGTGGCTTTAGCGAAGCTGATATCGCTTCAATTTGTTCGGACGAGATGATGATGCAAATGCGCATGGACCGCGAGTTGCGATATTATAAACTGCCAGAAAACGTAAACGTGAGTTTCGTGGACGATGAAAATTCCTTGAAAGAAATGTTTAGAGTTTTAAGCGCGTCCAATGCGATTGGCATCGATACCGAATGGGCCGCCAAGCTCGGCGGTTCAGACAGTGAGAATGAGAACGAGGAGGATGAGGAAGAGAGTAAAGAAGACGACGCGAAAGCCGCGCCGCCGCCGTCGAAACGAGCTCGCAGCAGCGCTCTCAGCGAAACCGTCGCGTTGCTCCAAATCAGTTCCAAATCGGATTGTTTCCTCTTAGATCTCCCAAAACTTATCGACGACGCGCCATCGACGGTTTTAAGAGACACTTTGGGCGCTTTATTTTCAAACGATTCGATTTTAAAGCTCGTCTTTGCCGGCAAAGAAGACTTCAAGCGGCTCAGTCAATGCGCGTCGTACCTCGGCCAACCGCGAAACGTCCTGGACCTTCAACACTACTGGAGAACGAGAGTGGAAGACGCTCGAAGCGCGAGACAGAAGAAGAAGATGATGAAGAAGAACGGAGAAGAAGAAGAAGAAGAAGAAGAAGAAGAAGAAAACGGAGAAGGAACCGATCGGAGAAGAAAACCGTGGCTCCTCGAGAAAGAACTCAACCGACACCAACCCATCGGTCTCTCCAACCTGTGCTCGGTCCTTCTCTCAAAACCGCTCGATAAATCCGTCAGAATGTCCGATTGGTCCTCGCGGCCGCTCTCGGAATCTCAAACCGCGTACGCCGCTTTAGACGCGCAAGTATTGGTCGATTGTCACCAGATTTTGTTGGAATACGAAGAACGATGATAAAAAGCGCGCTTTCATTTTGAAAGAGAGAGAGAGAGAAAGAGAGAGTTTGCTCATCTCTAATGTATATGTATACGTATATATAGTGTGCCAGGGTTCTTCCGCGCTCGCAAAATACAGCGTTCAAAGCAGGAACAACACACGAGCCAAAATCAAAATGAAAAAATTTGCCAGCAGAGCACTTTTCTCACATTCATAATAATTTACGCATCTCTTTCTCTTTCTCTTGCTTTCGTTCTTTTTCTGGGAAGCATTCGATCATTTTCGCCTCTTTTTGGTGCGTGGTTTCCCTCCCTCTGTTTTTGGAGACAAGGAATATTATTCCCCCAAAAGAAACCCATCCGTCAGTGTTTTCCCCTGCATACACGCTTCAAGTCCGAGACTTCTTACCGAGAAAACGCCTATTTCTCTCTCTCTCACTCGCGCGGAGCGTTGTGTATCCTTTTCTCGTTTTTAGCGGAAGATTAT
>Ga0181554_1000369_pt1 | contig 45146 bp, 23 predicted proteins | sample 011ome_16_FD_145602 | JGI IMG/M metagenome (GOLD analysis project Ga0181554, IMG submission 145602) | Coastal salt marsh microbial communities from the Groves Creek Marsh, Skidaway Island, Georgia - 011503CT metaG (spades assembly) | ecosystem: Environmental > Aquatic > Marine > Intertidal zone... | reverse complement strand
ATCATCATCGCGTCGGTGCGTTCGTTGGAGCGTCTTTAACGAACGACGAGGAGACAGAGGACGACAACAACAACAACGACGACGACGACGACAACACGTTTTCGTTGATAAACGAGGGAGAACTGTCGGACGCGTTAGAACTCGAGTTCGAAAATCCAGGCTTTGAGGTGTTCAAAGACTACGACGTCGCCTCGGACGAAGAGGAGATGCGGTTTCAACGAACGCTGATGATTTTGGAAAAGTATCACCTCGAATTCGCGTTGTTTTTACCGAAGAGTACGAACATCGGGATGTACGTGTACACGCAGATACGAGAGATGTCGGAATATAATCGAGGAAGGTTACTGTGGTCGATGACGTCGAGAGGGATTGAAAACGCGTGGTTGATTAGCGGGGAAGGGTACAAGTTGAGCGCGATTGAACGAGACGCGGTGGCGGGGAGGAGGATGACGGCGAGAGGCGACATCGAGGAGGCGTTGGAGGAGTACGGGTTTGTGGATGAAGACGAGGACGATGGAAGAGACGAGGAGGAGGAGGAGAGCGTGGATGAGGACGAGTATAGTTTAGAGGATGATGAAAAGGATAAAAAATACAACGCCGTCGTGTACGAAGGCAGAGCGGCGAACATTCCGAGCAAATGGTTGAATCGATTTCAAAAAGTTTTTTATAAAGCGCCTCGCGACGCGCGGTTCGCGAAGGACGACCCGTATCAACCGGTCACTTTTCGAGGACGCGTTCCGTTGAGAGGATTAGGCAAGCACGTCTTACGAGACAAGTTGCCGCTGTATTTTTCAACCTCCGACGCGAACATTTCCTCCGATCGAATGAAAATTGAAAACACGATGGAGTACGTCGACCCGTTGGCGTTGCATTACTCCGCGGAGTATTTAAAGTTTCGAGCGCCTGGAGAGGTGTCTGATTTGACCGGTAAGATGGATACGAGGGAGCGAAAAACGTCTCTACCGATAAAGTGGCCGCCGGTGGTGGCAAATTTCTTCCCGTTCGACATTTTGACCGATTACGTGCGGCCGCTCGGACCGGGCGTTCTCGTCGGGAACGGATTTCGCGGCGATTCGCAAACGACGTTTTTAAAGTTTCTTCTCGTTCGCGGGGACTATCTGGACGCGGAAAGGAAGGGTCCAAAGCTGATCAAACTGGAAAAGTAGTGCTACGCTTCAATGGAATACATTTGTAAAATACAATAACCGGTTATATTTAGCCACTAAAGAATCCGCTCTTACTATCTTTTCTATTCTTCGCTAATCGTTTATTCGCCAGCGTCGGCAACGTCGCCGCTTTACACGTTTGCTTCACCGACATCGCTTTCGCCTTGGGACTCTTATTCGCGCCTTCCGGAGCGTGGTTCACGTAAAAGCCTTTGTGCACGTGGTGAATCAACTTCGTGTTTCGAGACTCGATGTTATCTCTTCTCGTTTTCATGTTCGTTGAGCTTCTCGTTCCGCTCGTCCTACTCGCGCCGACGTGGTATCGAAACTGCATGATTTGCAGAGCGACTTCTCTGTTGTTTCTCCACAAGCGAATACCGTATTCGTAATCGAAACCGATGCCAGGGTCGCCTCGGCAGGAGTAACTGTCGTGAAACATCCCGGAGGATAAGAATGCGTCTCGTTTTAAAACAAACGGACCGATGTTTGCCCACGAGACAAACATAAACGGTCTGCCTTTGGAATCGTAATACGGGATTTGTTTCACGTGTCGCCCTCTTTGCTTTCCCCACCGTCCAGTATCTGGCCCGCCTTGAATCTGGCCGACTAAACCGGCAATCAACGCCAACTTTTTGTGCTCGTAAAAGTTATCCTCGGCTTGGATTAACCAGTTCGGCTCCGTCGGAGGTAAATCGTCGTCTTGAATCACGGCGACGATTTGCGCTCGAGACATGAGTGCCAATCGATTGTACCCGCGAATCTCGTGGACGTTCCCAGCGCAAACTATCGCGTGTGGAATTTGCTTCAAAGCTTCGTGCCACTCCTGGATTTCCGTGGCCGAATCGTCGTTGATTAAAACTTCAACCGCGAAATTATATTTAATCGCATACCCGGCCAATTGCGTGGCTATTTTCTGTACCAAATTTGGCCTCTTGAAGTACTGCACCGCGAACGAGACGCGCGGGTGGACGTCAGCTTTGCTCGTCGGCGTGCTACTACTACTGCTACCGCTGCTGCTACTACTACTACTATCTACCGCTCTTAATCGTTTCAAAACGGTCGTTTTCAACTCCATCGGTGTTTCTTCGCGTACGTTCCCGGCGTTCTCCACAAATCGCACTTTCGCCGCCAACGCTCCAGAAACTAACCGCTCCAACATGACGCCATCGTCATTCTTGTTATTCCCACTTTCGCTCTTCACGATGACTATCCTCTCTAACGGTTCGTTCCTATAACTGGCTAAGTTGTTCGTAAACCCGCCTTGTTTCCGAATCATCGCAATCAACGCGTTGATTCCATCCTCTCCGTTATCTTTCGAAGAAGAAGAAGAAGACTTTAATCCGTCGCCGTTCACCAGCACCTCGCAATCTTTCCCTTCATCTCCATCCATCGCATCGATGCTATTCAAAACGTTCAGCAACTCCCCGACGTCCTCAATCTCTCTCGAAATCACAAAACTCACCCTGGGTTGATCGAAACTCTCGCACTTCCAACTCCCGCATTTACACTGCAACTTGTCGCCTTTCAGCAAAACTCTCGGCAACGACGCGTAATCCAATCCAGACGTATCTGCGGATTCCGAGACGTCGTCGTCCTCCCGCGTTTTCTCCGAGCCAAATCTCGATAACGATAAAGACGACTCGTGCGAGCTCTTCTCTTCCAACCGCGCTTCGTCTTCGCTCTCTTCGCGCCTCGCGTACGTGATCATCCCCACCTCCTCCTTTTGATGATTCGTATTCAAACCATCGCGATAATAATCCAGCCTATTCGTCCCGGTTTGAAAGATGTATTTTTGCTGTTGCTCTTTGATGACCCGCGGGAACGTTCGGGCGAAGAAATGCGCCAAAAGTAACAGGACACACAGGAGGAAGGACACTTTTGAAATCGTCGTTCGCTGTGTTGTCGTAAAAGGTCCTCGCTGATGATGACGACACCACCAACGCGACGTCGAAATCGTCGGGGCCATACTTCGCTCTCTTTTGAGCGTTCTCGTTCGCGATGAAACCTTTCTCTCTCTCTCTCTTTATCCCCTCGTCGTTTCCGGCTCCCCTCGCCGGTAGGGAAACCCGAGCGGCGAGAGAGAAATCTCCGCACCAAAGAGAAAGAGAGAGAAAGAGTTCGCGCGCGTACACAGTCGCTCCTCCGTCTCCCTCTCTCTCTCTCTCTCTCTGCGGTCTCTCTCCACCTCTCAACGCGAGACAAATACCGGAAGAAAGTAAGAGAGAGAGAGAGAATAAATGCGCGCGTTCTTTATGAAGAAAACGAAGTCCAAAACCGCAGACTTTCCCCACGCGCACAAAGGGAAAAACAACAACAACAACGAGAAAGAGAGAAGAGTATGTCTTTACTAAAAGTATTCACGCGACGAACTTGGAAAGGAGGACGAGGACCTTTAGCGACGTCTCCTCGCGCGCCTTCGTCTCCGTCTTCTTCTTCTTCTCAAAGTTCTTCGCGCGGAGGAAACGGCGTCGGGAAATCATCATCATCGTCGCATCGCCGATGGGATGACGACGACGACGGGAAGGAGATAAGAAGAGGAAAACGCTTTGGAACTTTCGCGAGCAAAGGAGCGGGCTTTGAACGAACGACGACGAGAAAACCAACACAAACGACGACGGGAAGAGGCGAGGACAAAATCGACGACTCCGAGACGATGACGAGAGGGAGGTTCTTTTCCGCGTACGCGGACGTGTTGGAAAAAAACCCATCGTCGTCGGCGTCATCCAACACCAATGGTAGAAATGGTGGATTGCGACAAAAATCAAAGTACGAAAACATTCTCGTCCCGGATCCATTCTCGCTGGTACAAAAAGAGTTACAATTTATCTCGGACAGAATGAGAGTGGCGGTGCAAACGGATTTACCGGCTCTGGCGAACGCGGCGGAGTATTTTTTCAAGTACGGCGCGGAAGGGAAGCGGATGCGACCGACGGTGTTGTTGCTGATGGCGAGCGCGTTGAGTCCGGTTTCTAACTCCGGTGATGTTGTCAGGGGGGGAGGAGAAGATGTCGGAAGGCGGATGTCTTCTGGAGATGCGTTCTCCTCGTCATCATTTCGTAGTAGCAGAAATAGCGCAGAAGAAGAAACGGTAGATTTGTCGCCGGCGCACGAGGTGCCGAGCGATAACAGACAGAGACAGAGAAGATTAGCGGAGATTACGGAGTTAATTCACGTGGCGAGTTTATTGCACGACGATGTTTTGGACGGGTCGGCAACGAGGAGAGGTTTACGAGCTTTGAATTTAGAGGTTGGGAATAAGTTGGCGATTTTAGCGGGAGATTTCTTACTCGCGAGAGCGTCGGTAACTTTGGCGAGTTTGCGCAACGTAGAAGTGATTGAGTTATTGAGTCGCGTTTTGGAACATTTAGTGAAAGGAGAAGTGATGCAAATGACGCAAGCAAAGGACGAAGATGAAAGGAGTGGGAGTGGTTCTTCCTCTTCCTCCTCCTCCTCCTCTTCTTCTTCGTCGTCGTCTATCGAGCGGTACATTGAGAAATCGTATTATAAAACCGCCTCTTTGATAGGTAACAGCGCTAAAGCGGTGGCGTTGTTAGGCGGTCACAGCTCAGAAACTTCAGAAATTGCAGAGAGATTCGGAAGACACCTAGGTTTAGCGTTTCAGTTCCGCGACGATGTGCTCGATTACATCGGAGATTCGAGTTTGCTCGGGAAACCAACTCTAGGGGATTTGAGGGAAGGTATCGCCACCGCGCCAGTTTTGTTCGCCGCTGAGAAGTTCCCGGAGTTGCACTCGTTGATCAAACGTCGCTTCAAAGAGATTGGCGACGTCGAACGCGCGGCGAAGCTTGTCTTCGAAAGCGATGGTATTGAAATGGCTTCGGATTTGGCCAACGAACACCGAAATTTAGCCTTGGATGCGTTGGAAGAATTGCCTGATATCGATTGCGAGTTTGCGAATACCTGCAGAGCGGCGCTTAGAGAGATTACGAACAGAGCGGTGGACAGGAAGAAATAATATTATGCATTGTTTTCGCGTGCGGCTGCTGCTATTATTATCATATTGTCTAAAAATTAGTCTATTGTATCTGCAGTTGTTTTTTGTATTTTATATCGAGCATCCCATGTTTCCTTCAATCACGTGCGCTTTCAAAGACTCCGCGTATAAAATTTCCGGATCGTTTGGTCTCGCTTTGTTCATTTTCGTTTGCAACGCCATGAACAAAGTGCAACTTTCCTCGTAAACTTCATGTTCCGAACGCAAGTTGTTATTTCTTTTAAACGAACATAACGCCTCCTTCACTTCCTCGAGATCTTCCAGCAAAATCCCTGGGGCGAGAGTCACCACGTGCGCGACCGAACCACTCCTAAACACGTCTCTACATTTCGCTACTCGCATAATTAACTCGTTCGTATCCACTTCAAACAGCCTTGGCTCCTTATGCATAAACAGTGGCACGTCTAAAAAAGGAAACACTCGATCGAGCGCTAACAATTTCGCCTCCAATCTTCCCGGCGTTCTATATATTGAATCTCTCGCGCTTTTCGTTAAAATCTGACGGCATCGGTTGCTCCCTCCCCAGAGATTCCAGAACCGAGCGATAATATCCCCTTCTCTCGTGGATGTGCCTTTTAAAGTCCCTTGCACCGCATATTTTGCATTCCCGCCTTCCGTTCTCCCGTCCCTGGACATCCTCGCGGTGTCGTTATTCTCGCTTTTACCGCTCGCCACATTTTGCATCATCGTCTGCGATAACTTCGCCACAGCCTCTCTCGCTTTCAAAACGGCTCGTTTCTTCTGTTCTGTGTACATTTTATTTCGTTCTCTTTTCATCCTCGCGATGTCTTCCTCGCTCAACACCAACCTCTCCGGCGTCGTCTTCGCGATATCCACGAGCGAGTCTCCTTCGTCACCAGCACTGAGCAACACCAAAGTCCAACCCAATTGTCTCGCATCCATCCCGAGCACTTCCGGGCACGTCAAAATCAACTCCGCGAACCCCTCTTCCTCGCCGACCAGTGGCACCAACAAGGGTTCCAGCAAACGGAACTGATTTTCGCGAAACTGCACGTCTCGAAACCGTTCGTCCTTTCGCTCGAACGCGAGCGTTTTCTCGTTCGAGTTCCAACTCGTTTCGAAATTGCGAAACCGAATGACTTCACCGATGGCGCCAACTTTCACGCGCTGGTTGGAAATATTCCTCCTTTTATTCCTGTTGTTGTTGTTGTTGTTAGTATTCTCGTCGTCCCTCCTCCTCCTCCTCGCGAGATCGATCGAGCCGGCGGTGGATCGAGACGAGGCCGCAGCGCTCATCGTGTTTCCTCTTCTTTTCTTTTGTGGATAAAATGGAAAAACAAACCATCGCATCATCACTAAAACAAACGCGCGGTTCGGCGGTTTGATGTCACCACCGTCATCGTTACGATCTCACTCGCTTTCCCTGTACCGCAAAATCTACCGAGCCGCGGCGTTATTCCCGACCGAATCTCGAACTTTATTCGTTCGCGACCGGTTACAGCGAGCGTACCGGGAAAAGACAACTCCGGGAAAAGAAGAAGACCACCAAGAACGGGTTCGTTTGGCGGAAATTCAACTGGAAACGATACTCGTGCAAAGCGAACACCTGAGAAAAGTGTTCGAGGACGAACGCGTGCACGCGAGGTTTTGATTTTTTATAGTGGCGTGTGAAGAGGAGGAGGATACTCGAGAAACGAACGCGCGGGGATGATGCGTTTTGATGATGATGATGATGATGCTGGGAGGAAGACCAACACCAACACCAACACCAAGAGCGGTTGTTCTACTTCATCTTGCGCGGAACTGTTGGTGTACGACTTCGACGGAACCTTGGCAAATACGCCGACACCTCGCGAAGGCAAAATCATGTACGAGAACAAAATCGGACAAGCGTGGCCGCACGTTGGGTGGTGGGGGAGACAAGAGAGCTTGGAGCCGCCTTTAGAGGTCGGTCCCGGACCGGCGTGGGCGAGTTACGTAGAGAACCGAACGCGGACGGATTGCGTGCGAATTATGATGACGGGGAGAGTTGAGAAGCTGAGCAGGAGAGTGACGGAGTGCTTGCGCATGTTGGAAGGCGCGACCGAGACTTTGTGTTTTCACGAGTTAGTTTTTAAGAAAGGGAACGGGGATACGTTGGAGTATAAGTGCGAGGAGTTGCGGAGGATGGTGCGAGCGTACGGGCCGAAGAAGGTGAGGATTTGGGAAGACAGGGTGAAACACGCGGAAGGATTTAGAGAGTTCGGGAAGAGGGAGTTCGCAGAGATTGTTTTCGAGGTGACGCTCGTCGAACCGTCGAACGATTACTAGACAATAATAACAAGTGTAATACCGGTAGTATCTATGTACTAAGCATCTAAAAACGACTAAAACTAACTACTGCGTTGTTTTTCTAGCACGCGCATCGCCGCATCACTTGTCCACTCTTTCGACCACGCCTCTCGCCGTCTCGGAACGCCTTGGAACATTTCCGAGTATTCCATCAAGCAGTTGTCGATGAACGCTTGCGGGTCTTGCGAGAAGCTCAGCAAATACGCTCTTCGTTTTCTCGCGAAATCGATAAAGTTGGAGTCTTGGAATATTCTCTGCTCCAACTCTTCCGGTTCGTTCGTGGCAGCGGAATACTTCGTCACCGCGCTGTTCTGGCCAACCGCCGCGGGCGGTAAAGTTTCGACGTTCACGTCGTAACAATCGCAATGTGCTGGAGACGGGCCGTACGGACGGACTTTATATTCGAACACTAACGGCTCCGAGATTTTCGGCATGTGCGTTCGCGACGTGCACGCAATGCACACGGATCTAAACGGCACGACGTCGCCCACTTTTTTCTCCTTGAACAAAGGGTTCTTTTCGCACAACTCAAGGAACGTCTCGTCCAATTCAACCATCGATTGGTCTTTTTCCGAGACTAACTCCAACGCTTTACATCGACTCCACAACGCGTACACCACTCGCCCAGCGCTCTCTTCCTCTTTCCCCACGACGTCGGCTAACATTCCGCTCAATTGAAACTTTGGCGGATCGTTCCTTAAGTGTATTTCACATCTCACTCTCATAGAATCTTTCGCCCCGGGAACGGTAATCGTGAACCCATCTTTCGGAACCCCGCATTCCTTACGTTCCCACGCGACGCTCTTCACCAACTTTCCATTTTGTTGTTCGTCGTACACGTCAATCTTCATCCGTTCGATAAAGTGCGAAAACTTCAGCCCTCCTCCTCCTCCTCCCGACGACAACACCTCCCTCGCGTCCACTTCCGCGTCTCGCTCGTTCACCACGCGTCCTTGCACGTGAAACGTCCACTTCTTTTCCGTCCCGTCGCAGTTAAACGAACGAGGAGGAGGAGGAGGAGGAGGCGCTTCGTTTGACTTCTTTTCCGCGACGGCCGCCGTCGTCGCCGCGATCCCACCCGGGACGACTCCGACGCCGTCGTCTTTCTTTTTCCCGAACGTAAACTTCAACACTTTCTTCGTCTTCCCTGTCGCCTGCAACGAGTTCTCCTCGCCTTCGTTGTTGTTATTTACTTGGTCGTTGTTGTGCGTGTTGAACAGATACACTCTCAGAACTCTCCTCTGTTTTTCGTGCATGCCGGAGGATTCGATCATCTCCGCGCGTTTCCTCGAGAGCACGCACTCCACGTTCCGTTCGATATCCACCGATATATTCGCGACGGAGGATTTTCGTACGGTTGGTGGGAAGTGCGCGTGTGCTTTCCCTCCTCCTGATGGGTTTCCGAAACCAGTATTCGTCGTCGCGTTTCCTCCTCCCGAAGACGAGGAAACTGCGACGCCGTTCCTCCGGTAGCTGTTGAACACGTTTTGCTCGTACGCGTGTTGTTGCTGCTGCAAAAGTCGAGCGGCGCGTTGTTTCGCTTTCGTTAACGGTGCGCTCGGCATCGTTCTGAGTGCTATTCGTAGTAGTCTGCGTGTCGAATAAACCCGCGCAGAAGTGGCGAGAATTCCTCACTTTTAGGGAAAACACGAACACCAAAATGAACAATCTGTTCGCGAACCCAGACGACCCGAACATGCTCGAGCACATCGAGGAACGGTTGTCGAGCGGGAGGACGACGTGTTGCCAGTGGTACGATATATTCCTTTCGTCCGTTCTCTTTCTTTCTTCGTTACAAACTTCTTCTTAAACGAATCGCTTTTTGTTCTCTGCGCTGCTGACACGATGGATGTTTGAATTTCCAATAATAATAAACACATGCGATGCGAAACAGGAACCGACGAGGGAACGTCCTCGCCGCGGGGACGACCAAAGGGACGATCGTTTTGTGGTGCTTCGACACGCGGGCGGTCGTGAGAGAGTTTCGAAACAACAACCACTCGGAGGAAAGAAGGAGGAGAAGGAAAGAGAATTCTCCTCAGTCTGCTGCTGTGGGAGAAGAGGAAGAGGAAGAGGAGGAAGAGGTTTCTTTCCCCATCCGGTGTTTGTGCTGGAGACGAGATAACCGGAAAATCGCGGCCGGGGATGCCAACGGGCACGTATTAATCTGGGACGTTCTATCTGGGGAGCTGGAGACTCGCATGACGGACATCGGCACTTTGAATAACATCGAGTTTACGAAAGATTTCAAGGCGTTGTTGTTCTCGCCGGCGGGGTTTAAAGCGCCGATGTTTCGCGCGATTTCGAAGAGAAGTGGAACGATGTGGCCGGATACCGTGGTGCCGTTACCGGGAGGGTCCTTGGATGAAGCGGACGTGCACGGGTGTCCGGCGATATTGACGAGGAGCGGGAATTTTTGCGTCTACGCGACGACGGGAGGCGGGTTGTGCGTGGCGAGATTGAAAGAGGACGGGGAAGGCGCGCAGATGAGGAGAGGGTGGAAGTTGGTGCAAACGATAGAGTTGGTGGCGAAAGATGCGAAAATGGTAAAACGTTTGGAGCTGTCCAGGGATGGGAAGACTTTGTTGGTGGTGTCGTTTTCGAAATGTATCGTCGCCTTTGACGTGGTAGGGGACGTGGAGGACAAAAAACGGAATAAAGAGAAAGAAGATTTGAAGAATGATGATAACAACAACGATGATACTGGTTTAGAGACGACCGTTTTGAAGAACAGGCGTCAGTTTGAGAACGAACACAGTCAATCTTCTTGGGAATCCGCCTGCGTGGCTTTTGATAATAAATTCGTTTACGCCGCCTCCTCTACGGCGTCGCACGAGGTGCACTGTTGGAATTTGAAGACGTTGGAGTTGACGAGAGTTTTAGAAGGGCCAAACGAGGCAAAAGGATTGATCCGATCGTGTTATCATCCGAAACGACCTTTAATGATCGGCGTTGGTGCGAATGGGATCATGTACGTGTGGGCGAAAGTGTACGAGGAGTCGTGGACGGCGTTTCAACCGGATTTCCAAGAGTTGAAGGAAAATCGAGAATACATCGAACGCGAGGATGAGTTTGATATCAAAGACGAGGAAGAAAATAACGATGGAACCAGAAAGGAAAAGAAGCCGAACGTGACGTATCTTGATGACGCGTCGAGTTTGACCTTTGCGGATTTAAAGTTGTGGGACACGGATTTGTCAGCCTATTGGACGGACGCGGACGAGGACGTCATGCACGATTTGCCCGTGGAGGTTATCGTCGATTACGAGCTCCAAGCGCAGATGGAAGAGAAGAAGAAGAAGTGGGAGAGGAAGCAAGCGCTGAAAGCGGAGAAGAAGAAAAAGGAGGCAGAGGAAAAGGAAACGGAGAAAAACGGAGGAAAAGGAAAAGAGCGAGAAGACGATGGAGACGAGAACGCGAAGAAGCAAAAAATGGACGACGCTAAAAACGAGGGAAGGGACGGCGCCGCTAAGATGGAAGAAGACGACATTATTAACGATGATGATAAAGAGAAAGATTGATGACGTGTAGAATTATACATAGGCTGATACTAGTAGTAGTGATAGTAGTAATAGTAAAAGTAATAGTGAATAATGAATAAAATTTACCCTGTAGTCTATTTACAGTATGCGAACTTGTGAAAACTAAGTACAAAAATGTTACGACGCCTTCCTCAACCAAACACCCTCCTCAAAATGGAACTCCCTCCTCTTTCTCTCTCTCTTTCTCTCTTCTTTTTTATCACGCCTTTCGCGACGATTTTTTCTTCCCGTCGCCGCTATCGTCGTTGTTATCGTCTTTCGAACGCTTCTTGCTCTTCTTCTCTTTCTTCTCCTCGTCCGAGAAGGATTTATCGGCATCCTTTTCTTGCGCCGGCTTCGCATTCATGCCGCTCGTCACGTTTCTCTTCGCGCCGCCTTTACCCAACTCTACGGCGTTGACTTGCGCGGCAAACTTCAACGAGCACGACGTCTCTTCGCTCGAGTCGTCGTCTGGACTGACGTTGACGAACATCAACGTCTTCCCGTCACCGCCTAAACAGGGCGCTAACAAATACGTTAATTTCGAGTTGCGGTACGGAACGTGTTTCGCTTTGCTGCCGAGCGCGGCAAACACGTCACCTAACGACGATAAGCTCTTGTTAATCGCGCACGCTTCCTTCAAGCGGTCACCACTGGCACCAGATCTAGCCACGCGTTCACTACCGGCCAAATCGACGAGGTTCAAAGCGCCAGATAACGTCGAGCCGCTCGCGGCGTGTACGCCCGAGACGTGTAAAATGAAAATCGTGTGCGAACGAGACGAGTGCGCGTTCATTTGCGTCGCCTCGACTTTACGCGCGGCCGCAGCTTTACGCACCAACACGTGCGCTTGCTCCACGGACTCGACAATTTCGGTGTTGACCCCAGAAATAGTCGTGGACCCGTTCTCGTGGATAATTTTGTGAGCCTCGGAGTGGCCGGCGCCGGGCGCGAGCAAATCGCGAATGGTTTCGTTGTAAATCTCGACGTACGACGCCTTCATTTTATACGACCAACCTTTCACTTCGTTCACTTTAGACGCCTCGACTACTTTTTCAACCGCTCTCGGGATGATACCTCTCGAACTGTCGTCGGATCCACCAAGCATGGTGTGCGTTTTACCGCTTCCGGTTTGACCGTAAGAAAACAAGCACACTTTGTAGCCATCTAAAGCGGATTGAACTAAACCAGAAACTTCTCCAAAGACTTCTTCTTGCGTGGACTCTGGCCCAAACGCGCGATCGAAAGAAAACGCGGAGGATTTCTTCGGACCCACCTGTAAGTTGACGCTCGTCGTGTCCGGCAAAGTCTCTACGCACGGCGTCGCGGCGTCGTTGCCGGATGGTCGAACGCGGCAAAAGACGCGCACGTTACCGCGTAACTCTTGAATTTGGTTGAACATCTGTCGCCTCAAAGCTTCGGCGTCTAACAATTCACCCTCGAGCTCGGCAATTCTTTGCGTTTTTTCTTCGGCGAGCTTTCGAAGTTCATCCGCAGCCATGGCGTCCATTTTCGCGTTCTCCATCGCTTTCGCTTGCTCGACGAGCTTTCTCGTCAACGCTGCACCGGCCGAGTTGCCACCTTTTCCGTCTTTCTCTTCCTCCTCTAAGAGAGCTTGCGCTTCTTTCATGGCGTCTAACTCGTTCGTGAGCGATTTCAACTCCTTTTTCGACTCCTTGAGCTCAAATTTCAAGTTTTCAATCTCCGCCGCTTTCTCCGCGTCCAAGGATTTCAACGATTTTTCGAGCTTCCCGACTTCTTTCTGCTCGTTCTCGAGTTGCGCGACGACCGACGCAATTCTTTGCTCGTGACCGAACGTTTCGGATTTTGCCGCTTCGAGCTTTTCTAACGCCGCTTGGATTTCTTCGGCTTTTTCCGCGCCGCCGAGTTCCGCCTCGGCTTTTTGCTTGCGCAAAACTTCGATTTTTTCGCCGAGCTCCTTCTCCTTCGCTTCGGCCGCAGTGACTCGCGCTTCCAAGTCGCGACGCTTTTGCTCCGAACGTTCGAGCTTTTGCACCAACTTTTCGCTCATTTTTTGAGTCTCGAGTTTGATGGCTTTCTCCGAGCTCTTCTTCTCTCGCTCCAACTGTTCCGTCAACTGTTGTTTTTGTTCTGCGATGAGCTCCGCCATGTTCTCCTTCGCCTTCTCCGCTTCGGTCTTGGCGATGCGAAGCTCGTTCGTCAAACGTTCGACGTCCGCGTCTAAATCCGTTCGTAATTCTTCCGCGAGCTCTAAAGCCGTCTTCATGTTCTCCAACTCTTGGTTCAATTCTAAAGCGTTTTTCCCGCTCTCTTGCGTCGCGTTCATCAAATCCGTCTCCAACGCCTTCTTCGCCTCCTCGAGCTTGGACAACTTCTTCTCCAACTTTTCGATTTGCGCAGATAACTTCTCGGTGTTTTTGATCTCGATGTTGATGCGCTTTTCGTTTTCGACTCTCGAGGCTTCGATGGACTCCGAGGCTTTGACTCGTTCGGCTTCCATCTTTTCGTCGTATTGCTTGCGCTCTTGCTTGAGCTCTTTTTGAAACTCCTTCTCTTGCGCCTTCAAGTCCGCTCTGCACTTTTCTTGCGCCTCTTGCAACGTTTGCGACCCGTTCTTTTCGAAGTCTCTGCGCTCGGTTTCCAATCTCGCGAGTTCCGCTCGAGCGCACTTCAATTCACCCATCATTTCCCCTTGCTGTTCGATGAGAGATTTCGCCTGCGCCTTGGCGTCCGCCAAGTCGTCCTCGTACCTCTTGACTTCTTTATGCGCGTTTGCGAGCTCGAGTTCTGTGGACTTGGACTCGAGGTTGAGCTTCGATTGTAACGCGACGAGTTGTTCGGAGAGCTCCTTGCGTGCGCTTTCCGCCGTTTTGAACTCCGATTTCGTATCTTTCAACTCGCCCGTCACGCGCTCGATGGACTCTTCTAACTTTTCAATCTTGGACAGTTTCTTATCGCCATCCTTTTCTAACGACGTGATTTTCTTTTCCAACACCGCTTTCTCCTTCTCCAACTCTGCGCAGTTCGTCTTCAAAGATGCCTCCAACTCCACCGCTTGCTCTCTCAAAGTTTGCAACTCAGCAATCTCCGCGTTCAACCCCTCCAACTTCTTATCAGCGTGCTTGGAAGACTGATCGAGTTCTTTTTCTTTCTTTTTGAGTTCCTTTTCGGCTTTTTCTAAACTCTCCTCCAACTTGGCGTTCTGCTCCGTCAACGCCGCGTTGGTCGCGCCGCTCGATTCGCTCAATTTCGCAATCTCTTTCTCCGCGACTTCCAACTTTACCATCGACGCTTCTTTTTCTGCGGTCATTTCTCTCGCCAACTGATCCGAGGTCACTTTTGCCGCCTCCGTACTCGCTAACTTTGCCTCAAAGTCTGCCTCTTGCTTCTTCAACTGCCCTTCCAACGTCTTCGATTGACTCGCGAACGCTTTTTCCTTCTCTTTATTTTCCGCCTTCAACGCCGCCAACTGCTTCTCCAACTCGATGTTTTCGTCCCTCAACTTCAACACTTGCTCGCTGTCCTTCTCCGAGTTCTTCTCGAAACTTTTCAACTTCTTCTCCGCTTGGTCCAACAGTTTTTGTTTTTGTTGCAGCTGAACGCTTTGTTCGACTAACTCGTTCCTCAACGTCTCGTTCTCTTGTTGCTTGTGTTCTTCGTTTTGGGAAAAGTTGGAAAGCATTTTTGCCTCTCGCGCGACAAACTCCGCCTTGGCGCTTTTCAACTTTTGTTCCGCCAACTTAGCCTCGTTTCTGGCGCTTTGCACTTGTGCCGCTGCTCTCGCGGTGTGTTCTTGCAGCGTCGAGACGGTTTCTTGAAATCCTCTCGTCGCTCTCACCGTATCTTCCACCAATCGGTCCTTCTTCCGCATCACTTCGGGTAAAATCTTCTTAAAGTCCGAAATCGCGTTGTTTCTTTCCTTGACCAAGTTTTTGAAATCGTGCGACGGCGCTATGGATTTCCAGTTCAACGAGTGACTGATTTCTTCCTCCAACGCGCTATCGAAATGCTTCGCCGCGAGCGCTTCGATATTGATTTCCGGCACTTCAATTTTCGGCACGTCGAGCGCCACGGTCGTCGCCGGTGAATTGTTATCAACGAGCATCTCACCGGTGTTGGTGGTCGTCGTTGTCGTCGTCGCGTTATTCGTATTATCCATGTTAATGTTCACGGTATCCATCGCGTTCGTCGCGTTGCCAAAGTTCATGGTCGTATCGTTGCCCCCGAGAAGCGCCCCCGGAGTGGGAGGAACGCCGCTCGTTTCCTTTTCGCCGATAAACCCGAGAGTCTCACTTTCTCTCTCCTTATTACTCTTGGACGATACTTTACTCTTCGTCGCTTCTAATCGCGCTTTCAACGCGTCCAAAGATTTTGGAGGATTTTTCGGCGGTTTATTCTTCGACTTTTCCCCGTTGTTGTTGTTGTTGTTGTTCCCCTTTTTCTCGACATCATCTTCGCCCATGAAAACGTCCTCCTTCTCGACCACCATTATTTCCTCTTCTTCTTCCTCTTCGAAAACTTCCTCTTCTTCAACCGCTGCGTCAGTCGATGGTGTTTTTCCTCCTCGCTTCGACGATCGTCCTCCTCTCTTCGTCGTCTTCGTTACGTTCCTCATCTCGTCGTCATTTTCCTTCCCCCTCCCGTCGACATCGTTCTCCAAAATCATTCCGGAACCCCCCGATTGTTGAGATTGTTGTTTGCGCGTTCCCGGCATTTTAACGCGACCAATCTCTCTCTCGTGAAAAGTTCTTCTTCTTGTTCTCTCTCTCTCTCTCAAGAACACCTCTCAGCGTTAACGTGATGTATATCTTTTGGTATTCCAAAGTGTTTAAATTTTATATCTCTGAGGAATCTCTCTTTTCGTGAAACTCTCGAGCGCTTCAATTTGTGCACCCAAATTTTGGGCGAAAAAAAGCGAAAAAGTCAACCCACACACAACACCCTTAAAAGGAAGAAAAGAAGAAAAAAGGTAGAGAAATCCGACGTGTACTTTTCTCTTTCCTCCGAAAGAGTTCGTTTGCATGGCCCATCGCGCGCGATTGCTCTGGTCTCTCTTCTGCTCTTCTACTTTTTGCTCTCCTCATCAGAACAACGCAAAGAAAGAATTAAGAGAGCTTTAAAGTGAAAGATAAAAAAATATTGTGGTGCACGTGATGTTGTGCATTCCCAGAGATGCTTTCAAAGTGCACCGAGGCAAGAAAAGCCAGAAAAGCGACGTACGTGTGTGTTCGAAGAGAAAAAATCTTTCCTGAGATTTTAAGGGGCCAGTGTTCAAAAAAATCCTTTTGACTCTCATCCTCATTACGAGAGCGCTTCAATAGATACACAGACAGACAGACAGATCTCTTCTCGAAACTTCAGATCGGAAAGACCCTTTTCTTTCTGCAAAACGAGTGAACTGTAACAGATCGACCTCTTAACAACGACGTAAACATCTTCATAAACGGAAGAGAGAGATTCCAAATCCGTTCGAGAGATACAAAAAAATTTCTCCCCCCGGAGTGTCTACTAAAAGCGCCGCAAAAGGAAAAGATATTATTGGAAAGTAACCATGGGTGCAGGCGGCCAACTGAACGCGCTGGGGGTATCGTCGAACCAACAAAAAGGCGAACGAAATAATTCCTTCGAACGAATCAACGAATCGCACGCGGACGATACCGTGTTCATCGTCGGTGGGTACACGCGGTGCGAGTTATTAGCGCACACGCCGAAAGACGAGAGCAAAATTGGAGATGATGATGACGAGGAAAATGCGAGTTTTAGTGTTGAGGAACGAAAGGCTTCGAAGAAGGAGGAAAACGAGGAGATGAAGTCAAAAGCGGGCGTGCACGTGCTCTCCTTGGACGGCAGGACGGGACAATTGGAAATGGTGACCACGAATGATATCGGTCCGAACGTGGCGTTCGTGACGAGACACCCGACGAAACCGGACGTGATTTACGCGAGCACGGAACGCATCGACGTGGAAGGCGAAGTCGTGACGATGCGATTGACGAGAGATTTGAGGTTGAAAGAAATCGCGAGGTGCTCCGCGGGGGGGAAGTCGACGTGTTATTTGAACTTTAATAAGAGCAACAGGTACATGATGTCGGTGAATTATTGGGACGCGAAGTTGGCGTTGATCCATTTGGATGATTTAGGGAGACCGGAGACGCCGAATACGGTGTTTATGCAACCGGGCGCGAAATACGTAGACGACAAGAAACCGACGAGAGAGGAACATTGGGAGTTTAGACAACGATGGCCGCATTCGCACTGCATCGTGACTGAACCGTACCATAATATGTTGCATTTTGTCGTTGATTTAGGTTTGGACAGGATTTTCGTGTACAGAGTCGGAGAGCCGAGCACGATGGTCACGGCGCCGGAGTTTGTGTGCAAAGCGAGCGTGAAATTGCAACCGGGGAAAGGACCGAGACACTTGGTGTTTCATCAAACGTTAAAGACGGCGTACTTAGTGAACGAATTGGACTCGACGGTTTCTGTATTCAACGTGAACGTTAACGACGAGTGGATGGAACAACTGCCGTTGGCGAACGAACAACCGACGATGAAAACATTCGACGACGAGAAAGATACGAAAGAAGAAAGCGACGAAACAGCCGCGCTGAACGTCTTCCAGTGCATTTCGACGTTACCGGAAGGTTCGAGAGAACAAAAAGTATTCACGGATAGAGGCGTGTGGAAAGCGGCGAGTCACGCGAGTGAGATCAGAGTCCATCCGTCTGGGAAGTTTTTGTACGTCGGTAATCGAGGTCACGATTCTATCGCGTGCTTTAAAATCGACGCCGAGGACGGGTCGTTGGAGTTTATCGCCGCGGTCCCGTCCGGCGGGAAATGTCCGAGAAACTTCCACTTTAGTGCGAACGGAGGATTTGTTTGCGTCGGGAACCAGAACTCGAGTAACGTGGCGTCTTTTGCCGTCTGTCCGGAGAGTGGTATGTTGGAGTTGGTGCACGTGAGACATTCGGTGTGTTTGCCGAATTACGTTTACCCGATTCCCAAAAGTACTTTAGATCTGGTCACGAGCTCGGACGACGACGAAGATGTCGTTCTTTAAATATATGATGAAATAGTACATATTATTATTATTATTATTATTATTATTAACGACGATCATAGTATGACAGTGAAACGGCGACTGGAAAGGGAAAGAGAGTGGTAAAGAGTGAGAGAGAGAGAGAGTGTGTGAGTGAATATTCTTCGTGGTCTGTACAAGTGTAAATATTTTTAATGCCACAAAGTATAACGCCTAATAAATCCAACGCACATCTATTGTATTACTTCTTTATTTATTTCCTCGTCCTCCTTTCTTCCCGCTATTGTTAAACTTATTATTGCCCCCGCCTTTTCCGCCGCCTCGGCCTTGTCCGCCTTGTCCCCCGCGACCGCCTTTCTTTTGCGAGCCCGGAGTGCGCTGTTGATGCTGCTGTTGCTGCTTCTTCTTCTCCGAGGCTGGAGCTGGTAATTCGAGCTCTCCTTCCTCCGCTTCGCCTTCTTCTTTCTCTTCTGTATTCTTCTTCGGTGGAACGTCGACTAAGAAGGAAGCCGCGACTTCGCCCGATCCTTTCTTCTCCAACTTTACATCGCCAGTATTTTTCTCGGTCGGTTTAGGCACAGTAGACGTGGGAGTAAACGGAGGTGCGTCTGGTTTCAACTTCTTCGATGCTGTCTCCGGAGTAGCAGCGACACCAGTGGCAGAAGAAGGTGTCGACACTGCGGATGGTTCTTCCATCGTCTTGCGTTTCGCCATCGCCACGCGTTGCTTGGCCTCGTTAGCCGCTTTCTGCTTTTCGAGCAACTCTGCTTTCGTCTTCGCCATGATAGCTTCCAACTCTTTCTTACGTTTTTGCGCGTCCGTTACGTTTTGCGGTGTGGCGGTATTTGCAGCAGCATTTGGCTTAGTAGTAGGAGTAGTAGTAGTAGTAGTAGTGGTATTTTTTGCCTCAGGAGTCGACGCGAGCGGCGTCTTTGCGGTTGCCGGTGTGCCAGTAGGAGCAGCAGCGGCGGCGGCGGCAGCGGAGCCAAAGGGAGTCGATGGCGTGCCAAACGGTGCGGACGGCTTTCCAAACGGCGCCGCGGCGGATTTACTGCCACTTCCAAACGCGGGCGTTGAAGTTGCTCCTGCGCCGAATCCAGTGGATGGTTTTGCACCAAATATACCGCCCGTGGTTGGCGTTGAAGCCGCAGTCGGTGACGTTCCCGACGGTTTAGTCGCAAACGAACTCAAGACAGAACCAAAAGCTGGTTTCGCCGCAAAAGGCGCTGCAGAAGAACCGAACGGTGACAGTTTCGAAGCCGTCGACGCGCTTCCAAATGGAGACGCTATGGTGGTGGTAGGCGCAGCAGAAGCAGCAGCAAGAGCAGCAGCAGGTTTCTTCTCTTCCTCTTTCTTCGCCGTTTGCTCTTTGATTGGAGAAGGCGCGATGGTCACCGTCTTTGGTTTTTCCATCGTCTCCTTCGGTTTCTCAGCGGTCGTCTTCACCGTTTGATCACTTATAGTGGGCTGCTTTAACGCAGATTTAATCGGTTGAGCAGTAGTTGCTGATGTTTTCATGGCAGGAGCACTCACCGCAGCTGCCTTAACCGGAGTTGCCACCGGAGCCGCCGATTTCTTCTCTTCGACAATCGATTTCGCACTAGCGGCAGTAGCTTTGGTCGGGCTTTTCTTTTCAATAACCGCTGGCGCAGTGGCTGCAGGCTTGGACGGTGCTGGTGTCGTCGTCGTCGTCGCCGCCGCCGCCGCCGCCGTTGTCGTCGTCGTCGTTGCCATATCAGAAACTTTGCGCTTCTTGGATTGATCCGCTACTTCTTTCTTGTCTTCGTCCATGGCAGTAGCAGCAGAGGGAGTACTTGTCGGAGCGGCGACCGGGGTAAAAACAGTTGTGGGGGGTGTGGCCGCAGCCGCAATCGCTGGTTTCTTCGTCGCTTCTTCTTCTAACGCTTTCACTTTTGCCGCCAACTCCACTTTTGATTTTTCCAAACTCTCCTTTGCAGACTCGAGCTCGACCAATTTGTCCTCTGCCTCTTCCGCCGCCTGCTCTGCTTCAACCTTTTCTTTTTCCAACTTTTTCACGCGATCCAATTCTTCGCCACGTTTCTTCTTCCACTCTTCTAATTGCAATTTGTCCGGATTCATAGCTTTCAAATTTTTCAACGCCAAATCAAGTTGCTTCTTCAATTTGATCAAGCGATCGCCTTGTTCGTCGCTTTCCTTCTTGAGCTTCTCAAATTCGCTCTTTTCGACGAGATTCGAGGAGTCCGTCAACTTTGACGCGCGTTCTTCCCACCGTTTCGCCTCTACTTTGGCGGCCGTTAACTCGGCCATTTTCGATTGCTGAGAAGCAGAGGAGGAGTTTGCTTTCTCTCGCGCTTCTTTCAACTCTTTCGTCAACTTTTCCACCTTGGCGTTGGCCTCCTTCTTCACTTGCTCCACGGAAACTTTGAGACTAGCGTTTTCGGCATCGACTTGACTCATCTTCTCGAGCTTGGCGAGTAATGCCTTGTGTTCGGATTCGGAAGATGCGGTTGATTTCACTTTTGAAAGCGCATCGTTCGCTTCTTTGAGATCTTTCCACGCCTTCTCGCACTCTCGCGTCCATTTATCTTTTTCCGACGCGAGCGTCTCGCATTTGGCTTCTGCGGATTCTTTCTCGCGACGCAAATAGGCCATAGCTTCGTTCCCATTATCGGTGTCCATGTCATCGCCCGGGGCTTTGTTCACCTGATCTAACAAACTGGCGTTTTGCTTCTCAAATTCCGCCGCTTTCGCTTCCGCCACACGTTTTGCGACTTCGAGCACACCTTTCTCGTTTTCGATAACTTTCCTCGTCGCCTCGAAATCTTCAGTTTTCTTCTTGAGTTCAGCTTTGACGGATTCGAGCTGAGCGGTTGAAATAGCGGGAGCCGTCGAAGCCGAAGTGGCGAGTTCTTTCTTCAACTTATCGCATTCGACTTGCGCGTCTGAAAATTTTTTCTGTGCTTCTTTCAATTCCCCCAAAATTTTCGTCTTTTCCGCAGTCGCCTTGGCACTGTCTTCGTTCAGTTTCGACAAACTTTGCTTTGCTTGCTTCAACTCGTTCTCTTTCATCGCAGCGACACTGTTCATGCTATCGATTTGTTTTTGCATTTCCGCGACGGCGGATTTGGACGCGTCGTCTGTACCCTCCTGTTTCTGTGTCTCCGAAACCTTCTTCGTCATCTCAGCCAACGCTTTGGAGACTTCCTTGTGAGTCGCCTCCAGCGCCTCGTACATTTGTTTGAACTCGTTCATTCTCGCTTCGGCTTTGTCGAACATTTGCTTGTGACTGGCAGCTTCTCTGACGGCTTCAATCTTTTCTCTTTTCGCTCTTTCCGCGAGCTCGGTTGCTTTTTCGGCGGCATCCTTGAGCATTTTTTCGCGTTTCTTCACCGCTTCGTCGTCCGTCGGTGTCATCCCATCCACGGACTGAGATAACATTTTCTGCGTCGTTGTCAGGCTGGAACCGCCAGTTGTAGCTATCGCTCCTACTCCGCCACGATTGATCGCCTGCGCGTTGAGCAGCCGTAACCGGTCCTCCGTTTTCTTCAACGTTTTCTCAAGCATCTCCGCTTTGGATTCTGCAACCTTCGCTCTTGTCTCCGCCTCGGAAACCTTCGCGACTGCCTCGCTACGCTTTTGCGCATCCTCCGCCGCTTCTCGAGCCGCATCGGACGCTTTCATCAAGTGCACGTTCAATTGTTCTCGACAACGCTCTCGCTCTTCGTGCAATTCTACTTCCATTCGCCCGTGCGCCTCCCGAATACGTTTCGCGTCTTCAGCTAAACGATCGCGTTCGCGTTCTAAAGCAGACAATTTCGCCGAAGAAACCGATACGGACGCATCCATGGACGCCTCTATTCTCGCCGCGCGCGACTCGACAATGGCAAGTTGTTCGGAAAGTCTCGCTTCACTGGTTTCGATGGATACTTTTTCGGCTTCGAGCTTCGCCACGCGCATGGCGCCGCTTTCTTTTACCGCTTCCGCCGCTTCAAGCGCGATTTCCGCGTTTCTCAACGCCTGTTCTTTGTCGATTATTGTTTTCTCCACCGCTTGTTTCTCTCGCGAAATATCATCCAAAGCTTTTCGAGATTCTTCGCATTCGCGCATCCAGCGATCGGCGTTGTGCTTTTCGCGTTCCACCGTCTCCTTGGCTTCGATTGCCGTCGCGCGATCGTTCGCGGCGCGTTCGCGAAACTCTTCGAGTTTCGCCAGCATAGTGTCGATTTCTTTTCGCGCGTTGCGCTTGATTCGTTCAACTTCATCGGCGACAACATCCAATTGATTTTGTAGATTTTGGTTTTCGTTCGAGAGAGCGACGATTTGCATGTTATTCTCCTCTTGATTGCCGCCTCCGTGTAGGACGAGAGCTCCACTCTTCACATTCGGAGAAGCACCTGCCGACGCGAGGACCATTTGGCCTCCTCCTGACGGACTTATTCCAACATCCATCGCATCGTTGACGTTTTCTCCAGTCGCTCTCGCGTACAAACTCTTGTACAAATCTCTCTGCCTGGCGATGGATTTCACCACGCTCTCTTGTTCGTCCCGTCTGGTCTTCAATTCCAACAACTGTTTTTCCGTCTCCTCGCGCAACTCCGCTAATTTCACTTCGTACTCCTTTTTCGCATCGACTTGCTCGTGTTCGTTCTTTTCGCTCAACTCGCGAATGACAAATAACATCTCTTGATTTTTTTGTTGTAACTCGGCGATGTCTCGGAAATCAACCAGTCTCGAGGTGATTATATCCGAAACAGATTGTTGAGAACTCGCTGGACTTGGTTCTGGCACGGCAATAGCAGGCGAGCCTTTCAACTCGTGCACTTCGTTGAGCGTCAACGCGAGTTGTCGAGATAGATCTGCCGCTTGGGAACGCAACGCGTGACTCTCGCGTTCTCTCGAGCGGTGTTCTTCTCGCATCTCGTTCACCTCGCGACGTAAACTTTCCGTCGCCATCAAGGATTCGGCCAGTTTAATCTCCAATCGTTCGTTTTCTTCCAACGCCAAATCGTGCATATTTTCCATCTCTCTTAACTCGGGCGCTTTGGCAGTCAACTCAGCGACGATGTCGTTCAATTTCGACTCTGCGTCGAGGCGTTTCGCTCGTTCCACTTGCGTCGCGTTTTCTTGTTCGCGAAACAACTCGTACGTTTTGACGAGCGTCAACCCATCTTTGGTTAACTTTTGCTCGATGGCCGTTTTGGATAACCCGCTCAACATTTCGTCGTCAGTGAATCTCCACTCGTTCGTCTTTCTGTACTCCGCGACTTCCTTCTTCAACTGTTTTTCTCTCTCCACGCACTCGTCCAGATCCACCTTTAATTGCTCAATCTTCTTTTGCGAAACCGCTTTCTCGCTCATCCGCGCTCTCGACGCCTCCTCTCCCGCCTCGGTCGTTTCTTTTAAAACTTTCTCCAACTTTTCAATCTTCTCCAACCTTTCGGTCTCTTTCGATTCCAATAACTCTGCTACCCTTTTCGCCGCTCTCGACTCGGCTTCGTACGAATCTCTCTCCCTCGCCGAGGCCGTCTTCAAGCTCACGACGTCGTTCGACATCTTCTCAAATTTCGCCGAGACTGTTTCTAACGCCTCGGATTTCGTCGCCAGCGTCTTCACCAATCTCACCTTCTCGGAAACTAAATCTTCAATCTTCTTCCTCGATCCGGCGACGTTTTCCGCGTCCTCTCGTCGCGCCCGAAACAATTCCTCGCTCTTCTTCTCCAGCTCCGATTGTAACCAACTGTTGTGCTCTTCGGTCAAGCTCTTCTCTTTCTCCGCTCGAAGTCTCGCACTTTCCGCCGTTTTCACTTTTTGCCCTAAATCTCGCTCCGATTGTTCCGTCTCTGACTTCTCTCTCGCGTACGCCTCGATCTTTCGCAAATACGTTTCCACGAGTTCACTCTTCTCTCGAATTTCCGAGTTTTTCTGTTCCAACCGGTCGAGAAGTTCGCGCTGCGTCACGTGCGTCTGCGCTAACTCCGCTTTCATCTTCCGTTCCTCTCTTTTCCACGTTTCGTTTTCTTCCACTTCCCGTTTCCTTTCCGTTCGTAAACGTTTCATTTCGCGTTCCATCTGCGTTTCGTTTTCCGTCAGGAGTGCGATTTCTTCCTCTCGTTCTTTCAAGAGTTTGGATTTTGATGCAATCTCTCGTTTGAGATTTTGTTGTTGTTCTTCCATTTCGTGCTCTCTCTTTGCTCTGAAAGTCTCTCTTTCTCTCTCAGTCTTCTTCTTCTCGTGTTTCTGCGCGCTTCGTCTCCGTTAAAACGCTGTCGTTGTTTACGAAACGCGCTCGCAAAGAAGGAGGAGAGCAGTCACAAACAAATCCGTTGTTTAAAATGTGAAAATCCAATCCTTCGTGAAAGAGAAAAAAAAAATTGTTTAGGGTTTGTACCATTGCTAGGGTTTAGCGAGGACTCTCACTTCTCTCTTTTTCTTCTTCTCCTCTCTTTCTTTCGTTTGTTGTTGGTGTCTGACACTGCTACATCTGCTTTTGTGTGTGACGCTGCGCGAAGCTTCGTTGGTGGTGTTTGCGTTTGTGTGTGTTGTTGGTGTTGTTATTACACCCGCGCGATATAATAAAAAGAAAGAGAGAAAAGACTACTCCAGAGACACAAAATGGTGCTCTTGGACAACGACCAATTCTTGACGGAGATGACGAAACTCTACCAACGCAATCGACTCAAAGGCTCGGTCTGGACGACCATGAAATCCTCGCTCTGCTTAAACAGACCGAAGAGGAACGCACCTCTTTTATCCAAGGAAGAGGAGAAGGAAAAAAGGTGCTGTTTAGTGAGATGTTCGGACGGGAAGAGGAAAATCAGCACCCGAGTGTTCTCGCAGAAAGCGGAGAAGTTCGCGAGAGAGTTCACGTTGGTGCAAAAAGCGAGCATGGACGGTTTGAAGGAAACGGAGAAGAAGAAAAAGAAGAAAACGAATGAAGACGAGAAGAAGAAGAAGAAGAAACATACGGACGCAAAAGGAAATGATGATGATGACGCGGAGAAGAAGAAGAAGACTAAAAAGAAGAGAAAGAAGAAGAGCGGCGGCGGCGGAACGACGGCGTGACAGTCTCCGGATTCGCGTCGGAGTTTAGTATTCTTAGCGCAAAGTTGTCGTTCGCGTGCGAGCAATAATACACCTCATTCCAAACGAACTGTAGCACTCGTAAACGTGAACGCGTCAAACTCAAACGGAGAAGAACAACATTCCTCCGTGTATTCGGAAAAATGAAACCGTCTCTTCGCTCGATATTCGCTTTGGCCGCAAATATTCCTCTTGCTTGTTCTTCTTGATCTCGAAAGCAGAAACGAGAGGAAAAAACGCTCGTGCATTCGCCACTAAATTCGGAACAAAAATCACATCACACTCTACTAATGTTTGGCATGAAAAAATCTCTCACTTTCGTCGGCTTACTCGCCATTACCGGCGCGAACGCCGGCGCGGTGGATCTCACCGAGGGTGATTTCGACGCGCAAGTTTTTGAAAGCGGGAAGGTACGATTCTCGAATATCGATTTGATGATGAGAAGACGCGCGTTTTTTTTAATCGAGAACATTTTTCGAGTCAAATTTCCCCCCGATGATGATCGAAATTACGTGCATAAAAACTGACCTTTTATTCTCTCTGCTACTCGTGCGACGCGCTTTGCTCGTCGGTATTGTTGAACACAGGGCGCGTTCGTGAAATTCTACGCCCCGTGGTGCGCGGTTTCTTCTCTCTCGCTTCTCGCTCGTGTGCGATTGATTTTGGATTTGGATTAGAGATCCTTTTTTCTTTTTTTGCTTGCCCAGGCGGCACAAACCAAATAGGGGTGTCACACTTCAAGCGTCGCGTCGTCGCGAAAATTGGAGCATTCGATCGAGTCTTTCCAAGAAGAAGAACAGTCGTCGAGGCGAACAAAGACAACGCGCGTGTTTTTGCCACTTTCTCGTCCGTCGATCTTTTCGTATCATTTCTTACCGTTATTATTTGTTTATTATTATTATTATTATTATCGTTACGAACAGGTGCGGCCACTGCAAAGCGCTGAAACCAGCCTGGGATAAACTCGGCGACGAGTACGACGGTTCGTCCACGGTTTTGATCGGCGACGTGGACTGCACGGTGCACCAAAACTTGTGCCAAAAATACGGCGTGCAAGGCTACCCGACGTTGAAATATTTCACGGCGAACCCGATGGGCGACGCGTACAACGGCGGCAGAGATTACGAGGAGTTGTCTAAGTTTGCGAAGGAGTCTTTGGGTCCGTCCTGTGGGGTGGAACACATGGACTTGTGCGACGCCGAGCAAAAGAAGTCTTTGGAGACGAAGATGGCGTTGTCGGACAGTGAGTTGGACAAGTTGATCGAAGACTCGGACGCGAAGTTGAAGCAAGCCGACGAGGATTTGGAGGCGTTGTTGAAAGGGTTGCAACAGCAATACGAAGACGGGAAGAAGGCGAAGGAGGACGCGCAAGCGGCGCTTTCTCCGGAGTTGGCGCAGTTGAGATCGGTGAAGAGGTCGAGAGAAAATGGGGCGAAGCAAGAGTTGTAAATTGATACAAACGGCGACGACGACGACGACGATGGTGATGATTCTCTCGCGCTGGATGCATTGATGTTACCCACAGAGTGAGTGAGAGAGAAAGAGGAGGTTAAGAAGAAAAAGAAGAAGAGAGACCATATTAGAATCAAAAACGACTTACACACTATAAAATACATATCTAAGAGGCTACAGCTATATAAAGCAACTTTCACATCAAGTTTATAATTACTATTGTATCTATCTACGCGCGACTACTCTGTGTGTTCAACTCGTTGTCCTTCTCGTTTACATCGTCCGCGACCGGCTTCAAGAAATGTTCCCACGACACCCACTCTTCGCGTTGGCGATAAAATCGCATCGGGTCTCTCGGCATGTTCCAAGGCATGCGTTTCCCTGTCTCTTCCTTCACAAAATGCACGAATTCGACGCGTTTCCCGTCACGAAAATACTTCCTCTGTAAACTTTCTTCGTGCAAAAACGCTCTCGCTTCGGCGAGGGACATTTTTTCCGTTCGATTCTGCAACTTTGCGTATTTTGCCACCGTTGCGCTTCCGATTTCTTTCACGCGGTACCGAAGATCGTGACGACCGGCGTTGATGAGCTCTTCGTCCGTTGGCATGTACAAAACATCTTTCTGACTTTTTCTTTGCTCTTTGGCAAACGTTCGAACGTCTTCTGCGAGCGTTTTCAAGTATATTTTGAACGAATTGACGTCGTTTTCGCGTCGAGCGCGAATCCAGGCGCCTTTGCCCGGTTTCATGCGCATGCGTTTGGCCACCGTGACTGGACCGCCGTGTTCGACCATGTGTCTGGCGAGATCGTCGCGTCCAACGTTACGTAATTCCAAAGCGCTAGGAAGTCGCGTGCTTGCGCCAATCTTTTTGTTTTTCATTCTCTCGTCGCTGACTTCATCGTCCTCGTCCTCGTCCTGGTCGAATATCTCGTTCTCCATGCAATCCAACAATTCTTTAGAAAAGATGTCAAAGTTCAACAAGTGACGATCTTCCGCCCACCTCGCTCTTGGCCACTTCAACGTCTTCGCCACTGCACCGTATCCACCGTGTAACACCACCGCGTGATGCAAATCCCACCTTCTCGCGTCGATTAAGTCTCTTCTCGTTGGCATGACCATGTGCCGATCGTGGTCGTCTTCGTCTGGTTTCGCGAACGAAATCGCTCCGGAGATGTCGTTGTACCAAAACGTGCGTTGATCGTCGTCGTCTTCGCCGCTACCAGAAGCTGACATGTCGTCTTGTTCAAACCACATCGCGTGCACTAACGCTCTCAACTCGTCCGCTAAATTCTCAATGTTATCCCAGTAATAAAAAGGTTTCCGGAATGGCTCGAAATCTAACAAAACCGCCATCGTCAACCAATCGTACCCGAACAACTTTTCCACTCGTTTGATTAAATCTTTCCTATTTTCTTTCTCCAGCGATCTTTTCGAGGGCATGCCGTAGTGATTATCGCCTAACGTTCTCGCGTACGGCATCAAATCAAACTTCAACTGATCCAACGCCTCTTTCAACTCGGAGTCGTCTAAACTATCCCCTTCGGCGTCGAACGCGTCTCTCCCTCCTCGTCCTCTCAACAGTCCAACCGGCGGATCGATGAACAAAATTTTCTTCATCGGTATCATTTTCGGGAACAACGCAGGTGCAAACGGAATGTATTGCCAGTTGCTATCGTCGTCTGCGTCGTCGTCGTCGTCGTCGTCCACGTCGCTTTCTTTATGCACGAGCAACGTATACGCCGCGATATCCTCAGCGACGGAACCGCTCTCGTCTGCGTCTTCTCCCGCATCCTCCTTTTCATTTGCCTCCACCACACTCGAATTACTCATCATTCCGAAGGACAACGCCTCTAAAAACTCTAACGCGTCCTCTGAACTCGTCTCGCCTTCCACTTCCACCTCGATCTCGCCTCCGCTCGTGGCTAATATTTGAACCACTTTCCCAACCACCATTCTCGTGTTCCAATCGAGAACGGTCCACCCGAGCCACCGCGCGGCATCTGCGAGCTTTATTCTTTTCGAGTTTTCGTTTAAAGAGAAGATTACTGGCTCGATGGCATTTTCGGGATGCTCTTTGTCTTCTTTGTCTTCATCTTCATCTTCTTTCAAAGCGCGCACAACGTGACTTCCCCTAATTGGACGACGACGACGACGTCGAGGATGATTGCGAAGAAAAAATGACGAGGAACACCTTTTTTGGGTGGTGCTTCGTTCAAAAGATACCGCGAGGTTGCGCATTCTCTCTCTCTTTCTCTCTCTTTTATTCGTATTCTCGACGCGTCGTTTACGTTGACGTCGTGGTCGTCCTTGTCTTCGATATCATCTTAAAGGGGAAAATTTTAGGGGAATTCCTTCATTTCCCGAACATATAAACATATAAGAAAAGATGTCAACGCGCGCGCAAAGAGGCGATCGAGGCAAAACGCGAGGCGCAGGAGGCATAGGAGTAGGAGCATCGGGAGTCTTCTCTGCCAAGAAAGCGGGAGGAGGAGGAATAGGAGGATTACAGCAGCAACAGAAGAAGAATACATCGCGGTGGGAGTTACAAAACATCCATTGGGGCGGGGAAAGTCTCCCGAATTCGACGGCGTCGGGAGTGGCGGCAGGGGGCGGGAAACCGGTCGTTCCTCAGGAAAAAACCGCTTTAGTCACGAAATGGGTGAAAAGAATCGAGAATATAAACAACGGTGAGAACATGGAGACGAAGGAGAAAGAGGACGTGTTCGTATTGGGAGGAGGAGGAAAAGGAAAGAAACGGAGGAAGTTGGAGGTGGTGAAGCGCGTCGGATACGAGGTCAAAGTAAAAAGGAACCAACAACGAGCAGCAGAAGAGCAGTAGAGCGTTTGTGAGGAGGAGGTGAAGGAAAGAAACGGAAGAAGTTGGAGGTGGTGAAGCGCGTCGCGTACGACGTCAAAGTAAAAGGAACCAACGACGAGCGGCGGAAGAGCGGTAGAGAGAGTTTTGTAAATTTGAAGTGTACGATAATTAGACTCAATCAAAGTGTCTTCCCAGGTGTCTCTCTCTCTCTCTCTCTCCGCAAAGCGCTTTTGCACGCCGCGTTTCGCGATTTTAAACGTTTTTATCTCAACTCCCTCTTCTCTTCTTACCGCCGGCGGCGGCGGGCGTCGCCACGTCTTGTTTCTTCACTTCCAAGTTCTCCTCTTTTTTCATCAACAACTTCGTGCCGGTGCTTAATATCGCGATCGAAGCCGCGGTTCCGCAAAGGATCTGAAACCACGATTTTTCGACGAGAGGAGTTTGGCTGCTACTGTCCGACGCCTTCGTGGTTGAATCCGCGGAGACGTTCAGCGCGTCCTTCTTCTTCGATTGGACCACTCCAGGGGACTCGGGAATGGGCGAAACCACCGCTTTTGCTTCTATCGTCTGCGCGGAATCGTGCGTCCCAGCATCAGCCGAAGAGACGACCGAGGACACAGTATCCGCCCCTCCCGTCGTCGCGGTTGTTCCTTTCTTTTCTTTTTTCTTTAACTTCTTCTCCTGTTTGCGCTCTTTCCGAGCAGAACTTCCGAGCATGATGTGAAACGAATGTGATTTGTTCCCTAACTTCTTAATTCTTCTTTCTCTCCAAACTCTTTCTCTCGCAAAGATTTGAAGAGGACGAGTTGTTGTTCAAGTTTTTCGTGGATGTTTCTTCTTCCTCCTCTTCTTCAGTTCTTCTTCTTCTCGCGGTGAAACGAAGACGACTTAAACACAAGGACGACGGTTTATATCTCTTTCTTAATAACGAGTTTGACCGGTTATTTTTGGTCAATGCAAAAAATACGAGTAGATTTATAGATCAGGAATATTTTTGTTATATCTCTACGAACTTTTTGTTTATGTAGTACACCTGCTGTGCGCTGCGAGAGATGATGACGACGCGCGCGCACGTTGAATTGAATTACTCTACTCCTTCCGCCCCTTCCCTTCTTCCGTAGCGCGGCTGCTCTTCCTCTTTGCTTTTTCCACGACTCGTTTTTTCTCCTTTCTCGTTTTCTTGACATCCAGTTCCAAAGGTGGGGGCAAACTCCTCGCGATGAGCGCGCCCAGGCCGGTCAGGAACAGGATTTCGACGCACGTCGCGATGGCGCGCTCCGCCATGGTCGTCGCTAAATTTCTTTCCTCTTTCCTTTCGAGTGCGGTGAAGGCGTTTTTACTTCGCTCTTCTTGGTGAGTTTTTTCTTCTTTTTCTTCCCGGAAAGTATCTCTTTTGTTTTTTGCTTCTTCGTTGGGATGCTTTTGTCGCGCGCGGAGAGGAGCTTCTTGGCGGACTTCTTCCCTTCGCTGTTTAAGTTCGCGCTCGAGTGTTGGTGCTTCGGGTAGTTGCTGTCGTTCGCGCTGGTTTGTTTCTTCGGCGGCGCGTATTTCATCTTCTTTCTCAACGCGTTTTAGAAAAAGTGAAGAAGAAAGGAGAGTGACTTGAAGAAGAAGTTTGTGTTTCACATGATGTTTCTCATTAGAAAGCTCGTATCGAATTTACAACAAACAAACAATATTTCTCTCATATAACGGTAGTTGTAATCGTGGTAGTACTCGTATCGGTGAGTAAATGTATCGGAGAGTAAGTAGAACGTATATCAGTCAGGCGTAAAAGAGAACGCTCGGGAACCCTTTGTACGCGAACGATAAGCGCCTTTGAATTGGACCGAAAGGCGCGTTGACGCCGACGGTGCGAACGCGCTTGACCGTGGCGAAGAAGACTCGTGAGCTGCTCGTGACAGATTGAACGAACGCTTTGTCGTTGTCGATATACACAGCGCCGAGATAATAGGAGAAGTTGTCGATTTTCTCGGAAAATTCCATGACGGCGGTGATGACGTGTTCGGTCGATCGACTGGAGACCGCGACGAGTTCGGGCGGTTTCCTCGGCGGCGGAGGAGGAGGAAGAGGAGAAGAATAGAGAGGAGGAGCGATGTTCGGATTGGTAATGAACCGATAGTGCGATGAAAATCCAGACGTCCATCCAGGGTTGTTGTTGACGCCGGGCGTTTGACCTACGGTCTTCTTCGGGTTCGATGGATCTTTGACCTCTCCGACGTAACAACTCGTTCTCGCCGAGTCGTGCGCAAACGCTTCGCAAGTTTTTTTAGCAGGGTAATCTTGGCCGTCGGGTGCGCTGTCGTGGCACAACCGGCAACACTCTTCGGGATTGTCTACGTCGTTGTATCTCATGAACGGCGCGATATCATACCGCGCGTTCGTTTCAATCTCATCGCACTCTTCCTTTTTCTTTACAAACGGAGGAACGAAGGAAGGCGGCATTTCTGGTATGAACGGCGGAATGAACGGCGGAGGAACGAAAACATTCGACATCGTTGCAGATTTCAGTATCGCTTCGATTTTATCGTGATAAACCTTCACGATGTTCAATATTGGTTCGTGTTCTTTGTCTTCCACGAACACGCAATACCCGTCTTCGTCGTATTGTTTCTTCAAAAGAGAGCCGAGATGCCAAAACAAGATTCCGCCGGCGCTTGGAGAGAGAGAAGTTCTTTGCTCAAACACTCCTCCTTCTCTCTGTATCATTGCGACTGTCGCCTCCGTCGCCAACTCGTACACTCTCTCATAGTAGGATGCCCGAACGCTGATCGGTTTCTTCTTGCCAAACTCTTCGAAAAGAATAGGCAGGCCTAACGCTTCCGCGTCTCGAATGTGCTGCCGTACCCACTGATCAGTAAAGCGTAACTTCTCCTCTTCGCTCGCGTCGCTCAACCAATCGTCCACCCATAAGTGCACGGTCAAAAAATCAAATCCGACAGAGTGTTTGATAAAATCGACGCCCCAGTTTCCGGCATCCGAAAACGGATTGACGTTCGCCGAGTTGGTGAAAGAAGAAGAAGAAGAATAAAACCCCTCCGAACCGAGCGATAACATGTGATTCATGTTCACCTCTCTGAACGCCTGAATCATCTCTTGACACCACTCGCTCATGATTGCATCTCTCACCATTCCATTCTCTCCTCCCCCTGATTCCATTCTCGGCTCGTTGATCAGCTGAAACGCAAACACGCTCTCGTCGTCCTTGTACCTCTCCGCGACGTATCGCACGTACCTCTTATACGCCTCCTTAATCCTCACATCACGGAAGAACTCACTTTTCTCTTTCACCCCGAACCAGTCGCAGTATTGCTTTACCCCTCCGTAATCCTCCCAAAAGTTTGTCAGCGTCAGCAACAACCGAATCCCTCTCTTTTCGCATTTCCGTAACAACCGATCCAACCCTTGAAAATTCTCCTCCTCGAACACTCCGACGTCTTTTTGCAACGCTCTGCCATCGAAATCTTTCCGATCGCCGTCTAAAAACGCCCAAACTCTCAACACGTTCGCCCCGGACGTTTTCGCGCCGTCCAACACCCTATCGACCATTTGCTGCCCTTCTTCGCGTCCGTTCTCTTCGTAGAGCAACGCGAACGCGTTCGCGCCGAGCGCGAGAAACCGCTCTTTTCTCTCCAAACCACCACCAGAAGAAGAGAAAAAAGAAAACGACGCGCCGTCGCGGCGGATGAACCTTTTGTTAAAGCTTTGCTGCGCCGAGGACGCGCGAAAACAAACGAACAAAACGAGAACGAACAGAACGCGCGCGAAAGCGCCGTGAGATTGCCCTCGCGAGGATGAGTTTACAGTCATAATATAATACGCGTAAAAATACTGCCGTTTTTGAGCAAAAACACACACAAGAGCGGCTTCAGAATTTAACAAACTTTCGACTCGCAAGAACAACACACAACACGTAACGCGCGAAGAACAGAATGGCGAAAGACCAACACGTACCCCGCCGTTCATTTTCGCTGAAAAACACGCTCGAAACGTTCTACAGAGGCGGGCCCATCTGCATCGACAACGAGCTTCTGGCGTGCGCGAATGGCGACGAGGTGACGGTCGTGGACGCGAAGACTGGCGGCGTGAAATCCCGAACGGAGGGAGATACGGAACCGATCACCGCGATGTGTTTCAGCGCGAACGGGAAGAAAGTGTTCGTGGCGTCGAGGTCGTTAGCGATGCGAGAGCTGGACGTGGAGAGCGGGAGATTTATTGGGAGGAAATGGAAACCGCACAAGATGCCGGTGTTGGCGGTGTCGGTGGACCCGAGTGGGCAGTTTTTGGCGACGGCGAGCGCCGATCGGACGATTCGGGTTTGGGACATCGAGAGAGGGTACGCGACGCACTCGTTCAAAGGTCATACGGCTATGGTGACTGCGGTGCAATTTCACGAGACGAGAGGGGTTTTGAAGCTGTATTCTGGTTCGGATTGCGGAGAGGTTGGATTTTGGGATTTGCGAGGGAACAAAGCGGACGCGCCGATGGCGAAAGATGCGCACGTGAGTGCGGTGACCGCGATTGGGATTTCGACGTGCGGGAAGAAGATTTTGAGCGCGGGGAGAGACGGTGTCGTTCGCGTTTTTGGTTTGAACGGGAAGGTGATATCGACGACGAACGTTGGAGAGGCGGTGGAAGCCGCGAGAGTGTTACCGAGGAAGAGCGCGTTGTACGGCAAGTCCGGAGAAGATCGCGAGGAAGACGGGAAGGTGAGGTTTGCGACGGTAGGGAGCGGAGGCAAGGTAAAGCTATGGAAGGAAGGCGCCGGGAAGGCGTTTTTGGAATCGAAAACGTTAACCGGTGGGGTGGAGAATAACGCGAAATCGAATACGGATTTCCAAGCGGCGAGCGGAACGTTCGTGGAGTGCCGATTAGCCGAGGATGGGGAGATGTTGTTGGCGGTAACTGGAGATGCTCGAGCACTCTTTTTTGAAACAACTGGTGGTAGTAGTAGTAGTAGTAGTAGTAAAGGAAAGGATAAGAACAATAGTAAAAAGGGTAGTAAAAGTGGATTGACGATTGCGCGAGAATTGATTGGCGACTGCGACGAAATCGTAGGTTTGGCATTTGCGAGAAGTTCGTTGGAGAAAACCGTGTACGAAAATGAAATCGCACTTATCAGAGATTACAACGATCCCGAAGATGAGAAAGCAAACAGCGACGACGATGTAGACGGCGACGATGACGCGAGAAAACGGAAATCGTTGAACGATGCCAACGCAGATAGGGAAACGTTGCCTCCACCTGAATTGTTGTGTGCGGCGACGTCGTCGTCGCCTTTACTTCGTATTTTCCAAGCGCATAAGGATAGGAACGCTGGTTTCACGTGCATTGCTGCTTTAGCTGGACACTCAGAGGCCATTTTATCCGTAGATTGCGCGCCGAGTAAAATAGTGAATGATAGAGAAGAAGTAGCGGTGAGTTTAGCGGCGACTGGATCCAAAGACCATATGGTTCGCTTATGGAACGTCGAAAAAAGGGAATGCATAGCGTTCGGTAAAGGTCACGTGAGTGCAGTAACTTCCGTTGCTTTCGCACCGAGAAAGAATGCACCGTTTGTAGTTTCTGGAGGGCAAGACCGCGCCTTGCGAGTATGGGACGTGAACGCAGCTTTAGAATTGCACGCCAAAGCTAACGACATCAACAACAAGGAGGACGATGAAAACGATGAAGAAAATGTAGTCATACGTATGCCAGCGATTGCAGCGACTGTGGCGCACGATAAAGCCATAAACGGCGTGGCAGTGTCGCCAAACCATTTGCTAGTCGCGTCAGCTTCCGCAGATCGCACGGCAAAGCTTTGGAAGATGCCGGATTTGCTCTGCGCGGGCGTCTGTCGCGGGCATAAAAGAGGCGTGTGGGCGATTGCATTTTCTGATGCGGATAAATCCGTTGCAACTGCCGGTGGCGATAAAATTATTCGCTTGTGGGATTGTTCCAACACGACTGGTGGCGATTTGCCGTGTTTGAAATCGTTCGAATCGCATTCAGGCGCCGTGTTAGCGGTGAAATTTTTATCGTCCGGACAACAGCTCGCCTCCGTCGGCGGCGATGGGAAGCTCCTCGTTTGGAACAATAAAAACGGGTTAGCCGTGAAAGAGTTCGAAGCGCACGAAGACAAAGCGTGGGCGATGGCCCGAGGTGGCGACGGCGCGTACATCGCCACCGGTGGTGCCGATGGATCTTTGAAACTTTGGGAAGACGACACGTTGCTTGCTTCGAAACATCGCGAAGATAAAATGCAACTCGGCATTGAGAAAGATCAACAGTTGCAAGACGCGGAGGCGATTGGAAACGGGAGCGAAGCTTTAAAATTGGCGTTGAAACTCGATCGGCCGCGCGCGTTTTTACGCGTAGCTTCGCGTATGACCATGGAACGTGGCGAAAAAGGGATGCAAATTGCCAAAGGAGTTTTCAAAGAACTCGATACGGAAGAAACCGTGCGATTGCTCAAATACATTCGCGATTGGAACACAAACTCGAAGACGAGCGGCGTTGCAAATAAAATTTTAAAGTGTGTGTTGACGGCAAAGCCTTTGGATGCGATGTCAAGTCTGCCGGGAATCATTGATTTGTGCGCCGGATTGAAAGCGTACGCGATTCGACACCAAAACCGCGCGCAGAGGATGTATCAGAGTACATTCTTGATCGATACGGCTCTGACGAGAATGGGCGGCCTGAGAGAAGAAAGCGAGTTAATGCTTTATATGGATGAAGAAGAAGATGAAGAGGAGGAGGAAGAGGAGGAGGAGGAGGAGGAGGAGGAGCGCATCGCAACGCCTCCCAAACCAAAAAAATCATCGACTGCGGCTACAAAGACGAGGAAGAAATCGCGAGTATGGGAGACGGAAACGGTAATAGCGCCTTTGGAGAAGGAGAAGAAAGGAGGCGACGCGATAGAAGCTTCCGAAAAAGAGAAAGAGAAGCCAACCACGAAACCACCTCCTCGAAAGAAGAGCAAAAGCCCGTCGCCGGCGCCTCCGATTGAGAAGCGACCGACTCGCCGAAGCACGCGATCACAAACGCCAGAAGTAGAAGAAAAAGTAACCGCCGCGAAAGAAAATGAGAAAGAGAAAGAGAAAGAGAAAGCCGAAGAACAACAACAACCGTCGAAGAAAAAACGCGGTCGTCCTCCGTCCAAATCAAAATCTCCGCCCTCGCGCGAAGAAGAGGAACGCGCTGCGGAGGAGCCGCCCCCTGCGAAAAAGAAGCGAGGTCGGCCGCCCAAAGTACCACCCGCATCAGCGACGAAAAAGAACGCGACGACGAAGAGTAAACCACCACCACCACCGAAAGTAGCGCTTCGTCGATCGCTGCGTTCTCGTTCTCGCTCGCCCACGCCAATTTAGGGTAGTAATAGGACCAAGTAGCATTTGAAAGTTGAATTCGAAACGCCACACACGCTGCTCACCTCTCGAGAGTACACACCCCATGCGACATCATCAAATTCCTTTCGGCCGGCGCTGGTGCTCCTCCCCTTCTTCTTCGTTGTCCACCTCCTCCTCGTCGTCTTTACCGTCGAGCAACAAAAGAAGACTCAATGCATTGGGGAGGAGTATCTTCCCCAATGGAAGAAAAACGATCAAAGTCCAGGACGAGGTTGAGAACAACAACAGCGACGCGGCGATGATGACAACGACGATGAACACGAAGAAGAGAACGAAGATCACTTCGACGACGTCGACAAAAGTGGCGTTTTTTGCACTCGGCGACAAAAATAGACGGAAGAAGTGTTTCGTCGTCTCCAGAGGATCCTCGAGGAGAGGCATGATTGTTACCAAAGCCTCCTCTTCGTTTTCGGGGCGAACGACGAGCGGATCTGGCGGCGAAAAGAACGAGAACAAAACGAGGTTGTTTCAGAACGTTCCAGAGCCGTACAAGTCTATAGTTGCCATCGCGTTGGCGACCGTATTCGCGTCGTTAATTGCGAACAGCGACTTGTCGATCGCGTTTCCGTACTTGGCGCCGGTGCAGAGAGGGTGCGAAATTGTGAGCGTAAACGCGATTAAAACTTTACTGTTGGTCACGGACGGCGCGTTGGATACGGCGGAGTGCGCGTGGATTTTATTGAATAAGATGCGTGCGCCGTCGCAAGAAGTGGTGTCTGGGATGATTGGGATGCTTTCTGGAGTTGCGGCTTTAATTGTTGGCGCGGTTGGTACCGGGGCGTCTGCGGTTGGCGCGGCGTTTGCGTTTGTGACGTCCCGAATTGCCATGTATCTCGCGACGCTTGTCGTGTGGGCAGGTACAGGGAGTCCGGCGTTTGTTTCTGCGGTCGTTGCGAGTATGCAAGGGTTGTCGACGCCGGTGGTGGTTGCCATCACGGTTGGCGCGACTATCTTGATACAGAACGCGTGGAAGATGTGGAGAGGCGACGGAATTGAAAGTAGCAGTAGTAATACAGTTGCGGAGGCGGCGGTACCGCAGCCCCCGCTCAAGGCGGAACGGGTCATTCGATCTGCCGCGGCGATTGAAACGCCGCCGCCGAGACCCTCGCCGCCGCCGCCACCACCACCACCACCACCCGTTGTGTCTGAACCAGTGGTGGCACAATCGGTTGTATCTGAAGTCGTCTCGACGCCGGCTGTTGCATCCAGCCCGCCACCGTCGACGCCGCGAGTGGTTGACAACGAAACCGAGGAAGTCAGAAGAGTCTTCGAACGTCTCAAAGCAGAGGCGGAAGCGAACGCGAACATCGCCAATTTGAATAACAAAGAGAAAAGGGATGGGACGAATAGAGTTGGCTCCAAGCAGCGATTCCAAGCATTTACTTATCTGGTGAAGGAAACTTTGGACTCGATCAAAGGTGTTACGAACAAAGACGCAGACGAAGTTCTCTTCGACGCGAAATTTCAAGCGAAAGAAGTTGCCAGCATCACCTCAAAGAAGTTAAACGAAACGTTCTCCGATAAAGAGCAGTTTGAAGAAAGGTTGAAGAGAACGTTCAAGAAAACCACCAGCATCGCCAACGAAGCCGTCCTCGCCGCGACGCCGGTGTTCAAAGAACTCTCTCCAGTGCTCTCGAAATCAGCGAAGAGAGCTGCTCGACAGTTACGAAAGGTTGACGTGAGTCAAATGTCGACTTCTTCCGTCGAAACCACTAAGTTTGACCTTCCGAAAGTAGAGATGCCCAAGATGCCCAAGATGGAAAAGCCGAAAGTTGACACACCAACGAAAGAAAAAAAAGAAACAAAGAAAGTAGAAGAAAAGAAAGAGGAATCGCCAAAACCGTCAGCACCATCATCTGTGATTGAAGAGAAGGACACTAAAGCCATCGAAGCCGCGAAGAAAGAAGCGGCCGAGAAGGTTTTGAAGGAGATGGCGGCGTTGGAAGAGCAAATGTCTCGAGACGTTGAATCCGCGCGCGACAAGGTCACGGAAGCGGAAAGGGAAGCCGGCGAAGCCTCTACTTCTGCATCTTCCAGCGACGACGTAGAAATCTTAAAAACTGCAGACGGTATGTTGCGCTTTTCCGTCGACGATGACGAAGAAGGCACCGTCGCGCCGAAAGTATCAGGAGCCGCCTCCTCCAAAAAGCTCAACGTCCCTGACGTCGAGCTTCCAGCAGGCACGAAAGTCATTCGAGATTCCGAAGACGACGGCGATACGAAGTAGTCTCTCTGAATGGTGTTGCGTATACAGTAGTCTTTTCTAGCAAGCGTGTCTTCGTTTACAAATTGTAAATATTCTTTTGTAGTTAACGAATTCCTAATAATAATACTAAAAAGAGCACATCCTCTTTCAAAAACCCAACACTCGAAGCACTTCATTAAAATCAAACGCAGGAAAAACGCGAACAAATATACACCATGACGACGACGACGAAACGCGCGGCAGGGGTTGTCGCGCGTGTGGTGCAACGAGCGATGGTGACGTGCACCACCTCGCCTCGTCCTTCTTCTTCTTCTTCTTCTTCTTCTTCGTTGTGGTATTCGTCGACGACTTTCGTCCCCACTCGGGAGAATTTAAACGTCAGGACGGAATTCCAATCGTCGTCACCATCGAGAAGCGCAACAACGCCAAAAGGAAATAGGAAGATAAAAGGAGAGCATTTGGATTGCGCGGTGGTCGACGCGATGAGCGCGCGAGAGATGGTGTTTTTTCGTCCTCGGTGCTCGGAGCAAGATGCAACGACAAGTTATTCGAACAGCAACACTAGAGAGCAACAAAAGGGAAGGATAGCGATGCCCTTCGTCGTCGCCGGGGCGGCGATTCCATCTGTGCACGACGAGAATATTAGCCGTGAGATAGTGAACAACGTTAATGTTGATGTAGTCGAAGACGCGCTGAGGAGGCTGGAAATAGCGTTTCCTCCGGCTTCGACGAGTACAGAGGAGAACTTTGGGGACGAAGAGAACAACAACGGGATGTGGTGCAAAACGCACCTGACGTATCAGCCGTCGAATCTAGTGAGGAAACGAAGGCACGGGTTTTTAGCGAGGAAGAGGACGGTTGGTGGCAGACGAGTGCTCGTGCGTAGAAAAGCAAAGAAGAGACGAAAGATGTCGGCGTAAGATTAAAGAATAATAATTTGTAATAAATACCGGGTCGTTCACAATAAAAAATGTTCCGTATTATGCGCATAATAAATAAAAGCCTCACGTATGAATATATTTAAGCCGAATAGATGACGTCGTTATCTAAGAAGACACGTTTACTCGCTCTATTTCCATCGTGTGCGTGCGTGGACCACGCTAAAGGATCGATCAATTCTTCTCCCACTGCTGCGGCACCGTAAAATCCCAACACCAATACCGCGCTCGGTACCGGCGAGAGCCATCCAAAAGTACTGGCAAACGAGAATGGTGCCGAGAATGCGTAGAAGAATAGCGCGGTGAGCGCGATGTGTCGGTATAACGTAGGAACTGGCGTGTCCACGACTCGGAGTATAGTCGTCTGAGACTGAAGAAAGTTCTCGCAGTGATTGTAACAATCGAAAGCGGCTTCGTCACTTACCAGAGCATTTTTACGCGCGAATTCCACCGTACGTTGCAGCTCGGCGACGCACGCTGAAGCTCGACTTTGGTGCGACGTTGCTAGAATGGCATCTTTAAGTTTTGCGTCATGTCCCATGTGAGTGAAAACATCTGCAATAGATGGTACTCCGACGCTCGAGTCGGCAATATCATACGGATCGAGAGGCTTCAGAGTGAACGTCGAATCAAAATTGGCTGCAGGATCACCCGCTTTCCTCGTATTTTCGATATCACTGCCGGCAGTTTGCGAATACATTGGAACACCGAGCCGGTGGTCGCGCACAGTTCTTCGAGCAAAGACGAGTGCAAGGTCGAGTAGACGCCGAACGCGTTCTCGCAAGACGTTAGGATTGACTCCCCCTTTATTCACGCTGTCCACGCTGAAGAAGAAACTCAACGCTTCTTGCTTGGACAGTTCTTCCTCGGTTGCAGATTTACGAGCAGTAAAGAGCCCACGCTGTTTTGCTGAACTCTTTTTTGCGGATGTGTTGCCGTTGTTATGTCCGAAGCAGGTTGCTGCCATGACGTTTATTGACCGGGCGGAATCGTACATGTCATCCAAAGCGACGAGCACTTCGTACCATTTACGATAAGCAACGTGGGCAATGTGCGATAAAGCAAAACCAACCACTACTCCAGTGAGTCGATGCGCTGTTGAATCGAATGATACAAAACAATCTCCTGTGTTCATGGCATCCGAAAGCTTCCCGCAGGATACTTCTTTTAGAATCGTGGCAAAATAAGCGACAAACACCGCGGCAAGAAGTTGGGGAACGCAGTTTGCGTATATCGTGCCTCGCATTACGAAGAGCTGAGAGATGAAGTAAAATCTGCCCCTTTCCACTCTTACCGCCGCGCTGTCCGATTTCAAAGTCGTGACAGACTCGCAAAGCTCCGCGAGAACGGGAGATTTCTTCTCTGTAGCTTTTTTGGACAAGCCAGCCTCCTCCGTCTTTGAACGCGTCAACTTTGGCGATACAGATTGTTTCACTCGCATAATCGCCTGATAATCCGGGCATTGCTCGCCAGAATTGTCGATGACGTCGTGCAACGCTTCGCAGTCGTGCCAGAGATTCTGTCCGAACACGGATAAATCGTGGTTTGGTTTTATCCAGCCGAACGGTTTTTCCAACCTTTCCCCAACTTCCAGAACTCCATAGAAACAAAGCGAGACCAAAGTAGCCGGCCAAAACGCGGCGTACTTAAAGCTCGCGGTAAAAAGGAGAGGACTCGAGAAAACGAAGAAGAAGACAATCACATTTATCGCGTGAACCAAAACTCGCGGCGTTTGCGTGTGCGCTGCACGATGACAGCTGACGACTGCCGATAACGCTTGCCGGGTCTCTCTGTGGAGGTCCGCGGCGCCACGGTCGCACACAAATCTCTTAACTCGAAGATTTTCAACGAACGCGTGCAACCTCGTCGCAACGAAATTCAATCGTCCGACTGGATCGTCAATTTTAAGCAAAGCATCGTGGAGTTTATCATCCTCTTTCTCGGACTCAAATATATTTTTATCCAATAATCGACCGAGGTTGGGGCCTGAACCGGAATAACGGTCGGCGAGGAGGACGTTCGTATCGTCATAATGAATGAGCTCGCCATTCGGGCCAACACCTAAAGTAGATTCGCGAAGATATATACGCGCCATGGCGAAAAATAATGTTGTTAACCTCAGAACATGTGCCCTTGGAGATACGCGAATTGTTGTACTTTGTGCGGTTGCGTCTGACAGCGATGTCATCTTCCCACCGTCACTGATGAACAACAGTTGCGGATTCACGAAAGCACTCGTTCCCATATTCAAGTTTCTCAAAGAACGTCTGAGTTTTTCAAGCGATACTTTAGCTTCATAGTATCTCTCATAAGCGTATCGAAATCTGTACACAATGACGAATGCCAATATGGAAGCTACGGCTGTATGCGCATCTTTCGAAAACGTTACCTGACACTCGCTCGGATTTCTGACGTCTGCGCCGCATTTCCATACCTTTGCTGCTTGGGCGAGACATGCCAGTAACCCAGCGATGAGACACTGCGGAATGAGTTTCGACAATACGGTGTTACGAAACTTAAAGACGTCTCGGAATACGCGAGCGTGGGAACGACTCTCCGCATCAGTTTTTCCACCCGTGATCGGCACATTCGAGAGATCAGAACTGGTCTCGGGCATTTTGGGGGGAACATGACCTGATTCAATATCACCACTATTTGCATCCGTCGTGGTGGGAGAAGTAGGACATAGGTTCGAAGGTTTACCAACCCCAACGTCAACCAGCGCATCGGTTGCCGAATGGGGAGGGATTTTCTGCGAATGTTTACCTGAACTCAAAATATCTGATACCGCAGAAGGTAAAGCCAAATCGAACGTAACTTCACGAAATGTTCTCGACTCTTTGAAATGTGCAAAACCAGCGGCCTCAATGTCGTGACCATCGGTATCGTAATCGAATGGATTCTCCATATTGCGCGCTACTTCCGCAGTGCCGTAAAAAGCAATCGCAATCAGCATAGCCGGCGCCGGTGACAACCATCCAAAACCAGCAGTGAAAATAAACGGCGCAGAATAAACGAACGCAAATAGAGCAAAATTCAACAGATGTAAGTATATCCACGGCATTTTGGTCTCGCTGATTCGTTCGAGATTATTGCACGCAACCAAGCAATCGTTGAGATCGTCATACAAATCAAAAGCGCCGCGTTCGGAGATATCGTTTCTTTTGCGCGCCTCTTCGACGAGTTTCTGGCACTTGGCCACGACAAGCGCTGGCCGAGACGATGGAAGCTTTCCACACATGAAATCTTTTTCGCTTTCCGTGAGAATCACGGCAAGCGAAGGATTTCCTCGCGGATCTTCTCGAATTAATTGACTGAAATCAATATTCGTACTCTGAACTTCACCGACTTTTCGGACGCCGTATCGCGTTTCGCGCGCGATATGTCGAATGAAACCAAACATACAGTTCGATAATCTTCTGAGTTCATCGCGAAGTTCCACAGAGCTGATGAACGCTGTCGAAGCCTTATAGGCGTCTCCGTCATACTGGAGTTCACCGGGCAAATCCGGTCTGAGGAAGGCTAAGGAGCCACATGCGAAGTTTCGCGCACCTTCGCACAAAGCACCCATGAATTTCTTCGCCTCGTAGTATCGATAGTACGATATGCTGGCGCGAAAACACAGAGTGAAGCCGATAACGCCACCGCAGACGGAGTGCGCCGTGTCGCTGAAGGCGAATGCGCAGTCTTGATGCGACGTCACATTCTTACCGCACTGTTTCACTTTCGTATAGTTTGCGAGCCCAGCGAGGAGACCTGCAAATATCGTTGGCCACAGAATACCCGGCAAGACAGTGTTATTCCACGCGAAGAGATCAGTGAAGAATGACATGGACGTCAAACGACGTCGTTGTACCGAGGTTGAGATATCGTGTATCTCCGTGGACGCTATACCGGCGAATGATTCTTTCTGTGCAATGTCGTTGAAGAGCTTCTCGGACACGCGACGCAAACCTTCCTTACGGTCGACGGACTGCTTCGAAGCGATTCCGCCACCACTACTGATAGTTTGCGCGACTTTGGCTTTATCGAGCACCGGCGCTTCCTCTGATGCCGAGACTTTGGAAGCCTTATCACGGCCCCCGGCGTTTCCCAGAGATGCTTCTCGAATATTTCCAAGGAAAATACGCTTGAAGTCGTGGATCTGCGCAGATTCTCGCGCCAACCGTCTACCAAGATCGCCCAAGTCGTGGGAGGGACTCGTCCAGTTGAATGGATCAGCCATGGCCGTGCCCATCTCGTTGATGCCGTAGCAAGAGATGACGACGATACCTGATGGGATAAACGCAATCCATTTGAACGTGACGACGAACACAAACGGCGCCGTAAAGACGAAAGAAAAGAGAATCAGTTGCAACAAATGCGTAAATGCACGTGGAACGGGTGTTGTTGCCACTCTGTTTGCAGCTCGCGTAGCTGCAAGCGTCTCCTCCAGCGTTTGATACACTTCAAACGCCGCGCGTTCACAGACGTTCCCGAGTCTGCGCTGATGTTCAACAATCGTTTGGATTTGAAGACATGCGTACGCACACCTTGAAGGTATGGGAATATCTTTATACGAATTATTAAACACGCTTGCATCCACAATGGACGGGTCATTCGTTGTACTCACATCCTTATCAATAACGAGCAACTCTTGTATTTTCGGACATCCGTAGGGGTCTTCCGTCAACATAGATTCAGCAGTCATCTTCCTTCCAAACTCGTCGCCGACTCGAGACTCGCGAACCTGAATACGTACAGACGCATACGCGATGTTCGTTAAACGAAGTATCTCCATCCTAGCTTCTTCGCAAGCTTTTAAATCCTTCTCGAATTTGTCCTTACTTCGCCTCGTCGATTTGCCTTGAACGACGTACTCGTAATCCCCTTCCGATGGCTTTTCCCCACATTCATAATCAATCGGGCGTATAAAAGACGACGTTAATACATTTACATTCCGCAAAGCAACGTGTAAGCGACCCAGGCACTCTTTTGCTTCGTAGTATCGATCGTACGCCCAATCCGCTCGAAAGACGAGCAAAAAACCAAGAGCGATGGCGGCAATACCGTGCGCGGTGGGATCCATAGCGATCAAACATTCGGAAGCATCCTTGACTTGGGAACCGCAGGAGAGGTACTTTGCACCTTGTGCAAAGAATGCAAGTCCTATTGCGAGTACAACTTGTGGAATAACATCAGGTAAGATTGTATCGCGCCACTGGAAAATATCGAGGATAAAGTCAATCTTGAAAGATGACGACGACTTCAACCCGACGAAGCCGTC
>Ga0181554_1000367_pt1 | contig 45345 bp, 43 predicted proteins | sample 011ome_16_FD_145602 | JGI IMG/M metagenome (GOLD analysis project Ga0181554, IMG submission 145602) | Coastal salt marsh microbial communities from the Groves Creek Marsh, Skidaway Island, Georgia - 011503CT metaG (spades assembly) | ecosystem: Environmental > Aquatic > Marine > Intertidal zone... | reverse complement strand
TTCGGATGGCGCTATGGTGATTATTGGTTTCCCGAAATTCGATCACTGGGCGGCGCAATTGCCATGCTGTCTCTGGTTTTTTATCCCTATGTATATCTCCTTGCACGTGCCGCATTTACCGAGCAGTCGGGTAGCGTAATGGAAGCCGCGCGGAGCCTGGGCTGCTCAAAGCGTGGCGCATTTCTGAGGGTAGCTTTACCTCTAGCGCGACCAGCGATTGTGGTTGGTTTGAGTATCGCACTCATGGAGACGCTCGCCGACTACGGCACGGTGCAGTATTTTGGACTTTCTACATTTACCACCGGTATTTATCGCACGTGGAATGGCTTGGGTAGCAGTGTTGGTGCCGCGCAGCTCTCGGCCCTTTTGCTTGGCTTCGTTTTTATACTGCTTTCACTAGAGGCTTGGTCGCGGCAGCAATCGCAGTTTTTTAATACAGGTGCGCGCAATCGGCCGAGCGACCCTGAGGCGCTCCAAGGACTCAGTTTATGTTTGGCCTATGCGGTCTGCGGCTTGCCAGTGCTATTTGGTTTTATTGTGCCTTTTCTGCAGCTTCTTTTTTGGGCATCAATCACCTACGACACGATTTTGACTAGCGACTTTGCGGGTTATCTCTTTAACAGCGTCACTCTCGCAGCGCTCACCGCGGGTGCTGCGTTGGGACTCGCGCTTTTTATCGCCTACGGCAAGCGGGCTTTCCCAAGTACGGTGTCTCGTTTCTCGGCGCGTCTCGTCGGTCTCGGCTATGCGTTGCCGGGCACCGTAGTCGCGATAGGCGTGTTGGTGCCGTTCGCTTGGTTCGACAATCGACTAAGTGAATTTATGATCGCCAACTTTAACTACAATACGGGTCTTTTGCTGAGCGGCACCGTGTTTATTCTTATATTTGCCTATCTAGTCAGGTTTTTACCTATCGCGCTCAATACGGTAGATGCCGGTCTTGCAAAGATTCGGCCGTCGATGGACGAGGCTGGGCGTAGTATGGGATTGGGTCCGGCCACGTTGCTGCGGCGTGTACATATTCCGATTATGCGCGGCTCCTTGGCAACCGCGCTGCTACTGGTGTTTGTAGATGTGCTCAAAGAGCTGCCCGCGACGCTTCTTCTGCGACCTTTCAATTTTAATACGCTGGCCATTCGAACCTTCGAGCTAGCTAATGAAGAGAGACTTGCTGATGCTGCCGGTCCCGCACTGGCGATCGTGTTGGCGAGCCTAATTCCTGTTATTCTTCTCAGTCGAACACTGCGGCAAGCAGGTGAGGCACCTTCCTCTCTGCCCCAAGCCTCTTTACCCTCGGACGAGAATCGATGACATCACCTGCACTGCAATTGGACAACGTAAGCGTCCATCTCGGCGGTAAATTAATTGTCGACTCTGTGTCGTTTCGCGTTCCTGCAGGCGGGATCGGCTGTCTGCTAGGCGCGAGTGGCTGCGGCAAAACCACGTTGCTCAGAGCCATCGCAGGATTTGAGTCTGTCAGTTCTGGGAGCGTCTCGCTCGATGGCGCGCAAGTCAGCACGCCGGAAAAAACTCTTGATATTGAGAAACGCCGAGTGGGCATGGTGTTTCAAGACCACTCACTTTTTCCGCACCTCAGTGTTCGCGACAATATCGCATTCGGCCTGCAGTCATTAAATGCTGACAAGCGCGATGCGCGCGTAAATGAGCTAGCCCGCTTGCTGGCGATAGGCGATCTCCTCGATGCCTATCCACATAGATTGTCTGGAGGACAGCAACAGCGAGTTGCGATCGCGCGTGCGATGGCCCCTCGGCCCGAGGTACTCCTCCTCGACGAGCCTTTTTCGAGCCTCGACGTCGAGCTGCGCGAGCAGCTTGCGCGTGAGATCAGAGGCGTTCTCAAGCATGAGGGTATTACGGCGATTTTGGTAAGTCATAATCAGTTCGAAGCATTTGCCATGGCTGACGAGATTGGGGTGATCAAAGGTGGAAAACTGCTGCAATGGGACAATGCGTTTAATCTTTACCATACGCCTGCGTCCCTCGCGGTCGCCGACTTCATCGGCGAGGGCGTGTTAATCGATGGACGTGCCGTCGGAGAGCATACTGTCGAGACTGAGCTAGGGGTCATCGATACGCGACAGATCCAGGATTTCAACTTGCCGGGTACAATAGACATTTCGCTGTTGCTGCGGCCTGACGATGTGTTTCACGATGACGCGAGCCCAACGAAGGCGCGAGTGGTCGAGAAGGCGTTTAGGGGCGCGGTATTTCTTTACACGCTCGAACTCGAAAGCGGGAAGCGGGTTTTGTCTCTTGCCCCGAGTCACCATGACCACGCGATAGGCGAACCAATGGGAATTCGTCTCGATGTAGAGCATTTGGTCGCATTTCCTAAGCTTCCTGTTGTCTAAGTTAATTCTCTCGCCAAGGACTCTAGTCAATGCGCGTAATGAAACTAAGTGATGACAAAAGTTGTCTTGCTGGATCAGCCTATAGGCGTTGCTCATTCCTGCGTCTAATTCTCTCAGTTTTCGCTTTTGGGCTAGTAATAGTCTTTGTTTCCCCAGTTGCGCTGTCGCAGCCAATTCAGGATGGATCTTCTACGCAGTCTGATGCTAGCACCGACGGTGTTACGGATTCTTTTGGGACTTCCGAGGAGAAGCTCGACCCACTGGCCGAGGGTGCTGGCCGCGAAGCTGAGAATGCTGCTGAGAGTGCTGAGTCGGCGCGCTCGCTGGACATTAGTCGCGAAATTGCGCGGCGCGAGGCGCTTATCGAGGAACTTCGCTATTCCTCTGGGGTTTACTCAGATCAACTGCGTGAGGTTCAGGCAGACCTCGGCGCCTATTTGATTGAGGTGGAGGATTTCGAGGGAGCAGCGAAGGTGTACTCTGAGGCCCTTCAAATTACCAGAATAAACACGGGGCTCTATAGCGAGGAGCAGCTGCCACTCATCAAGGCGCTGATAGCGAGCAACGCGTCAAGCAAAGCATGGGCCGAAGCGGACGACTTTCAGAGTCTCCATCTGCATATTGCAAGTCGTTTGTACTCGAAAACGGACGGGCGCTTCTTGGCTGCTGCCAGACAGTATGGCGATTGGCGGTTTCGCGTCATGAGCGAGAACTTGCTCGACGACTCCTACCAGGGACTCGCGCGCACAGCCGAGGAACTATCTGCGTTTTATGGCGACGTCATTGAGGCCCTCGAGTCAAAAGGGCAGGAACATTCAGGAGAGTTGTTGGATTTCGTCTTTTCAAAGGCCGAGACCGATATGGTGTTGATCAGAGCGATTGCGTCTACGCCTTACACCGATTTTCCGGGCACGGTGAGCCCGTATGTCTACCGTTCGCGCTGTCGCAATGTACGAGATGCCAATGGTCAAGTCGTCCAGCAGTGCACCAATATACAGGTCGAAAACCCGAGGTATAGGCAGTCACAGCGAGACGCTAAGCAAGTCGCAGTCAATCGGCAGGTTAGGTCAATCCGCGAAGCGATTGAGCGCATCGAGAGGCTCCGAGATAGTACGCCGCTGCTCGATCGAGACGAGGTTGATGTTTTAGATTCGCGCATTGCGCGACTTGAGCTGGAAACTCAGCAGATGCTCCGTCAGGCACGATCGCGCAGCTTGTTCTAAATACTCGAACGCAGCCCAGGGTAGCAGCGAGCGATGAGCCGGTTGATCCTATTCGTCTAGCGTCGGCGTAGAGGTAGTAGCGTTGTTTTTGCTCGAGTACCGTCACTGGCAGTAGTAATCTTGAGCAAGACGCGCTTCAATAAGGGGGGTGTTGGGAGTTGCTCGGCATCCTCTGTCCTGACCGGACTAAACTAGGAGGACTTATGTCATCTTTTCTAAACAAGCTCGCAAAGATTGCGTTGTCGGCGACTGTTGCCTTCACTGCACTTAGCAGCCAGCTTGCTTCGGCGCTAGAGGAGGGCGATAAAGCGCCTGACTTTTCGCTGCAAGCGTCCGACGGTAAAACGTACACGCTCTCGGAATTCGTCGGGGTTAAGCCCGTGGTAATCGCGTTTTTCCCGAAAGCTTTCACCGGTGGTTGAACGATGCAATGTAAAGCGCTGCGTGACAGTGCTAGAGAAATTCAGAGTTTCGACGTTGCATATTTTATGGCGAGTGTTGACACGCTAGAGGACAACACAGCTTTCGCGGCAGAGCATGAAGCAGGCTTTCCAATTCTTGCTGACCCCGAGAAGACCATGGTTGAAGAATATGGCGCGCTGATGGGCGCCGGTTTTGCTAATCGGTGGACCTACTACATAGGCATCGACGGCACGATCCTAAAGATCGACAAGCAAACCAAGCCAGCAACGGCGGGTAAAGACCTTACGAGGACGATGGAAGAGCTGGGCTTTCCCAAACTCTAAATCAAACTCTAAATAAAGGTCGCGTAAAAGAGGCAGATTCTTTCGGGAGTCTGCCTTTTTTATTGCAATTCTCTCAAGCGGCCCTTTTAGGAATGATACTGATTTGTTGGCCGGTCTAGGTATGCAACAATAGGCCTTATCGTTACGACAACACGCATTTTGGAGTGAATCATGTCTAAGGCGGGAATCTGGTCCATCGCGGCAATCGCGGTATGTACATTCCTTTATCTGGTCTATCTTGCTGTTGCTTTTGAAGCTCCGAGTGGGACTACGACGGTTATCTTGCCGACTCCTGTGGCCGAGGTAGAAATCACTCAGCCGCGTCCTGTTCCCACCCGCATAACCCCGGTTGTTCCCGCCGCGCCAGCGTCCGTCGAAGAGGAACCGGTAGTGGTTGAAGTAGTGGAGGTCGAAGCACCCGAGATAGAGGCTGCCATCGATCTGCCGCGATTAAACGATAGCGACGGTTTCGTAGCGGAGAAGCTAAAGGAATTGTCGAGCGGCGCGTCGCTGTTGAGCTTTCTCGTCGACGAGCAACTTATTCGCAGAACCGTAGTGCTGATCGAGAATATCTCACGCGGACAATATCCACAGACGGCGCTGCCCTATAAACCGGTAACTGAAGAAATGCAGGTGAGCAGCGTCGATGGCCGTTTGTTTACGATGGAAGCGTCGTCGTATAAGAGGTTCGATGCTGCAATCGCTGCCTTTGTAGCGCTCGATACCGATCAGGCCGTGGGGCTTTACAAGCTCCTGTCTCCGCTACTGCAACAGGCCTACGCCGAGATCGGGTTTCGTGACGCCGAATTTGAACAGTCGCTTAGAAAGGCTATTGATGCGGTACTGAGTGCACCCGAAGTCGAGGGCCCGTTTCAATTGGTTAAGCCTTCTGTGATGTATCTTTATGCCGATACTCGGCTCGAGGAACTTGCGGACATGAACAAACAGCTTATCCGCCTTGGTCCTGAGAACAGTGCTCGCCTAAAGGCGAAATTGCGCGAGTTTAAAGCGGCACTCTAGGTGAAGAGAAGTACTGATATCGATTAGACAGGCCAGAACTGAAATTATGCTGAACTCACACGTTAGTGCTCCTTTAAGGTCTTTATTATCGGTTGCTGATTTGCAGGCTCTGCTTTCTCAGGACTCAAGCGAGGTAGTAGTGTTCGATGCCTCTGCGCCACCAGTCGTGCCGGGATATGAGTCACTAAATTCCCACGTGCCGGGGGCTGACTGGCGTATCATCCCAGGTGCGCGCCGCTTTGATTTCGACACGCGTCTCTGCGATCCAGACGCCACCCTCCCGCATATGATGCCGAGTGCGACGCTCTTCGAAAAAGAAGTGCGCAGCCTAGGCTTGAACAAGCATTCACTTGTTGTGATTTACGACGATGTCGGCGTCTACGCGAGTCCGCGCGGCTGGTGGATGCTCAAGGCGATGGGGCATGACAATGTCGCCGTGTTGGACGGCGGCCTCAAAGCATGGATTGACGCCGGCAATCCAACGGAGGTGGGAGGTGCGCAGTGGCGCGCGGGTAAAAAAGTATCGGGCGACGACTATACTGAGGGTGACTTTGTCGCTATTCCCAGATTGGACGCGTTTGTCGATAGCGCTGCAGTAGCCACGGCGTTAACCGATTCGAATTGCCGCGTCCTAGACGCTCGCTCGACTGCTCGATTTAATGCCGAGGCTCCAGAGCCTCGCCCGGGCGTGCGCGGTGGTCACATGCCCGGTTCACTGAGTTTTCCTTTCCAGACCGTGCTAAACGGCGACAAAATGAAGTCGGCGCTCGAGCTCGCGTTGATGCTGGCTCCCATTGCACAGCGAAATCAGAGAGTGGTGACCAGCTGCGGCTCGGGTCTCACCGCCTGTGTTGTCACTTTCGCTGCGTCGCTCGCGGGCTATACGCATCTTTCTGTCTACGATGGCTCATGGGCAGACTGGGGAGCGGATCCGGCTCTGCCGGTTGTTGCGGGTCCTGATAAAGAGACCGTTTGAGTCTAGGGGGCTCTGAGAATCGCTGAGTGACAGGGTCTGCCGATAAGCCTGCCGGCATTTCTTGTACTGTTTTGGTACACTGGGCCCACGTGTTAGCGAGAGCAATCGCGGCTATCGCGGCTATCACGACTGAGGTAATTTAATTTGCGCTGGAATTACGCTCCAGAGTGCAAAAAGGACACATCATGAATAACCCTAACTCTGCCACGCCAGGCACTGTGGTCGCGGCGTTATACCGTTTCGCGACATTCCCTGAATATGAATCCCTGCGCGAGCCACTAAAACAGTGCATGCTCGACAACGATGTGCGAGGCACACTGCTGCTCGCCGCCGAGGGGATAAACGGCACTATCGCAGGTTCGCGTGCGGGCGTCGATGCTGTGATTGCGTTTCTTGAGCGAGACGCGCGGTTTGCCGATCTCGCGCCAAAGGAATCCTTCGCGGCGGAAAACCCCTTCTACCGCACGAAGGTCAAGCTCAAACGCGAAATTGTGACGATGGGTGTCGAGGACATCGACCCGAAGAAGATCGTTGGCACCTATGTAGAGCCAAGCGAATGGAATGCGCTTATCAGCGACCCCGAGGTGCTTTTGCTGGATACGCGCAATAAATACGAGGTTGAAATCGGTACCTTCGAGTCTGCGGTCAATCCCGAAACCGACTCTTTTCGCGAGTTCCCCGACTATGTAAAGAACAATTTAGACCCGGCTAAGCACAAGAAAGTGGCGATGTTTTGTACCGGCGGCATTCGCTGCGAGAAGTCGACGGCCTATTTGCGCGAACAGGGTTTCGATGAGGTCTATCACCTCAAGGGAGGTATTCTCAACTATTTACAAGAAGTGCCCGAGGAAGAGACGCTCTGGCGCGGCGAGTGCTTCGTTTTCGATAATCGAGTTACCGTAAATCACAAACTAGAGCAGGGTATGTTTGATCAGTGTCACGCCTGCCGCATGCCCATTAGTGAAGACGACAAGCAACGCGAGGAGTATCAGAAAGGGGTGAGTTGTCATCACTGCGCTGCGCAGAAGCCCCGCGAGAAAGTGAAGGGCTTGGCCGAGCGAGAAAGGCAGATGGCTCTCGCTAAAGCGCGCGGCGACGCGCATATCGGGCAGCCGATGGAGCAGCTTATCAGGCAGCGCAAAGCACAAAAGCTTAAGTTTAAAGAAGAGCAGCGCAACTATGAGCGGGCAAAAAGGACATCCAATGCCGACTAGCTTGGTGATGAGCCCCTTTGGTGAATTCCTCGGAATTGAAATCGAATCCTTTGGCGAAGGCAAAGCACTGTGCAGTATCGCGGTTAAGCCTCACCACTTTAACGCAGGCGGACGAGTGCATGGTGGCGTGCTGACGTCGCTTGCGGATTCATGCGCAGGAGTCGCTGTGCGCAGCTTGCGGCCCGAAGGCGTTGCCTCCGCTACTACCGACCTAAATATCGCCTTTATCAGACCGCCGATGGGAAATCGACTCGAAGCCGAGGCCGAAGTGCTGCATGCGGGGAAGCGTCTTTACAGAGTGGAGATGTGTGTGTTCAGTATGACTCTCGGGGAAAACCAGACGCGCAAACTGGTGGCAAAGTGCAATGCGACCTTTATGCTGGTTTTCCCGACTAAAGCCTAAGGGGCCTACTTCTGCGCTGCTGCGCTTTCGACGTGAGCGAACACGCGTGAACTGCCGTCTTTGTTCATCAGGACTATGTCGTAGGGAGTGAAGCGATTTCCCATCTCCATGCCCGGGCTTCCTAAGGGCATTCCCGGAACCGCCAGTCCTAGCGCCCCCTCTGGCGGCGCAGCCAAGAACTGTTCGATAAATTTTGCGGGGACGTGTCCTTCAAAAACATAGCCTTCTTTAGTCACGGCAGTGTGACAAGACTGCCATTCAGGCAGCACGCCGAGTTCATGCTTTACCCCGTTGAGATCGCGAGGGTGATTAATTTTTGATGCGAAACCTTTGTCCTGCATATGATCGATCCAGCCTACACAACAGCCGCAGTTAATATCTTTGTAAACATTGAGCGTAATGTCATCGATCGATTGAGCCGAGAGAGAGGCAGTGCAGGTGAGTGCCGCAATAAATACGATTACTGCAGAGAGCGAGCGATACTGAGCTAGGTGGAGAGTTGTCATCATTTACTCCGATAAGGGGGTTAACCTACCATCTATCGCTCGATATGGTACTTTGTCGGCGTCATTTTTTAAAGCGGCATCCAGTCGAGCTATCGCCGACTCAGAGTCCAAAACTGCGTTAATGCTCAATGGCTTGTCTTCGGTCGCTTGATTGTTTAGCCCCACTCAATCGCGTAACATGCCTTCCCGACGAATTCTCTAGTCCTCAAAGCCTAATCGAAGTTTTTATGCGCGCAGTTACCCAGCACTACAACCGCGAAACGTTTTCCGAACTCTTCAAGCTCGCCGTTCCGATGGTGGTCTCGCAGGGTACTTTCGCCGTGATGATTTTTACCGATCGGCTATTTATGTCGATGATCGATCCTACGCACATGGCCGCTGCGCTTGGCGGGGGTGTGGCCTTATTTTTTTCGTTTTGTTTCTTTTCAGGTCTGTTTGGTTACGCTAACGCACTTTCGGCTCAATATTTCGGCGCCCGGGAATTGTTCAAATGTTCGAAGGTAGTGAGTCAGGGGCTGATTATGACTGTCGCCTGTCTGCCGGTGCTCGCGTTTATCGCCTATTTTGTCACCGATCTTTTCGTCAGTATGGGGCATGAACCACAGCTTGCCGAGCTGGAGCGCACCTACTACCTCTGGTTAATGGTAGGCTCGCCAATCTCACTCGCTAAGGTGGTGTTTTCGTCTTACTTTGCAGGGATTGGTCGCACCAAGCTCGTTATGATTTGCGACCTCTGTGGCCTCGTCCTCAATGTTCCACTTTGCTATGTCATGGTCTTCGGTATTGCCGGTTTCCCTGAGATGGGAATAACCGGCGCTGCTCTGTCCACAATACTGTCGACATTATTCGCGCTTGTGCTGTTCATCAGCTGTTTTTTTGCCAAAGAGCATCGACAAACATTTCGCGTGATGGAGTCTTTTGTCTTCGATTTGGGAATCATGCGCCGCTTCGTTCGCCTGGGTCTCCCGGCGGGCACAGAGCTTTTTCTCAATGTAGCGGCATTCAACCTGTTTCTTCTTATGTTTCAGAGTTACGGCATTACCGAAGCAGCCTCGGCCGCCATCGTGTTCAATTGGGATATTCTTTGTTTCGTTCCAATGATCGGATTAAATATTGGCGTGGTTAGCCTGATCGGCCGGTTCGTCGGGGCACGAGATATGAATCGAACGAACCAGGTCATTTTCGCGGCCTTCGTGATGGCGCTTGGCTACTCGGGAATAATTGCACTCATTTATAGCGTATTTCGTTTTCAATTGGTGAGTGTGTTCGAGCCGCCCGAAGGGGATTTCGGCGACATCCTCGCACTTGCGGGTTACATGATGATCGGTCTGTCGAGCTATGTGATGGCCGATGCGACGATACAGGTAGCCGGCGGCGTCCTGCGCGGCGCGGGGGACACAAAATGGCTAATGTATGCGTCGACAACGACGCATTGGGTTGCACTTGGGGCGCAGTACTACGTTATTAAGGTTGCAGAATGGGGGCCTCGGGCGTCGTGGGTTGCGTTCGTTACTATGTTATTCGCAATCGCTTTGCTGTTTTCGTGGCGTCTTTGGAAGGGCCGGTGGCGCGAGGAGGAACGACTACTCGCGGTAATGGCGGAGTGAGCAGAGTAAGCAAAGTAGGCAGAGCGAGCGAGTAAGAAAGGCCGGTTATACCATCGTGCGCCCCTGGCACAGGTTTGAATTTCTGCTAATCTAGTTTCCACTTTAAACAAGCAGACAGAGCGAAACACAGTTCATAAGCAAACCACTTCCGCTCAGTCTCGAGAATGAGTCTGTTAAGAGGGATAAAGATAATGGCTCGCAACGTAACCACATTACTGCTATTGCTCGCCCTTCCCTGGTTCGCTTCGGCCCAAACGGGTCTGCCCGAAGGGGCAGGGCGCGACTTGGTTTTAGCGCATTGCACGAGTTGCCATGGCACCGCGCAGATTGAGCGCTCGGCGGGTTTTGGAAGCGCCGCCGAATGGCAGGGGCTTTTTTCGACAATGATTAAATTGCCCGGGGCTCAGTCTGAGACGATAGCAAATTATTTGGCTGAACATTTCCCTGAAGACGCGAGTAGGCGTCCGACACTTATTGCCGGCGATACTCAGATCGACATAATTGAATGGATGGTACCGACACTCGGACAGCGGTCGCGAGACCCAGTCGAGGCGAAAGACGGCTCGATTTGGTGGACCGGTATGTGGGCAAGCCTAGCCGGGAGGCTTGATCCGGAGACGGGTGAAATGGAGGAGTTTCTCCTGCCGCCTACGGCACGTCCCCACACTGTGGTGCCGGCCGACGATGGCAGTATTTGGTATACCGGAAATAGTAACGCGACGATAGGGCGTCTCGACCCCGAAACCGGGCTTGTGACTGAGTTTAGAACCAAAGCACGCGACCCGCATTCAGCGACGTTTCACCCTAACGGCAATCTCTATTTTACCGCCCAGGGGGCTGCCATGCTCGGGCGTGTTGATCCCCGTAGCGGCAAGGTGACCGAAATTGATACCGAGCCGAGACCTTACGGCATCCAGGTCGCGCCCGATGGCATGGTTTGGGTCGCGTATAACGGTACCAATAAGCTTGGACGTTTAGATCCAGACACCCTCGAGATCACCTATTTCGATGTTCCGGATGCCCGCACGCGCATTCGTCGCCTCGATATCGACAGTAAAGGGGATGTTTGGTTTGTGAATTCAACGCTTGGGAAGATTGGTAGGCTTGATCCTAAGACAGGGAGCATCAAGCAATGGGACTCTCCCAGCGGCGGAAGTTCACACCCCTATGCACTTGCGGTTATCGACGATGTCATTTGGTATAACGAATCGGGCATGCGCCCTGATGCGCTCGTAAGGTTTGATCCAGAAGCAGAGCGATTTCAGAGTTGGGCGATCCCCTCCGGTGTTGGCATCGTGCGAAACGTTTGGGTTACCGAAGCGGGCGACTTATTGATCCATCAAACGAGCTCGAACCGAATCGGGTTGGTGAAGATAAAGTAGTGAGGGCAGATGGGTCAGTCAGAGTGGGTAATTTATAAGGATTTTTTGTGAGGCTAGTCGAAAGGAGTTGCGAAGAAATGCTGCAGAGTGGGGCGAGCAACCGATCGCCGCAGACCCGCGTTGCGCCTAGGCGGGGCATGATTGCGCTCATGCTTTTTGCGCTTTTGTCGGCCTGTGCGTCGAGGCAGCAGATCGAGTGGCCACCGGAGTTGCCGGATCGCGCTTTCTTCGAGGCAGCCTATTCTGCCGATGCGGCGAATCAATTGCTGCAGACGCGCGAGGAATATCTTGGATGGATCAAGAGTTTTTACAGAGGGACAGTGCTCTATCCAACGGGATGGTTCGATGTGCAAGAGCGCGTGCTAGCCACCTCTGCGCCTGAGAATGTCGACGTGTTGGTGCCTCAAATTGAGGAGATGGGGCGCCTAATCGCGGCAGAGTGGGCCAAAGAGAACAGTGCCCGCGCCATTGATAATCGTCTGTTAGCACTGTGGGGGGCAACGCTGCAGTCGGCAACGCCTGGCGAGCAACGCCTCGAAGTGTTTAATCTGGTAGGCAATGACGTTCGGCGCCTGTTGAGCCGCGAACTCGATAAAGCGTCAATCGCCGATTCGCGCTATGACGAGCTCTTGGGTCTGGATTCATTTGGCGATTTCTAGCAGCACGACTAAGGATTTTCGATGACTGAAGAGTGCAGCGCCGTATTAAAAGAGGTGCAGGATTGGGTGAGTGACTTTGTTGTCGGCCACAATCTTTGTCCCTTCGCGGGTAAAGAGCTGCGGGCGGGGCGAGTCCGATTTGTTGAGACGCACGCTAGGGACATCGAAGCGCTTTTGTATAGCCTTAGTGACGAGTTGGCATTGCTTCAAGCCGACTCGCGCATCGAGACCACGCTCCTCGTCCATCCCCATGTGCTTAAAAGCTTCGCTGCGTATAACGATTTTCTAGATCTTGCTGACGAACTTATCGTGAGCATGGCACTCGATGGCGTGTTGCAGGTCGCGAGCTTTCATCCGGACTATCGTTTTGCCGGTACCGTGGCGTCTGCCCCCGAAAATCTGACGAATCGCTCTCCCTCACCTCTGTTGCATCTACTGAGAGAGAAGTCGATTGAGGTCGCGGCTGCGTCGCACCCCGATATTGGCGCGATTCCTCAGCGCAATATCGAGTATCTGAACGATTTAATACAACCGCGTTAACAGGGTTTTACAAAAGCGTTAAAGAGACGGTTTGCCGTTTGCCTTCTTCTTAGCTTTACCCGCTGCTTTGGTTTTCTTCGCCTTCGAGCTAGCCGTTTTCGCTTTTGCCTTTGCAGCGGCTTTCTCGCGTTCACGCTCACGTGCTTTTACGCCAGGCTTGGCTTTCTTAACCGGTTTATCGCCGGCATCGCGCTTGGATTTTGAGCCTTTGCCTGGTTTTTCATCGTCGAATACACGGCCGCGGTCATCGCTTGTGCGGCGGGCCGGCGAACGCTTCGATGGCGCCTTAGGTGCTTCTCCCTCGCGGCTAATATTTAGCGTCTGACCGGCAACCCAGACTTTTTTGAGACCAGCATAGATGTCGTCGGGCATATCGGCAGGAAGATCAATCGTGCTGTGATCATCAAAAATATTGATGCGGCCAATATTCTGCGCATCGATATTGGCTTCATTGGCGATCGCACCAACTATGTTACCTGGCATCACTTTGTGTATGTGACCCACCTCTATACGGAAGCGCTGCATGCCTTTTTCAGGGGGTGCGTCTTTGCGGGGGCGCTGCGGCCTGTCCGAGCGCTCCGAACCTTTACCACGGTCGCGAGTGCGAGGCTGATCATTGCCGCGTGCTTCCCATGCTTTGTCGGCGCGTGGCACGGGCTTGTGCTGAAGCAGAAGGGGCGAGTCGCCCTGCACGAGTTTGGCCAGCGCCGACGCAATCTCGATGGCGGGTACATTGTGCTCGTTCTGATACTGCTCGACGAGATGTTTAAAAAGGCCGAGGTCTTCGGTGGCGAGCGTGTCGGAAATGGCCTGTTTAAACTGAGCGATTCGCTTATCGTTAATCAACTCTGTCGACGGCAACTCCATCAATTCGATTTTCTTGCTGGTTGCGCGTTCGATGGCATTGAGCATGCGGCGCTCACGCGGGGCTACGAATAGAATCGCATCGCCCTCGCGTCCCGCTCGGCCCGTTCGGCCAATGCGATGGATATAGGCTTCGGTGTCGTGGGGTATGTCGTAGTTAACAACGTGACTTATGCGCTCAACATCGAGACCGCGGGCAGCGACATCGGTTGCAACAATGATGTCTACTTTGCCTTTCTTTAATTGGTCGATCGTGCGTTCACGCTGAGCCTGCGGAATGTCGCCATTGAGTGCACTTGCCGTGAAACCGCGTGCGGAGAGTTTTTCTGCAACCTCGACAGTGGCTATTCGGGTGCGTACAAAAATGATCATGCCGTCGAAGGTTTCGGCTTCGAGTATTCGAGTTAGGGCATCCAGTTTATGCATGCCGCTGACGGGCCAGAAACGTTGGCGAATGAGATTGGCCGTCGCCGTCTTCATTTTAATCGTAATCTGAGCAGGGTCACTCAGGTGCGCCGTTGCAATGCGCCTGACTTGCGTTGGCATTGTTGCAGAGAAGAGAGCTATCTGCCGTGTTTTGGGGGTTTGTTCGAGAATCCACTCAACATCGTCGATGAAGCCCATACGGAGCATTTCGTCGGCTTCGTCTAGAACGAGGGTTTTGAGTCCGTCGAGGTTGAGAGTCCCCTTGCGAATATGGTCCATTACCCGGCCGGGTGTACCCACTACGGCATGCACGCCACGTTTTAATGAGCGAATTTGGCCACCGTACTCTTGGCCGCCGTAGATCGGCAAGACGCTAAAGCCTTTGATGTGTTTCGCGTATTTGTGAAAAGCCTCGGCGACCTGAATAGCAAGCTCGCGCGTCGGCGCGAGAACAAGGATCTGCGGGTCGCGCTGGTTTATATCGATATTAGACAGCGCGGGCAGAGCAAAAGCAGCAGTTTTCCCTGTCCCCGTTTGTGCTTGGCCGAGTACATCACGGCCGCTGAGAAGTAGGGGAATCGTTTCCGCTTGGATAGGCGACGGAGTTTCGTAACCAACGTCATTCAGCGCCTGTAAAATGGGCGCCGAGAGGGCTAGTTGCTGAAATGTTAGTTGTTCTGACTCCGACATGATAATCCTTGCTGCCACAGTCGTGGCCAAAAAATTGAGTGCGGAGTCTACGCGAAAAGCGTGGCTATGTATGCCTCTGTTTTTCCTTCTCTTCTTATTAAGGCATCCTTTTGCCTCGATTTCTAGGAATGTTGGGTTTAAATATCCATGGCGCGATCGATGTCACTGTCTAACGACGGCGGTTTGGTGAGAAGAGAGACATTGACGAAGAGGAACAGAGAGACGACAAACGAGAGGAGGCCGCCGCTCACGCCGTAGGGCAGAGCTATGCCTGTGAGCTGTACACCGAAATTAATTATAAGCGCCGAAACAATCGCGGTAACGGCGCCAGGGACGGTCGCGCCTTTCCAGTTTAGGCCGAGTGCGACCACCGGAAAGAGTGATGCCGCAAAGGTTGCCCATCCAAAAGCGCCGAGGAGCGCGACAAGTGTCGCATCCGCATAGTAGGAATAGAGGGCAAACAGCGCGGCCACGATGGCGAGTATCACGGTGACGATGCGCGCCCAGAGCAACTCGTTGTTGATGCTTTTCCCACGAATAGCTTTGGGAATGTCGTGAATTATTGCCGCAGTGCCGATGTTAAGAAAGGCGTCTGACGTTGACATAATAGCAGCGAAGAGGCCGGCAAACACGATGCCTGCTAAAAGCGGGCTGGTAAAGACAGAGAGGAAGACCGACGCGGCGTCGTCTGGCAGAGTCAGTGGCGGGATCACACCATCGATTACTGTCGCGCGCATGATTATGCCAATCGACACCCAAAGTAGAGCAGCGAGCACATAGCCTAGAATCGACAGAGGAAAAATGTGCCGGTTGTCCGAGATTTTGCGATTCATCATCATCTTGGTAACCAGATGCGGTTGCCCTGCGAGGCCGAGGCCAAAAACGAAGAACCAGCCAAGCGATGCCATGATGCCTGCCGATCCCCACGGCATAATCGCCTCCGAATCGTCTTTCAGAATAATCGAGGTGGCCTCTGTCATCCCGCCTTCGAAAACAGACATCGCGGTAAGGAGGATCAAAACGCCGGCGATCATCATAATGCCACCTTGAACGACGTCGGTATAAACTGAGGCTATGATCCCGCCGGTTACGCAGTAGAAAATAAGCACAGCCGAAGAAATCGCCACGCAGGCAACTAGGCTGATGTCGGCGAACATCGCTGTGCCCGATAGAATCGCCTGCATCACAACCGCCATCGCGAGAATCTGAGTGGCCAGATAGCCCATAACGCCTAGCACGATGGTTATGGCGACGAGCAGGCGAACGGCCTCGCTACCATAGCGCGCTGCGAGCACATCAGGCAGGGAAATACAGTTTCGTAGTTCAGCAATCATTCGAATGCGCTTGGATACCATGAAAAAGCCCAACGCATAGCCGGCCGTCGAGATCGTAATCATCCAAAAAGAACTGACGCCAATGGAGTAGACCAACCCGGGCCCGCCGACGAAGCCGAAGCCGCTCAGCGTCGAAGAGAACAGTGCGAGTGAGATGACAATAGGGCCTAGACCGCGGCCTGCGACGAAAAAGTCGCTGGCGTCAGTGGTTCGCCGCATTGCCCATAGACCGGTGATGACACAAAACACCATATAGAGAGCTACGGCTGCGAGTATTATTTCCTGTCTGTAGGCTTCCACTAGCGCGTATCCTCTGGGCTATTTTCAGTGTCGCGCTCTTCGGCAACAGACTCGGCGACAAGCCGTTCGAATTCGGCTTGATCTTCGTCGGTATAGATAAATTGGCGAAAGCCTAGTGTGTAAATGAAAACGAGCGGAATGCCACCAAGCCAAACGCCATACATCGCCCACGCCGTAGCGGCAGGGAAGCCCATAAAGTAGCTTGTCTCACCAGTCGCTATAAAATTCAGATGACTCGCCACCATGCGCCAAAGAATAAACAGGCTAAAAACTAGCGTCGCGATCATGTAGGCACGCAGTCGCGGCGTGCGATGCCGTTCGCTCACGCCTAGCGTCGCAAATGCGACGATAAGTGAGAGTAGAAGTGCTTGGAAGGCATAGCCCAGAGAGCCGATAGTTTCGAGTCGCGCGAGCCCGTCTCCGCCGATGCGCATTCCTGAGAACACGGGGTGGGCAGCGCCGCCGGCATTGGCAACCGGCTCGGCCGTTAGGATCAAGAGTAAAATTACGGTCATTGTCGTGCAGATAGCGGCGATGACGTAGATAAGCTGTCGGCCCATTTGGCGGCTCCGGCTCACTGTCTAAGTGAGATTCTGATTCATACCCGCCTAACACAAGCGATGCCCCATCGTTTGAAGGTCGCGGCGGTGAGGAATCGAGCATAAAGCGCGCCTCTCACTTAGTCTAGGGGCAGTGTGCTCGACCGAAGAATTGGCAGGCGTAATCGCTCGCAGCTTTTCTTACGACACCTCTTTTCGCTCTTCTGCAGCTATCCCTCAGCTCCTCGCAATCTTGACAAGTTGGTTCCTGTAGGTCATTTTCCGACGACTAAGCTAAAAGCTCTCAAAAAGAGTTAAGAAAGTTTAAGAAAAGGTTGAGGTATTAGATTTAAGCCAAACCCAACTGCGTGCTTCGAGTTATTAGGGTCTGCAAACCCAATAGTTAGCCGTTACATAAATTCAACGAGGTGAGAGATGAAGACCAATACATTTTTAACAAAAACAACGCGGACAATGCAGTCGGGGTTTGCGCGCAAGGCGGGCCTTGCCTCGCTCGCGCTATGTTTGTTGTCAAGTGCCGCTGTCGCTCAGCGCGGTGCGGTGCAGCCGCCAGAACATGCGAACCAGGAACCGGTCAACCACCTGCCTAACCCCTATGAAACACAGCGCGACTTTGGCGTGTTACCCGATGGTCGCAGCTGGGGCTCGGTGAGCGCTGTTAATATCGATATCGACGGAATCCATGTTTGGGCTGGTGATCGCTGTGGCTCAAATTCCTGCGCGACATCAAACGTCGATCCTATTGTGAAGCTCGATCCGCAGGGCAACGTGGTGCAGAGTTTTGGCGCCAACCTCATCATATGGCCTCACGGCATGGATGTAGATGCTGATGGCAACGTGTGGGTGGTTGATGCACGCGCCGCAACAGCAAGAGAGCTTGAAGAGAACCCTGCGGCGGCTGGTAAGGGGCATACTGTTCTTAAGTTTAGCCCGAACGGTGAGTTACTTATGACTCTCGGAACGGGTGGAGAAGCAGGCGATCCGCCGACGCATTTCGACGCGCCTAATGATGTGCTTATCGCGCCGAACGGCAATATTTTCGTGGCTGATACGCACGGTGCACAGTTCCAAGACGAAGCAGGACCCACTGCTAAGAGCCGAATATCTATTTTCGCTCCGGATGGTAGCTTCATTAAATCCTTCGGTGAGTGGGGCTTCGAAGATGGCCAATTCCGCTCGCCGCATTCTCTCGCAATGGATTCTCAGGGCCGACTCTTCGTCGCTGACCGCGGTAATAATCGCATTCAGATATTCGACCAAGACGGCAATCATCAAGACACGTGGTATCAGTTTAGCCGCATCAGTGGCCTGTTTATCGATAAGTCGACAGATATGCTTTACGCAATCGACTCTGAGTCTGATCCTAACTACAACCCAGGCGGTTGGCGTAAAGGTCTTCGCGTAGGTAGCGCGAAGACAGGTGAAGTCATGTACTTCATTCCGGAGCACGTTTCGGAGCGAGCCTCCGGTATGGGCGGCACTGGTTCGATGGGCGAAGGCGTGACGGTTGACCGAAACGGCGTAGTATACGCTGGCGAAGTCGGCCCGATTCAAGGTATGACTAAGTTTATTCCGCGACTTATCCCTTAAGTCGAGATTGAACTTTACTGCGACCTCTAGGCTGAGGTCGCACGAGAAAGGGTCAACGTTGAGTTGGCCCTTTTTTCGTTGCCGATTCTGACTATGGCGGCTTAGGGCGCTTCGTCGAAACTTTGCAAAGTGAATGAATAGGTTTTCGAGTCAGTGAGCTTAAATACGACATTGGTATAAGCAACTTCCCCATTTAATTCCAGTTCTGGAATCGATAGAGTGCCTGTAAGGGCGTCGAAAGTTGCCATATTTTCCAGTACTTTGTCGATGAATAATGTGTTCGAGGGGATCAGGGTAATAATCGCTTCGGTAGCGCTCTGGGTTAGAGCAAAATCTACCCAAGCTTGCCCGATAGCACCCGCGTTCAGGGCAACAGAGAGTTTTCCCGAATCGAATTTGCTTGAAGTGGATAGCGCGGTCATAGAAACGTTGACAAAGTCGGCGTCGGCGATTGTGTTGCCGCTAAGGGAAAGGATAGGTACGTCACTGAATGACATAGCGCCGGTGACATTAACGGTCTGCAGTGCGCCAACAGCATCGACTGCACTCATGCCTGTTCCGAGCACTTTGCCAAAAACCGTAAACCCGCCATTCTGTGAATCCAAATTAGCACTGTTATCGCCGAGGTTGATAAACCATTGGCTCGTTGCGCTGTTGGGGTCACCGCTGACCTTCGCCATAGCAATCGTGCCGCGTGTGTTCGAACGATTGAACTCATTCACAATGGCAGGTCCAACGTTGATCCCTGAAATATCACCAAGTTCTGGGTTGTAAAAAAAACCGCCGCCCTGAACGACAAAATTAGTTACTTTTCTGTGGATAATTGTGTTTTCGTAGGCACCAGAGTTCACATAAGAAAGAAAGTTAGCGACAGTTACCGGTGCGATATCAGCATACATCTCGAGCACGAAGCTTCCGGTGTCGGTGTCGACGCGAACTATCTCTGAAGCCAATGCCCCTTGAGCGAGGGTCGATATGACAACTACGACTGCCAGCTTTTTTCTCAAGCTGCAGTTTGTGAGTGCTTTAACGAATCTTGAAGGGTATCTGAGGTGACAAAACGAGCGGAACGACATTTCTGATTTCCTTAAATGCAGTTAGCAAGAGTGATAAATGGGTGAATCTGATGCACTTGGCTAGCGTAGGAATTCTACAGCAGTGCCCTGAGAAAATTGTAACCGGAGTCACACTGATCAGCTATTGCCGAAAGAGCGTAGACTCAGGGTGATGTTAAGTAAATTTGAAGAGGGTGCATGGAGCACGGTGTAAGAAGAGTACTTCGCGTTGTTTTGGGCGGTTTGTTAGGCCTTGGTATTGTCTTGATTCTAACGCTCGTGCTGCCAACGCCGCAGGGCCCCGAATCGAGTGCATCCCCGCGCTCTGGCTTCTTAGTTCAAGATGCCTCTGAAGACTTCTCCCTCGCGCGACTTCAAAATCAATTTCTATTCGCCGATCTTGATGCGCAGCAGTCGGCGGTCGCTGAGGCGCGTCTGCTCGGCGAGGTGGACGCCGACTTCGCACAATTTTATGCCAGCCTTTCAGGTGACGAACAGCGAAAGGTTGCGATTCGTCGTGCGCTCGTTCAGGCTCATCGCGAATTAACTGATTTTAGGTTGGCGCAGAGCATGGGTGTAATGAGTAGCAGACAAAGGGCGTATAAACCGGCTGCAAATTATGTGCTGTCGCGCCTTCGGCCCACACTCAGTCAAACCGAAATTACCGAACTCGAGACGCTTATGCGGCGCAACGCATGGGAGAAATTTAAGCCAAGCTATCGTGGGCAAGTCGAAATATTCGCGCGTCAGAATGGACTGGATTTTGCTGCGGGTGAGATCGATCATCTCGTTGCAACCCACTTTGAGAGCAGCTATGCACTGCTCAATCCACATGCTCTTGAAGAAACCTCTCAGCAAGCGCGGTTAAGCTTGCAGCGCGAGGCGTTGGAAGTAACACGGCGTGAACTGGGCGAAAATATTCCGCCTGCACAGCGCGCTGTGGCGGATAAATTCATCGACGCTCAACTGGCGGAGTTTGAGAGTCTGGCTGCACGGCTGGAGTGAGGTTTAATTTACGTCGCCGAGAAAGGCGAAACGAGGTACCAAACGTCCCTCAATCGTTATGTCTTCAAAAAACATTTGATAGGGCCTCACCCATAGCCCCTGTGCCCCATACAGCGCGCGATACAAAACCAGAGGCTCCTGCGTCTCGCTGTGGTGCACGACATCGATTACCTCGTAAAACTGTCCCTTATAATGTTGGTACCTACCGCGCTGTATTGAGGGGATAGTGATTTCTGGTTTGTCGCTGTTACTCTGCTTGCTCATAGCTTGCCTTCTGTAAATGCTACTAGTTCTTATTGACGCTCCTGTCTTGAGGGTGGAGACCCAACAGTCGCTTCGAATGGTGGTCCACGCCGATCACTGTCATTTACGTGTGGCGGCCCAGAAGGCCGTCTGGAGTTGTTATTGAGCGCCGGTGGCCTGCCATCGCGAGGTCCACGGCGATTAATAAATTCTACCGCGTTGCGGCGCTCCTTGGCGCTTAACTCGCTTAAGGTCTCAACTGTCTGTAGATGAGACAGGCGTTGGTAATCGTTGGCAGCGTCTCTCAGTTCGGCTAAAGCCGCGGCGAGCGCCTCTTCATCGAAAGGATCTTGGGTCATGAGCCTGTTCGATTCGCTCTGTGCTTTAAACAATCGTATGCGCGCTGCGCGTCCCTGCATTCCTCGTTCTCTGAGGCCGGCGCGGAGCTCTTCTTGACGCTCGGGTGTGAGGTCGCGAATGAGCCAGCTGATATTCGGTGGTAAGGGTCTCCCGATGCTCGCCTCACTGTTGATTAAATAGAATCGATAAGCGACGCCGCCGACCAAGAAAAGATTGATTGCGATCGAAATAAGCAACGCGACGATCAGACCGCGACGTCTATTGAGCTGTGTCATCTGATTTCGCCCTCGTTTTCTTCAGTTATTTCACCTTGGTTTGATATGTCCAAAAAAGACAACATAACGAGTTCGTCGTCCCACGATTCGAAGTTTGGTTCGCTTGTCGTGGTTAGGCCAAAATGGAAAAAATTGCCGATCACAATGCCGAGAACGAGCGGGCAGGCGGCGGCGAAAACTGGACGCCAAAGACGCCGGTGCTGTGGGTTGAGCCAATCGATCAGCGCATCGATGCTCCGCATGAAACCGTCAGATGCTGCGAGCTCTTTGCGGGGTGTCTGGGCATCCTGAGGGGGAAGCGATTGGTTTAGTACTCGCGATTCGATGCGCTCGTAGAGCGCTCTGTCGTCCTGGCCGTCCATCGTGCTCGCTGCCGCGCGGGCGATCAGGGCGTCGAGGTCCTTGTCCCTGAGGGGTACTTTGCGATTATTGTCCTTACCGCTCACTGTAATAGGCCTCCATTTGTATCCGTAAGCTGCGTTTAGCCCTTGCCATAAGTGATTCGAGCGCTCTCACTGATAATCCTGTGATGTCCGCCGCTTCTTTATTAGAGAAGCCTTGATAGTGGCAGAGTAATAAGGCGCTGCGCTGTGTCTCTGGTAGTTTGCTTATCGCCATATTCAAAGCTGAAAGCTCGGAGTCTTTCTCGATCATTTGCTGAGAACTTGGTTCCTCTTTTGCCTGTTCGACGACTGCGTTACGCAGCGAGCGGTCAAAATTCGAATTGCTATCTAATTCCTCGTCGAATCGCTCGCCGAGCAACACACGTTGCTGCTTACGAAGCAAATCGATACAGAGGTTATGCGCAATGCGGTGGAGCCAGGTACTTAGTTTAGCTTTCCCAGGGTCCCATTTTTTAGCGTTAACCCAGAGCCGAAGAAATGTTTCTTGGGCAACGTCCTCAATATCGCGCCCGTTGCCGAGCATCCTCAATGAGTAGCGCGTGATTGCAGGCAGGTGTGCTCGGACCAGTGCGTCATAGGCCCGCCGGTCGCCTTGAGCGACTGCTGCCATCAGCTCTTCATCATTCATCGCGTGTCGTCTGTGTGGCTTTTGCCGAGCTAAATTTGAGTGCGGAGCCGCCGTTGCGTCCGCACTCAGTGCGCAAATTATCGCTGCTTATGAGCGCCATCTCTCGAATCGCCGCGCGTCGCAAACTCGGTCTTGGTTAGCGCGCCATTGTTATCAGCGTCGAGTGCTAAGAAATTCGCTTCCATCCACTCAGCGGCAGTGACCAATTGATCGCCGTTAGTATCTGCCGCGATGAAACGCGCTTCAATTTTTTGTTGCATCATAGCACGGCGTTCTGCCATTTTTTCGGCCCGCGGCTTTCGGTCTCCCTCTTTTTGAGTTTGCTTTTCGACACTAGGTTGGGGCGCTCTCTCTCCGCGCTGGGCCGGCCTCATCGACGGATTTTTTGGGTCTCGAACACCGGGACGAGGTGGTCTAGCGTTTAAAAACTCGTCGAGGGTTAAAACACCGTTCTCGTCGCTGTCTAGTCGGTCGATAATTGTCCTTTCACGAACTGAGAACTCATCGAAACTTAGTTTACCGTCACCGTTAGCATCCAACGTATCAAATGCCGCTGCCCCTTGGGCCGGCGGCGCATCTTGCGCATACAGCGAGGACACATTGAAAAGTGCTAGCGCGAAAGCAAGGCCAATTACCTTATTCGAGCTACGGGCGAAGCCATTGTCTGTCAGTCGATCTGTATTCTTTATCATTGTCGTGCTCCAAGTGAGTCAATTGTGGAAAGCGCCTTCGAAATCTTCTACGCAGCGATGCAACTTTTCCGTCGCAACTGATCTATACTCTTGGTCAAAATAATGTCACGTACCCTAAGGTATGCTTACAACTATGAAAACATTAAGAGTAAATCGAAGAGCCTTTATGCGCCGCGGCGCCACTGGCTTCGCCCTGTTTGCGGCCGGCGGCATTAAGGCGCAGGCGATTGGTATGAACTCCGGCGATGCTGCGCAGAAAAATACGGAACTGCTCGCAGCTATCGCTCGTCTGAGCGAGCTAGGGCCATTGCTGCCGCCAGATGAAAACGGCCTGCGCTTGCCTGCGGGCTTTCGGTCACGCATTGTTGCAAGAAGTGGTGTGGCGCCAAGCAAAAATTCAGAGGTCGTTTGGCATCGAGCACCAGACGGGGGTGCTGTGTTTCCAAGCGCTGATGGAGGTTGGATTTACGCCTCGAATAGTGAATTGCGCGATGCCGCTGGTGGCGTTCGCGCGCTGCGCTTTGACGCCAATGGAGAGATAGTCGACTGCTATAGCATTTTGGAGAATACGACGTCGAACTGCGCTGGCGGAGCGACGCCCTGGGGTACCTGGTTGTCCTGCGAGGAGCATGAGCAGGGATTGGTTTTTGAGTGCGATCCTCAGAAAGCAGGGAACGGCGAAGCAAGGCCGTTGCTTGGCCGATTCGAACACGAAGCTGTCGCAGTCGACCTTGCAAACGATCAGCTTTATCTCACTGAAGATCAGCGCGACGGTGGTTTCTATCGTTTTACCGCGACGCGCGGGCTGCCGGATTTAAGTGCCGGTCAATTAGAGATTGCTTCTGTGGTCCAGCGCGGGGATAGGCAGTATATCGAATGGCTTGCTGTGCCAGACCCTCTCGCAAGTGCCACGGCGACGCGACATCAGGTTGCGGGTTATCAGGCGTTTCGCGGTGGCGAAGGTATCGCCTATCACGACGGATCTGTTTACTTTACGACCAAGCGCGATAATCGGGTCTGGTGTTACGAGATTGAGTCCAGTGAATTACGAGTAATCTATGATATTAAAACATCATCCGACCCTGTCTTGGCGGGCGTCGACAATGTGACTGTGACCCCTCGCGGTGACGTCCTTGTTGCAGAGGACGGTGGTGACATGCAGCTCGTTGTGCTGCTGCCGTCCGAGGATGGCGAACAATTTGATGCTGTTCCGTTGCTGCAAGTGGTTGGGCACGATGCGTCGGAAATTACGGGTCCTGCATTCGATCCGAGTTATACACGGCTTTATTTCAGCTCGCAGCGCGGCGCCGAGGGTGCGAATGAGTTCGGCGTAACATTCGAAATTAGTAGGGTCTAGATGAGCATCGACCCACGCACGCATAAGCATGCCTTAGCTTTTATTATTGTCGTTGTATTACTTGATGCCATTGGTTTCGGCATAATTCTCCCCGTAACACCGAAGCTGATTATTGATTTGACAGGCATGGATCTGTCGAATGCATCACAGCTTGGTGGCTACCTCATGTTTGCCTATGCGCTGATGCAGTTCTTTGCCGCGCCAATTCTGGGTAATTTGGGAGACAAGTTCGGTCGTCGCCCAATCATCCTCTACTCCTTAAGCGTGCTAGCAACAGGTTACGCGATGATGGCCTTTGCGCCGACCCTGCTCTGGCTGTTTGCCGCGCGTATGGTTGCCGGTGCTGCGAGTTCGACCTTTTCACTCGCCTACGCCTATATCACCGATATCACTCCCGAAGAAAAACGTGCACAGCGCTTTGGCATGGTTGGCGCGGCCTTCGGCGGCGGCTTTATATTGGGCCCTGTCATCGGTGGCCTCTTGGGAGAATACGGCGCCAGGCTTCCTTTCATCGTGGCGGCGATTCTAGCCGCAGTTAATGTGGCTTATGGCTACCTCGTCTTAGGCGAATCGCTGTCGTTGGCGAATAGACGCCCGTTCGAGTTACGTCGGGCCAACCCGGTGGGGGCCTTGGTAGCGTTGCGGAAATACCCGTTAGTATCTGGTCTCGCACTCGCTTATTTCCTTTATATGCTAGGCCATTTATCGCTGCCGTCGACATGGACCTACTACACCATGGAAAAGTTCGCCTGGTCGGAATGGCAGGTTGGACTCTCGCTAGGCTATGCCGGTGTGTTTATGATTATCGTGCAGGCCTTTTTGATTCGTTGGGCTATTCCCAATCTTGGTGCTTACAAAGCCGGTTTAGTTGGCCTGTTGACTATGGCTATAGGATTCACAGGCTATGCTTTATCTACCGAAGGTTGGCAGCTTTACGGGTGGCTCGCGCTCGCGGCGCTGTCGGGTTTCGTGTCTCCAGCCTTCCAGTCGATTATGACCAGTCAGGTGCCAGCCAATGCGCAGGGCGAGCTTCAAGGCGCGTTAAGTAGTTTGAATAGTGTTACCTCGATTGTCGGCCCCTTGCTGATGACCAAGCTGTTCTCCACCTATACCGGTCTCGATGCCAGCTATTATTTACCCGGTGCGCCTTTTCTTGCTGCTGCGCTGCTGACTGTGGCAAGTCTTATTCTGTTCGTTCCTTTGGTTAGGCATTTTGGGCTCACGACGCTTGGCAGGCGCAATAGCGTGACGGCAAGCTAGACTCTAAGGAGGCGTGTGCTGGCGGAGGCATCGTGCTTGACAGTTTTCGGGCACGATGGTTATATCAGTGCAATCTGCAAGACCCGATTCAACGTCTAAAAACCAATTAAAACAACAAGGGATGAACTATGAAGATTCAATGGCTGCTTCCTGCAATCGCCGCGCTTGCCGTGGGATGTTCCCCAACTGATTCAGCCTCGACTGACGCCGGCGCGAATGCGGCGACGGCAATGGCCACGAGCAACGATATTCCGCGTACGCCAGCCGGTAAGCCAGATTTTAACGGTATCTGGCAGGTGCTTATGAATGCCAATGACAATCTAGAACCAGCGCCACCCAAGGCAGCCTATCAGCTTGTCCCTGGCGATTTTGTCCCTGTGCCAGCTCCTGAAATAGTCGCGATGGGTGCTGTAGGTGCTGTTCCTGCGAGCTACGGCGTAGTAGAAGGCGGGACCATACCTTATAAGCCAGAGGCGCTTGCTCGACGCGATGAAAATGCCGCCAACTGGCTTGCCAATGACCCCGAATTAAAATGCTATATGCCAGGTGTGCCGCGAGCGACTTATTTGCCGCATCCTTTCCAAATATTCCAGAGCGAGAGTGCCTTTTTTATCGCCTACTCGTTTGCCGGTGCGGTGCGCAATGTCTTTTTATCCGATCCGGGTGAGCCGCCCCTCGATTCGTGGATGGGTCAATCACATGGCTATTGGGACGGTGACACGTGGGTGGTCGAAGTTTCTGGCCTCGACGACCGTACCTGGTTTGACCGTGCAGGTAACTACCACAGCTATGAGCTCAAGGTCACCGAACGCTATACGCTCGTGAGCGAGAATGTGATCGAATACGAAGCTACGATGGAAGATCCACAGGTATTTGAGCGTCCTTGGACTATAAAGATGCCTATCTACCGTAGACTCGAGGAAGGCTATGAATTGCCCCAATTCAAATGCGTCGAATTTGTCGAAGAGATGATGTACGGGAAATACCGAAAAGGTCGCGAGTCTGAGCTAGGATTTTAAGACCTGTAACGCTGCGCTGCGGGCAATGCGAATTGAGTGCCCGCGGGGCTGTTAAATAGATACTTACCGATGCCTTGATTAGACGCACGAAAGCGTTAGAATAGGGCTAACACTGATGTTCAAGACTAGAGGGTCAAGGCTTTCTGGTTTCTGATTTCACAATAGGGTTATAAATATGAAAATCAAACTACTGGCTCTTGCCGCTGTTACCGCTCTTGGCGTTGCTGCAATCAAAACTCCTGCGGTTGCTCACCATGCTTTCTCAGCCGAATTCGATGCGAACCTGCCAGTAAGGCTCGGCGGTCCGATTACACGCGTAGAGTGGATTAACCCACACACTTGGATTCACCTCGATAACAACGATCCAGAGTCCACTCGCGACCCGGGTCCATGGATGGTTGAGGGCGGCACGCCGAACACGCTGCTGCGTCGTGGCATCAATCGCAACTCTCTTGTTTTAGGAACAGATATTGTCGTTACGGGCTACCAGTCAAAGGATCGCCTCTGCGAGCCGACTTGCCGCGCTAATGGCCGCGACATCACATTCCCAGACGGACGCAAACTCTTCATGGGTTCTTCGGGTACTGGCGCGCCACGCGATGGCTCAGACGAGACAGAGCAGTAAGATCTAGGCGTTTTTCGCCAACAAAGTCTCAGCTAAACAAAAACCCACGGCGATTACTCGGCGTGGGTTTTTTTATACCTTGAAATCTAGACTAGGGTTGAAAGGCGTGTTGTTCGCCTTTTTAAGGCGCGCTGATAGCGTCGATGCTGCGCTCATAATCGCCGCCGTCCCTAAACACAGTCGAGGCGTAGAAATAGCCGGCTGCATTCAATGTGACTGTCACCTCGCGCCCACTGCGGTTTTCCCAGAACCACCCATGTATTCCCGCAAAGGGCGCGTGGAAAGAGCCGGTTTGTGCGACGTCGTTGTCTTGTTTAAAGCTCTGCACGCCTTCCTCGCCGAGACCAGCCGGCTCTGCATGCATGTCGTAATAAACGACACCAGTAGACTGCCAATCGAAGACCATTGGGGCGTCAAGGTCTAGGTGGTATTTATACTCAACCGATTGAAAGGGTTCTAGGATGAACTCTACCTTGTCTTGGCGGTAGCCTTCGATTTGCTCCTCTAGAGGATTTTCGCCATTAGCGAGGGCATTGAGCCCCAGTAAGGCACCCGTGCCTAATGGATCACTGCCGTATTCTGCTGGGAGGATTGCAGCAACAAAGACTAAGGTCGCCACAACAATGGCACCCACGGTCGCAAGGATTATGCTACGCGGGGAGTAGCCGGTTAACTCCGTTGGGTTGTGTTTGTGGTTGTTCATTCGTTTCCCTCGAAATCATTGCCAGTTAAATTATGAGGCTTGATTTGAAATGTATTTAGGGCGGCAGAGTTCCCAGCTGAAGGCCTCGCTGGACTGCAAAGAAGCCTGCTTTCACGAAGCGCTCTTTATAAGAAGTGCTCTTTATAAATAGCTCGTTAAGAAATAGCCGCTGAGCTGGTAAAACGTCAGTAACATCCCGCTCGCCATCAGCACCGTGTTGGTGGCAAACGCATGTCGCAAATAGCTCCCCGTTGTTCGCCACAGTGTGAGCACAATGAATACGCCGGAGAGCGCTAAGATCTGACCTATTTCGACACCCATATTAAAACTGATGATATTCGTGACTAAGCCATTGTCTGAGAGCGAAAATTCCTGAAGCTTGGTGGCAAGACCTAATCCGTGGAAAAGCCCGAATACGAAAACGGCGAGCCGAGTATCTAGAGTAAATCCGAGTAGACGCTCGAACCCCCCGAGATTTTCAAACGCTTTGTAAACAATCGAAAGTCCAATTATCGCATCGATGAGGTAGGCGTTAACCTGTAGTCCACCCAACACGCCAGCTAGCAGTGTAATACTGTGCCCCACCGCAAATAGGGTGACATATTTGATGACATCGACAGGCCTATAGAGGAAAAAAATAACTCCGACCAAAAATAAGAGATGGTCGTACCCCGTCACCATGTGTTTTGCCCCTAGATAGATAAAGGGGCCTATCGCCGGACCGTTGATCGAGGCCACAAAACTCGCGTCGCCACCTTCGATAGAATGCGCGAGCGCAAGACTTGTGGCGCATGCAGAGACCACTCCTACCGCGCAGCGCTGAAAAAAAACAGGGCGCCTAATATTCGCTCGATTTGCCGATTTATCAACGAGCAACGTATTCTCTCCAAACAGAAGGCAGACTAGTCGGACTCGACAAAGCGGTTCACGATGTCGGGATTATAAGCCTGATGACAGGCGGAGCAGACGCTATAGAGCTGCGCGCCAGCTTGGAAAAATTCTTCTTCGTCTTGGGCAGCTGCGGCATCCATGGCGCGTAAAGCAGCGTCGCTTAGTCCTTGCGAATAGATCATCCATGCATCGTTGTCCTCGGCTCTGCCAGGAAGTGCGAGCATATTGCCTGCCTCGACCACGATCGCTGCCTGCGCGCGGACATAGGCCCAACCCGCGTCAGTGGTCGGGTAGAGTTCTTCGTAGCCCGATGCATCGAGCACCCAACCGCCGGAATCCCAAAGAATATCCGACGCAGGTTCTATGATGAGTGCCATGAGTTCTTTATTAGTCAGCGTGGTGTTGTAGAGAGCGGCGGTTTCATCTGCTTGAGACGGCTCGTCTGGTGCAGAGCAGGCGGCCAAACTTGCTGCCAAAATTAACGACGAAATTGTCTTGGCGAACATGCTTAGGAGGCTCGATGCATTCATAATGTGTACCTGTTAGTCTTTAGTAACCAAAGCGGTGTAGTTAAAGTGAGAAGGCCAGAGTGAATAGTCTACTCGAATTAATAGTCTGCCCTAATTAGATAAATGCTGCTACACGCAATCTGAATAAACGCACATCACTTTAATGGCCAATAGACGAGGAATAGGTAGTGAGTTTCTACGAGAGTAAACCAATAGCCCAACCCTTCGCTCAAAGGTTGCGCGCTTTATCGCTGGCGCTACTCCTACTATTAATCGCCGCTCCCGTGCTCGGGGAGGTTTTTGTCATGCCAACCCCCGACGCAGGGTTGCAACCGCGATTGGTCACCTCTTCCGACGATAGCGTCCATCTCCTCTATTTCAAGAAAAGGCTCAGCGCGCCGAGTGCGCGTGAGGGCAATCTTTATTATCGAGAGTATCTACGCGAGGAACGTCGGTTCGGGTTACCGGTCAAGGTGTCTAGCAGCGCATTTGATCTGCAAACATTCGCTATTGCTCGGGCCTCTATGGCGATTGGTGGTGACGGGCGCGCGCACGTAATCTGGTATTTGCCACGCGAAAATCGTTACTACTACTCTCGCTCTGATAGTGAACGGTCGCAGTTTGAGGTGCAGCGTTCGCTTGTCTCCGATTATGTCGAAGGGATCGATGCTGCAGCAGATATCGCAGCAGAGGGCGATCAGGTGGCGGTCGTTTGGGGCGCCGGCGCATTGAGCGCTGAGCAAGAAAGAACTGTCTATGCGCGTTTTTCGGATAATAATGGCGAAAGCTTTAGCCCCGAACAACGTGTCGGCAATACAGACCTCGGCGCCTGTGCCTGCTGTTCACTGGCAACCGAATTTGACGCCCGCGGAAGATTATCAATTGCATATCGTTCTGCGATAGGAGGGGTGGGGCGTCACATGCAATGGCTCACGCTTTATGCCGATTCTCCGAGCCTTGCGACGGCGAACGAGGCCCTACGCGGAGATTATTCGCCATTGCAGCCTTTGCAGGAATGGGAAATGAGTTCGTGTCCGCTGAGTACGAACGACTTCGCGGTGGATAAAAATGGAGCGCTTTGGGCAGTGTTCGAGACGGCGGCGCGGATTGTGCGACTAAAAAGCGGTGGCGCTGCGGAAGCCGTCCAAGAGCCGGAGTTAGAAACTCGGCAAAAAAACCCGAGCGTAGCCGTTGCTGCTAGCGGCGCCGTGCTAACCGCATGGGGTGAGGCGATTAGCCACAGCAAGGGAGGCCAACTTCGCGCACAGCTCACAGGTGAGAACGGCGATAAAATCGATTGGACTCTTGATGCGCAGATCACGATACCTAATTTTAGCTTCCCCGCCGCAGCGGCGATCAGCGACGATGATTTCTTGCTGCTTTGGTAGCGCGATCCAGAAGGTTGCCATCGGCGGACTAGGTGCTAGCCAAAGCGTTTATCCCATTGCTTAAATCGAGCGCGGCAATACGCGTCGAGCTGCTCGTAGGTGCTAAAGAATAGTTCGCTGCCCTCAGGAATCGACTCATCGAGCTCGCAGAAGTCGTTGCTATAGTCTCGGCAGACTTCAGGTCTTTTTTCATAGATCCCACAAAAACCGCCAGGCTGCAGATGAGCGCAGCGAGATTCGATGTGTAAGAACCAACCGTCGGAGTCTTTGAACAAGTTAATTCCCTCATGCGCGACCTGCCAGAGCAAATGATCGAAATCGCTTTTGCCACGCGGCGTAGGAATCCGCTGGTTTATCGAGTTGCAACAAATCGAACGAGTGCAGCGTCCGCATTTGTTATCAACACCGGAACTTGCAGGTTGCGGACTCGGCATAAGGTCTAAAACGGGAACGCTAGTGACTACTGTTTTTCTGGTCATCGACTCGTGAGTGCTCTGCTAGGGAATTTACGGCACGATTCTAACATCTCCGGCGCACCAATAAACCTGCCGCCTCTTGGGAGTTACTCGGGGATTACGAGTCTCCCGTGATTCTATTTTTAAGCATGAGTCTGAGTTCGATGCGCTTCAATTCTCGGAGCATTTCGAATTTTAGCATTTGCTCGAATGCGATTAGTTTTATCAAGGTAAAGACAAACATGCAGGCGATTAATCCAAGTGCCCAATCGAGAGATGAATCGATTCCTTCAGAGGCGAAATAGCTTGTCAGGCAGTAAATAAAGAGTGCAAGAGTGGCAAGCCCGAGCACCCATAAATAGTAGGTGATCCAAGCTTGGCGGCCGTGAAGGCTCGCCTTGAGGAGGTCAAAGTAGCCTTCTCCGCGATCTATCAGTTCTATTTCTTTCTGCAAGTTTGAATCGTGTTCTGCAAGCGTTGCTCGGATTTTTTGATCGAGTGACTCAAGGTTGTTCATGGCAGCATCTCCTGATTCGTGAAGTAACACTGTGCACCTTGACAGGGAAAATTTTATTGATCGAGAGCAAGGTTGAGTCTGTTGCCTAATTGCTCTAGTTGGTTTAGCTTCAAGACTTAGTTTTATAAGACTGTAAACGGCAACCAAGTTCGTAAGAGAAATAAGAAAAGAGAGCTCACTATGAAAAGAACAAAGCCACGATTCTCTCCCGCATCTTCGCTTGAGTCATCCTCTGCGGCCTTTGCCTTACTCTGCGCTGGATTACTCTGGTCAGCGGCTGCTGTTGCTCAGGACTATGAACCTCCGCGTACGCAATCGGGAAAGCCCGACCTGCAGGGTTACTGGACAAATGCATCGCTAACACAACTTCAGCGCAGCTCCGATTATGATCGCTTGGTTATACCGGCGAGCGAGATAGAAGACTTCACGCGTAACCATCACCAAAATGTCAGACAGGCAACAGACGATGGTCTGGTACAAGGCGAACTCCTCGACGGCTCGGACTTGGGCAAAGGGCGTGGTTATAACGCGTTTTGGGTCGATCCTGGCACGCGGTTCGGCATTGTCAAAGGCGAGGCGCGCACCTCTTGGATTGTAGAGCCCGCCGATGGACGCATCCCCTTTTCGGATGCAGGCAATGCTATTCGACGCGCGAATCGGGCACAATTTTCGGGCAATGATGGCCCAGAGGGACGCGCATTAGGGGAGCGCTGCATTATCGGCTTTGGCAGCACCGGTGGTCCGCCGATGAATAATGTTCTCTACAACAACATGTACCAAATAGTGCAGACCGATGATTATGTAATGATCCTCGTTGAAATGGTCAATGATGCGCGCATTATCCCGCTTAGTGACACGCATAGACCCGCTGAGCACCAGCGCTGGCTCGGCGACTCGATAGGACACTGGGAAGGCGATACGTTGGTTGTTGAAACTGTCAATTTGCATCCGCAGCAGGCGCCACGTAATTCTGCGCCTTTATCCGCCGAGGGGAAAATTATAGAGCGGTTCAGTCGTTATTCGGATGATCAAATTCTCTATACATTCGAGGTCTCTGACCCCGTCTATTACACGCAAGACTGGCGCGGTGAAATGAGCCTGAATGCGTCGGAGAATAAGCTCTACGAGTATGCTTGCCACGAGGGGAACTACGGGCTTCTCGGCATTCTTGCCGGTGCTCGACGAGCAGAGGCTGACGCAGCGGCCGAGGACTGAATCTAGTCTTCATCCCAAAATTGGGTCATCTCCATAAACATGAAGGAGGCTGACCAGGTGATTAGGGAAAGGCCTGTAATGGCCTCGACCCCCGCAAGAAAGCGAAGGCTTCCCTGCGGAGCGATGTCGCCATAACCGACCGTTGTGTAGTTGGTAAATGAGAAGTAGATGCTGTCGACGAGACTTCCATCGAAACTTCCTACTAAGTTTCCGAAGTCCCCGTGTCTCACCATAAAGAAGAAAGCGAGGCCAAACAGACAAACCTCAACAATGTGCGCGCAGATAGTCCCAAAGACACCGATCAGGACGCGGAGCCGGTGTCTGATTTGTAGCCTTGGAATCAGAATGGAAAGCACGCGTAGCATTTCATAGTGAATTACTACGGCGACCGCAACGAGAGTGCTGTTAATTGCTAGGGCTATAATCATAAGAGTTAAGTCAGCGGGTGGTGAATCTCGATACAGAAGCTGTTGCCTCAATGGATGATCTCTTCTTGTGGATTTAGCATACTACGAGGGGGCTTCCGTGTAATCCCGCTCTTTCATTCTCACGCTTGGGGCGAAGCTATGAGCATACATCCCTGCAGTGTAATTTCTAAACTCTTGCCTGGAGCAACGCTTTTCGCCCCGTTTCGTCTAAGGTTTGCTCTCTTTCTCTTGTTGGCGCTTTTTTGTAATTTTTCTGCCGTGGCGCAGAATGCGTCTGTTGAAAGCGATGCGGCGCTTTACATGGCTCAGATCGAGGCGCTCGAATCCGAATTCGGCCCCTTTGATAGCCGACTGCTCGAACCTTTGGCCGGATTGGCGGAGCTTCAGTTTGAGCAAGGGGATTTTGAGGACGCGGCAAGCTCGCTAAGACGGCGATTGCAAATCACGCGGAACACATTTGGCTTCGAGGATCCACGCCTTCTCCCCTTGGTGGATTCACTGGTGCGGACTGAGATCGCCAGATCCAATTGGCAACAGGTCGCAGATTATCTAGACCTTAGAAGTCAGATTTACATCGGGTCCTTCGACGAAATTCGCCTTGAGGAAGAGAAGGGAGAAGTGTTTAGCCCGAAGGATAACTCTGCGCGCATGGCGCTCGCTAATGCGCTTGTCCTCCAGTCGGGCTGGTTAGTACAGCAGGTTGCCCTAACACCCACTCGGGCGGCTATTGACAGCTTTTTCGACGCGCGAGAGATAGATGATCGGCTATTCGATCTTTCAGAGGAGGTAGTTAATCGCCTCGAGTCGCTGTCAGGCTATGGCGATCCGGCGGCAGAGTATCTCCTGCTTACTCAATGGCTCCCGCTAATGTACCGCCGGTCGTACAACGATTTCGCGCTTGTACAACTGCTTAATGCGCGGAGCGGTTTTTCCTACGACACCATTGATCACTTAGTCCGGCGCGAAGGCGGTGCGCTCAATAAACTGAGTTCGCCGGGCCTTTCTGCGCGCTCTGTAACCGGACCGATGAGCAGAATTCCTCTCTTGGAGAGAGGCGATCCGATTGGTGTGGGCTATCTGCGTGACGGTTATTTCGGTGTTCGGGCGATGGATGCGAGATTAACCGAGTTTCTTGAGCGTCAACTCGCGGCGGGTGCGAGCAATGGCGAGGTCGCTCTGACGAGGCAGGCGCTCGCCGCGAGCAAGATTTACCGGGGTGATTACCAACTATTGCAGAACCGCGGTTCGGGCACTCGTGAGTATCGCGAGGCACATGAACTGCTCCTCGCATCAGGGCTGACTGAAGACGAGGTAGACGACTACTTTGCGCGACCCGCCCTCATTCCATCGACTGAACTGCGACTCACATTTGAAGATCTTAAGGCCGACAATCCTAACGGTGAATGCCTTCCTGTTTTCACCGCACTCAGCGACCGGCTTGCAACGCTTGCAGCGCCGGATGTGAAGTCGCCCGCGTGGAACATAGAGTTGCCGCACGCCGAAATCACTGCGCGCTTCGATGTGTCGCGAAGGGGAAAGGCTACTAGCGTCAAAATTGACGACGCTGGCGCTGAGGACGCGAGGCTGCGCCGCGCTGTGAATAGAGCTATTAAGGATTTTCAGTTTAGGCCAGCAGTAGTGAAGGGGCGCACTCAGAGATTGCGCGACCAATGCATGCGGGTGCGCGTTCCAATTCTCGACTGATCCCCAGTTGGCAGGGATATACCACCTTGCTAGACTCGCTCGCCTGATGATCGAACTAAGACACATACAAAAAACGTTCGACGGCGGCGCGAGCTATGCCGTCTTCGACACCTGTCTCACCATTGCGCGTGGTGAACTGCTTGCCTTAATTGGTGAGTCAGGCAGTGGCAAGACTACGACGCTTAAAATGATCAATCGCCTCGAAGAGCCGACCGCCGGGCAGGTACTGGTCGCGGGCCGCGATGTTTTGGAGCAAAATCTGCAGGAATTGCGCCGGAATATCGGCTACGTTTTTCAGGGTGCAGGCCTCTTTCCGCACCATAACGTGGCAAGAAATATCGCCGCTGTGCCTGAGTTGCTCGGTTGGTCGAAAGAAGTCATTGAGGCTCGAAGCAGAGAAGTCTGCGCTCTCGTCGGTCTGCCGTATGATGACTATGCATTGCGAATTCCCTCAGAGTTGTCCGGTGGTCAGCAGCAGCGTATCGGCGTCGCACGGGCGCTTGCGGCGCGCCCCGATGTGCTCCTTATGGACGAGCCATTCGGCGCACTTGACCCGATCACGCGGGCTGGGCTGCAAGAGGAATTTCGTCGCATCCAGCAAGAGCTCCAACTGACCGTTGTGCTCGTCACCCATGACATAACCGAAGCGATGCTAATGGCTGATCGAATCGCAGTGATGCAGGGTGGTGAGCTTATTCAGGTGGGGACAGCGAGTGAACTGCTTAATCATCCTGCTCATGACTATGTCACTCAGCTAATGGAAATGCCGCGTCGCCGTGCCGAGCGCCTTGAGCGCGTGATGCGAGCGGCGGAGTGATAACATGAATCCTGTGTTACGCGAACAGCTTCTGCTATTGCCAGAATATCTACAGGGCCATCTCGCGTTGACCTTCGCCGCGCTCGGCGCGGGTATTGCGGTGAGCGTGCCTCTTGGAATTATCGCATCGCGATCGCCACGCATTCGACATCCTCTTCTTGCTACGGTTAGCCTCATTCAAACAGTACCAGGACTCGCGATACTTGCGCTTGTCGTCGCGATGTTGGGCGGCCAGATTGGTTTTTTGCCGGCGTTTATTGCTCTCACCCTTTATTCGATGTTGCCAATTATGCGCAATACGGTGAGCGGTCTCGAAGGCGTGCCAGCCGATGTGGTCGAAGCTGCGCGCGGAATTGGTCTTTCTCCTAGGCAGCGGTTGTGGAAAGTAGAGCTGCCCCTAGCGCTGCCGGTAATCGTTGCGGGAATCCGCACAGCCGCGGTGTGGACCGTCGGCATGGCGACGCTGTCTACATTGGTCGGCGCGAGTAGTTTTGGTAACTATATTTTCATCGGTATTCAGACACGCAATCTCACCGCTGTGACTGTTGGTAGCCTCGCCGCCGCGGGACTTGCAATATTACTCGATACCCTTATCGGCAGCCTGCAGTGGATTGCCGAACGCCGTGCGATTGGCGTAGGTCTGCGTGAGCTGCGTCGGGCGTTGGTGCTTTCAATAAGCCTCACCGTCGCCTTCGCCGTGGCGTTACTGGTGACCCTAAAGCCTGCCCCCAAGCCAGACTTTGTTGTGGGCGGCAAGCCATTCACCGAACAGTATATTTTGGCAAGCGTCTTGGCAGATCGATTGACGGCCGCAGGCTTTATCGTCGATCAGAACATCGGCATGGGATCGGACGTTATCTTCGATGCAATCGGCGCGGGGACGGTCGATCTTTATGTCGAATACTCCGGCACGATCTGGGGCAGCTACATGCGCCGTGAGGGGAATCCCGGGCGAGAAGAGATAACTGATATTACTCAAGCCTTTGTCCGTGAACGGGGATTAAATCCGGTGGGCCTCGCAGGGTTTCAGAATCGCTACGCGCTTGCTATGCGCAGGGACCGTGCCGAGGAGTTGGGTATTGTAAGCGTGCAAGACCTCGCGCCATTGGCAGGCATACTCAGCGCTGGCGGCGACCTCGAGTTTTTCGGGCGCTCGGAATGGAAACGATTGCAGAGCCTCTACAACCTCGATTTCGCACAGGAACTTACCTTCGACGCGGCGCTAATGTATACCGCTGTAGAGGCCGGGCAGGTGGACGTCATTAGTGCCTATTCAACCGACGGCAGAGTAGCCGCCTACGACCTGGTGCTGCTGGAAGATCCGCGGCAGGCGCTGCTCTCGTACGATGCGATGCTATTGGCTTCGAGCGCTGCCGCGCAGGATCCGCGCGTCGCTGCAGCGCTGGCGCCGGTGCTCGGCGCGATTGGTGACGAGGCGATGCGCGAAGCGAATAAAATGGTTGATGTTGAGGGCCGTCCGGTTTCGGAGGCGGTTGCCTACCTGCAGGCGATTATCGATAAATCAAAATAAAGGAGAGTCGCCCCGAGCACTGCCTCTCTCTTGTCTTTCTTTGGTCTTTCTTTTGTCTTAGTCGGCGTGCAGAGCCAGCCAAGCGCGCATCATATTGGTTACGACATCAGGCTTGTCATGGTGAGGCCAATGACCCGCGCCTGGCACTGTGACTAGAGTCCAGTCTTGATCAAGCTCGTCCCATGTATCATTCAACGAGTCCGGCAGTAGGGCTGTATCGTTCATGCCATGAAATTGCAGCACCGGCATCTGAATTCGGGGTAAATCAACGAAGGCGCCTGATGTGTAGGGCTCGCGCGGAAAATTAGCACGGTAGTAGTTCATCATCGCGTCTGCGCTAGACCGCTCGAAGGCTTCGAGATAGATCTGCTGCAAAACCTCATCGCCCCGCGAAAGCGCCATGGCAAGCCCTTGGGCCGAAATAGATTCGTGGCTGTTAGGGCGTTGGAAATTGCGCGCATAGGTTGAATTTTTATGCTGTTGTTCCATTTTCGCGAGTTCGCGGGCGAATCCTTTGAGGTGGGGAAGGTTCATAATTACTAGATGGCTGGTCATTTCTGGGCGCCACGCGGCAAAGCTCCAGGCAATGCCGCCCCCCCAATCGTGACCGACGATTATCGCGCTTTCTTGACCCTCATTGCGGATCACAGAGGCGACATCCTCGATAAGTATCTGCATGTCGTAGTTTTCGACGCCGGAAGGTTGATCGCTGAGGTTGTAGCCGCGAGTATCCATCGCAGCAACGGTGTAATCAGATGACAGCCCTTGCATTTGATGTCGCCACGAATACCAAAAATCGGGAAATCCATGGATAAAAACGATGAGAGGTCCAGACCCCATCTTCGCGTAATGGATTTTTGTCCCATTGTTTTCAGCGTAGCTATGCACAACCTCGTCGCGGATATCCTGCGCTGCCGCGAGGGGCGATAGAATGGATAAGGCGATAAAGAAAAGCGTTACGGCGCCTGTCACTCCGCGGCTGTTCGCGCGCTTGATTTTGTTGGCATTGCTATACATGGCTGCGTTCATAAACCCCTCGGATTGACCAAGTGATGCCCTTGGTAACTTTAGTTATCGACTCGCTAGTGCTGTGTTAATTTTGGTCAAAGTTCAAGCTGCGGAATCGAATACGGCGAATCGGCGTCTATTGCCTGGCGCAGTGAGAACACGTTGCCGTCAATGTCATGTGCGTAGGCCTGCCAGAAATCACCAAGCTTGATCGGTGCGCTCACAAATTCGACGCCGAGTTCGGTCATGCGCGCCACCTCGGCATGTATATCGCCGGCTTCGATAGAGAAGCTATAGCCAAAGTCCGTTACCCCGCGTTTACCGCTATATTGCTCGGTCACAGGATTTCGGTATTGCCAAAGTTCGATCGTTTTGGAGCGCTCGTTCATGCGGAACCACGAGGCTAGTAGTGACAAATTCTCGATGCCCGTGATCTCGCCCATGCGCTCGTTATTGACGTAATCGCCATCTCGGTAGGGCGAAAAAGCGAGTATCTTTTCATAGAAATCGGTCAGTGCGACGATGTCATGGGTGACGAGAGCGACTTGCGTCATCCATGAATTATAGCCTTTCTCCGCCCAGCGCTCGTTGTAGGCGCCTGATTGCAGCGGCCCCTGATCTAGCTGTTCGAGTTCAATCATGTTGCCTTCGGCATCGTAAGCGTAAGCATAAGTGACGCCATAGCCGCCGAGATCGATTGGTTCACCTCCGGTCGAGAGTATGTCTGCACCGGCCGCTTTGAATCGGTCAAAGGCCGAATCATTCGATGGCGACTGGAAGCAGGTGTGGGTCATGCCCGGTCCCTGAGCTGGCATACGAGTAAGTGGTTTATCTGCGTTATGGCTGAACGCGTTTAATTCGAACAACATGTTCGGCGCCTCGAGAACGACGGTTTCGTAGCGAATATTAGGCATGCCGAAGAGTGTGTCAGCCTCAGGACCGCTTACGGTCTCGCGGCGAATAATTTCATAGCCGGTGACACCTTGATAAAAAGCTACGGCGGCATCGAGATCGCGCACTGATAACGCAATATGATTGATGCCGAGCAGCGTAGTTGGCGAATCTGCAATTGTCGAATCAGGGTCGATTTCATAGCCGAGGACGTTACCGGCCTGAATCGCTAGCGCGACGGCTGCTGCGATTGCTGGCGAAAAGCGGAAGTTTTTTACGTGTATAATCGGTGCATCTGACATCAAGGGTTCAACTTTTTATTGTTTAATCGAATAAACGAGCAGCATATTACCTGGCTGCTCGCCCCATTTTTCATATCCTGAGGTGACATAGACGGAGCCACCAGCAATAACCGGACCGTCTGCTTCAATGGCGCCGCCGAAGCCGCGAACGCCGTTAATGTCGCCAAATTCTTGTACCGTATTGGTCTCCCATAGAATCGCGCCAGACTCAGCGTCGAAAGCGCGCAGCATGCCATCGAGTCCGCCGGCAAAGACAAGCCCGGGTGAACTGCTGACGGCTGCCGAAATGCCTTGGAAACAAAGGAATTTCGTCTCAGGACAAACATTTGGCAGTCTGTTTCGCCACTCGATTGCGCCGCTAGCGAGATCCAGCCGGTGAATACCTGGCTGGCCTTCGCCCACGTTATACGGATTGTTGGTGGGCAGGTCAGAGACGCCAACGAACAGTCCTTCGCCGTCGCTGCTCATGCCATAGTGAATGCCGCCCATCGTGCCACCGCTGCCAGCGCGGGTCTCCCAGATAAGCGCGCCGTCTGCGTCAGGATCTAGCGCGTAGACCATCCCAGATTTCTGCCCCACAACGAGTAAGTCTCGGCCTGATTTGCTTTCGATTAGCAGTGCCGCTGCGCCAAAATCGAAATCAGGACCCTTCTCTTCTGGACAATTAAATCCGCCCGTCGAGCAGGCGCCGTTCCAAGCATCGTTTGTCGTGACTTGCCTAACCCAGCGTCGCTCGCCCGAATGGAGATCTATCGCGATGACGGCATCGCTCGTAGTGGTGGCAGGCGAGGAATAGTTCTCGCCAGTCGTCGCATACACAAGGCTGCGTTTGATATCAATTGTAATTCCGGACCAAACCGGAGCGCCCGACGGGCCCTGCATTTGAGTCCCGGCGCGGTTTTTGCTCGTTGGTTGCGGCGGGGGAGTAGTGAAGTGAGTCCAGAGAATTTCTCCGGTCGCGATACTCAGGCCGACCACGGCGCCGCGGAAACTGCAGCAACTGTATTCGTTACGTGAGGCTGCGATGATTTCAAGAGACGAAACGGGGACTACTAAAATCCCATCAGCCACCGCGGTGGCCCCGGTGATTGTTGCGAGCCGATGCTCATGTACGGAAGTTTTCCAGCGAAGCTCGCCTGTTTGCGCATCGACCGCATGCGCATTGGCAGCGAAGTCGCCAAACAGTAATGTTTCCGGCCTTCCCTGCGCGTCGAGATCCAGAATAACGGCGCTGCGCACTTCGGCCTCGGCATCGTAGGTCCAAATCGGGCAGCCGTTTCTCGCGTCCAGCGCATAAACAACGCCTTCTTGACTGCCTACAAACACCGCCTCGGGTGTTACGAGCGGCTGTGATCTAGCACGTGTTGCGCCGGGAAAGGCGAAGGCCCAGTCAAGGGTGAGCTCGCCGACATTGTCTGGTGTTAACAGGGTTTCGCTATATTGATGCCGTGAATTATTGACTCCTGCGCCCCACCCATTCCACAGCGGTGGTTGGTCGAGGGGAGCGCCAACTGCCAACGATGCGGAACAGTCGAAGGAAACCGGCTTGGTCACGCTCTCATTGAAGCGTTTGCCCGTCAGGAAGAAGGCGACATCGCGTTTTTTCGCGCGTGTTAGCGGCATACCTTGGGTCGCCATGATTCCCGATTCGAGAGACTCAACAATGTGCTCAGGCGAAAACAACGCCAGCGCGCTTCGCCGAGGCGCCTCTAGAAGCGCGCCTTCGTGGCAACCGGCGCAGAGAAGCGCGTAGTCTGATGCTCCCGCGTTACGAGCAGCGTCGTCGTCATTTTGAGCGTTCACTGCTGTAAATGGCAGCATCGTGAAATATGAGGCTAAGGCTATCAGCTTTACTCTCGCGCTTTGACGAGTAAAGCGGGGCATCGCGGGCGGAGTATATGACCGGCTTTTCAGCATTTCGAGCGACCCTATTGAATCGAGCGTGAGTAGTTTAAATAGACTAAGAACCCTATCGGACTAGGCAAAAATGTCAATCGTGGCGCGAGTCCTGATAGACTTCGCTAACAAGAGCGTCAGCGAAGGCTTGGAAAGCTGCAAAAAAAATAGAAAGATAAGAAGATGCGCGTATGACTAATCAAGAACTAGTGCTGACTCTGACGAGCTGTGTATTTTTCATGTCTCTTGTGGCGTGGATAGCCTATCGACAGACCCGCGGGGAGGTAGCTACCAGGGAGGGATATTTTCTCGCCGGCAGGGGGCTTAGCGCAGTCTTCATCGCGGGGTCAATGTTGCTCACCAATCTATCGGCGGAGCAACTAATTGGCCTCAATGGTTCTGCGTACGGATTCAATCTCAGTAGTATGGGTTGGGAAGTGACAGCCGCGATATCCACAATCGCGATGGCGTTTTTGTTTTTGCCCCGCTACCTCGCGGGCGCCTTTTCTACCTTGCCCGAATTTCTCAACGCGCGGTTCGATAGCGACGTGCGCCGCGCGTCGGTTGTACTTTTCATGGTTGGCTATGGCTTTGTCACTATTCCCTCCGTGCTCTATTCAGGGTCGATTGCCGTCCTGCAGCTTTTTGATATTCCGGCTATTACAGGCCTCGCCTATTCCCATGCTTTGGCGGTGACGATTATTGCGATCGGGAGTATCGGGGCTATTTATGCTGTTTTTGGAGGGCTGAGAGCGGTCGCCGTGTCCGACACTCTCAACGGTGTTGGTCTACTTATAGTTGGCATTGCGGTTCCACTGCTCGGCCTTGCAGCGCTCGGCGACGGCAGTATCTTGGTGGGTCTTACAGTAGTCACCACAACCGACACTGACAAGCTCAACGCCATCGGCTCGGCGAGTGATCCAACACCCTTTGCTACACTGTTCACCGGCATGATTTTCGCTAACCTCTTCTATTGGTGTACCAACCAATATGTGATCCAGCGAACACTCGGTGCGCGCAGCTTGGCAGAGGGACAGAAGGGGGTGCTTTTTTCCGGATTTTTTAAGGTTTTGGTGCCCTTTTTGATGATGCTGCCAGGCGTTATTGCCTACCATCTCTATGGCCCGGAGCTCGCGTCGATCGACCTCGCCTATCCCGCGCTCATTCGTGATGTGTTGCCGGTTTATGCGAGCGGTTTTTTCTTGGCCGTATTGCTGGGGGCGGTTTTTAGTTCATTTAATTCGCTCCTCAATAGCGCGGCAACCCTCTTTTGTCTCGATGTGTATGTGCCGTTCAAGGAGCGACTGAATCGCGGAGAGAAGGTGACGGATTCGCAGCTTGTACGCGTCGCAAAGTGGGCGAGCGTGGTAATTGCACTCTTTTCTTTTGTGGTAGCGCCTTTACTGCAATTTGCCCCCGATGGCCTCTGGCAGATCATTCGTATTTTTACCGGTTTCTACAACATACCGATAATCGCGATCGTAATTGTAGGACTGTTCACGCGTCATGTGCCGGCTCTCGGTCCGAAGCTGGTTATCGGTTTTCATCTTATTGCCTACGGGCTTTTGCAGTTTGTCTTTAAGGAGCAGGTGGCGATCCATTTTCTGCATCTCTACGCTATTTTGTTTTTCATCGAAATCGGTATCATGCTCTCGGTTGGATACTGGCTGCCGCGCGTTGAGTTATGGACTTACACAACCGCGAGTCGCGTCGATATGAGTCCATGGCCACTGGCAGTTCCCTGTGCGGTGACTCTCTTCTCCTGTGTCGTTGCGCTTTATATTACCTTCTCGCCGCTTGGGCTTGTTGGTGCAGGCAGCGCAGCGTACGAACCGATTTTAGGTTTAGTATTTGCGCTGAATGCGGCGGTTTGGTGGCGTAGTCTTCGATCTGCTTAGCCACTTTAAATAAGAATGCCAATAGGGATTTTATGAGTATTGACACGATCAAACCGAGGTTGCGTTTCTTCGAGGGTGCGGCGGGACAGCAACATATTCCGGAGAGTGATAAATATCTCTATGCGGTTGCGCCACCTGTTCATCGTCTTGCAATCATCGGTACTGGGACGATAGGTCAGGAACATATGCGCGTGGCGCGGCTGTTAGGGCGTGCTGTTGTGCATGGGATTTTTGATAGCGAGCAGCGCAGCATAGACATAGCTCTTGCTAATTACACAGCGCAAGAGATGAGTCTCCCCGAAGAGCAGCGACAACCGGCGCCGATCGTTTACACGAGCCTAGAGAATGCCTGCAACGATGCCGCCGTCGATGCGGTGATGATCTGCACGCCTAATTACACGCATTTCGATGTATTAAAAGTGGCGATGGCGTCAGGTAAAGCGATTTTTCTTGAAAAGCCCATGGCAACGACGTTGAGTGACGCCGCTGCTACTGTCGCTTTAGCGCGTGATTATCACAGTTTTGTCCAGATAGGGTTGCAGTATCGTTATAAAGCGCAATATGTCGAGTCGCTTCACGAAGCGCTCGTGCGCAGGAGTGTAGGTGAGATTAGAATGATCAGCATGAGTGAATACCGGCCGCCGTTTCTCGATAAGGTAGGGCAATGGAATAAGTTTAACGACCTGAGCGGCGGGACGTTGGTAGAAAAATGCTGTCACTATTTCGATCTGATCAACTTATTTGCGGGCGTGCAGCCGACGCGAGTTTATGCAAGTGCGGGGCAGTCGGGTGTTTTCGATGCCTTAACGCGAGACGGGCGTAAAAGTGATATCGATGACAACGCCTTCGTCGTTATCGATTACAAAAACGGCTGTCGCGCAAACTTTACGCTCAACATGTGCAGCCCCGATTTCACTGAGGAACTGTGTTTGGTTGGTACTCAGGGGCGCTTGATCGCTACCGAACGCTTTGATGTCCATCATAGGCAGGAGGCGGCCACCAGCCTCAAACTTGAGTTGGGTGAACTCGGTTCATCGAAGGAGAGTGTGCTCGGTTATGCGTCGGTAATCGAGAGAAGTGGCCACCACGGGGCGACTTATTTTGAGCATGCGGCGTTCCTTGATCGCCTCGAAGGAAAAGAGCCCATCGAGGGCGGCGCCGCGACGCCATTGCAAGGATTGTGGTCTATGCTTGTCGCCAGTGCCGCGCAGGAATCGAGTAAGACTGGTAATGCGGTCGAGATGGCGGATTATATCGAGGCAAATGGCCTTGCCTCAGTGCTTGGCGAGAGCTTTGTAGCTAACTAGCCAGCGAGTGCCAAGCGCCCTAATTAAGTAAGATAACAAATGAGAGAATTAATGAGCATAAGTGAAACTGCAACGCTCGCTGTCGATGGCAAAGTTATGCCCGCAGTTGGGCTCGGACTTTGGAAAATTGAGCGCGAAGCTACCGCCGAGGCTGTGTATGCGGCTATCGGAGCGGGCTATCGACATCTCGACAGCGCCGCCGATTACGGTAATGAGCGCGAGGTAGGCGAGGGGATTGCAAGAGCGCTTGCTGCGGGATTGTGCTCGCGAGAAGAGCTTTGGATTACCTCTAAGCTTTGGAACACATTCCATCGCCCCGAACATGTAGAAGCAGCGTGCAGGCGATCGTTGACAGACTTGGGTATCGACTATTTCGATCTCTATCTCGTTCATTTTCCTATCGCATTACAGTACGTTGACTTCGATGACCGCTATCCGCCGGAATGGCTCTTCGACCCTGATGCCGAGGCCGGCTCGGCCGCTGCGGGGATGCAGCGCGATGCGGTGCCACTGCATGCTACTTGGCACGCGATGGAGGGTTTAGTAGATA
>Ga0181554_1000361_pt1 | contig 45578 bp, 61 predicted proteins | sample 011ome_16_FD_145602 | JGI IMG/M metagenome (GOLD analysis project Ga0181554, IMG submission 145602) | Coastal salt marsh microbial communities from the Groves Creek Marsh, Skidaway Island, Georgia - 011503CT metaG (spades assembly) | ecosystem: Environmental > Aquatic > Marine > Intertidal zone... | reverse complement strand
GGCTGGGTGGGGGGTACCTTTGGGAGCGGAAGCCTTGGACGGCCATGGCGCGGGCGCTTTTGGAGCTCATCGCCTACGGCCTTAGGGTTCTTCTCTCCCTTCTCCCGCCCCCTCCGGGGTACAAGGCGATTTACTAGGCAAGCCCCAACCCCCTTGACAAAGGGGCGCCAGGCCAGGATAATGACCCTTGGTTTGACACTCTCACCCTTTGGGCGTCAAAGGAGGGAGTGGATATGGCCGCGGAGGTGAAGACGGTGATCAAGCCCCTAGGAGACCGGGTGGTGGTGAAGCGGATTGAGGAGGAGCCCAAGACCAAGGGCGGCATCGTGCTTCCCGACACCGCCAAGGAGAAGCCCCAGAAGGGCAAGGTGATCGCGGTGGGCACGGGCCGCGTCTTGGAGAACGGCCAGCGGGTGCCCCTCGAGGTGAAGGAGGGGGACATCGTGGTCTTCGCCAAGTACGGCGGCACCGAGATTGAGATTGACGGCGAGGAGTACGTGATCCTCTCCGAGCGCGACCTGCTTGCGGTCCTGCAGTAAAGGAGGTGAACCATGGCGAAGATCCTGGTGTTTGACGAGGCTGCGCGCCGCGCCCTGGAGCGCGGGGTCAACGCGGTGGCCAACGCGGTGAAGGTCACCCTCGGTCCTCGGGGCCGGAACGTGGTCCTGGAGAAGAAGTTTGGCTCCCCCACCATCACCAAGGACGGGGTGACGGTGGCCAAGGAGGTGGAGCTGGAGGACCACCTGGAGAACATCGGGGCCCAGCTCCTCAAGGAGGTGGCCTCCAAGACCAACGACGTGGCCGGTGACGGGACCACCACGGCCACCGTCCTCGCCCAGGCCATCGTCCGGGAGGGCCTGAAGAACGTGGCCGCCGGGGCCAACCCCCTCGCCCTCAAGCGGGGCATTGAGAAGGCGGTGGAGGCCGCGGTGGAGAAGATCAAGGCCCTCGCCATCCCCGTGGAGGACCGGAAGGCCATTGAGGAGGTGGCCACCATCTCCGCCAACGATCCCGAGGTCGGCAAGCTGATTGCCGACGCCATGGAGAAGGTGGGGAAGGAGGGCATCATCACCGTTGAGGAGTCCAAGAGCCTCGAGACCGAGCTCAAGTTCGTTGAGGGGTACCAGTTTGACAAGGGGTACATCTCCCCCTACTTCGTCACCAACCCCGAGACGATGGAGGCGGTCCTCGAGGACGCCTTCATCCTCATCGTGGAGAAGAAGGTCTCCAACGTCCGTGAGCTCCTCCCCATCCTGGAGCAGGTGGCCCAGACGGGCAAGCCCCTCCTGATCATCGCCGAGGACGTGGAGGGCGAGGCTTTGGCCACCCTGGTGGTGAACAAGCTCCGGGGCACCCTGAGCGTGGCCGCGGTGAAGGCTCCCGGCTTCGGTGACCGCAGGAAGGAGATGCTCAAGGACATCGCGGCCGTCACCGGCGGCACCGTGATCTCCGAGGAGCTCGGCTTCAAGCTGGAGAACGCCACCCTCTCCATGCTGGGCCGGGCCGAGCGGGTGCGCATCACCAAGGACGAGACCACCATCGTGGGCGGCAAGGGCAAGAAGGAGGACATTGAGGCCCGGATCAACGGCATCAAGAAGGAGCTGGAGACCACCGACAGCGAGTACGCCCGGGAGAAGCTCCAGGAGCGCCTGGCGAAGCTCGCGGGTGGCGTGGCCGTGATCCGGGTGGGCGCCGCCACGGAGACCGAGCTCAAGGAGAAGAAGCACCGCTTTGAGGACGCCCTGAACGCCACCCGGGCCGCGGTGGAGGAGGGCATCGTGCCCGGCGGCGGCGTGACCCTCCTCCGGGCCATCAGCGCCGTGGAGGAGCTCATCAAGAAGCTGGAGGGCGACGAGGCCACGGGCGCCAAGATCGTGCGCCGGGCCCTGGAGGAACCCGCCCGCCAGATCGCCGAGAACGCCGGGTACGAGGGCTCCGTCATCGTCCAGCAGATCCTGGCCGAGACCAAGAACCCCCGCTACGGCTTCAACGCCGCCACCGGGGAGTTCGTGGACATGGTGGAGGCGGGCATCGTTGACCCCGCCAAGGTGACCCGCTCTGCCCTGCAGAACGCCGCCTCCATCGGCGCCCTCATCCTCACCACCGAGGCGGTGGTGGCGGAGAAGCCCGAGAAGAAGGAGTCCACCCCCGCCTCCGCGGGCGCCGGGGACATGGACTTCTAAGCCCTAGCGGCTAAGGGGCCGGGCCTTCAAGGCCCGGCCCCTTTCTAAGTGCCGGGGACGGCGTCAGCCGTAGAGGGCGGCGTACTTTTTCTCCAGGTAGGCCAGGAAGGGCCTGGCGCTCGGGGCCTCCCCCGTGACCCGTTCCACCAGGACCCGGGGGCGGAAGCGGCTTCCCTCGGCGTGGATCCGCGCGCGCGTCCAGTCCAGGAAGGGCTGGAACTCTCCCCGGGCAAACCTAGGCTCCAGGGGGCCGAGCTCGGCCTCCGCCTTCTGGAAGAACTGGGCGGCGTAGAGGTTGCCCAAGGTGTAGGTGGGGAAGTAGCCGAAAAGCCCCCCGGCCCAGTGGACGTCCTGCATGACCCCGTCCTTGTAGTCCTTGGGGGCCACGCCCAGGTGGTCCCGGTACTTCTCCGCCCACGCCTCCGGCAGGTCCTCGGGGGAGAGCTCCCCGCGGAAGAGGGCGAGCTCCAGCTCCAGGCGCACCAGGATGTGGAGGTTGTAGGTGACCTCGTCCGCCTCCACCCGGATGAGGGAGGGCTCCACGGCGTTGACGGCGAAGTGGAAGTCCTCGAGGCTCACGTCCCCAAGGCTCGCGAAGACCTCCCGGGCCCGGGGGAAGAAGCGCTCCCAGAAGCCCAGGGAGCGGCCCACCAGGTTCTCCCAGGTACGGCTTTGCGACTCGTGGACCCCTAAGGAGACCGCATCCCCCCTCGGGGTGCCCCAGTGCTCCTTGGGCAGGCCCTGCTCGTAGAGGGCGTGCCCCATCTCGTGCAGGGTGCCGAAGATGCCCGCGTTGAAGAAGTCCTCGTAGTAGCGGGTAGTGATGCGCACGTCCCCGGGGCCGATGGCGATCTCAAAGGGGTGGGCGGTGGGGTCCAGGCGCCCCGCCTCGAGGTCGTAGCCGCAGGCCGAAAGGAGCTCCAGGGCGAAGCGCCTTTGGGCCTCCACGGGGTAGGGACGGTGGAGGATGGAGGTGTCGGGCCTCTTCCCACTTCCCAGGATCCGGTCCAGAAGGCCCTTGAGCCCCTCCTTGAGCTCGGCGAAGAGGGGAAGAAGCTCCCGGGCCCGCATTCCCGGCTCGTACCCGTCCAGGAGGGCGTCGTAAAGCTCCCCGTAGGGGGGGTCCCCGGGGGCCGGGGGGAGGGCGAAGAGGACCTCCGCCTTCTCCTTGGTGAGGGCGTAGACCCGCTTCAGGTAGGGCAGGAAGCCCCGCCAGTCGTCCCTCGGCCTGGCCTCCTCCCAGAAGCTCTCCGCCTCGCTTTCCGCCTGGGCGAGCTCCACGGCGAGCCTTTCGGGGATGGCCCGGGCCCTTTCGTAGGCCTGGCGCCACTCCCGGACGTTCACCGCGGCGTCGGAGAGGGGGTCCTGCACCAGCGGGCTTCCCTCCACCTTCTCCAGCCACTCCCCGATCCTGGGGTCGGTCATGCGCTGGTGGAGGAGCCGGGCCAGGGCGGCCATCTGCCGGGCGCGGTGCTCGTGCCCCTTTTTGGGGATCATGGTGCGCTGGTCCCAGGCGGCGAGGGCCCCCAGAGAGGCCAGGTAGGCGGTTTCCCTCTGGAACTCCAGGAGGTTCTGGTAAGCGGCTTCCGGCGTCACGGGGCCATCCTACACCCAAACCCATAAAAGCGCTGTGAAAGCCCGGCCACCCCGTAAAATGCCCCCATGTGGCCCCTCTTCGCCCTGCTCCTCGGCCTCGCGGTGGGTTCCTTTCTCAACGTGGTGGTCCACCGCCTGCCCCGGGGGGAGTCCGTCGCCTACCCCCCGTCCCGCTGCCCCCAGTGCGGCCACCGCCTGGGGCCTTGGGACCTGGTCCCCGTCCTCTCCTACCTCGCCCTAAAGGGGCGGTGCCGCTACTGCGCCCGTCCCATCTCCCCCCGCTACCCCCTGGTGGAGGCCCTCACGGGGGGGCTTTTCCTCCTCGCAAGCCTCTTCTACCCCCCTGGGGTGGAGGCCCTCTTGGTCTTCCTCTTCCTCGCCTTTCTCGTGGCCCTCGCCTTCATTGACGTGGACACCTTTGAGCTTCCCGATCCCCTCACCTACGGCCTCCTCTTCCTTGGGCTTTTGGCCTCCTGGGCGCTGGCCTTCCCCCTCCCCTTTAGGGAGAGCCTGGACGGAAGCCTCATGGCCGCCGGGGGGCTCGCCCTGGTGGCGGGGTACGGGAACCTCTTTCTGCGGCGCTTTAGGGAGGCCAGGGCCGAGGTCCCCGTGGGGCCCCACCAGGTCCACATGGCGGCCCTCTTTGGGGCGCTCTTGGGCCCAGGGGTGGGGATGGCCCTCGCCTTCCTCGCTTGGGCCCTCTCCGCCCGCACGGGGCGGGCGGTGGCCCTCCCCGACCGGCTCACCCTGCCCCTTTTGCCCCTCGCCTTCCTCCTTGCCCCCGCCCTAGGCCTGGACTTCCTGGAAAGCCTTAAGGGAAGCCTCCTCGCTGCCGGGGGGCTCGCCCTCGCCGGGGGGCTTTACTGGGCCTTCCGGCCCCTTCCCGAGGAGGGCGAGGAGGAGCCCGTGGCCATGGGCTACGGGGACGTGAAGCTTCTGGGGGCCCTCGGGGCCTGGCTCGGCCCTTACGCCTTCCTCGCCCTCTTCCTCGGGGTCTTCGCCGGGGCGCTTTTGGGCCTTCTCCTTAGGCAAAGGAAGCTCCCCTTCGGCCCCTACCTCGCCCTCGGGGGGGTGGTGGCCTTCTTCTTCGGGGAGGCCCTCTGGGGGGCGTACCTGCGCCTTCTGGGCGTTTGAACCGGGAAGGGGAGTCTTCTTTTGCTATAAAGCGTTCATGGGACGCGCGGTCAAAGTGGCCCTTGCGGTCCTGGCCCTGGGGCTTTCGGCCTTCGCCCTTTACCTCTGGGCCTCCCCCTACCTCTTCCTCCGCGCCCTCCAGGGGGCGGTCCTCGAGGGGGACCGGGCGCGGCTGGAAAGGCTCGTGGACTTCCCCCGGGTCCGGGAGGGGCTCAAGGCCCAGGTCCAGGCCAGGCTCCTCCGGGAGATGGGACAGGAGGTGGCGCAAAACCCCCTGGCCGGCCTCGCCTACCTCTTCGTGGCCGGGATGGTGGACCCCCTGGTGGACGCCCTCGTCTCCCCCGAGGGGCTTGCCGCCTTGGGCACGGGGATGGGCCCCGGGGAGGCGCCCAAGGAGGCGGTGAAGGGCTGGAGGCTCGCCTACCAGGACTTCCGCACCGCCTACGTCTACCACCCCGAGGACCCCAGAAGCCGCCTCTACCTGGAACGGCAGGGGCTTTTCGGGTGGAAGGTGGTGCGGATGGAGCTCCCCTTGGAGTAGTATCCTGGCCCCCGTGGAACTCCTAGACGTCCTGGCGAGAAGGCGGAGCGTACGCCGCTTCAAGCCCCTTCCCCTTCCCGAGGAGGACCTGGAAAAGCTCCTCTTCGCCCTCCAGCGGGCCCCCACCGACGCGAGCGCCCAGCTCTACTCGGCGATCCGGGTACGGGATCCAAGGCTTAGGGACGAGGTGGCCCGGCTCTCCGGGGACCAGGAGCACATCAGGCAGGCGGCGGAGTTCTTCCTCTTCCTCGCAGACGTCCACCGCCTGGAGCGGCTCCTCGCCCACCGGGGGCAGAGGATGGCCTTCTGGCCCAGGACCGCCCTCCACTTCGCCATCCTGGACGCGGGGATCGCCGCCTCGTACCTCGCCCTCACCGCCGAGGCCTTAGGCTACGGGGTCTGCTTCATCGGCGGGGTCTTGAACGGGGTGGAGACCCTCACGGACCTCCTCGGGCTTCCCCCGGGGGTCCTCCCCGTGGTGGGGCTTGCCGTTGGGGTGCCCGACGAGGAGGGCCCCCCGAGGCCCAGGCTTCCCCGGAGGCTCGTGGTCCACGAGGACCGCTACCGCCCCTACGCCGCGGAGGACCTGGAGGAGGCCTACCGGGCCATGGCCCCCTACAGCCGGGTGGGGGACTGGAACCGGGTCCTTAGGCGCTACTTCGCCGAGGGGGGCACGATGGAGGCCAGGGAGAAGCCTTACGGGAAGGTCCTTTCCCGGCAGGGGTTTGACCCGGACCTGCCCAAAGGGGCCCCCTTCTACTCCCTGGGGGCCTTGCTGGAGGAGGCCTTGGCGGAGGCCCGGGGGGTGCTCTTCCGCAAGGGGGAGGTCTGGCTGGAGGAGGAGGCCCGGGCCTTCCGGGGGGAGGGGAGGCCGGGGGAGGCCCTCCTCATGGCGTTGCGGAAGGCGCGGGGGGAGGTTCCGGACTGGCCATGACCCGCCTCGCCCCCCGGTAGACCTTCCGGTAGAAGGGGGCCTCGAGGCTCTCTATGACCACCCGGCTTCCGTAGCTAGAGGCGTGGGCGAAGACCCCCCGGCCCAGGTAGATCCCCACGTGGTCTACCTCCTTCCCGCCGAAGCTGAAGAAGACCAGGTCCCCCGGGCGCGGGGCCTCTACAGGGGGGAAGGCCTGGTACTGCTCCTTGGTGGTCCGGGGGAGGGCCACGCCCAGCTCGGCGTAGACCTGGGCCACGAAGGCGGAGCAGTCCAGGGCCAAGGGGGAGTTCGCCCCGTACTTGTAGGGCACCCCCAGGTAGCGGAGGACGGCCCGGAGGAGGGGGCTTTCCGGGTCCAAGGCCTCCGGCTCCGGGGGAGGGGGCGGAGGCGCCTCGCCCTCTTCGGGAAGCCTCAGGACCTGCCCCACCTTGATCTCCGGGGAGGAGAGGCCGTTTAAGCGCATGAGGGCTTCCACGGTGGTGCCGTAGCGGCGCGCCAGGGAAAAGAGGGTGTCCCCCGGGGCCACCACGTGGGTCCTTTCCCTCGAGGGGAGCTTGAGGACCTGCCCCGGCTGGAGGAGGAAGCTTTCCAGCCCGTTTAAGCGCATGAGCTCCTCCACCGTGGTGCCGTAGCGCCGGGCGATGGAGTAGAGCGTGTCCCCGGGGGCCACGGTGTAGGTGGCCTGGGCCAGGGCGAGGCCCAGGAAGGCGAGGAGGAAGGCGCGGCGCATTCACCCCTCCTTGAGCAGGCTCCGCACCCCTTCGGGCAGGGGCTCCTGGGGAAAAAGGTTGCGGTAGCGGCGGGCCAGGTCGGCGAGGAGGGGGCGGAACTCCTCGCTCCGCAGGGCCTCGGGGTAGAGGTCCCGCATCTGGGCGAGGAGGTTTTCCCGGGCCAGGTGGCGGGCGGCCCGGAGGGCGTCCCCCTCGAGGCCCGCCTCCTGGCCCCGCATGAGCCGCTCCGCCGCCCGCCGCACCCCGGGGTCTTCCAGGTGGCGGCGGCAGGTGGGGCAGGGATGGGTCTCGCTCGGGGTCTGGCAGACGGGGCAGGGGTCGCCCCGCTGCCTCTGGAAGAGGGCCAGGGCGGCCCGGGCCACCCGCTCCCGGAGCTCCGGAGGGGCCTTTTCCGCCAGGGCCAGGGCCTTGCGGCCCGCCTCCCGCAGGCGGCCGGGGTCTGAGGGCGGGGGGGCCTCCACCCCTTCCGCCTCGAGGGGGCCCACCTGGAACCGGATCTCCCGCACCGCCCCGGGGAAGCGCTCCTCGTAGCGGCGGAGGAGGGCGAGGCGGGTGTAGGTGAGCTGGTGGGCCACCACGGGGTCGGGCACGTGGACCACGAGGACGCCCTCCTCCAGGGCCACCGCCTCGGTGAAGCGGGCGAGGTCCTTTCCCGCCACCTCCCGCCAGGCGGCGAGGACGAGGCCCCGCCTGAGCCGCTCCTTGCCCCCGGCCCGCTTCAGGGCCTCGGGGATCACCTCCTTCAGGCGCCAGGGCACAGGACCACCCCTCGTACCACCGAGCATACCGGCACCCCCGGGGGGGCTTCCAGCCCCGCCAGGATGGCCTGGGGCAGGGCCTGGGCGTAGGCGAGGACGGCCCGCCTGCGGGCCTCGTCCAGCTCCTCCCCCCACTCGTCCACGAGGAGGAGGGGGGGCTCGCCGTGGTGCTCGCCGAGGAGGCGGTGCTCGGCGAGGCGCAGGGCCAGGGCCAGGGTCTTGGCCTCCCCGCGGCTGGCGAACCGGTGGGCGGGCCGCCCCTCCAGGAGGAAGACCAGGTCGTCCCGGTGGGGCCCCACCAGGGTCTGGCCCCGTTCCCGCTCCTCGGCCCGGCTGGCCTCGAGGGCCCGGAGCACCCCTTCCCCCGCGGTCTCCTCCAAGCGAAGCCCCGCCTCCTTGGCGGCGAGGGCGGCGTGGACCTCCCGCAGGATGGGGGCGAAGCGCCGGAGGAAGCGGCGCCTCAGGGCCACGATCTCGTCCCCGTAGCGGGCGAGCTCCCGGTCCCAGGCGGAAAGGCCCTCCCCCCCGGCCTTGAGGAGGGCGTTCCGCTGGCGCAGCGCCTTCTCGTAGGCGGAAAGGAGGGCGGCGTAGCGGCGGGAGAAGCGGGCGATGAGCCGGTCCAGGTAGGCCCGCCGCTCCTCCTTGGGCCCGAGGACCGCCTCGAGGTCCAGAGGGGAGACGAGGACCGAGCCGGGAAGCTCCCAAAGGGTCCGAAGGCTCACCCGCTTCCCGTTGAGGAGGACCTCCCGCCCCCCGGGGCCCAGGCGGTGCTCCAGGCGGTAGGCCCCGAGCTCCGTCTCCACCTCGGCGTGGAGCCAGGCCTCCTCCTCCCCGAAGCGGACGAGGTCGGCAAGGCCCAGGGGGACCTCCCCCCCTAGGGCCAGGTGGATCCCCAGGAGGAGGCTCGTCTTCCCCTGGGCGTTGGCCCCCACCAGGGCGGAAAGGCCCGGCGGGGGGCGGTAGGCCTCCAGGGCCAGGTTGCGGAAGTTCCGTTGCCGGAAGAGGAGAAGCCGCATGCTAAAGCCTCGCCCGGCGGAAGAGGGCGGGAAGGAAGAGGAGGGCGAGGAGGAGGAGGGAGGCCCCGAGGACGTAGGGCCCCTCGGGGGCCAGGCGGTAGAGCCCCGTGCCCACGATGGGCCCGAGCATCCTCCCCAGGGCCTGGGCGGAACTGTTGAGCCCCGCCACCAGGCCCTGCTCCCCCTCGCCCACGGCCAGGGAGAGGGCCGCCGTGACCCCGGGGAGGGCGAGCCCCTGCCCCACCCCCTGGAGGGCGAGGCCCAGGGCCAGGGCCCAGAAGGTCTTGGCGTAGACCAGGAGGACGAAGCCCAGGATCCCCAGAGGCAGGCCCAGGGAGAGGAGGACCCTCGGGGGCCAGCCGGTCTTGCGCACCAGGACGCCCTGGACGAAGACGGCCACGACCCCGTAGAAGACCAGGGCCAGGCCCACCTTCTGGGCCGTCTCCACCCCGCCGAGGAGAAGCCGGTCCTGGAAGTAGAAGGCGATGGTCTGCTCCAGGGCCACGCTGGAAAGGTTGAGGGCGAGGCCGAGGAGGAGGAGGGGGAAGACCCTGGGGTCAAAGGGGGAAAGCCGCGCCCCGGCTTCCTGCCCCCGGGGTCTGGACTCGGGGAGGACCAGGTAAACGAAAAGGGCGTTTAGGAGGGCGATCCCCGCCGAGAAGAAGACGGGGGCGAGGAGGCCGAAGAGGGCGGCAAGCCCCGCCCCCAGGGCGGGCCCTAGGATCACCGCGAGGCCAAAGGCCGCCCCCAGGAGGGCCATCCCCGCGGTGCGGTTCTCCCGCCCCGTAACGTCGGCCACGTAGGCCTGGGCCGTGGGCAGGGTGGCGGAGCTGAAGGCCCCGCCGAGAAGCCGCGCGAGGAGGAGCAGGAAAAAGAGGAGCCCCGGGGGCACGAGGCCCCGCTCCCCCAGGAGGGCGAAGACGCCGAAGAGGAGGAAGCTTGCCGCGAAGCCCAGGATGCCCACGAGGAGGACGGGCTTCCGGCCCCGTTCGCTCCGCCTGCCCCAGTAGGGGGAAAGGAGGAACTGCATGAGGGCGTAGCCCGTGGAGAAGAGGCCCACCTGGACCTCGGTGAGGCCCAGCGCCCTGCCCAAAGGCCCCAGGATGGGGAAGAGGATGGAGAGGCCCAGGACGCTGTTGAAGAGGGTGAGGAAGAGGAGGGCAAGGGGCGACATGGGCCGATTTTAGCCGAAGCGCCCGGTGATGTAGGCCTCGGTGTAAGGGTGCTTGGGCTTGGTGAAGATCACCTCGGTGGGGCCTTCCTCCACCAGGACCCCTAGGTGCATGAAAAGGGTGCGGTCGGAGACCCGGGCAGCCTGTTGCATGTTGTGCGTGACGATGACGACCGTGTAGCGCTCCTTCAGCTCTAGGATCAGGTCTTCAATGGCCTGGGTAGCGATGGGGTCCAAGGCGCTCGTGGGTTCGTCCATGAGGAGGAGGGGCGGCTCCACGGCGATGGCCCGGGCGATGCAGAGCCTCTGCTGCTGGCCGCCGGAAAGCCTCAGGCCGCTTTCCTTCTTGAAGCGGTCCTTGACCTCTTCCCATAGGGCGGCCCGCTTCAAGGCCTCCACCACCCGGTCCTCCAGCTCGCTGCCCTTCACCCCCATGAGCCGGAGGCCGAAGGCCACGTTCTCAAAGATGGTCTTGGGGAAGGGGTTGGGCTTCTGGAAGACCATGCCGATGTGGCGCCGCACCGCCACCGGGTCCACCCGGGGGTCGTAGATGTTCACCCCCTCGTAGAGGACCTCCCCCTCCACCCGTACCCCGGGTACCAGGTCGTTCATGCGGTTGAGGGAGCGCAGGAGGGTGCTTTTCCCACACCCCGAGGGGCCGATGATGGCCGTGACCTGGTTCCGGGGGAAGCGCACGGAGATGTCGTAAAGGGCCTGCTTCTTACCGTACCAGAGGCTCAGGCCCCGCACGTCCACCAGGGCCTCGGCCTCGGAGACGGGCGCGGTGCGCACCGTCTCGTGTTCCTTGAGCATTTCCAGACTCACCATTCCCTCCTAAAGCGGTTCCTCAGGTAGAGGGCCAGGAAGTAGAGGCCCGAGAGCACCAGGAGCATGACCAATATCCCTGCTGCCGCCACCCGGGCGAACTCGGGGATGTTCATGGAGACCCAGAGGTAGATCTGCACGGGGATCACCGTGTACTCCGACAGGGGCCCCGTGGGGTAGAAGGGCACGTAGGCGGCGGCCCCCACCAGGAGGAGAGGGGCGGCCTCGCCGATCAGGCGGGCGGCGGAGAGGATGACCCCGGTGACCATCCCCGGCAGGGCCGCGGGCACCACCACCCGGAAGACCACCTGCCGCCGGGTGGCCCCCAGGGCGAAGGCCGCCTGGCGCAGGGACTCGGGCACGGCCCGCAGGGACTCCCGGGCGGTTACCACGATCACCGGGATGCCAAGAAGCCCCAGGGTCAGAGCAGCGGAGAGGATGGTGGGCCCCAGGCCCATCTCCCGCACAAAGATGGCCAGGCCCAGAAGCCCGTAGACGATGGAGGGCACCCCGGCCAGGTTGCGCAGGTTGACCTCGAGGATGCGGTTTAGGGTGCCCTCCCGCAGGTACTCCTCCAGGAGGATGGCCGTGCCGATGCCCACGGGGATGGCGATGAGGAGGGCTAGGGAGAGGACCCAGATCGTACCCCAGATGGCCACCCCAATCCCCGCGGTGAGGGGGGAGCGGGAGGGGGTGCGGGTGAGGAAGCTTTGGTCCAGCCAGGGGTTGAGGACAAGCCGCTCCCCTTCCCCCAGGCCGGCCTTGAGCTCCTCCCAGCGCCTCAGGCCCTCCAGGAGGGAGAAGTCGGCCACGCGCTCGTCCCTAAGGCCGGTGACCACGTAGCGGAAGGGGCCTTCCTGGGTGTTCCACATGAGCTCCACCCGGTTCTGCAGGAAGAGGACCCGCCGTTCCGTGGGGTCTTGGAGCAGGGAGCGGGCCTCCTCCTCCGTGTACCCCCGGGCCAGAAGCTCCTGCCGCAGGACCTCCGTGGCGGCGAGGCCGAAGGGGTAGGTCCTGCCGGGGCCCTCGTCCGCCCGCACCACCTGCACGGAGACGCTTCGGTAGAGGGTGTCCCCCAGGAGGAGGACGAGGAGGCCGATGGCCAGCACCAGGGGCAGGACCAGGGCCCGGGCGAAGGTCCGGTCAATGCGGGTCTTCCAGGGGTCGGTGCCGAAGGCTTCGGGGGAAGGGGAGGATAGGGTCCTATTCATATCGCTCCCGGTAGCGTTCCACCACGTACTGGGCCAGGATGTTGAGGAAGAGGGTCAGGAGGAAGAGGGTGAAGCCCACGGCGAAGAGGGCGTAGTAGGCGGTGGAGCCCGTGGGCTGGTCCCCGGTGGCCGCCTGGACGATGTAGCTGGTCATGGTGGCGATGGTCTCCCGCGGGTCCAGGGTGAGGATGGGCCGCTGGCCGGCGGCGATGGCCACGATCATGGTCTCGCCGATGGCCCGGCTGGTGGCCAGGATGATGGCGGCGATGATGCCCGAGATGGCCGCGGGGAAGACCACCCGCAGGGCCACCTCGTAGGGCCTGGCCCCCAGGGCGTAGGCGGCTTCGCGGATGGAGCGGGGCACGGACTCCATGGCGTCGGCGGCCACGTTGGAGATGTAGGGGATGATGGCGAAGCCCATCACCAGCCCGGCGGAGAGGGGGTTGAAGATGTTCAGGTCAGGGATGACCCGTTGCAGCAGGGGGGTGACGAAGAGCAGGGCGAAGTAGCCGAAGACCACGGTGGGGATGCCCTCAAAGAGCTCCAGGGTGCCCTTGATGCGGGCCCGGGCGGCCCCGGAGGCGTACTCCGAGAGGTAGATGGCCAGGGCCAGGCCCAGGGGCACGGCCACCAGGAGGGCGATGAGGGTGACCAGGAAGGTCCCGGCGATGAGGGGGCTGATGCCGTAGCGGGGGTCGGCGAAGAGGGGGGTCCACTCGGGGGCGAAGAGGAACTCCGTGAGGGGCACCCGGCGGAAGAACTGGGCCACGTCCCCTACCAGGCTCAGGATCACCCCCAGGGTGGTGAGGAGGGTGATGGAGGAGAGGAAGACCAGGAGGGCGAAGGTGAGCACCTCCTTGGGGTTCCTCGAGGGCCTTTGCTTCAGGATCTCCATGCCTTTCCCATTCTAAGGGGGTGGGGGAAACTCCCCCACCCCCAGGGGTCAGCGGGGCTACTGCACTTCCTTCCGCAGCTCCTCAATGAACTTGGCCAGGGGGGTGCCAGGGGGCAGGTCCGTGAAGAAGCTCCCCGTCTTCTTGCGGGCCACCAGGCCCTGGCCGATGCGGTAGGCCTCGTCGGGCAGCTCCACGTACCCCGTGGAGCGGATGGCCCGCCGGGCGGCGGGGGAGAGGTAGAAGTCCACGAAGGCCTGCACCTCGGGCCGGTCCAGGCTCTTTACGTTCACGTAGATGAAGAGGGGCCGGGAAAGGGGCTGGTAGGTGCCGTCCAGGACCGTCTCCCGGGAGGGCAGGACGCACCCCTTGCCGTGGTCAATGGCCACGGCCTTTACCTTGTCCTTGTTTTCCTCGTAGTAGGCGAAGCCCACGAAGGCCATGGCGTAGGGGTTGCCCGTGACCCCCCGCATGATCACGTTGTCGTCCTCGGAGGGGAAGTAGTCCTTGCGGATGGAACCAGCCCGGCCCATGATGGCCTCGGTGAAGTAGTCAAAGGTGCCAGAGTCCGTGCCCGCCCCGAAGAGGACGATGCGGCGGTTGGGCCAGGCGGGGTTCAGGTCCTTCCAGTAGTTCACCTTGGCGTTGGGCTCCCAGATGGACTTGAGCTGGGCGGTGGTCAGGCACTGGGCCCAGGTGTTCTGCCGGTTCACCAGGATGGAGAGGGCATCGTAGGCCACGGGGATCTCAATGAACTGGATTCCCGCCTTCTGGCAGGCCTCCAGCTCCGACTTGCGGATGGGCCGGCTGGCGTTTTGGACGTCCGTCTCCCCCCGGCAGAACTTCTGGAACCCCGCCCCGGTGCCGGAGAAGGCCACGGAGATCCTCACCTGGGGGTTTCGGGTCACAAACTCCTCCGCCACCGCTTGGGTGATGGGGTAGACGGTGGAGGACCCGTCCGCCCTGATCTGGGCCAGACCTAGGCCTGTCAGGGCCACTGCCGTGAGCATCCAAGCTTTGCCTCGCATCGCTTAACCTCCCACCTACACTCTGACCGGGTTTTGTCAGGAGAAGGTCAAGGCCCGGGGATCCTCGAGGCCCGCCAGGTTGTAAAGCCCCCTTCGGATCACCGCCCCCCCAAGGAGCCTCTCCCCCCGGTAGAAGACGGCGCTCTGCCCTGGGGTCACGGCGAAGACGGGGTGGGCAAAGCGGAGGCGCAAGGGGCTTAGGGACTCCACCTTGGCCCGCACGGGGGGCGTGCGGTAGCGCACCTGGACCTCCACCTCCTCGGGAAGCTCGGCGAGGAGGTTGAGGCCTTCCCCTTCCAGGCCCTCAAAGTAGCAGGCCTCCTTGGGGCCCACGTAGACCACGTTCCTCTCGGGGTCCACCCCCACCACGTACCGCTCCAGGTGGGTCTTGTAAAGCCCGAGGCCCTTCCTCTGGCCCAGGGTGTAGAGGCTTGCCCCCTCGTGCTCCCCCACCACCTCCCCCGTGAGGGCGTCCACGAGAGGGCCAGGCCTGGGCTTCAGGCGCTCCTTGAGGAAGCCTTTGAGGTCGCCGGCCACGAAGCAGAGGTTCTGGCTTTCGGGCCTCCTCGCCGTGGGGAGGCCCGCCTTCTCGGCGAGGGCCCGCACCTCGGGCTTGGTGAGCCCCCCCACGGGGAAGAGGAGGTGGGGAAGGGCCTCCTTGGGGGTGCCCCAGAGGAAGTAGGTCTGGTCCTTGTGGGGGTCAAGGCCCCTAAGGAGGGCAAGGCCCTCCTTCCGCACGTAGTGGCCCGTGGCCACGTAGTCCAGGCCGAGCCTTCTCGCCTGCTTGAGGAGGGCCCCGAACTTGACGAAGGTGTTGCACCGGGCGCAGGGGTTCGGGGTGCGCCCCTGGGCGTAGTCCTGGAGGAAGGGGGAGATGATCTCCTCCTCAAAGACCTCCCGGTAGTCCAGGAGGTAGAAGGGGATGCCCAGGCGGTCCGCCACCCGCCTCGCCTCGTAGGCGGCGTCCGGGGTGCAGCAGCTCTCCCAGGCCCGGGGCTTCCCCGCCTCCAGGCTCGGGGGCGGAAGGTCGGGCCAGAAGCGCATCATGGCCCCCACCACCTCGTAGCCCGCCTCCTTGAGGAGGAGGGCGGCCACGGAGGAGTCCACCCCCCCGGACATGGCCACGAGAACCCGCTTCATGCCACCACCCTCTCCCCTAGGGCCGCCTCGGTGCTCCTGATGGCCACCTCCACCATCTCCGGGGTGGGCTCGGCCACGGTGAGGGCCTGGAAGCGGAAGCCGAGCTCCCGGAGGAGGCGGGAGAAGGGGTCCTGGTGCCGGGCGGAGAAGTAGAGGAGCTCATAGGCCAAGGCCGCCACCAGGGGCAGGAAGAGCACCCGGGCGAGGAGCCGCCACCAGAGGACCTCGGGGGCGGGGATGAGGCTGTAGACCAGGACCGAGACCACGATGACGAAGGCGATGAAGGTGGTGCCGCACCGGGGGTGGAAGCGGGGCTGGGCCAGGACGTTCTCCACGGTGAGGGGAAGCCCCTTCTCGTAGGCGTGGATGGCCTTGTGCTCCGCCCCGTGGTACATGAAGAAGCGGCGGATCTCCGGCATGCGCCGGATGAAGAGGAGGTAGCCCACCAAGATCCCCACCTTGAGGAGGCCCGCGAGGAGGTTGTAGAGCGCGGGGTGGCGGGCGGCGTCCACGAAAAGCCCGGCGAGAAAGCCGGGGAAGACGATGAAAAGGGCGATCCCGACGAGGAGACTCACCGCCACCGTCCCCCAAAGCGCCCCCCGGGGAACCTCCTCGCCCCCGGCGAGCTCGGCGCTCCGCGCCAGGGCTCGGTAGCTCACGGAAAGGGCGTCAAAGAGGGCCACCACCCCCCGGAGGAGGGGAAGCCTCGTCCAGGGGTAGCGCTCGGTGAGGGCCCTTTCCTCGTGGCGTTCCACGTGGATCCTTCCGTCCGGCAGGCGCACCGCCAGGGCCCAGGCCCAGGGGGCCTTCATCATCACCCCCTCGAGGGCCGCCGCCCCCCCGAGGGCCGGTTGCTTCGCTAGAAGAAGCCACCGCATCCCTCCCATTCTGCCACGCCCCCGTGGTAAAACCTTGGACGTGGTCACCCTGCGCGCCGTTTCCACGGGCCTGGCCGAGGGCCAGGCCCCCCTCAAGGTGGTCTGGGCCAAGGAAGGCGCCCTCCTCCCCCAGGGGGAGGCCCTGGACGCCCGCTTCGAGGGGCGGCTCCGCCAGGCCCTGAAGGAGGCGGGGCTTAAGGCGGGGGAGAGCCTTCTCCTCTACACGGAGGAGGGCCCCGTCCTCCTCTTCGGGCGGGGCGAGGACGACCGGGAAAGCGGGGGAAGGCTCGCCCAGGCCCTCCAGAGGCTCGCCTTTCCCGAGGCCCTGGTGGAGCCTTTGGAGGACGCCTACGCCCTGGCCGAGGGCCTTCTCCTCGGGGCCTACCGCTTTGACCGGCTCAAGACGAAAAGGGAGGAAAAGGCCCTCACCCTCCTCCTTCCGGGCGTTTCCGAGGCCCTTTTGGAGCGGGCGAGGAGGGTGGCGGAAGGGGTCTACCTGGCCCGGGACCTGGTGAACGAGCCCCCGAACCTCCTCACCCCCGAGGCCCTGGCGGAGCGGGCCTTGGAGCTTAGGGCCCTAGGGGTGGAGGTGGAGGTCCTGGACGAGAAGGCCATCGCCGAGCTCGGCATGGGGGCCTTCCTCGCCGTGGCCCAGGGCTCGGAGAACCCGCCCCGGTTCATCCGCCTCCGCTACGCCCCAGAAGGGGCTAAGGCCCGGCTGGACCTGGTGGGGAAGGGCCTCACCTTTGACTCCGGCGGCTACTCCCTAAAGCCCACGGAGAGCATGGCCACCATGAAGAGCGACATGGCGGGGGCGGCGGCCGTGCTCGGGGCCTTCAAGGCCGCGGCCCTTTTGGGCCTTCCCGTGGAGCTGAGGGGCTACATCGCCGCCTGCGAGAACCTGGTCTCCGGGCGGGCCTACCGGGTGGGGGACGTGCTCAAGACCCTCTCCGGCAAGACCGTGGAGGTGATGAACACCGACGCCGAAGGCCGCCTCACCCTGGCCGACGCCCTGGCCTACGCCGAAAGGGAGGGGGCGGAGCGGATCCTGGAGCTTTCCACCCTCACGGGGGCCGCGGTGGTGGCCCTGGGGGAGGAGGTGGCGGCCCTCTTCGCCACCGAGCCCTCCTGGGGGGAGAGGGTGCGGGAGGCGGCGGAAAAGGCCGGGGAGAAGGTCTGGCCCATGCCCTTGGAGAAGGCCTACCGGGAGAAGCTGAAAAGCCCGGTGGCCGACCTCAAGAACGTGGGGGACCGCTACGGCGGGGCCATCGCCGCCGCCCTCTTCTTGGCGGAGTTCGTGCAGGTGCCCCTCGTCCACCTGGACATCGCCGGGCCCGCCTTCGCCAGGAAGGCCCACGCCCTGGGCCCCGAGGGGGGAACGGGCTTCGGCGTGCGCACCATCCTGAAGGTGGCGGAGGCCCTGTAGGGCCGCCCCGTGCGGGCTTAGGTCCCGCGGGGAAGGAAAGAAGGCGCGGGCCCGGGGAACCCCCCCGGGCCTCAGGCTTAGGCGGCTACCTCTGGCAGTTCGGGCACTTCCCCCGGAACTCCAGGCGGAAGCCCTCGAGGGCCCAGCCCGTGCGCTCGGCGGCCGCCTGCATGGCGGGGTTCACGTCCAGCTCGGGAAGGTTCTTAAGGAGCAGGTCCTCCACCTTGCCGCAGGAGGTGCACACCAGGTGCACGTGGGGCTCGTTGTAGCCGTCGTACCGGGTGGCTCCCTTGGGGTCCTTGAACTCGTAGATGAGCCCGTGCTCCCTGAGGACGTGCAGGTTCAGGTAAACGGTGGAGAGGCCGATGTCGTAGCCCCGCTTCTTCAGGCCCTGGTAGAGCTCCTCCGGGGTGGGGTGCACGTTTTTGCGGTCCAGGAAGCTCAGGATCCTCTCCCGGGGAAGGGTGTGGCGCAGGCCCACCGCCTTTAGCCGCGCGCGGTAGCTTTCCTTCTCCTTGGTCCTCGGCATCCTTCCTCCTTTCCTACCAGTTTCAGTATACACCCCGGGTGTGCAAACGCAACGCTTTTCGGATCTGGAGGTGGTAGAGGAGGGCGAGGCCCTTTCCCGCAAGGCCCCCGGGTGTATAATGGCCGCGCCTTGGACCGCCCCGTCTACCGCTTCCTCCGCCTCCTTTTCCTCCTCGGCCTGGTGCACGGGTTCTACCTCCTCGCCCAGGAGGGGCTCAGGGCCTGGGAGCTGGCCCGGGAGCGGGCCGCGCTTAAGGAGGAGGTGGCGCGGGCCCGGGCCGAGGTGGAGCGGCTTAAGGAGGAGGTGCGGGCCGCCCGCGACCCCGCTTACCTCGAGGCCCTCCTCCGCCGGATGGGCTGGGTGCGGAAAGACGAGGAGGTCCGCCGCTGGCCATGATGGGCGATCCTAGGGAGCTTTTCTGGGAAGACGAGGGGCTCACCGAGGGCCTCACCGACGAGGAGGCCCAGTTCCTCTTGGGCTGGCTCATGGACGTGGCCGAGGACCTGGACCCGGCCCACCTGGCCCACCTCCGCCGCCTCGGGCGGGAGATCACGCGGCTCGCCCGGGACTACGGGGTCCCCGTGGGGGAGCTCGTCCAGCTGGTGGAGCTGGCCTGGTCGGACCCGGAGCCCGAGGGGCTCCAGGCGTGACCTACACCGGCACGCCCTCCCCGAAGCGCGCCAGGCTCACCTCCTGCCCGCGGAGGGCGAGGAGCTTGCCTAGGGCGAGGAGCTTTTCCTCTTCCCCGTGGACCAGGACCACGCGGGGCTCGCCCTGAAGCCAGTCCAGAAGCTCGTCCTGCCCGGCGTGGCCGGAGAAGCCGCCCAGGGTGTGGACGCTCGCCCGCAAGGGCACCTCTTCCCCCAGGATCCGCACGGCGGGGGGGCGGGCGATGATCTCCGCCCCAAGCCCTCCCTGGGGCTGGTAGCCCACGAAAACGAGGGCGTTTCTGGGGTCGGAGAGGCCGTGCTTGAGGTGGTGGAGGATCCGCCCCCCCGCGAGCATCCCGCTTCCCGCGAGGACCACCATGGGGCCGGGGGCGCGGTTTAGGGCCTTGGAGGCCTCGGTGTGCTCCACCACCTCGAGGCCCGCAGGGCGGAAGGGGTTCTTCCCCTGGAGGAAGTGGGCCTGGACCTCCTCGCTGAAGTAGCGGACCAACCTGGGGTAAAGGGAGAGGACCCGTCCCGCCATAGGGGAGTCCAGGTAGATGGGCGCCCGGGGGAGGCGGTGGCCGTGCGTGTAGAGGACGTAGAGGATCTCCTGCGCCCGCTCCACGGCGAAGGTGGGGATGAGGACCTTCCCGCCCTGGCTCAGGGTTTTTTCCAGGATCTCCAGGAACTCCCGGACCGTCTCCCGGTAAGGGCGGTGGGGGCGGTCCCCGTAGGTCCCCTCCGCGAGGACCAGGTCGGCGAGCGGAGGAAGAGAGGGGTCGGGGAGGACGTCCTTTTCCCGGTTGCCCAGGTCCCCGCTGTAGACCAGGGTCCTCCCCTCCCCCTGGGCCACCACGAAGGCGCTTCCCGGGAGGTGCCCCGCCTGGCCGAAGGCGAGGCTTAAGGCCCCGAGCCGAAGCCACTCCCCGTACTCCAGGGGCCTGAGGTGCCCCAGGGCCTCCTCCACGTCCTCGGGGCCGAAAAAGGGCTCGTCCATCACCTTGAGGGCGTCCTCCAGGACGATCTCCATGAGGAGGACCGTGGCCCGGGTGGCGTAAACGGGGCCCCGGTAGCCTTCGCGGAAGAGCTTGGGCAGCCGCCCCACGTGGTCCAGGTGGGCGTGGGTGAGGAGGACGGCGTCCACCTCCTTAGGGTCAAAGCCGAAGGGGGCGTGGTTCCTGGCCTCCTCCTTCCCTTGGAACATCCCGCAGTCCAGAAGGACGCGCCTGCCCCCGGCGAGGAGGAGGTGGGCGCTTCCCGTGACCTCCCGGGCCGCCCCAAAAGGTACGATGCGCATGCCCTTATCTTGACACTCTCGGGCGGGTGTGCTAGCCTAAACCCTCGGACAGGGTCCCATCCCCCGTCCTGCCACCCTAGCTCAACCGGCAGAGCACCCGACTTGTAATCGGGGGGTTGGGGGTTCAACTCCCCTGGGTGGCTCCAAAAGAAGGGCGTGGGCAGGTGCCCGAGCGGCCAAAGGGGACGGTCTGTAAAACCGTTGGCGTATGCCTTCGCTGGTTCGAATCCAGCCCTGCCCACCACGCGGTGTGCGCTCAGCACACCCCATGCGGGAGTAGCTCAGTTGGTAGAGCATCGGCTTCCCAAGCCGAGGGTCGCGGGTTCGAGTCCCGTCTCCCGCTCCACGAGCTCGCGTAGCTCAGCAGGTAGAGCACACCCTTGGTAAGGGTGAGGTCGCCGGTTCGAGCCCGGCCGCGAGCTCCATTTTTTTGACTGCCCTGGAGCCACCCAGGGCGGCTTTGGCATGTAAGGAGGACGGAGATGGCGAAGGGCGAGTTTATTCGGACGAAGCCTCACGTGAACGTGGGGACGATTGGGCACGTGGACCACGGGAAGACGACGCTGACGGCGGCGTTGACGTTTGTGACGGCGGCGGAGAATCCGAATGTAGAGGTTAAGGACTACGGGGACATTGACAAGGCGCCGGAGGAGCGTGCGCGGGGGATTACGATCAACACGGCGCACGTGGAGTACGAGACGGCGAAGCGGCACTATTCCCACGTGGACTGTCCTGGGCACGCGGACTACATCAAGAACATGATCACGGGTGCCGCGCAGATGGACGGGGCGATCCTTGTGGTGTCGGCGGCGGACGGGCCGATGCCGCAGACGCGGGAGCACATTTTGCTGGCGCGGCAGGTGGGGGTGCCGTACATTGTGGTGTTCATGAACAAGGTGGACATGGTGGACGACCCCGAGTTGCTGGACCTGGTGGAGATGGAGGTGCGGGACCTTTTGAACCAGTACGAGTTTCCTGGGGACGAGGTTCCGGTGATTCGGGGGAGTGCTCTTTTGGCGCTTGAGCAGATGCACAGGAACCCGAAGACGAGGCGTGGGGAGAACGAGTGGGTGGACAAGATTTGGGAGCTGTTGGACGCGATTGACGAGTACATTCCCACGCCGGTGCGGGACGTGGACAAGCCGTTCTTGATGCCGGTGGAGGACGTGTTTACGATCACGGGTCGTGGGACGGTGGCCACGGGTCGGATTGAGCGGGGCAAGGTGAAGGTTGGGGACGAGGTGGAGATTGTGGGCCTTGCTCCGGAGACGCGGAGGACGGTGGTGACGGGTGTGGAGATGCACCGGAAGACCTTGCAGGAGGGGATTGCTGGGGACAATGTGGGGGTGCTCCTGCGGGGTGTGAGCCGGGAGGAGGTGGAGCGGGGGCAGGTGCTGGCGAAGCCTGGGAGCATTACGCCGCACACGAAGTTTGAGGCCTCGGTGTATGTGTTGAAGAAGGAGGAGGGTGGACGGCACACGGGGTTTTTTTCGGGGTACCGTCCGCAGTTTTACTTTCGGACGACGGACGTGACGGGGGTGGTGCAGTTGCCTCCGGGCGTGGAGATGGTGATGCCTGGGGACAACGTGACGTTTACGGTGGAGCTGATCAAGCCGGTGGCGCTGGAGGAGGGTTTGCGGTTTGCCATCCGTGAGGGTGGGCGGACCGTGGGCGCCGGCGTCGTCACCAAGATCCTGGAGTGAGGTGAGGTATGCCCAAGATCCGCATCAAGCTCCGGGGTTTTGACCACAAGACCCTGGACGCCTCGGCCCAGAAGATCGTGGAGGCGGCCCGGCGTTCCGGGGCCCAGGTCTCCGGCCCCATCCCCCTACCCACCCGGGTGCGCCGCTTCACCGTGATCCGGGGGCCCTTCAAGCACAAGGACTCCCGGGAGCACTTTGAGCTGCGCACCCACAACCGGCTTGTGGACATCATCAACCCCAACCGGAAGACCATTGAGCAGCTCATGACCCTGGACCTGCCCACCGGGGTGGAGATTGAGATCAAGACCGTAGGAGGTGGCCGGTGAAGGGCATCTTGGGCGTCAAGGTGGGCATGACCCGCATCTTCCGCGACGACCGCGCCGTCCCCGTCACGGTCATCCTTGCGGGGCCGTGCCCCGTGGTGCAGCGCCGCACCCCGGAGAAGGACGGCTACACCGCGGTGCAGCTGGGCTTCCTTCCCCAAAACCCCAAGCGGGTGAACCGCCCCCTTAAGGGGCACTTCGCCAAGGCCGGGGTGGAGCCCGTGCGCATCCTGCGGGAGATCCGGGACTTCAACCCCGAAGGCGACACGGTCACGGTGGAGATCTTCAAGCCCGGGGAGCGCGTGGACGTGACGGGCACCTCCAAGGGCCGGGGCTTCGCCGGCGTGATGAAGCGCTGGAACTTCGCGGGCGGCCCCGACTCCCACGGCGCCCACAAGATCCACCGCCACCCCGGCTCCATCGGGAACCGCAAGACCCCCGGTCGCGTCTACAAGGGCAAGAAGATGGCGGGCCACTACGGGGCCGAGCGCGTGACGGTCATGAACCTCGAGGTGGTGGACGTCATCCCCGAGGAGAACCTGCTTTTGGTCAAGGGGGCCGTCCCCGGTCCCAACGGCGGCCTGGTCATCGTCCGCGAGACCAAGAAGGCGGCCAAGTGAAGGAGGTAGCGGTGTACCAGATTCCCGTCCTTTCCCCTAGCGGCAGGCGCGAGCTTGCCGCCGACCTGCCCGCGGAGATCAACCCCCACCTCCTCTGGGAGGTGGTCCGGTGGCAGCTGGCCAAGCGCCGCCGGGGCACCGCCAGCACCAAGACCCGGGGCGAGGTGGCCTACTCCGGCCGGAAGATCTGGCCGCAGAAGCACACCGGCCGTGCCCGCCACGGCGACATCGGCGCCCCCATCTTCGTGGGCGGCGGCGTGGTCTTCGGTCCCAAGCCCCGGGACTACAGCTACACCCTGCCCAAGAAGGTCCGGAAGAAGGGGCTCGCCATGGCCGTGGCCGACCGGGCCCGGGAGGGGAAGCTCCTCCTCGTGGAGGCGTTTGCCGGGGTCAACGGCAAGACCAAGGAGTTCCTGGCCTGGGCCAAGGAGGCGGGCCTGGACGGCTCCGAGAGCGTCCTCCTGGTGACCGGAAACGAGCTGGTCCGCCGGGCGGCCCGCAACCTGCCCTGGGTGGTGACCCTGGCCCCGGAGGGGCTCAACGTCTACGACATCGTCCGTACGGAGCGGCTGGTCATGGACCTGGACGCTTGGGAGGTCTTCCAGAACCGCATAGGGGGTGAGGCGTGAAGACCGCCTACGACGTGATCCTGGCCCCGGTGCTTTCGGAGAAGGCCTATGCGGGCTTCGCCGAGGGCAAGTACACCTTCTGGGTGCACCCCAAGGCCACCAAGACCGAGATCAAGAACGCCGTGGAGACGGCCTTCAAGGTCAAGGTGGTCAAGGTGAACACCCTCCACGTGCGGGGCAAGAAGAAGCGGCTTGGGCGCTACCTGGGCAAGCGCCCCGACAGGAAGAAGGCCATCGTTCAGGTGGCCCCCGGGCAGAAGATTGAGGCCCTGGAGGGCCTCATCTAGACCTCGCCGGGAAAGGGAGCCCGGCCCTGATCCGGCAAGGAGGAAGAGGAAATGGCCGTTAAGAAGTTCAAACCCTACACCCCGAGCCGCCGCTTCATGACGGTGGCCGACTTCTCCGAGATCACCAAGACGGAGCCCGAGAAGTCCCTGGTCAAGCCCCTGAAGAAGACGGGGGGGCGGAACAACCAGGGGCGGATCACGGTGCGCTTCCGCGGCGGCGGCCACAAGCGCTTGTACCGCATCATTGACTTCAAGCGCTGGGACAAGGTGGGCATCCCCGCCAAGGTGGCGGCCATTGAGTACGACCCCAACCGCTCGGCCCGCATCGCCCTGCTCCACTACGTGGACGGGGAGAAGCGGTACATCATCGCCCCGGACGGCCTCCAGGTGGGGCAGCAGGTGGTGGCGGGTCCCGACGCCCCCATTCAGGTGGGCAACGCCCTGCCCCTGCGCTTCATCCCCGTGGGCACCGTGGTCCACGCCGTGGAGCTTGAGCCCAAGAAGGGGGCCAAGCTGGCCCGCGCCGCCGGGACCAGCGCCCAGATCCAGGGCAGGGAAGGGGATTACGTGATCCTGCGCCTGCCTTCCGGGGAGCTTAGGAAGGTGCACGGGGAGTGCTACGCCACGGTGGGCGCCGTGGGCAACGCCGACCACAAGAACATCGTCCTGGGCAAGGCGGGCCGCAGCCGCTGGCTCGGCCGCAGGCCTCACGTCCGCGGCGCCGCCATGAACCCGGTGGACCACCCCCACGGCGGCGGCGAGGGCCGGGCGCCCCGGGGTCGTCCTCCCGCCTCGCCTTGGGGCTGGCAGACCAAGGGGCTCAAGACCAGGAAGCGGCGTAAGCCTTCCAGCCGCTTCATCATCGCCCGTCGCAAGAAGTGAGGTGAGGTATGCCGCGTAGTCTCAAGAAAGGCGTCTTCGTAGACGACCACCTCTTGGAGAAGGTCCTGGAGCTCAACGCCAAGGGGGAGAAGCGGCTCATCAAGACCTGGAGCCGCCGCTCCACCATCGTGCCCGAGATGGTGGGGCACACCATCGCGGTCTACAACGGCAAGCAGCACGTGCCCGTCTACATCACCGAGAACATGGTGGGGCACAAGCTGGGGGAGTTCGCCCCCACCCGGACCTACCGGGGGCACGGCAAAGAGGCCAAGGCCACCAAGAAGAAGTAGCCATGGAAGCGAAAGCGATCGCCCGATACGTGCGCATCTCCCCGCGGAAGGTCCGCCTGGTGGTGGACCTGATCCGGGGAAAGAGCCTCGAGGAGGCCCGCAACATCCTGCGCTACACCAACAAGCGGGGGGCTTACTTCGTGGCCAAGGTGCTGGAGTCCGCCGCCGCCAACGCGGTCAACAACCACGACATGCTGGAGGACCGGCTTTACGTGAAGGCGGCCTACGTGGACGAAGGCCCCGCCCTGAAGCGGGTGCTTCCCAGGGCCCGGGGCCGGGCGGACATCATCAAGAAGAGGACCAGCCACATCACCGTGATCCTGGGGGAGAAGCATGGGAAATAAGATCCACCCCATCGGTTTCCGGCTCGGCATCACCCGGGACTGGGAGTCCCGCTGGTACGCCGGCAAGAAGCAGTACCGCCACCTGCTCCTCGAAGACCAGAGGATCCGGGGCCTTTTGGAGAAGGAGCTCTACTCGGCGGGCCTCGCCCGGGTGGACATTGAGCGGGCCGCCGACAACGTGGCCGTGACCGTCCACGTGGCCAAGCCCGGGGTGGTCATCGGCCGGGGTGGCGAGCGGATCCGGGTGCTCCGGGAGGAGCTGGCCAAGCTCACCGGCAAGAACGTGGCCCTGAACGTCCAGGAGGTGCAGAACCCCAACCTCTCCGCCCCCCTCGTGGCCCAGCGGGTGGCGGAGCAGATTGAGCGCCGCTTCGCCGTGCGCCGGGCCATCAAGCAGGCGGTTCAGCGGGTTATGGAGTCCGGGGCCAAGGGGGCCAAGGTGATCGTCTCCGGCCGCATCGGCGGGGCCGAGCAGGCGCGCACCGAGTGGGCCGCCCAGGGGCGGGTGCCCCTCCACACCCTGCGTGCTAACATAGACTACGGCTTTGCCTTGGCCCGGACCACCTACGGCGTCCTCGGGGTCAAGGCCTACATCTTCCTGGGCGAGGTGATCGGCGGCCAGAAGCCCAAGGCCCGGCCCGAGCTGCCGAAGGCCGAGGAGAGGCCCCGCCGCCGTCGCCCTGCCGTGCGCGTGAAGAAGGAGGAGTGAGCCATGCTGATGCCCAGGCGCATGAAGTACCGCAAGCAGCAGCGGGGGCGGCTCAAGGGCGCCACCAAGGGCGGGGACTACGTGGCCTTCGGGGACTATGGCCTCGTGGCCCTCGAGCCCGCCTGGATCACGGCCCAGCAGATTGAAGCCGCCCGTGTGGCCATGGTGCGCCACTTCCGCCGCGGCGGGAAGATCTTCATCCGCATCTTCCCCGACAAGCCCTACACCAAGAAGCCCCTCGAGGTGCGGATGGGTAAGGGGAAGGGCAACGTGGAGGGGTACGTGGCCGTGGTGAAGCCCGGCCGGGTCATGTTTGAGGTCGCCGGGGTCACGGAGGAGCAGGCCATGGAGGCCCTGCGCATCGCGGGCCACAAGCTCCCCATCAAGACCAAGATCGTGAGGAGGGACGCCTACGATGAAGCTCAGTGAGGTGAGGAAGCAGCTGGAGGAGGCCCGGAAGCTCTCCCCCGTGGAGCTGGAGAAGCTCGTGCGGGAGAAGAAGCGGGAGCTCATGGAGCTCCGCTTCCAGGCCTCCATCGGCCAGCTTTCCCAAAACCACAAGATCAGGGACCTCAAGCGCCAGATCGCCAGGCTCCTTACGGTCTTGAACGAGAAGAGGAGGCAGAATGCCTAAGAAGGTCCTCACCGGGGTGGTGGTCAGCGACAAGATGCAGAAGACCGTCACGGTCTTGGTGGAGCGCCAGTTCCCCCACCCCCTCTACGGCAAGGTGATCAAGCGCTCCAAGAAGTACCTGGCCCACGACCCCGAGGAGAAGTACAAGCTGGGGGACGTGGTGGAGATCATTGAGTCCCGGCCCATCTCCAAGCGCAAGCGTTTCCGGGTGCTCCGCCTGGTGGAGTCGGGCCGGATGGACCTGGTGGAGAAGTACCTCATCCGCCGCCAGAACTACGAGAGCCTTTCCAAGCGGGGAGGTAAGGCATGATCCAGCCGCAGACCTACCTCGAGGTGGCCGACAACACCGGGGCCCGGAAGATCATGTGCATCCGGGTGCTCAAGGGCTCCAACGCCAAGTACGCCACCGTGGGGGACGTGATCGTGGCCAGCGTCAAGGAGGCCATCCCCCGGGGGGCGGTCAAGGAAGGGGACGTGGTCAAGGCCGTGGTGGTGCGCACCAAGAAGGAGATCAAGCGCCCCGACGGCTCCGCCATCCGCTTTGACGACAACGCCGCCGTGATCATCAACAACCAGCTGGAGCCCCGCGGCACCCGCGTCTTCGGCCCCGTGGCCCGGGAGCTTCGCGAGAAGGGCTTCATGAAGATCGTCTCCCTGGCGCCGGAGGTGCTCTAATGCGGGTGAAGATGCACGTGAAGAAGGGGGACACGGTTCTCGTGGCCTCCGGCAAGTACAAGGGCCGGGTGGGCAAGGTGAAGGAGGTCTTGCCCAAGAAGTACGCCGTCATCGTGGAGGGGGTCAACATCGTGAAGAAGGCGGTGCGGGTGAGCCCTAAGTACCCCCAGGGCGGCTTCATTGAGAAGGAGGCCCCCCTGCACGCCTCCAAGGTCCGCCCCATCTGCCCCGCCTGCGGCAAGCCCACCCGGGTGCGGAAGAAGTTCCTGGAGAACGGCAAGAAGATCCGGGTCTGCGCCAAGTGCGGCGGGGCCCTGGACACGGAGGAGTGAGGTATGCCCTTGGACGTGGCCCTTAAGCGCAAGTACTACGAGGAGGTCCGCCCCGAGCTCATCCGCCGCTTCGGCTACCAGAACGTCTGGGAGGTGCCCAGGCTGGAGAAGGTGGTCATCAACCAGGGGTTGGGCGAGGCCAAGGAGGACGCCCGCATCCTGGAGAAGGCGGCCCAGGAGCTCGCCCTCATCACGGGGCAGAAGCCCGCGGTCACCCGGGCCAAGAAGTCCATCTCCAACTTCAAGCTCCGCAAGGGGATGCCCATCGGCCTCCGGGTCACCCTGCGGCGCGACCGGATGTGGATCTTCCTGGAAAAGCTCCTCAACGTGGCCCTTCCCCGCATCCGCGACTTCCGGGGGCTCAACCCCAACAGCTTTGACGGCCGGGGCAACTACAACCTGGGCCTGAGGGAGCAGCTCATCTTCCCGGAGATCACCTACGACATGGTGGACGCCCTGCGGGGCATGGACATCGCGGTGGTGACCACCGCCGAGACCGACGAGGAGGCCCGGGCCCTTTTGGAGCTTTTGGGCTTCCCCTTCCGCAAGTGAGGTTGCGATGGCGAGAAAGGCGCTGATTGAGAAGGCCAAGCGGACCCCTAAGTTCAAGGTGCGGGCCTACACCCGCTGCGTGCGGTGCGGCCGCGCCCGGAGCGTGTACCGCTTCTTCGGGCTCTGCCGGATCTGCCTGCGGGAGCTCGCCCACAAGGGGCAGCTTCCCGGGGTGCGGAAGGCCAGCTGGTAGGCCGTGGTCCGGTCGGGGGGGTTCTCCCGAGACCGCATGGGCCAGGAGTAGCGACAAAGGAGAGCGGAAATGCTGACGGATCCCATCGCCGACATGCTGACCCGGATCAGGAACGCCACCCGGGTCTACAAGGAGAGCACGGACGTGCCCGCCTCCCGCTTCAAGGAGGAGATCCTGAGGATCCTCGCGCGGGAGGGGTTCATCAAGGGGTACGAGCGGGTGGACGTGGACGGCAAGCCCTACCTGCGGGTCTACCTGAAGTACGGCCCCCGGCGCCAAGGGCCTGACCCCAGGCCGGAGCAGGTGATCCACCACATCCGGCGGATCAGCAAGCCGGGGCGGCGGGTGTACGTGGGGGTCAAGGAGATCCCCCGGGTGCGCCGGGGCCTGGGGATCGCCATCCTCTCCACCTCCAAGGGGGTTCTCACCGACCGTGAGGCCCGGAAGCTGGGCGTGGGCGGCGAGCTCATCTGCGAGGTGTGGTGATGTCTAGGATCGGAAGGCTACCCATTCCCGTACCCAAGGGCGTGAGCGTGGAGGTGGCTCCCGGGCGGGTCAAGGTCAAGGGCCCCAAGGGGGAGCTGGAGGTTCCGGTAAGCCCCGAGATGCGGGTGGTGGTGGAGGAGGGCGTGGTCCGGGTGGAGCGGCCCTCCGACGAGCGCCGCCACAAGAGCCTCCACGGCCTGACCCGGACCCTCATCGCCAACGCGGTCAAGGGCGTTTCCGAGGGGTACAGCAAGGAGCTCCTCATCAAGGGCATCGGCTACCGGGCCCGGCTCGTGGGGCGGGCCCTCGAGCTCACCGTGGGCTTCAGCCACCCCGTGGTGGTGGAGCCCCCGGAGGGCATCACCTTTGAGGTGCCCGAGCCTACCCGGGTCCGGGTCTCGGGGATCGACAAGCAGAAGGTGGGGCAGGTGGCCGCCAACATCCGGGCCATCAGGAAGCCCAGCGCCTACCACGAGAAGGGGATCTACTACGCGGGCGAGCCGGTCCGCCTCAAGCCGGGTAAGGCCGGGGCCAAGAAGTAGCGGGGGGAGAGATGGCACGTTTGACCGCTTACGAGCGCCGTAAGTTCCGCGTGCGCAACCGCATCAAGCGCACCGGGAGGCTCCGCCTCTCCGTCTTCCGGAGCCTGAAGCACATCTACGCCCAGATCATTGACGACGAGAAGGGGGTTACCCTGGTGTCCGCCTCCAGCCTGGCCCTGAAGCTCAAGGGCAACAAGACGGAGGTGGCCCGCCAGGTGGGCCGGGCCTTGGCGGAGAAGGCCCTGGCGCTTGGCATCAAGCAGGTGGCCTTTGACCGGGGGCCCTACAAGTACCACGGCCGGGTGAAGGCCCTGGCGGAAGGGGCCCGGGAAGGCGGCCTCGAGTTCTAAGGGAGGAGACCCATGCCGGAGACCGACTTTGAAGAGAAGATGATCCTGATCCGGCGCACCGCCCGGATGCAGGCGGGCGGGCGCCGCTTCCGCTTCGGCGCTTTGGTGGTGGTGGGCGACCGTCAGGGCCGGGTGGGCCTGGGCTTCGGCAAGGCCCCCGAGGTGCCGCTGGCGGTGCAGAAGGCGGGGTACTACGCCCGCCGCAACATGGTGGAGGTGCCCCTCCAGAACGGCACCATCCCCCACGAGATTGAGGTGGAGTTCGGGGCCTCCAAGATCGTGCTGAAGCCGGCGGCCCCGGGCACGGGGGTGATCGCGGGCGCGGTGCCCCGGGCCATCCTGGAGCTCGCCGGGGTGACCGACATCCTCACCAAGGAGCTCGGGAGCCGCAACCCCATCAACATCGCCTACGCCACCATGGAGGCCCTGCGGCAGCTCAGGACCAAGGCCGACGTGGAGCGGCTCAGGAAGGGGGAGGCCCATGCCCAGGCTCAAGGTTAAGCTGGTGAAGAGCCCCATCGGCTACCCCAAGGACCAGAAGGCGGCCCTCAAGGCCCTGGGGCTTAGGCGGCTTCAGCAGGAGCGGGTCCTCGAGGACACCCCCGCCATCCGGGGGAACGTGGAGAAGGTGGCGCACCTCGTGCGCGTGGAGGTGGTGGAATGAAGCTTTCCGATCTCAGGCCCAACCCGGGGGCCAACAAGCGGCGCAAGCGGGTGGGCCGGGGCCCGGGCTCCGGTCACGGCAAGACGGCGACCCGCGGGCACAAGGGGCAGAAGTCCCGCTCCGGCGGGCTCAAGGACCCGCGCCGCTTTGAGGGCGGCCGGTCCACGACCCTGATGCGCCTGCCCAAGCGGGGCATGCAGGGGCAGGTGCCCGGGGAGATCAAGCGCCCCCGGTACCAGGGGGTGAACCTCAAGGACCTCGCCCGCTTTGAGGGCGAGGTCACCCCGGAGCTTCTGGTCCGGGCGGGCCTCCTGAAGAAGGGGTACCGCCTCAAGATCCTGGGGGAGGGCGAGGCCAAGCCCCTCAAGGTGGTGGCCCACGCCTTCTCCAAGAGCGCCCTAGAGAAGCTGAAGGCCGCGGGCGGGGAGCCGGTCCTCCTGGAGGCCTGAGATGCTCAAGGCCTTCTGGAGCGCCCTGCAGATCCCCGAGCTCCGCCAGCGGGTGCTCTTCACCCTCCTCGTCCTCGCCGCCTACCGCCTCGGGGCCTTCATCCCCACCCCGGGGGTGGACCTGGACAAGATCCAGGAGTTCCTGCGCACGGCCCAAGGCGGGGTCTTCGGCATCATCAACCTCTTCTCCGGGGGCAACTTTGAGCGCTTCTCCATCTTCGCCCTGGGCATCATGCCCTACATCACCGCGGCCATCATCATGCAGATCCTGGTCACGGTGGTGCCGGCGCTGGAGAAGCTCTCCAAGGAGGGGGAGGAGGGGCGGCGCATCATCAACCAGTACACCCGCATCGGGGGCATCGCCCTGGGCGCCTTCCAGGGGTTCTTCCTGGCCACGGCCTTTTTGGGGGCCGAGGGGGGCCGCTTCCTCCTCCCGGGCTGGTCCCCCGGCCCCTTCTTCTGGTTCGTGGTGGTGGTGACCCAGGTGGCGGGCATCGCCCTCCTCCTGTGGATGGCGGAGCGCATCACCGAGTACGGCATCGGCAACGGCACGAGCCTCATCATCTTCGCCGGGATCGTGGTGGAATGGCTTCCCCAGATCCTGCGCACCATAGGCCTCATCCGCACCGGGGAGGTCAACCTGGTGGCCTTCCTCTTCTTCCTCGCCTTCATCGTCCTGGCCTTCGCCGGCATGGCCGCCGTCCAGCAGGCCGAGCGCAGGATCCCCGTCCAGTACGCCCGCAAGGTGGTGGGGCGCAGGGTCTACGGGGGCCAGGCCACCTACATCCCCATCAAGCTCAACGCCGCCGGGGTGATCCCCATCATCTTCGCCGCGGCCATCCTGCAGATCCCCATCTTCCTGGCCGCCCCCTTCCAGGACAACCCCGTGCTGCAGGGCATCGCCAACTTCTTCAACCCCACCCGGCCTTCGGGGCTCTTCATAGAGGTCCTCCTCGTCATCCTCTTCACCTACGTCTACACCGCCGTCCAGTTTGACCCCAAGCGCATCGCCGAGTCGCTGCGGGAGTACGGGGGGTTCATCCCGGGGATCCGCCCGGGCGAGCCCACGGTGAAGTTCCTGGAGCATATCGTTTCCCGTCTCACCCTCTGGGGGGCCCTCTTCCTTGGGCTCGTGACCCTCCTTCCCCAGATCATCCAGAACCTCACCGGCATCCACAGCATCGCCTTCTCAGGCATCGGCCTCCTCATCGTGGTGGGCGTGGCCTTGGACACCCTGAGGCAGGTGGAGAGCCAGCTCATGCTCAGGAGCTACGAGGGCTTCCTCTCCCGCGGGCGCCTGCGGGGGCGGAACCGGTAGGAGGTGGACGTGGGACAGGCGGTGATCTTCCTGGGACCTCCGGGGGCGGGCAAGGGCACCCAGGCCTCGAGGCTCGCCCAGGAGCTCGGCTTCAAGAAGCTCTCCACGGGGGACATCCTCCGGGACCACGTGGCCCGGGGGACCCCTTTGGGCGAGCGGGTGAGGCCCATCATGGAGCGGGGGGACCTGGTCCCCGACGACCTCATCCTGGAGCTTATCCGGGAGGAGCTGGCCGAGCGGGTGATCTTTGACGGCTTCCCCCGCACCCTGGCCCAGGCCGAGGCCTTGGACCGCCTCCTTTCGGAGACCGGCACCCGGCTCCTCGGGGTGGTGCTGGTGGAGGTCCCCGAGGAGGAGCTCGTCCGGCGCATCCTCAGGCGGGCCGAGCTCGAGGGCCGCTCCGACGACAACGAGGAGACCGTGAGGCGCCGCCTCGAGGTCTACCGGGAGAAAACCGAGCCCCTGGTGGGCTACTATGAGGCCAGGGGGGTGCTGAAGCGGGTGGACGGGCTCGGCACCCCGGACGAGGTCTACGCCCGGATCCGGGCGGCGTTAGGGATCTGATGGCCATCAAGCTGAAAAGCCCCTGGGAGATTGAGCGCATGCGGGAGGCGGGGGCCCTCCTCACCGAGGTGGTGGAGGAGGTGGCCCGCCACGTGGAGCCCGGCGTCTCCACCTGGGAGCTGGACCAGATCGCCTACGAGGCCATCCGCAAGCGCAAGGCCAAGCCCGCCTTCCTCGGGCTCTACGGCTTCCCCGCCACCCTTTGCACCTCGGTGAACGAGGTGGTGGTCCACGGCATCCCCTCCAAGGAGCCCCTGAAGGAAGGGGACATCCTCTCCGTGGACGTGGGCCTCATCTACCAGGGGTTCGCCGCCGACATGGCCCGCACCTTTCCCGTGGGCCGGGTCTCGCCGGAGGCGGAGAGGCTCATCCGGGACACGGAGGCCGCCTTCTGGGAGGGGATGAAGTACCTGCGCCCGGGCTTCCGCCTCGGCGACGTGGGCCACGCCATCCAGACCTTCTTGGAGAGCCGGGGCTACGGGGTGGTCCGGGAGTTCGTGGGGCACGGGGTGGGCCGGGAGATCCACGAGGACCCCCAGGTGCCGAACTTCGGCAAGCCCGGGACCGGGCCCAAGATCCGCCCCGGGATGACCCTGGCCCTCGAGCCCATGGTCACCTTAAGGCCCGCACCTGTGGTAATATTGGACGATGGCTGGGCGGCGAGCGCCGGCCGAGGCAACCTCGCCGCCCATTACGAGAACACCGTCCTGGTGACGGAAGAAGGCCCCGAGCTTCTCACCGGGGTCGCCCTGGCGCGGGCCGAGTAGGGAGGGGTATGGCGAAGGAGAAGGACACCATTCGGACGGAGGGCGTGGTCACCGAGGCGTTGCCCAACGCCACCTTTCGCGTGAAGCTGGACTCGGGGCCGGAGATTTTGGCCTACATCTCGGGCAAGATGCGGATGCACTACATCCGCATCCTCCCCGGGGACCGGGTGGTGGTGGAGATCACCCCCTACGACCCCACGCGGGGCCGGATCGTTTACCGCAAGTAGGAGGCAGGCATGAAGGTGCGCGCGTCGGTCAAGAGGATCTGCGACAAGTGCAAGGTGATCCGCCGGCACGGGCGGGTCTACGTCATCTGCGAGAACCCCAAGCATAAGCAGCGGCAGGGTTAGGGAGGAGGACTGTGGCGAGGATCGCAGGGGTAGAGATTCCCAGGAACAAGCGGGTGGACGTCGCCCTCACCTACATCTACGGCATCGGCAAGGCCCGGGCCAAGGAGGCCCTGGAGAAGACGGGGATCAACCCCGCCACCCGGGTGAAGGACCTCACCGAGGCGGAGGTGGTCCGCCTCCGGGAGTACGTGGAGAACACCTGGAAGCTGGAGGGGGAGCTCAGGGCCGAGGTGGCGGCCAACATCAAGCGCCTCATGGACATCGGCTGCTACCGGGGCCTCCGGCATCGGCGGGGGCTGCCGGTGCGGGGCCAGCGGACCCGCACCAACGCCCGCACCCGCAAGGGGCCCCGCAAGACGGTGGCGGGCAAGAAGAAGGCCCCGAGGAAGTGAGCCTGAGGGCCAGAGGATACTCCGGAGAGGGAGAGTATGGCCAAGAAGCCGAGCAAGAAAAAGGTCAAGCGGCAGGTGGCGAGCGGTCGCGCCTACATCCACGCCTCCTACAACAACACCATCGTCACCATCACCGACCCGGACGGCAACCCCATCACCTGGTCTTCGGGCGGCGTCATCGGCTACAAGGGAAGCCGTAAGGGCACCCCTTACGCCGCCCAGCTCGCGGCCCTGGACGCCGCCAAGAAGGCCATGGCCTACGGCATGCAGAGCGTGGACGTGATCGTGCGGGGCACCGGGGCGGGCCGGGAGCAGGCCATAAGGGCCCTCCAGGCCTCCGGCCTCCAGGTGAAGTCCATCGTGGACGACACCCCCGTCCCCCACAACGGCTGCAGGCCCAAGAAGAAGTTCCGTAAGGCTTCCTAGAAGGAGTGAGCGATGGGTCGTTACATTGGTCCAGTTTGCCGTCTTTGCCGCCGGGAAGGCGTGAAGCTCTACCTCAAGGGGGAGCGGTGCTACAGCCCCAAGTGCGCCATGGAGCGCCGCCCCTACCCCCCTGGGCAGCACGGGCAGAAGCGGGCGCGCCGCCCCTCCGACTACGCGGTGCGGCTTAGGGAGAAGCAGAAGCTCCGCCGGATCTACGGCATCTCCGAGCGCCAGTTCCGCAACCTGTTTGAGGAGGCGAGCAAGAAGAAGGGCGTCACGGGCTCCGTCTTCCTGGGGCTTTTGGAGTCCCGTCTGGACAACGTGGTCTACCGGCTGGGCTTCGCCGTAAGCCGCCGCCAGGCCCGCCAGCTGGTGCGCCACGGGCACATCACCGTGAACGGGCGCCGGGTGGACCTCCCCTCCTACCGGGTCCGGCCCGGGGACGAGATCGCCGTGGCCGAGAAGAGCCGCAACCTCGAGCTCATCCGCCAGAACCTCGAGGCCATGAAGGGCCGGAAGGTGGGCCCCTGGCTCTCCCTGGACGTGGAGGGCATGAAGGGCAAGTTCCTCCGCCTGCCCGACCGGGAGGACCTGGCCCTGCCCGTGAACGAGCAGCTGGTGATCGAGTTCTACTCCAGGTAAGCCCCTGGAAGGAGGCGTATGTTGGATTCCAAGCTCAAGGCCCCGGTCTTCACGGTGCGCACCCAGGGGCGGGAGTACGGGGAGTTCGTCCTGGAGCCCCTGGAGCGGGGCTTCGGCGTCACCCTGGGAAACCCCCTGCGGCGCATCCTCCTTTCCTCCATCCCTGGGACCGCGGTCACCAGCGTCTACATTGAGGACGTCCTCCACGAGTTCTCCACCATCCCCGGGGTCAAGGAGGACGTGGTGGAGATCATCCTCAACCTCAAGGAGCTGGTGGTCCGGTTCCTGAACCCCAGCCTCCAGACCGTGACCCTCCTCCTCAAGGCCGAGGGCCCCAAGGAGGTGAAGGCGCGGGACTTCCTTCCCGTGGCCGACGTGGAGATCATGAACCCCGACCTCCACATCGCCACCCTGGAGGAGGGGGGTCGGCTCAACATGGAGGTCCGGGTGGACCGGGGGGTGGGGTACGTCCCGGCGGAGAAGCACGGCATCAAGGACCGGATCAACGCCATCCCGGTGGACGCCGTCTTCTCCCCGGTGCGCCGCGTGGCCTTCCAGGTGGAGGACACCCGCCTGGGGCAGCGCACCGACCTGGACAAGCTCACCCTCAGGATCTGGACCGACGGCTCCGTCACCCCCCTCGAGGCCCTGAACCAGGCGGTGGAGATCCTCCGGGAGCACCTCACCTACTTCTCCAACCCCCAGGCGGCCGCCGTGGCGGCCCCCGAGGAGGCCAAGGAGCCCGAGGCGCCGCCAGAGCAGGAGGAGGAGCTGGACCTGCCCTTGGAGGAGCTCGGCCTCTCCACCCGGGTGCTCCACAGCCTCAAGGAGGAGGGCATTGAGTCCGTCCGGGCCCTTCTCGCCCTCAACCTCAAGGACCTGAAGAACATCCCCGGGATTGGGGAGCGGAGCCTGGAGGAGATCAAGGAAGCCCTGGAGAAGAAGGGCTTCACCCTGAAGGAGTGAGACCATGCGCCACCTGAAGTCCGGACGTAAGCTGAACCGCCACTCTTCCCACCGCTTGGCCCTTTACCGCAACCAGGCGAAAAGCCTCCTCACCCACGGCCGCATCACCACCACCGTGCCCAAGGCCAAGGAGCTCAGGGGGTTTGTGGACCACCTCATCCACCTGGCCAAGCGGGGCGACCTCCACGCCCGCAGGTTGGTCCTTAGGGACCTCCAGGACGTGAAGCTGGTGCGGAAGCTCTTTGACGAGATCGCCCCCCGCTACCGGGACCGCCAGGGGGGGTACACCCGGGTCCTCAAGCTGGCGGAGCGCCGGCGGGGGGACGGGGCGCCGCTCGCCCTGGTGGAGCTGGTGGAGTAGCCCCGCCGGGACCGGCCCCCCCGGAGCCTCGGCCCGGGGGGCTTTGGGCTACCCCGTGCCGGCGGGGCACGGGGGCTTTCCCCAAGGGTCCGCGCGTGGCCGTCCAGACAAGGTGCGGGCGCTTAGCCTCCGGGGTCCTGCTTGCGCTCGCCCAGGAGGCGCAGGATCTGGTCCTCGAGCTCCCCGATGTAGGCGGCGAGGGTGTTCCCGTGCTTCTCCAGGGTTTCCGCCACCTCCTCCTTCAGGGCCCTAAGCTCCTCACGCTCCGCCTCCCTTAGGGCCTGGAACTCCCCTTCCAGGTAGCGGCGGAGCTCGGTGAAGCGGCTTTGCTCCGCGTCCTCCGCGAGCTTTTTGTAGTGGAGGAGTTCCCGAGCGTAGCGCCGCACCTCCAGGAGGGCGGCGGTCTCGAGGCCGAGGGTGAAGAGGAGGTAGAGGAGGGTTACCACCCCTAAGGCCACGAGGAGGACCAGGCCCAGGGGGGCCTCCACCCGGGTGAACCCCAGGGAGAGGGGGGCCGTCCGGGTGACCTCCGGCCAGTTGAGCCAGGCGAAGAGGCCGCCCAGGACCAGGACGAGAAGGGCAAAAAAGGTACGCACTCCCATAAAGCCTCCAATAACCTCTGGGCCGATTATACACTTGGCCCATGGGCTACCTTTACGTCCTGCTGGCGGCGTTTCTTTGGGGCCTCATCGGGCCTTTAAGCCGTATGGCCTTCCAGGAGGGGCTTACCCCTTTGACGGTGGCCTTCTACCGGGCGCTTTTGAGCTGGATCTTCTTTCTGGCCCACGCGGCCCGGACGGGAGGCCTTCGGGTGGCGCCCCGGGACCTGCCCGTCTTTCCCCTCTTCGGCCTTCTGGGGGTGGCCCTCTTCTACGGGGCCTACCAGCTCGCCGTCCTCTACGGGGGGGCGGCCTTGGCCTCGGTCCTCCTCTACACCGCCCCCGCCTGGGTGGCCCTCCTCTCCTGGGCCTTCCTCCGGGAGCCCCCCACGGCCAGGTCCTGGGGGGCGGTGGCCTTGACCCTCCTCGGGGTGGGGCTTTTGGGCCTGGGCGGGGGGAGCGAGGTGCGCTTCGGGGTGCGGGCCTTCCTCTTCGGCTTGGCCTCCGGCTTCTTTTACGCCCTTCACTACCTTCTCGGCAAGCTTTACCTCGGCCGCTACGCCACCCCCACCTTCTTCGCCTACGCCCTGCCCGTGGCCGCTTTGGCCCTTGCGCCCTGGGCGGAGTTCGGCCCCTTGACTCCTCGGGCGCTGGGCGCCCTCCTGGCCTTGAGCCTCTTCTCCACCTACGGGGCCTACCTCGCCTTTTACGCCGGCCTCAGGCGGCTTCCCGCCACCGTGGCCAGCGTGGTGGCCACCTTGGAGCCCGTGGTGGCCGTGGTCCTCGCCTACCTGCTCTTCGGCGAGGTCCTTTCGCCCTTGGGCTATTTCGGGGCTTTGCTCGTGATCCTGGCGGTGCTTCTTGCGGTGCGGCGCTAGCCGAGGAGGCCCTCCACGAAGGGCCGCCAGTCCGGGGGGACCTCCTTGAGGTCCAAAAGGAAGAGGGGCACCCTCGGGGGCTTCGGGGGGCGGAGGAGGCGCATCCCCGCCTCCTCGGGGGTGCGGTCCCCCTTCCTGAGGTTGCAGCTGCGGCAGGCGGCCACCAGGTTGTCCCAGGTGCTCTTGCCCCCGCGGCTTTTGGGGAGGACGTGGTCCACGGTGAGCTCCCCGCCCTTTTGCCCGCAGTACTGGCAGGTGTAGCGGTCGCGCCGGAGGACGTTTCTGCGGTTCAAGGGAACGCGCCCCGGCCTGCGGCGGACCATGCGCTTGAGGCGGACGACGCTGGGGACGGGGATCCGGGTGGAGGGGGTGTTGAGGTAGAGGCCGCTTTCCGAGACCATCTCCGCCCCGCCCCCGAGGACGAGGAGCACGGCCCGCTTGATGCTGGCCAGGCCCAGGACCTCGTAGGCGGCGTTGAGGACCAGGACCCGTGGGGCGTCCAGGTTCACGGCCTCAGCTTAGCACAGGGGTGTGCTATGCTAGCGGCAAAGAGGGGGCTTCTATGGGACCTTTTCTGATGCGTATCCTCGCCCTCGGGCTCGTGGCTGGGGCGGCCTTGGCCCAGGGCGTCCAAGCCTGGCTGGAGAGGGGGGAGCGCCTCCTTTCGGAGGGGGCCTACGCGGAGGCCGTGGCCGCCTTTGAGGAGGTGCTGCGCCAGGACTACGGTCAGTTCCAGGCCCACCTCGGCCTCGGCGTGGCCTTGGTGCGGCTTGGCCGGCTGGAAGAGGCCCGGTTCGCCTTTGACCAGATGACCCGGGTCTTCCCGGACCGGTACGAGGGGCACTTCAACCTGGGCCAGGTCTACCTCCGCCTGGGGGAGGCGGGAAAGGCGGCCGAGGCCTTCGCCAAAGCGGCCGCCATCGCCCCCCGGGAGGAGGCCTACCTCGCCTGGTCCGGGGCCCTCCTCCAGGAGGGGAAGGCCAGGGAGGCGGCGGCCGTTCTGGAGCGGGGCCTTTCCCCGGAGCGGAGCCCCGCCTACCGCCTCGCCCTGGCCCAGGCCCTCTACGCCGCCGGGGAGCGGGAGGCGGCGGTGCCCCACCTGTACGCCGCGCTCAACCGGGAGCCTGGCCGGGCGGAGGCCTGGGACCTCCTCGCCCGGGTGCTGGCGGAGGTGGGGCTTACGGACCGGGCGCGCCGGGAGGTGGAGCGGGGCCTCGAGGCGGTCCAGGACCCCAAGGGGAAGGCCCTCCTCCTCCTGCGCAAGGGAACCCTGGTGGAAGACCCCGAGCCCCTTTGGCGGGAGGCCTTGGCCTTGGACCCGGACCTTTGGCAGGCCGCCTACCTCCTGGGCCGGCGCCGGCTTGAGGCGGGGGACCTGAAGGAGGGGCTCCGCTGGCTCCAGGAGGCCTACGCCAAGGGCCAGGATCCCGAGGTGGCCTTGGCCTTGGCGGCCGCTTACCTCAAGGCCAAGGACTACGCCAACGCTTACCGCTACGCCAAGGAGGCCGGGCCCGCCGGGGCCTTCCTCCAGGCCCAGGCGGCCCAAGGCCTAGGACGGCGGCAGGAGGCCCTAAAGCTCCTCGAGGGGCTCGCCTCGCCCCAGGCCCTGGCCTTGCGGGGAAGCCTCCTCCTGGAGGAGGGCCAGGGCGAGGAGGCGGTGGCGGCCCTCCAGGCCGCCTACGAGGCCACCCGCGACCCCCAGGTGGGGGTGAACCTGGGGGCGGCCCTCGTCCTCGTCAAGCGCTTCGGCCAGGCGGAGCTCGTGCTGCGCGAGGTCCTGGCCAAGGACCCCTCCTCCGCCGCCGCCTGGTACAACCTGGGCCTGGCCCTCCGGGGCCTGGGCCGCCAAGCGGAGGCCGACCGGGCCCTGAGGCAGGCCGCCGCCTTGGGCTCGAGGGAGGCCCGGGCCCTTCTCGGGAGGTAGGATGCGCTGGCTAAGGGAGAACTGGCTGGACTTTCTCATCTTCGTCCTCATCGCCGTGGTGGCGGTGGGCGTGGTCCTCTACCTCGTGGGCCTAAACCCCTTCGCCGCGCGCCCGGCCCCGCCCCCGGCCCCGCAGGCGCCCGCGGCCACGGCGCCTGGCCCCGCTGGCGAGGCCCCCGCGGAGGAGCCCGTGGTCACCGTCCTGCCCCTGCCCGAGGCGCCGCCCGCTCCCTCCCCGGGGGAGGCCTCGGGGCGCGCGCCCGTCTCGGCGCCTTCGCCTTCGGAGCCCGCCCGGTCTAGCGCCGGCGCGGCTTCCCCGCCCGCAAGTCCTCAGGGGGTCTACCGGGTGGCGGTGGGGGCCTTCGCCAACCCCGAGAACGCCGCCAGGTTGCGCCAGGCGCTGGCGGACCAGGGCTACCCCGCACGGTTGGAGCCCGCCGGAAGCCTCACGCGGGTGGTGGTGGGCCCCTACGCCACCGAGGCCGAGGCCAGGAGGGTGGCCGAGGCCCTCCGGGACTACGCCCCCCAGGTCTACCGGGGGGAGGGCCCGGCGCCCCTCTCCCCCGAGCGGGTCTACCTCCAGGTGGGGGCCTTCCAGAAGCGGGAAAACGCCCTCGCCTTGGCGGAGAAGCTCCGTGGGCTGGGGTTCAGCGTGGTCCTGAGCGAGGACGGCCTGCACCGGGTGCGGGTGGGCCCCGTGCCCGTGGGCCAGGTGGACGAGGTGAAGGCCCGGCTCAAGGCGCTGGGCCTCGAGGCCTTGGAGGTGCGATGAAGGTCCCCGAAGCGGCCATCAGCCGCCTGATCACCTACCTCCGCATCCTGGAGGAGCTGGAGGCCCAGGGGGTTCACCGGACGAGCTCCGAGCAGCTTGGGGAGCTCGCCCAGGTCACGGCCTTCCAGGTGCGGAAGGACCTTTCCTACTTCGGCTCCTACGGGACGCGCGGGGTGGGGTACACCGTCCCCGTCCTGAAGCGGGAGCTCCGCCACATCCTGGGGCTCAACCGCAAGTGGGGCCTGTGCATCGTGGGCATGGGCCGGCTCGGGAGCGCCCTGGCCGACTACCCGGGGTTCGGGGAGAGCTTTGAGCTCAGGGGCTTCTTTGACGTGGACCCGGAGAAGGTGGGCCGCCCGGTGCGGGGCGGGGTCATTGAGCACGTGGACCTCCTGCCCCAGCGGGTTCCCGGCCGCATTGAGATCGCCCTCCTCACCGTGCCCCGGGAAGCGGCCCAGAAGGCGGCGGACCTGTTGGTGGCGGCGGGGATCAAGGGGATCCTGAACTTCGCCCCGGTGGTCCTCGAGGTGCCCAAGGAGGTGGCGGTGGAGAACGTGGACTTCTTGGCGGGGCTCACGCGGCTTTCTTTCGCTATCCTGAACCCCAAGTGGCGGGAAGAGATGATGGGGTGAGCGAGGTGGTTTATGCGGCGTATATGGGTTAGGTTCCTTGGCGGTTTGGTCCTTGTGGCCCTAGGGGGATGTGGCAACTTCTTCGCTGACGGCGTCATCCTGGGTGGGCCGACGGTCTTGGCCTCGCGGGAGAACTTCTCGTTTCAGACGGAGACGGACCAAAACAACAATACGGTTTACACCTACAGCTACCAGATCGTTCTCTACGCCCTTCCGGGCTCCGGGGCGGGCACGGTGATCCTCCTGGACGCCTCGGAGAACCAACTGGAGGCCCCCTTCCTCATCCCCGAGTCTTGCCCGCCCAGCAACCCCGACCCTTGCGGGCCTTACACCCGGGAAGTGGTGAAGAAGTCCTTCGCGCCCTTGACCCCGGTGCAGGCGGTGAAGTACCGGACCATTTCGGCCAACGGGCAGTCCAAGGTGGTCCCCCTGAACGCCACGATAGAGCTCTACTAGGGCTATACTGGGGGGCGTGACCGATCTCGAGGCCCCCCTCCGCCGCTTTGAAGAGGCCCTTTCCGAGCTCGTCCAGTCCGACGTCCTCTTCATCCGCCTCATCCACCAGGACCTGGTGACGGCGGGGGGGAAGCGCATCCGGCCCAGGCTCGTCTTTCTGGCCTCGAGGGCCTTAGGGGGGGCGCCCTTTGAGCTGGAGCTCGCCCTGGCGGTGGAGCTCCTCCACTCCGCCACCCTCCTCCACGACGACCTCATTGACGACGCCGAGACCAGGCGGGGCAAGGAGGCGGCCTTCCGCAAGTACGGGAACGCCGTTTCCGTGCTTTCCGGGGACTTCCTCCTCTCAAGGCTCCTTCACGTCATCGCCAAGACGGGGCGGATGGAGCTCGTGGAGCGGTTCGCCGAGGTGGCCAAGACCCTCTCCGAAGGCGAGGTCCTCCAGTTCCAGGTGGCGGCCCTCGAGGACTACTCCCTGGAGAACTACGAGCGGATCATTACCGCCAAGACGGCAGTCCTCATGGCCCTCGCCACGGAGGGCCCCGCCCTTCTTCTCGGGGCGGAAAGCGGGGTGCGGGAGGCCCTTTACCGCTACGGCCTCCTCTACGGCCAGGCCTTCCAGATGCGGGACGATTACCTGGACCTCATGGGGACGCCGGAGGTCCTAGGCAAGCCCGTGGGCGGGGACCTGCGGGAGGGCAAGGCCACCCTCATCCCCCTCCTCCTCATGGAGCGCTACCCCGAGGTGCGGGAGGTGCTCAGGCGCCGGGCCCGGGAGGCCGGGGACCTGGAACGGGTGCGGGCCCTGGCCCGGGAGAGCGGGGCGGCCGAGGAGGCGGTGCGCCGCATCCGGGAGCGGGCCGAGGCCGCGGCCCAGGCCCTGGAGGCCCTGCCTCCGAGCCCCTTCCGGGAGGCCTTGCGGGAGCTCGCCCTGAAGGAGGCGGAGCGGGTCCGCTAGGGTATGCTTAGGGGGATGAAGGTGGTCCTGGCCACCGGCAACCCCGGGAAGGTGCGGGAGCTCAAGGAGGGCCTCGCCCCCTTGGGCTGGACCCTCCTCACCCTGGCGGACTTCGCCTTGCGCATGCCCAAGGAGGAGGGGGCCACCTTCCTGGAGAACGCCCTCCTCAAGGCGGCGTACGTGGCCAAGGCCACGGGGCTTCCCGCCCTCGCCGACGACTCCGGCCTCGAGGTCTACGCCCTCGGGGGCGAGCCCGGGGTCTACTCCGCCCGCTACGGGGGGAGGGCCACGGACCGGGAGCGGAACGTCTACCTCCTGGAGAGGATGCGCCACCTCAAAGGGGAGGAGCGCAAGGCCCGCTTCGTGGCCGTCCTGGTCCTGGCCTACCCCGACGGGCACGCCGAGGCCTACGAGGGGAGCGTGGAGGGGGTGATCCTCGAGGCCCCCCGGGGCGAGGGGGGCTTCGGCTACGATCCCCTCTTCTACGTCCCTGAGGCGGGGAAGACCTTCGCCGAGATGGGCCTAGAGGAGAAGGCCCGGTACTCCCACCGGGGAAAGGCCCTTAGGGCCCTCCTCGAGGCCTACAAGGACGGGCCGCCCCCGAGGGAGGTCTCCAAGCTGGAATGAACGTCCTCTCCCCCCACATCGCCCTCTACCGCCTCTTTGACGTGGCCGACGAGATTGACCTAGGCCGTCTTTCCACGCCCCGCCTCCGCCTCTCCCGGGCGAGGCTCGGGGCGGTGCGCTTTGAGAACCCGCCGGGGGAGATGGAGCTCGGGGTGCGGAACGTGGAGGGGCTTTCCGGCCTCCTCACCGCCAGGCTCTACGAGTTCGGGGTGGTCTCCCTCTCCTTCCGCATCCACCTGGGGGAGCGGGTGCCCTGGGAGGCCTTTCTGGAGAAGGGGCTCAGGATCCCCGAGCTTCCCTTCTGGGAGGGGTTCTTCCTGGCGGAGCTCGCCGCCCTCGAGCCCCACCTCCGAGGGGCCCTTCTCCGCCCCGAGGAGAAGCGCCTCTCCGAGGAGTTCGTGGTCTACCACGCCCTGGGGTTGGAAGGGGAGAAGGCCTTCCGCCCCTCGGTGGACCTCACTCCCCTATGGATGGGGGCCGAGGAGGAGTTCGCCCCCGAGGTGCGGCGGGAGGTGGAGCGCTACCGCTACAGCTATTCCACGGAGGACCTGGCCCTCTTGGGCTTTGACCGCGTCCTCATCCTGGACTCCGAGGGGATCTGGGACGTGGCCGACCTGGTGGAGTTCGTCCACGCCCAGCTCCTGGAGCTTTCCTACTACGACCGGGTGCTCACCGAGGAGCTGGAGCTGGTGCCCCAGGTCCTAAGGCACCGGGGGCTTTGGGGGTACGGGAGGCTGCAGCGCCTCCGCCGCCGCCTCATGGCCCGGCACGCGGAGATCGCCGACGTGAAGGCCCGGATGGAGGGGGCCCTGCGCATCACCGAGGACCTCTTCTACGCCAAGATCTACCGGGCGGCCTTGGAGCTCTACGGGGCCTATGAGCTGGAAAAGAGCGTGGAGGAGAAGCTCAGGGTCCTCGAGGCCACCTACGAGATGGTGACCGAGGAGGTGGCCCACCTCCGTACCCAGGCGGTGGAGGTGGCCATCCTGGCCCTCATCGCCTTTGAGGTGGTGCGGGCCCTCCACTGAGGGGACTTGTGTCCCGGTCTGGAGGTGGTATGCTTTACCCTGAAGGGCGCGGGAAAAACCTTCCTTGAGGAAGCGCTACCACGCGCCCGGGGGTGGAGTATGAGGAGGCTCGTTCCGGTATTGGCCCTAGGCCTTTCCCTGGCCCTCGCCCAGGGAAAGATCACCGTCTGGACCCACTTCGGCGGCCCCGAGCTGGAGTGGCTCAAGGAGCAGGCCCGGACCTTTGAGAGGACCTCCGGCACCAAGGTGGAGGTGGTGGAGGTCCCCTTCGCGGAGATCAAGCAGAAGTTCATCCTGGGCGCCCCCCAGGGCCAGGCGGCGGACCTCGTGGTCACCGTGCCCCACGACTGGGTGGGGGAGATGGCCCAGGCCGGGGTCCTCGAGCCCGTGGGCAAGTACGTGACCCAAACCTACCTCGCGGACCTTCAGGGCGTGGCGGTGGAGGCCTTCACCTTCGGGGGGAGGCTCATGGGCCTTCCCGCCTTCGCCGAGAGCGTGGCCCTCATCTACAACAAGAAGTACGTGAAGGAACCCCCCAGGACCTGGGAGGAGTTTTTGGCCTTGGCGCAAAAGCTCACCACGGGGGCCACCTTCGGCTTCCTCTACAACATCGGCGACCCCTACTTCAACTTCGGCTTCTTCAAGGCCTTCGGCGCCGAGAACGTCTTCGCCAAGGACGCCAAGGGCAACCTGGACCCCACCAAGCTCCTCATCGGGGGCGAGGTGGGGGAGAAGGCCCTCCAGTTCATCAAGGACCTCCGCTTCAAGTACAACCTGGTCCCCGAGGGGGTGGACTACGGGGTGGCGGACGGGGCCTTCAAGGATGGGGCCTTGGCCATGATCCTCAACGGCCCCTGGGCCTTGGGCGACTACAAGAAGGCCAAGGTGGATTTCGGCATCGCCCCCTTCCCCACGCCGCCCGGGGCCAAGAACCCTTGGGGGCCCTTCCTGGGGGTGCAGGGCGTGGTGGTGAACGCCTACTCCAAGAACAAGACCCAGGCGGTGAACTTCGCCAAGACCCTGGTGACGGGCCGGAACCTCGTGGCCTTCAACCAGGCGGGCGGGCGCATCCCCGTCTCCAAGAGCGCGGTGAAGCAGCTGGAGAAGGACCCGGTGGTGGCGGGCTTTTCCAAGGTCTTCCCCTTGGGCGCCCCCATGCCCAACATCCCCGAGATGGGCAAGGTCTGGGGGGCTTGCCTTGCAAAGGTCAGGAGGACGGGTGTATATCTCTCTCCTGATGGGCAAGCGAGGCTTCCTTCGCAGGGAGGCAAGCCCCAAGGAGGTCCTGGAACACTGCCTGCGCCTGGCCCGGGAGG
>Ga0181554_1000352_pt1 | contig 45908 bp, 38 predicted proteins | sample 011ome_16_FD_145602 | JGI IMG/M metagenome (GOLD analysis project Ga0181554, IMG submission 145602) | Coastal salt marsh microbial communities from the Groves Creek Marsh, Skidaway Island, Georgia - 011503CT metaG (spades assembly) | ecosystem: Environmental > Aquatic > Marine > Intertidal zone... | reverse complement strand
ATCCAGCTCCGGCAATGCAATACTCGCTCCGGGCGCCTTACAGACATAAATGCGTCCTTCCGTCAGCTTCGAGAGAACCACCAGCCCATTTTGGAAATCTGCCGCTCGATCAGCGATTATCACTTCGGGTCTAGCAGCCAACGGGCTGGTATCAATAGCCGTTACGAAAATTGAGTGGGGCGAAGAAGCTGGCGCAGGTACCCGACTGTAAGGCCGCGTTCGCAATGTCGTCCAAAGCCCCGAGACCAAGAGATTCTCTCTGACCTGATCTCCGGTCAGACCAGCCAGCTTGGCGGGGGTGTAGGATTTGAATTTGACTGCGTCATTCCCGCTCAATTCGATTACCACGGAGTTCAGCGCACGACGTTCCCCACGATTGATCGCCTTGACGACACCGGCCCCCGGTGAGGTGTATGCGATTTCAGGGTATTGCTTGTCAGCGAAAAGCACATCGCCCAACTTAACCTTATCACCCTCGGCCACCTTCATGGATGGCTTCAGACCGACATAATCCGGACCGAGCAACGCAACCGACTTGATGCCGCCGACATTGTTGTATATGACCTGTTCCGGCTCTCCCGTAATCGGCAGATCCAGACCCTTTTTTGTGTTTATTAACATAAGCTAGCCCGTGGAACGCACAAACCATTAGCTATTCGGCTGCGGATCAGCCCCACCTTAAAGAGTCTGACCACAACCAGAAACATCAGCACTTCGCCACACTTCACCCCATCACGCCTTGCATGACGACGCGAAATGCGCACACCCTTAGTTTCGGCTAAAACGCCCTAATTAAATCACAAAAGACATAGCCCCTCAACGAGAGAAGTCCTCTAGTTTTTTCATCCAGCCAAGGCAATCACCCGCTGGACCGGCCATTCATAAAAGATCATGTAGCCAATCAGCCAACGGTTGACTAGACTCAGCAATTGGAGTTGGCCAGACAGCCGCTGTTCCGGCCTATGTGTCGGGAGGGAGGAAAGTCCGGGCTCCGCAGGACAGGACGCCAGGTAACGCCTGGGAGGCGCGAGCCTACGGAAAGTGCCACAGAAAATATACCGCCAACGGGCTTTGTAGCCCTCAGGTAAGGGTGAAATGGTGCGGTAAGAGCGCACCGCACTTCCGGTAACGGAAGTGGCAGGGCAAACCCCGTCCGGAGCAAGACCAAATAGGGGGGCAGTGAGCTTTGTCTCGCACGTGTGGTCCGCACGGCTCCCGGGTAGGTCGCACGAGGCGTACTGTGAAGTGCGTCCCAGATGAATGGCTGTCCAAGACAGAACCCGGCTTATCGGCTGACTCCTCCCCATCAATGACATTCCGCAATGGTTGTGAAGCCAGCCATTCCGATGACCGCTTCGCAGTCATTAAAACCTCCATTTATTAGGGGCATTTGCCCCCTTTAACCACTATCACCTGTCGACACCAACCAGAATCATTGATGCAAAATCATAGGGTTGATCACAATTGTAGGGGATGGCACACAATTCGCTTGAGACTCGGCATTAGCCATGCTCAGTCCGGTTTAGACAATGTTTATCCCCAAATCCTCTTACCTGAAAAAAAATCACACCCCTGCTCGAATTGATAACGGAACATTAGCTCCCTCCTCAGAAGCCGTCAGCAGCACGACATCTTTCGACAGTGGCTTTGAACTGAACAGTGCCATTGATGGGATTGCCCGCTGGCTTCCAGCCCAAAGCCCCATCAAGGACTTCATTCACCATAATACGCTCCACGCACTGGAGGACCGCCCGTTTCACGAGGCGATCGCAATTGCCTCTCGCATCTATGGCGCCCGTAGCCATCTTCCCCTTGCTGAATATCAGATGCGTTACAAGAGGGGGCGAATTCATGATTTTGCGATTGATTACGCACTGACTGAGACAGAGCCTGACTCCTTCAAACGTGAAGAACTGCGACGATCCATCTTCCAGCCGGATTCCGAAGCTCACTATCCGCCCCCCTCACTTGCACTGCATGGCATTCGCCAAGCCTGGCTGACACGGATCGAAGTCAACCTCGATGCGCAAGTTCACCCCATCCTCTTTCGCTTGGTGGCCAACTTTCTCGACCAAGGTATCAGTCGCTGGCCGATTGCAAGAGAGAACGAATCATTCTGGCAATGCCTGCGACGTCTGGTCGAAGACACTTTCGTTCCGCTTTATCCATTTGCGGAGCCCAAGGCGCGTTCCCTACTGCAACTGACGCCAGACGAGGCTATCAACACCTGCCTGGCCGGTATCGTCGGGGATTACGCCTTCTATGGCATCTACCTGATGGAAATGACTTTGGCTCATCCGGGATGGTCCGGCATGGTTCGCGTCATCGAGAAGAAACCGGAGAGTCTGTTATCTCGACGCCGCATTTCACTGAAGGAATTTTTGGCGGTTGAATTAGTGATCGAACTGGCGCTATTGAACATGAAGCGGGGTCAGCACTTTTTGTGTGTGGCCAGCACACCCGGCATCGATGAAACCGCCTCCTTTGCCGAGGCTCTTGATAAGCCATTCATCCCCCAGAAGCTGAGAGTCTGGCAGGAAGCAATGGAATTCTCCTTGCACAGTGAACTGTTGCTGGGAATAAAACAACAGGGGTACTCCAAGCCCAAACATGAGAATACCCAGGTTCAGGCCCTATTTTGTATTGATGACCGCGAGTGCTCCTTGCGTCGACATCTGGAAGAAATCCATCCCGGCATAGAAACATTCGGGGCCGCAGGCTTCTTCGGCATCGACTTTTTCTACAAAGGCATCGATGACATCTATCCCGTTGCTCAGTGTCCAGCGGTCATCACGCCGAAGCACCTGATTGTTGAATCTGACGACCACAACAATCCCCAGACAGACAATGAGGCCGCACCATCATCCAAGCCCATAATTAAATCTTCTCGTCTTTTGAAAAATTGGGTCTATACCCAGACGGTTGGCTTAGGTTTTGCCGCCAAAATGGCTTGGGATGTGTTCCGTCCAGGCGCCCAGCTCCTTAAAATCAAGAAACTGGGCGAGGTCGAGACCCAAACCCGCTTGCATTTATTGAGAACCTCCGATGAACCAAGAGCGGATGGGCGTCTGCTGGGATTTTCACACTCGGAGATGGCCGACAGGCTGGAAATGCTTTTCAGAAACATCGGACTGACCACGCATTTTGCCCCCGTGGTGGTGGTGGTCGCCCACGGCTCCTCCAGCACCAACAATCCTCACTTTGCCGCCTACGACTGCGGCGCCTGTGCCGGAAAACCGGGAGCGCCCAATGCGCGGGCCTTTGCCCAGATGGCCAATGACCCCGCGGTGCGGGGATTGCTGCGTCATCGTGGCATCGACATTCCTGCAGACACACTATTCGTGTCGGCGCTGCATAACACCAGCCGCGACGAAATCACCTACTTCGACCAGCAGGACTGGCCCGAAACCTTACCGGAGGCACTGGATGCTTTTAGGGAAGCCATGGACAAGGCATTGCTCCGCAACGCCCAGGAGCGTTGCCGCTGGTTCGAACTGGGTCCGAAATCGGATAGCGAGTCCGCCGCACTGGAACATGTGAAGATCCGGGCTTCCTCTATTTTTGAACCCAGACCCGAGCTTAATCATTCCAATAATCTTTATTGCATCGTCGGTCGACGGTCACTGACCTCCCGGCTGTTTCTCGATCGCCGGGCTTTTCTCCATTCTTATGATCCGACAGCGGATGCCGGCGGTGAAATCCTGGCCCGCCTGCTCTCACAGGTCATTCCGGTCTGCGGCGGGATTAACCTGGAATACTTTTTCTCCCGCATCGACAATGCCATGTACGGTGCCGGCACCAAACTGCCGCACAACGTCATCGGGCTGCTCGGTGTGGCCAATGGCATGGAAGGGGATCTTCGCACCGGATTGCCGTCGCAGATGATCGAAGTCCATGAACCGGCCCGGTTGCTGATCGCGGTGGAGCAGGAAACCGGGGTACTGGATCAAGCTATTGCCCGTATTGGCAAGCTGCGTGAATGGCTGGATAACGAATGGGTCAGGCTGGCCGCGATCGATCCCATCACGCGAGCGCCCCAACTCTACCGGAACGGCGACTGGCTAACGATCGAATGGCCCACTGATTTTCTCGCCCCCCAAGGTCAGCGATCGGTCGATATCTTTCAAGGCAAGACGCACACCATCCCCGTCCACATTCTCACGGGGAAGGCCGCATGAACTCTCTGATTCTTGCCTGTCAGCTGGCCCCTTTATTGGGACTGATGCTTAACCTTTTGTTTGGCAGCAACGAAGCCCGCGTCGCCACCATCAGTCTCTGGATCACCCGACTGATGGGCGCGTCCATCTTCGGCTTGTTGGCCACCTGGAGTTGGCTGGGATTTCCTGCCCATGAGTTCGAGTGGTTCACGCTCTATCAGCATGGCGAGTACCGTTTCCCGATCCTGTTCTTCTTCGATCATGTCGGGGCAGCCTACCTGTTCTGCACCTGGGTCATCTTTTCAGTGATCGTGCGTTATTGCCGTCACTACCTGCACCGGGAACCGGGCTATCAACGGTTCTTTGTCACGATTTTTGGCTTTGTATTCGGGTTGAATATCGTCATCCTGTCGGGCGTACTCGATATGTTCTTCGCCGGCTGGGAGATTGTCGGCATTTCTTCATTCTTATTGATTGCCTTTTACCGTCACCGCTATCAACCCATCCGCAATGCGTTACGTGCTTACAGCGTCTACCGGCTCTGCGACTTTGGGCTGCTGCTGGCCGCCCTGCTGATTGATCTCCTGTTCCATGGACAGAATCACTTCAGTGAACTCGCGGAGGTGTTCAAACAGGAAACGCCTCCTGGCGGCTATGTCGAATTTTTTGGGCTGTCGCTTCTGCTAATCCTTGCGGCAGCGGGAAAGTCCGCGCAGTTTCCCTTCTGCTTCTGGATTCCCCGCGCCATGGAGGGGCCTACTCCGTCGAGCGCAATCTTTTACGGTGCCCTATCCGTCCACCTTGGTGTGTTTCTACTATTGAGAACACAGCCGATCTGGGGCTTTGAGATCGCTTCGCGCCTGATAGTCCTCAGTATCGGTTCGCTAACGGTACTAGTGGCGAGTCTTTCGGAGCAAGCTCAATCCAATATAAAAGGGCAGATCGCCTATGCATCCATCACTCAGGTGGGACTCATGTTCATCGAACTGGCACTGGGTCTGGAATCCATCGTGCTGATACATTTTTTGGGGAATGCCTTCCTGCGCTGCTATCAGCTACTTGTATCTCCCTCGGTCGTAGCGCACTTGCTGCGTATCGAAAGCGAGGTTGATGTGCAACTCGATATCCGCACCAGTGCCATGGCGCAATCATTGCCCCAGACCCTGCGCGAGTCATTGCCCGCCACGCTTCAGAACACCCTGCAGGTAGTCGCCCTGCAGGAGTTCAACCTAGAACCATTAGTGCGCTCGTTATTGTGGGATTCATTTCGCAAACTGGCACTCGTACTCAGTCGCCTGAGTCTCGCCACCAAGCTTATCGCAGGCCTAAGCGCACTAGTGTTTAGCTTGGCTCTTTACGCAAATGGAATCACCCTCCGGCCTTACCTGGCACTTTTGATCGGGCTAGCCATGTTTTATCTGGCATTACTCGGCTTTACCCTCAAGCGTCATGTCTTGAAGACCTGGAACCAGGTCGCTCTCAGCTCGCTCCTGGCGGGCGCCGCGACCTGGATGTTGGGCCCGGATGCCGAGGGTTACGTGGAGATTTTCATCAGCGGCATAGGGGTCGCCTGGCTGCTTGGACTCTTCGCAATTCGACGGATGGAACATCATGGCGCTTTTGAGGGGAACCCGTTCATCTATCGCGGCATGGGAGAGAAAAAACCTTGGCTTTCGCTGCTGCTGTTCCTTGCCTTTCTGGGACTGGTCGGCTTCCCGCTGACGCCCATCTTTCTTGGCCAGGACTTGCTGCTTTTTCACCTGAGCAGCGAGCATGCCTGGCTTGCCCCCCTGATGGCCATCGCTTTTGTACTGAATGGCATATCAGCATCAGGCGTCTACATGCGGCTATGTGCGGGAAGGCCTGTGGAAACTCGTTGCAATAATTAACTTTGCCAGATAACCATAAATTCATTTAACCAATTACACCCATTCAATAAATAGTCCTCATGAAAACAACCAGGTTTCTCAATTTTTTAGTTATATCCGTCATATGCAAATCTGCTATAGCGAGAGGGCCTAACTATGATGGCATTGAAGGAATGGAGCAACTGTTTGCACTTTGGGGAAACGTGACGGTCAATGGCCGCTTTTCCAAGGATTCCCCCTGGGTTTATTGGGGGGATATCTCATTAAGATCGGCGCAACAGTTCAGCACACCTATGGACGATGCACGAAATATGGTTCTGGGAGCCGTTGTAACACATGACGCCATAGGCTATAAATTCAACGACAATCATGTTTTGCATGTAGGTTATGCTTTTCAGCACTCGAATGATCCATATTCAAAAACACCGGTGAATGAAAATCGCGCATGGGAGCAATATACCTACTCAACCCCCACATTCATGGGCGGCTTTTCGGCTCGATCCAGATTGGAACAAAGAACCGTGAACATTTCAGAGGGCCGAAATGTTGGCGTCCGTTTTCGCCAACAACTGAAGCTTTCTTACCCTCTGGACGACAACTGGTCTCTGGTTGGTTCCGATGAAATTTTTGTCAATGCCAACACCCCGGGCTGGGGGCCGGTTGCTGGACTCGACCAAAACCGTGTATTTGTTGGCGTGGGCTATAAGTTCGACAAGGTCTGGCGAACCGAAGTTGGTTACATGAACCAATATATCAACCGTGATCTTGTCTATGATCGCGATTTTGATACCGTATCACTGAACTTATTTATCGACGTTCCGAACGAATGATTTACTTATCTTGAAAACCATACAAGAAAATGACATTTCCTCACATCCACGAGATTTGACTGGCAAGCAGCGATAAATCGCCATTAATTGAAAACACCCTCAGTCTAGACTTACCCAGTTCGAATCGAGTCATTCAAACCATACTTCCGCATAAGTCATCCATTGACACTATTAGACTAGTGCACTCGCAAACAAACAGACATCACAGCTCGGCGGCCTTCAGGAACCGCATCTGGATTCGAGGCACTACCAACTCGCTCCGGCATGCTAATCTGAGCACTCCTGCCGCTCCCAAACGACAAACCCTAACATGCCCAATACCCTGCTGATCATCGAGGACGAACCGCTCTTGGGACAGGAGCTCTCCCGTCATTACGCCAAAGCCGGTTGGGAAGTAGAACTGGCCAATGAGTTGAAGGAAGCACGCCGTTTGCTGGAAGAACAGCATCTCGAACCGCTACTTATTCTTTCAGACATGAATCTGCCCGACGGCAATGCCTTGGACTTCATGGAGGAAATAAAGGGCAGCCTAGTGCATTGCGAATGGCTGTTTCTTACCGGCTATGGCGGAGTCCAGGAATCGGTGCGTGCCCTTCGTCTTGGGGCTTATGAGTTCATCGAAAAGCCGTGCGAAATGGATCGGCTGGATTTGGTCATGGCCAGCGCAACACGAAGCGCACTGGCCCAGCGCCGACTGCTGGAGCAGGCCGAGGTCGGCTCACGAAAATACTCGCCCGGTGCATTTGTCGGCAAGAGCATTGCTGCCCAACGAGTGCGGGACATGCTCACCCGCCTGAATCGGGTACCGTTCAGCGCCATCATCATTGGTGGTGAAACCGGCACCGGCAAGGGACTGGTTGCACGCATCCTCCATCACGGTGGAAAGCGCGGCCCTTACCCGCTGGTGGAGCTCAACTGTGCGGCCTTGCCGCGTGATCTCCTCGAATCGGAGCTCTTCGGCCATGAGGCAGGCGCCTTTACCGGGGCAACCGGACGGCATCGCGGGTTGATCGAGCAGGCGGATGGCGGAACATTGTTCCTCGATGAGATCGGCGAAATGCCACTGGATTTACAGGCGAAACTGCTTAAGGCCATTGAAGACCGGAAATTCCGGCGGCTAGGCTCGGAACGGGAGATCAGCGTCGACGTGCAAATCCTGGCTGCCAGCCATCGGGATCTGGAAAGCATGGTCCGGGAAGGCGCTTTTCGCAGCGACCTCTACCATCGCCTGAGTGTATTCAAGCTGAATCTGCCACCCCTCAGGGAGGTCAAACAGGATCTGGATGATCTAGTCCCGCTTTTCATCGCCGAGATTAACGCCAAGGCTGCCAGACACGTGAAGATTATTCCGGACAAGGTCTGGGCGGAATTACGCGCTCATGACTGGCCCGGCAATGTTCGCGAACTGCGCAATGTAATCGAACGCTGCGTTCTGTTCGCTGATGGTCCGGTTTTTCCGGCCCAGTGGCTGCAATTGCCCGGTCGTCAACATGACCTGACCGCATCCCACGCCGCAGGCACCACACCGGAGGGTCTTTTTATTCCGCTGGATGGCAGCATGGACCTCGATGACATGGACCGTTACATCATAGAAACGACCCTGAACAGCCACCATGGCAACGTTACCGGCGCTGCCCGCGCATTGGGAACTACGCGCGAAACCCTGCGTTATCGGGTCAGAAAATATGGGCTGAAGGAATCCTCCTAAGGCATGCTCGCCATCACCCCGCATCCACATATCGCCGGAAAAACCACCGTTTGATCACCTCCACCAGAGCGAGGTAAACCAGAACGATGGCTGATAAAACAAGGAAAAACTCCGCAGGAGGGCGGACAAATCCGAAATAAAGCCCCGATGGGGTGAATGGAAGGACCGCCGCAATGGCGACCACCGCGAGAGAGGTGATCACCAGCCAAGGATTAGGACGACTCAGGAACGGATTGCGACGAGTGCGGATGATGAAGATCACCAGCACCTGGGTTGCCAGCGACTCAATGAACCAGCCGGTCTGGAACAAGGCCTGATCAGCACTGAATATCTCCAGCATGACCAGGAAAGTCAGCAAATCGAACAACGAACTCACCGGACCGATGGCCAACATGAAATTACGAATGGTGGTCATTTTCCAGCGGCGAGGCCGCTCCAGAAACTCCTCATCCACCCGATCCAGTGGAATGGGCACCTCTGACGTATCGTAGAGGAAATTATTGAGCAATATCTGAGTGGGCAACATCGGCAGAAACGGCAACCATACCGAGGCCACCGCCATACTGAACATGTTCCCGAAGTTGGAACTCGTCCCCATCATGATGTACTTCATGATGTTGCCGAAGGTACGACGTCCTTCCAGCACCCCCTCGTAGAGCACCCGCAGATCATGCTCCATCAGGATCATGTCGGCCGCCTCCTTGGCGACATCCACGGCAGTATCCACCGAAATACTAACATCGGCGGAGTGCAGCGATGGCGCATCGTTGATGCCATCGCCCAGAAACCCAACCACCCTGCCCCGCTGGCGCAAAGCCAGAATAATCCGGCTCTTCTGTGCCGGCGTTACCCGGCAAAACAGATTCGCCTTGTCTACGGCGGCGGCCAGCCCATGATCATCGAGAAGGGCAATATCGCGCCCCATCAGCAACCCCACCACCGGAATAGACAGTTGCTCACAGAGATATCGGGTCACTAATTCATTGTCGCCAGTGATGACCTTCACCTCCACGCCGCGAGAACTCAGCTGTGCCAGTGCCTCACCCGCCTCAGGCTTGGCCGGGTCTAAAAATGCCGCAAAGCCGGCAAAGACCAGCTCGCTTTCGTCATCTACCACGGCATGAACATGACTACGCTCGACATCCCGATAAGCGATGCCCAATGCACGAAAGCCTTGCAGACTTAACTCGGCAAATACTGCACCGATGGACTCACGGGCCAGTTCATCCAGAGGCAACAACCCCGAGGGATCATCCCTGGACAAATAGTGCGTGGACAAAGCCAGAACATCCTCTGGCGCGCCCTTGACCACCACCCGTCGCAGCACTCCATCATCGACCAATACCGAGACACGACGCCGTTCAAAATCGAACGGCACCTCGTCGATCTTGGTCCACCGACTCACATCAATCTCGCCATGATTCAGGATAGCCTCATCCAGCGGACTGCGCAGACCGGTCTCGAAATGGCTGTTGATATAGGCCAACTCCAGCACCGAATCACTTTCTCGACCCGCCGCATCGACATGCTTTTCAAGCCGGATGCGCGCCTCGGTCAGCGTCCCGGTCTTGTCGGTACACAGCACATCCATACTGCCGAGATCCTGAATGGCGGCCAGTCGTTTGACGATTACCTTTTTGCGAGCCATCCGCAGAGCACCTCGCGCCAGGGTCACGGAAACCACCATCGGCAACAATTCGGGCGTCAGTCCCACGGCCAACGCAACGGCAAACAGGAATACATCCAGCCAGGGGCGTCCGAAAAAAGTATTGGCGAACAACACAAACAGCACCAACAACAAGGTGATGCGCATGATCAGTAGGCCAAACTGGCGTGTTCCTTGCTCAAAGGCCGTAGGTGGTGGATGCTGATTCAGAGTGCTGGCGATGCCACTCAGATAAGTTCTTCTACCCGTCAGACAGACCAGCAACAAAGCCGAACCACTGATGACTGATGATCCCATGAAGACAGCATTGCCGGCGGCATCGGGTTCAGGACCTGTGACCACCTCATCAGCATGTTTTTCTACAGGATAAGGCTCTCCCGTCAGCAACGATTGGCTCACGAAGAAATCCCGCGCCTCCAGCAATCGGCCATCAGCTGGTACCCGATCACCGGCGGACAATTGAACCACGTCTCCCGGCACCAGCACCTCAACCGGAAGCTCCTCCACATGCGACTCACGAAAGACTCGCGCCGTGTTAGCAATCGAGTCGCGCAACCGCCGTACAGCCTGATCGGCACGGTACTCCTGGATAAAATCCAGAGTCACGCTCGCCAGCACCATCACGCAGATAATGACAAAACTGACCTGCTCATGAACCACGGCAGAAACGGCGCCCGCCGCAATCAGCAAAAGCACCAGAGGATTCTTGAAACGACCGATGAACGCACGCAACGCGGTAAAGCGCGCATGACCGTCCAGCAGATTGGGACCAACGATTTTCAATCGCCGGGCAGCCTCCTCTTGCCCCAGCCCGCGTGGAGAGGTTTCAAGTTCCGCGAAAATTGAAGGGAGTGAGCACGCGAGCAAATCAGGCGCCAGCCGCTGAAGTTTTGAGGACGCTTTTCTCATGACAAGACTGCTATAGTTTGGTGGCGCTCAAGACCATGGAGGAAGCACGTCGTGATTATGCGCTTAACCAAATCCCCTCAGTCAGTTCAGCAATTCACCACGATCAGCAGCTTGCTGATTCTGTCAGCCATTGCCTCGCCCGCCCATGCGCAGAATTTTGCGCGGGGTCAGGAGCTTTACAATCAGCAATGCCAATCCTGCCATGAAGACCTGATGCACGCGCGCAACCGAAAGCTCAAGACTATCAATGGCTTGCGCAGCCGCATTCAGGATTGGTCATCACACAGCGGGAATTCATGGACAGCCGAGGAAATCGATGATGTCCTCTACTATTTAAACAAGAGCTTCTACCACTTCGACCAAAAGCCCCTCTAACGCGCAAGCCGCAGCCAACCGCATCAAGTTTTACGGGTTGGGATAGAATTGTTATTCAAGCCAGTGGTTCCGGTTTTTCGCCGCTGCCCCGGCTGAACAGCGCAAGTAAACCGGCCCATCCGGATGCCACCGTTAATCTGAGGAAAAACAAAGGACACACCCATGAAAACAACCTCCAGCTTTGCTCGCCGTCTGCTGTCGGCGTCCATTCTTGCCTCCATGATGTTGGCCGGCTGCCAGCTCACTCCCAAGCCCTTGACTCCGGTTTCCGCCAATGATCCAGAATTGAAGGCGCTGGACGCTGATCGGGCCAAGTATCGTGAGAAAAAAGTTGCCCTGATTGAAAGAGCGCTCAATTTGAGCCCCGCCGAACATGATGCCTTCTGGCGTGAATACTATGCCTACGAAGGTGAGCTGAAGAAAATCTACGATGAGCGTTACAGCATCATCCGTGATTACGCGGCCAACTATGACAAGATGGACAACGATATCGCCAACAACCTTGCCCTGCGCTCGCTCAAGATCCGCGATGATCGCAATGACCTGTTCCGCAAATACTACAACCGCATCGCCAAGGCGACTTCCCCGGTGATTGCCGGTCAGTTCCTGCAGATCGAAAATGAACTCAACCTGCTGTCTGATCTTAAGATCAGCACAGAAACTCCCATTCTCCCGCGCGACGTCAGCCCGGCAACTGCACTCAAAAAGTAAACTTATCCTCAACTGTCCGGCTTGAGTTCTCAAGCCTTGGCCAGGGGTTTAATGGGGGTGGCTTAGTGAGCCACCTCCATCACATTTATCTTGATGAAAGCGACATTCCCCGGTTAGCCGTGGAAACCTTCAACCCGCTTCGGGTGAGTTCATTCTCACCATGAATGTTTTCTCTCAACTGCAGAATTGGGCTCGTCGCCTCAAGCAGGAAACCCTTGCCCTATATCTGGCTGCACGGCATCCACTGACCCCATGGTTTGCCCGTGTGATCATCGCCGGCCTCGTCGCCTACGCGCTCAGCCCCATCGACCTGATCCCCGACTTCATCCCTGTTGTGGGTTACCTGGATGATCTTATCCTGCTGCCTCTTGGCATCGCCCTGGTCTTGCAACTAATCCCGCCAGCCGTCATGCAGGAGTGCCGCGAATCAGCCCGGCAACGTTTCGCCGATGGCAAGCCCGTCAGTCGTGCCGCTGCTCTCATGATCGTCCTGATATGGTTGATCGCAATCTGGTACTTGGCCCACTGGGCAGGATTGACCGTCTGACTAAAATCATAGTTTTTTCATGCACACAGGCGAGACCCATCCACATCCAGCCGATCCAACTGATCCAGCACGACTAACCGAACAAACGGTCACTCTGCTGGGCGCCAGCAATCTGGCACGCGCCTTTCCGACGGTGGTACATAGCCTTGGGCTAGGTCTGACGGGTCCACTGGATATCGCTGTTGCCATGGGACATGGCCGATCCTATGGCACCTGGAGCCAGTTGCTTGGACGGGCCCTTCCCGGCATCAATGAATGCGGTCTTTGGCCTCAACTGTCGGCCAACTGCAGACAAGGCTTACGCATGCGCCCGTTGGCCGCCATTGCCGATCTTGGCAACGATCTGGTGTACGGAGTCGATGCCAAGACCCTGCTGGGGTGGCTGGATATCACACTGCGCCGACTAGACGAGGTGAATAGCGAAGTAGCCATGCTATCTCTGCCCATGGATAGTCTGGCCCGACTTACCCCAGGACGATTTGAAATGGCCCGGCGACTGATATTCCCCGGCCACCCTATACGCTGGCCGCAGTTACAACGCGAGATCCAGGAACTGGATCAAGGGATGCGTGAACTGGCTGAGCGTTACCGAGTTGGCTGGGTCGATGCACCGGGCGACTGGTACGGCATCGATCCCATACACATCCGCCGTGCGGCAGAGGCCGAAGCATGGCAAACGTTGTTTGCCCGTTGGTCAGCCTGGCGGTCACCGGCCGATGTCTCGCGCCTCGGGGTGCTGGAAAAACTCAAACTACGCCGCTTGCGCCCCGCCGAGCGGCGCCTGTTTGGGCAGCAACAATTGACGCCCCAGCCTGCTCATTCTGCACCCGATCACATAATTTCGCTGTTTTAACATCTACCGCCACGCCGAACCCGGACTAACCCCAGGGACGTATCGGCTCATCAACGGGCTTTACTTCCAGATGCCCCGCTCCACCCAGCGCCTTGTAAAGCGCAATCAGATACAGCGTGGTTTGCGCCTGGGACTGCGCCAGACTCAGTTCCTCAAGGTAAAGAATGCGCTCAGCATCCAGCACATCGAGAAAGGTGGAGATCCCCTCACGATAACGGAGATCCGCCAGCCGCCAGGACTCCTTAAGATCGGTGATCGAACGCACCAGCTTTTGGCGGCGCTGTTCTTCCTTGAGAAACTGGTTCATCGCGGTCTCAGCCTCGCGCAGGGCCTCGAGGACCGTTTTTTCGTATTTCAGATAAGCTTCCTTTTGCCGGGCGTCGGCTAAATCAACACCCGCCCGGATACGACCGAAATTAAATATCGGCTGCATGATGGCGCTGCCACTCGCATAGGAAAAAGCCGTGGAACGGAACAGGTTTTCAAGATCGGAATTCTGGAAACCGGCAAAGGCGGCGATCGAAATCTTGGGGAAAAACTCGGCAAAGGCGGCGCCCTGGATCGCCGTGGCCGCCGCCAAATCTCGTTCAGCCATCCGGACATCGGGGCGATAGCGAAGGGTGTCGGCGGGCGTGGTCAGCAACTGTCGAGCAGCACTGTTTGGCAAATCTGCCGGCGCCGCCAGCTGCATTTGCAGAGCCCCCGGCTTCTCGCCGACCAACACCTCAAGATGATGCTGCAACGTCGTCAACCCGGCTTCCAGGGCCGGAATGCGGGCTTCCGTGCTTTCGGCCTGGGCGCGTGCCCTGGCCACGTCATAGCGCGTACCCACGCCCTCATCGAACAATTGCTGGGTCAAATCCAGCGTATGCCGTTGCGAGGACAGGTTGGCTTGGGTAATTCGCAGCTGATTTTGCAGATTGCGATATTCGGTGTAGGCGCGCGCTACCTCGGCGGTCAGCACCACCCATGCCTCGCGATAATTTTCCGTTGCGCTATCGGTCACGGCGCCGGCGGCCTCCAACTTGTGGCGCAATCGACCGAAGACGTCGACCTCCCAAATCGCATCGAAACCTGCCAGAAAGAAATTCGTCGCACTGGGCCCCTGTTGCTGATCCTGGCTAGGCAACATGTTGTCGAAACGGGCCGGCACGGCAACACCCCCAACCTTGGGAAAGAGATCGGCGCGGTTGGCCAGGCGTTCCGCACGAGCCTGCTCAATCCGTGCAAACGCCATCTGCAGGTCGAGATTGCCACGCTGCGCCCGATCGATTAGCCGATCCAGAGTGGGATCATTGAATGTCTTCCACCAGTTTCTCAGCGTATTTTCGGAAATAGGCTTCAATCCGTTGGCCGGATCGCGAGAAGATTTCCAACGATCGGGCAATACGGGGTCGGGCGAACGATAATCCGGGCCGACCATGCATCCGGGAAGACTGGCCAGAACCAGCAAGACCAAGGCATTGCGCCTCATGCCTGGTGCCCTCGAATGAAGAGACTGACCGCACCATCTACCAACTGACGACGCTCCTGCCCGGAAAGCCCTGCCTGAAGGCCCATCAGACAACGGAAATGGCTGACCCCATGCAACATACCCAGAAACAGTTCGCTAGCAACCCTGGCATCCTCGATGGAGATCAGTCCGCGAGAACCAATTTTTTCCAGATACCCTGCAAGCATTTCGATCATCGGCTCCGCGCTGGCCCGGTAAACCTGTTCTCCCAACTCGGGAAAATGTCCCTGTTCGGCAATCAGCAAACGATAGAGCGCCAGGGATTCAGGGGAATAAATCAGCGCCACGAACTCTTCCGCAATCGTCCTGAGCCCGTCGATGGGGCCAGGGTGCTTCAGTGATGCCTCGGACAGAGTACTGAACAGCGTGTCGCATTGCCCGACAACGACGGCGGCGAACAACTCTTGCTTATTGCCGAAATAGCTGTAGAGCGTGGGCTTGGCAACCGGCGCAGCTTCGGCGATGGCCTCCATGCTGGTACCGCTGTAGCCATGGGCCAGGAATACCCGCCGAGCACCATCCAGAATGGCCTCACGTTTTGTGTTGCTGTGGGTTCTCATCGTTGTCACCAAGGGTTTGCATCGATTCGTGCTTCAGCCTATCATGAACCGAACAGTTCAGTAAAACAATGAGCCTCATGCGCATCTTCAAGATCCTATTTTTCCTGTCTCTCCTCGCGGGCGCCGCGATAGCGGGTTTCAAATACTGGGAGACCAGCATCAAACCCTATGAAAGCACCGAAAATACCTACCTGAAGGCGCACATGTCTTTGGTCAGCCCAAGGGAATCAGGCTATGTGAAGTCCGTCCATTTTGAGAACAATCAAACCGTCAAGGCCGGTGACCTTCTGGTTAAGATCGACGATGCCGACTTCAAGGCGCGATTAGCCGAGGGCGAGTCGCAGATTCAGGTCGAGAAGTCCCGCATCCAAAGCCTGGAGACCGACAAACGCACCCAGCAAAGTCACATCGATGCCCAGCATGCCGATATTGCCGCTGCCGAAGCCGATCTGGATCGGGCGATAAAGGATCTCAAACGCTTCGGCAATCTCGTCAAGGAGGGTGCCGTATCCACCCAGACCCACGACACCGCGCAAGCCGCAGTGAAGCAGGCCCGCGCCCAACTCGACAAAGTCACATCCGCCCATGAAGAGGCGGAACGACAACTGACCGGCTTCGATGCCCGCATCAAAGAGGCCCAGGCTCGCATCATGTCGGTCGAAGCCTCATTGGAAATGGCGCGCATTGCGCTATCGCATACCCGTATTTACGCGCCCATCGACGGGACGATCGGCAACCGTAATGTCCAGGTCGGGCAACTGGTCAAGCCCGGCGTCGTCCTGGCCTATCTGATTCCTGCCAAGGGACTGTATGTGGAGGCTAACTTCAAGGAGACCCAGATCGAACACATGCGCCCGGGTCAGCCCGTCGACATCAGCGTGGATGCCTATCCGGACCAGCCATTCAAGGGCAAGGTCGACAGCTTCGCGCCGGCCTCGGGCTCCGAATTCAGCCTGCTACCGCCCGAGAATGCGACTGGCAACTTCACCAAGATCGTCCGAAGGGTGCCGGTCAAGATTACTTTTGACCCGGGTACCGACCTGACCCAACTGCGTCCGGGCCTCTCGGCGACCGCCAGGGTGCGAGTCCAGTAAGCCGGTATGAGCCGCGATAGCAGCGCAATCCAGGCAGCGCTTGTGGAGGACCCGCCGGCATCCACCGCTCCCGGCGAACACACGCTGACCACCCAGGAATGGGTGGGATTCATCGCCATGGTCTTTGGCATCTTCATGGCGATTCTCGACATCCAGATCGTCGCCAGCTCGCTGGAACAGATTCAGGCGGGTCTGTCCGCTACTCAGGACGAAATTACCTGGGTACAAACCGCTTACCTGATTGCCGAAGTGGTCATCATCCCGCTTTCCGGATGGCTGGCCCGGGCGCTGTCGACGCGTGTCCTGTTTACCGTCTCCTGTGCCGGCTTCACCCTGATGAGCCTCTTCTGCGCGCTATCGTGGAATCTGAACTCCATGATCGTGTTTCGCGGACTGCAGGGGCTGTTTGGCGGCGCGATGATTCCCTCCGTGTTTGCCGTCATCTACACACTTTTCCCGCCGCGCTTGCAACCGACCATGGTAATCGTTGTCGGCCTGGTGGTGACGGTAGCGCCCACGGCCGGCCCGGTCTTTGGCGGCTACCTGACCAATGCGGTCTCATGGAAGGCACTGTTTCTGGTCAACCTGATCCCCGGTTTCTTTGTGACCCTTTTGACCTGGCTGTTCGTCCGCGTCGATGAACCCGAATGGGACCTGCTGGAAAAAATCGACTTTCGTGGCATTCTTTACATCGTGGTATTTCTCGGCTGCATGCAGTTCGTGCTCGAGGAAGGAGTGCGCGAGGAATGGTTCGAGAGTAGGGAGATCGTCCTGTTTACCCTCATTGCGGTGGTGGCAGGCATCGCCATGCTTTACCGCGAACTGACGATCGACAACCCTATTGTCGATCTCTGGGCCTTTCGCGACTTCAATTTCGCCGTCGGCTGCATGTTCAGCTTTGTCCTGGGCATCGGGCTTTACACCATCATCTACCTGATGCCGGTCTACCTGGCCACGGTGAAGGGATTGAACAGCCTGCAGATCGGCCAATACATCATGGTTGCGGGCATCTTTCAGTTTGTTTCAGCGTTTGTCGCTGGACCCTTGGCGAAGGTGATGGATTCACGCTTGATGCTGGCCTCCGGGCTGATTCTTTACGGCATCGGTTGCTGGTGGAACGGCAACCTGACTCATGAAGCCGGCTACTGGGAGTTTTTCTGGCCCCAGGCGCTGCGGGGATTCGCCCTGATGTTCTGTTTTTTACCGATCAATTCACTGGCGCTCGGCACTCTGCCGCCCGAGGAAGTAAAAAATGCCAGCGGTCTTTACAACCTGATGCGCAACCTGGGGGGCGCCATCGGGCTCGCAGTTGCCAATACATTGATGATCCAGTGGAACAAGGCCCATTACGCCAAGTTGCGCGAAGCCGTCACTCCAGGCTCCGCCCAGACTCAGGCCATGCTGGGTGGTCTTCAGGAGCGCATGGAAAGCGCCGGCGTGGCGGATCCGGAAATGGCCGCGATCAAGCAGCTGTATGGACTCGCCATGCGGGAGGCCGAAGTGATGACCATCAATTCGCTATTTCACGCACTGGCATTGGTGTTCTTCCTGGCACTGCTGCTGATGCCGCTGGTGAAGAAAGTGTCAGCCGATGGGGGCAGCGCAGATGCTCATTGAAAGGGGCAGATGCCCACCATCACGGGCGTGTCTCTGACCTGAATTAGAGATCGGACAATCCACTTCTTCGGCAATCAATACGCTTAAAGCTCAGCGCCCAAAGCCGGAGGCTCTCAGCGTTTGCATGTAGCCATACCCATAGCCAAAACTGGCCCCATAGCCGTAGGGCATACCGTAGACATACGGGGTTCCCTGTCCGTCATAAACGATGGGAGCGGAAGAAGATGAATCGACCTGAGGCTGGCCCGGGCCCTGAGCGTCTTTCACCAGATCATTATCGGCGGTGGTTTCCGGCTGTGCGCCGGCATCAATATCCTGCGCGTTGGCCGTGTCGCCATTGTCGCTCCACCAGTCGGCCGACACCGGGGAAACCTGAGCGGTCAACCCGACCACAAGAGGGATTAAAACAAGTCTGTTCATGATGTCGATGCGTCAGTTTGATTGAAAGAACGCCGCCAACGTTATCGCTCTTCGCCCAGCCAGACAAGCAGGCTTGATACCACTGACACCCGCTTCGCACCATCACGAACATCGGGGGCACTGCATTATCATGTACGGATTATCTGAACCGGTCTGTCATGATTACTTCACCCAGGATTTCCCTCTTCATCTTCGATGACACCCTTAATCGACGACCTGATCAAGCCGGATGAGGTTGAAATCACCGCGATCCGCAGTTCCGGCCCTGGCGGCCAGAACGTAAACAAGGTCTCCACTGCCGTCCATTTGCGCTTCAACATTCGCGCCTCGTCACTCCCCGAGTTTTACAAGATGGCTCTCCTGAACCTAAAGGATCGGCACATCACGCAAAATGGCGAGATCATCATCAAGGCTCAAGGCAGCCGAAGTCAGGAGCAAAATCGGGAAGACGCCATGCATCGCCTGGCCCTGTTGATTCGCAGCATCGCCAAACCCCGCAAGGCCCGCAAAGCGACTCGACCCACACTCGCTTCACGAGAAAGACGCCTGGACAGCAAAAAGAAACGCAGCAGCACCAAACGATTGCGTTCCGATATTGCCGATTGAGCGGCAAAAGGCTATTTTCCAGCCCCATGACGATCAGGCTGAAAAACGCCAATTGGCCCACCATAACAACCGCATAACAGGAGAACTCTCATGGCCATCCGTCGCAGAGGCGGCCTCAATCACAGCAAACTCGATCAGGTCGTCGCCAACGCCCGCCGCGAGAAAGAAGACCGTGAAAAAGGCTACCGCGAACGCGCCCTCAAGCTTTACCCCTGGGTTTGCGGCCGGTGCACCCGTGAATTCACCTTGCAGAACCTGCACGAACTCACCGTCCACCATCGCAACCACAATCACGACGACAACCCGCTGGATGGCAGCAACTGGGAACTGCTATGTCTGTTTTGTCATGACGACGAGCACTCCCGTTACAACAACGCCGACCTCTATGGTAAGGGCGCATCCCCAACGGCGACGGTCAGCACCCACAAGGCCTTTGCCGGGTTGGAATTGCTTCTGAAAAAGGATGGCAATAACCAAGCATAGTCTTGTCTGTGAAGCTGTCGCGTCAGACAAGGCGCGAGCCGATCAGCCCGCCCAGGTTTTTGGGCATTTTGAAATTGAATCGTCGGATCGAGGGCTTTATGCATAAAAAAGACGACCGCCAGAGAAGTAGCCGACACTTTGCGAGGCTTGCCGTGAGCACCCTGCTCCTTGCGGGAGCGTTGACTCTGCAACCTGTCCATGCCGGTTGCAGCGCCAAAAGTCTTAAAGGGTTGTACGGGCTGACAACGCAAGGCATCAACGCCAACGGTATTTACCTGACAACATTGAGTGTTTTTGACTTTCAGCCTGGCAATGGTCCCAATGGACAGAATCAAGTCACTGAAGACTATTTTGTGGCCACGGCAAACAGACAGAGCCATGGAACCGCATACGGAAACTATCAGGTTGACTCGTCCTGCCATTTCAATCTGAGTGTGACCGACCTGACAGGGGTTCGCTATGCTCTGGAGGGTGAAGTCAGCCCCAACCAGCATAAGGTTGTAGTCATGCAAACCAGCGACTCAAGGGAAGGCGTCGCCGCCGGTACCATGCAGGCTGTCGGCCGACGCTCATGCCAACCCGACAATTTTCGGGGCGACTATACGTTTCTCTCGGATGGACGCATTCCTGATAACTCTGGGCAACCGGCCAGCTGGAGTGAATCCCTCGTCGGACGCTTCAAGGCAACTGGCTACGGTTTTGTGCAACCGGTCGAACTAACCAATACCAATGGCGTGATCTCAGAGGCACCCCCGGCTTATGCCACTACCAATGTCAGGCACAATTGCCTGGTGGATCTGGTCGACTCAAGCTTCATAGGCGTCTTGACCGGGCGCGGCCAACAGATGCTCTATATGTCTCGATCCCTGGGCACAGTGCGCCTGGGTAACGCTATAAAAATTTCAACAGGAGCTCGCCATGAGTCACACTAAAACCTCATGCACTGCCGCTGTACTTCTTTTGGCCAGTCAAGCCGCGACAGCCATTGACTGCACCGAGGCCAGCCGCTTGACTGGAGCATTTGGCTTGAAACTGGAAGGGCGAACCGTCAACACCAATCAGCCGTATGTTGCAGTCGGTTTGGCCAGACTAGGTCGGGGACATTTCACGCTCGACTTGACCCGGAGCGAGGCCGGTCTCATCACCCGCGAAACCCTGGCAGGCAACATCAAGGGCACAGGCTGCAACATAGAACTGGAGGGAACAGGAAGTTCAGCGGGATTCAAACTGGCGGGCCAGACATCCGGTCGGACCCAACCGATATTGCTCACTGAAATTCGATCCACCAATCCCGTGGTAGCCAGCGGCCCCATGCAAGCGGTTGGTCTCAAGACCTGCAGCAATCTCAACCTCAAGGGCAATTACATCTACTTGTCTCAAGGCTATGAGCGCAACACCAAACCGGACACCTCTTGGTTAGCCACAGGCAAAACCGGTCGAGAAAGCTTCGACGGCAAAGGGTGTAGCGTTTACTCCGAGACCATCAAGGCAGGCGCTGCGATCACCACTGTCGGCCCCGAGTTACTTCCATATTCGGTTAATGCGGACTGCAGTTTCGAACTGACAGAGGCCGGAAAGAGCGTTTTCTATGGCATTCTTTTGAGTGGCGGCGACAACATGGTCTATATGAAGTTGGTTGATGGTGCGGTCCGCGGGGGCGAATACACCCGAGCGCCGGGATCGCCAAAATTACCGGGCTGCGGCACAAAGTGAATCCACTTACGGCAGACTGCCAATCCAATGCAAAAAATCATTCTCCATGCAGTCAGCCACCGGGACAGAGGATAGATTTACGCTGCCATAGAAATTAAGGACTTTCGGGTCGATTGGCCCGACCTTGTAAAAGCAGAACCCGCCAAGCCCGGATCACCGCAAAATGAACCCGGGCAACCAGATTCAAACCCTCTGAATGCATCTCCCCCGATCTGACCAAACCTGACCTCAATTTCCCGCGTCTTTCCGAGAATGCCCATTCCTCCTGAACACCTGATTTGGCTGGCCGCGTCAGCCATAGCACTCTCCGCACTAGTGATATTGCTCTGGCTTGTGGCCCGCCTTGGCTCACGCCTGGGCGACCTCCAAAACCGCTTTCAGTCACTGCAGAGCAATGACGAACGCCTCGAGCGAAGGATGCGTGAGGAAATGGCTGATAACCGCCGTGAAGCAACGGCATCGCTGGCGCAAAACCGTGACGAGCTGAACCGGGCCATCGAACGCTTGACCCAGAGACTCAGTAGCCAGAGCGACCATTTACGGAAGCAACTCGACGACAAGCTCATCCAGGCACAGCAGGATGCCCGCGCCGGGCGCACGGAACAGGCCGTCAGTCTGAAAGGCTTCGGCGAATTGCTCACCGGCCAGCTGCATCAACTCATGCAGCGCAACACCGAGGGCATGGACACACTCAGGCAAGCGATCGAAACCCGACTGGCGGCCATCCAGACGGACAACAGCCAGAAACTGGAGCAAATGCGGCAAACCGTCGACGAAAAACTGCACAACACCCTGGAGCAGAGACTGGGTGAATCGTTCAAGCGAGTCAGTGAACAGCTGGAGCGGGTGCATGCCGGCCTGGGCGAAATGCAGACACTGGCCTCCGGCGTCGGCGACCTCAAGAAAGTACTATCCAACGTCAAGGTGCGCGGAACCTGGGGCGAAGTACAGCTGGACAATCTGCTGGAGCAAATCCTTAGCGCCGGGCAATACGAAAAGAACGTCGCCACCCGGCCCAACAGCGCCGAGCGAGTCGAGTTCGCCATCAAACTGCCCGGCCGGGATGAGGCGGGCAGCGTCGTCTGGCTCCCGATTGATGCCAAGTTCCCGCTGGAGGATTACCAGAAATTGCTGGAAGCACAGGAACTGGGCGATCTCGCCGCGATGGAGGATGCCGGCCGGGCCATGGAAAACCGCGTGCGGGCCGAAGCCAAGACTATTCGCGACAAATACATCGAGGTCCCGCACACCACCGATTTTGCCCTGCTGTTCCTGCCCATCGAAGGCTTGTATGCCGAGGTCATCCGCCGGCCGGGACTCTTCGACAGCCTGCAGCGCGATTACCGGGTCACCCTGACCGGCCCGACAACGCTGACCGCCATTCTCAACAGCTTGCAGATGGGCTTTCGTACACTGGCCATCGAACAACGGTCCAGCGAAGTCTGGCAGGTACTGGGCGCCGTCAAAACTGAGTTCGGCAAGTTCGGCGACGTGCTGGCCAAAACCAAGAAGAAGCTGGACGAAGCCTCCCGCACCATCGAGCAGGCCGAAGTCCGCACCCGCGCCATCGACCGATCCCTGCGCAAGGTGGAATCCCTGCCCCCGGTGCAATCCCGCGGACTACTCGAAGACCTGACTGAGGACGCAACCCTTCTGGTCGACCCCCCGGATTGATTGCCCAGAATCCAATATGACGGTAAAGCCGGAACCGCCGCTACTCTGGCCGCATCACGATACTGCTAGAATTCAGCCAGTCGCCACACAGACGACAACCTCTTCACCTCGACAAGCCCCCCGGAGATTCCCGAATGAGCGCAATCACCCTTGACACTGGTTTCTGGCTTAGCCTTGGAGAAATCATGCTGGTCAACATTGTGCTGTCCGGAGACAACGCTGTGGTGATTGCGCTTGCGGCCCGCTCCCTGCCGGAGGCGCAACGTAAACTGGCCGTGGTCTGGGGCTCTGTTGCGGCTATTGTCATGCGCGTCATCCTGACGATCGTCGCTCTGGAGATGCTGAAGCTGCCTTATCTCAAGATGATCGGCAGTGTGTTGTTGTTCTGGATCGCCATCAAGCTTCTGACCCCGGAGGAAGCCGAAGGCGATGGCATTGAAAATCCCAAGGGGCTGGCCGGCGCCATCCGCACCATCCTGATCGCCGATCTGGTGATGAGTCTCGACAACGTCCTGGCCGTCGCCGCCGCCGCCAAGGGCGACAATTTCCTTTTGATGTTGGGGCTGGGCATCAGTATTCCACTGGTCATCTTCGGCAGCACGGTCATCCTGCGCCTGATGGATCGCTTCCCGGTCATCATTACCCTCGGGGCGGCAATCCTCGGTTTTGTAGCCGGTGAAATGCTGGTGACCGAACCGGCGTTGGCGGATAACCCGCTGCTGCGCGAAGATGGTTGGCTGCACAGCGCTTTGCCGCTCGCCTCTGCAGTTCTTGTCATCCTTATCGGCAAATGGATCTTCGGCCGCAAACCGGAAACCGGACAGCCCGAACTGATTGATCTGGCCCGGGACGACGAACAGCCCCGACGCGATCGCCACTCATCCCAGGAGAATTAAGCATGCTCAAACTATTGGTACCCGTGGATGGGTCAGACAACTCGACGCGACTCGCAGATTATCTGGTGAAATGGCTGGGTCGACTGGCAGAGCCTGCCGACATTCACTTGATCAACGTCCAACCGGCCTTGCATGGCGAGATCGGGATGTTCATAAACAAGGATCAAATCCGCGACTATCACCATGACGAGGGCACCAAGGCCCTGCAGTCGGCGCGTGCCAGACTGGACGAGGCGAAAGTGGATTACAGCATTCACATCTGTGTAGGCGATCCGGCAGAGGTCATCGTTCAGTTCGCGAGGGAGCAGCAGTGCGATCAAATCGTCATGGGCACCCGCGGCATGGGCAAGTTCGCGTCCATCCTGCTCGGTTCGGTCGCCTCCAAGGTCATTCAGTTGGCCGATGTTCCGGTGATGCTGATTAAATAATCTGCCGAAAATATTCCGCTCACTGATACCGCAAAGCCTCGATCGGTCTTAACCGAGCGGCTTTGCGGGCCGGATAAAACCCGAAAAAAATCCCCACGGCCGCCGCTACGCTGAACGACAGAAGGATCGACCACAAGGTCACGACCACCGGCATACCGACAAACTCCGCCACCAGCCAGGCGAAGCCGATGCCCAGCCCCACACCGATCAGGCTGCCCGCCAGCGAAATGATCAGCGCCTCAACCAGAAACTGATACAGTACATTGCGCCGCCGGGCGCCGATTGCCATGCGAATACCGATTTCACGGGTACGCTCGGTCACCGACACCAGCATAATGTTCATGATGCCGATACCGCCAACCAGCAGAGAAATGCCGGCGATGGCGCCAAGCATCATCGACATGGCCTTGGTTGCCGTGGCCGCCGTGGCTGCCAAGGCAGTCAGGTTGCGCACGGTGAAATCATCGTCCTGCCCCTCGCGGATGTGATGCCGCTGCCGCAATAACTCGTTGATCTGCTCCTCGGCCTTGTCCATGGCCTCTGCCGAAACCGCCTTGACCATCATGAAGCGCACCATACCGGGAAACTGGTTGCCGAAAAGCTGACGTTGCGCGGTCGTCAGCGGTACCAGCGCCGTATCATCCTGATCACGGCCATCCAGACTCTGTCCCTTGGGCGCCAGCACCCCCACCACCAGGAACGGACTGTTCTTGATCCGCACGGTTTTCCCGACAGGATCCTCGCTGCCAAACAGATTGCTGACCACAGTCTGACCCAGTATCACCACCCGCGTAGCGGAACGTACATCGTTGTCGGTGAATCCGCTGCCGGCCACCGTCGGCCAGTCGCGTATCTCGAAGATGGGCGGCGTAGTACCGGCAACCATGGTTGTCCAGTTGTTTGGCCCGTAAATCATTTGGGAATTGCTGGACGTAATCGGCGCCACGGCGGCGATGGACGGCAGTTCCGCCAACGCATCGGCATCGCTGGCGGTCAGTGTCGGGATCGTACCGCCGCCCATGCGCACGCCCCCTGAGGTAGAGGCGCCAGACAGGACGATAAACAGGTTGCTGCCCATGGACGCGATGGATTCCGTCACCATCGCCTGCGCACCCTGCCCGACGGCCAGCATCAATACCACGGCACCAACCCCGATGATCATCCCAAGCATGGTCAGCGCCGTCCGCAAGCGGTTAGCGCCCATGGCCTGCAGGGCCTCCTCGAAAGTATCACCCAGCGTCATGATGGACATTCTTGAGGATGCCGGCGATGCGGCCATCGACGATGGACATGATCCGGTTGGCATGGCGGGCGACATCGGCTTCATGGGTAACCAGCACGATGGTCAGTCCCTGCCGGTTCAACTCCTCAAACAGCGCGAGAATATCCTCGCTGGTCTGAGTATCCAGATTACCGGTGGGCTCGTCCGCCAGAATCAGCTTGGGAGAATTGGCAAGGGCACGGGCGATGGCCACCCGCTGTTGCTGACCACCGGATAACTGATTCGGCCGGCTCTTGACCCGGTCACCCAGCCCAACCCGCTGCAAAATCTGTTGGGCAATCGCCTCACGCCGGGAGCGCCTGACACCGCCATACAGAAGCGGCAAAGCGACGTTGTCGAGAATGTTCTTCCTCGGCAACAGATTGAAGCCCTGAAACACAAACCCGATCAGCCGATTACGCAAATCGGCCAGTTCATCGGGACCCAGCCCCGCCGTATCGGTGCCGTTGAGCATGTAGTGGCCGGCACTCGGCACGTCGAGACAGCCGAGAATGTTCATTAAGGTCGACTTCCCAGACCCGGAAGGTCCCATGATGGCGACAAAATCCCCCGCCTCGATCTTGAAATTAAGCCCATGCAGCACTTCAAAGGTCTCGCCATTGCCTAGGGGATAGTCTTTTTTCAAGCCAGTGGCCTGAATAAGGGCTGCGGTCATGCCTAGAACATCTTGACCTTGAAGCCACCACCCTGGCCTTGGCCGCCGGGTTTTTTATCCGCCTTGTCCTGGCGAAGATTCTCGGTGATCAAAGCATCACCCGGGTGCAAATCGCCTGTCAGCATTTCAATGTACTTGTTGTCACTCAAACCCGGCTTAATGACTATCGGCAGCGCCTGGCCGTCCTTCAGCTGATAAACCGTCTTTTCATTTGACTGGGTGACCTTGAGCTTCAGCAGTCCCTTGTCTTTGTCAGGCTCCCCCTTGGCCGGCTTATAGCGCAGGGCACTCAGAGGAACACGCAGCACGTTTTGTCGTTTTTCCACGGCAATATTGACGAAAGCGGTCATGCCGGGCAGCAAGGTTTCATCGGGATTGGCAACATCCAGCACGACGTTATAGGTCACAACATTCTGCAAAACCTGGGAATTGAGCCGGATCTGCCGCACACGCCCGCGATACTCGCGTCCGGGGAAAGCATCGACAGTGAACGTGCCAATCTGGCCAACCTTGATGCCGCCAACATCTGCCTCGGCTACCGTAGTGTCGATCTGCATGCGCTGGAGATTCTCGGCGATGGTGAACAATACCGGCGTCTGGAAGGTCGCGGCGACAGTCTGGCCAACATCGACATTGCGCGACACGACAATGCCGGACACCGGGGACTTGATAACGCTGTAGCGGAGATTGGTCTGGTCTCGCTTCACCATGGCCTGAGCTGCGCTGACCTGAGCCCGGGCGCCGGATACCGCCTGCTCGGCCTGATCCCAGTCGGCTCGCGCCACATAACCCTTCTCGAACAGAGCGCGGGTGCGTCCCGCGTTGGCCTCCGCGAGCTTCAGACTGGCCTGCACATTGGCGAGATTGGCCGTGCTTTGATCCAGTGCAGCCCTGAACAGCGAGGGATCGAGTTCCGCGAGCACCTGCCCTAACTTCACCCGGTCATTAAAATCCGCATGAAGCGTTTGAATGGTCCCTGACACCTGGGTACCGACATTGACCAGCACGACCGGATTAAGCGTGCCATTGGCCGATACGGTCTTGATGATGTCACCACGATCGAGATTAACCGTAACGTACTCATCTTTGGACGCAGCTTGCCGACTTTGCCAGTAACTCCAGCCACCCCAGCCAATTCCGGCCAATAACAACAGAAAAAGAACGCTTCGAAACATCGGCTGTTACATCGGGTAGGGGAGAGGGTAAGTTGTTTTAATTCGTGACGCGCCGCTCGCCGGGGCCATCCACCGCCGCGACGTCGTCCATATCCAGCCGCCCCAAGGCCTGGGCCAGCTGTGCCTTGCCGATACGCCAGTTGTAATGCGCCTGCACAAACTGGTATCGGGCATTGGCCAGATTGGCCTCGGAATTCATCAATTCCACGATATTGCCGACGCCTTCCTCATAACGACCCAGCGCGACCTTTTCGGCCTGGACGGCACTATCCAGAAGCTCCTGAGTGTTCTGAAGATTCTCCCGGGTGGCCGCCAAGGTGTAATACGCTCGCCAGACTTCCTGAGCGATGGACTGCTCCAGTTTATCCCGGTTCGCCGCCTGCATTTCCACCTGTTCTTCCGCGCTCTTGATCTGGTAGGTGTTATTGAAGCCGGTAAACAGGGGAACCGCGACCTGGACACCAATCGCCCAACTGGAGATATTCGAAACGCCCAGAGTCTCAAGATAAGTGTAGTTACCCACCAGCGACAGTGTCGGCATGCTGCCGGAACGCGCTTGCAGAATGCCGGCTTCTGTCGCCTTGACTTGCGCTTCGGCAGCGGCAAGGTCCGGACGCGAGGTTTTCGCAAGATCGATGAGTTCCTGCACATCCTTTTCCCGCTCCTCAATCGGGCCGGTGAGGCTGGGCGGATCAAATTTCAGAGACGACTGGGGCTTCAGACCCATCACCGCTGCCAGGGTACCGAGCGAGGATTGGGCATTGCCCGCCGCGGTTCGGCGATTCACCTTGGCCTGCGCATGGGTGGTTTGGGCCTGGAGTTTGTCGCTCAGCGCCGCTGCACCGATCTCGTAGCGATAAGCCGCCGCATCGAGCGCCTTTTGGGTAGATGTCTCGGTCGCCTCGGCCGCTTCCAGCGAGGCATGCGCCGCGAACATCTGGTAATAGGCCTGGATGGCGGCAAACAGCACCGACTGCAGCGTAGCGGCATGCGTCCAGTTGGCGGCTTCCAACGCCTGCCGGGCCGCCTCCACCCGCGCTGCCCGGCCACCGAAATCGAGCAGCAGGTAGTTGAGGCTCAACGTCGGAGCCACCCTGGAGTTTTCAGTACGAAGATCACCACTGCCCGGAACCGGCACACCATTGCTGATACCGCCGCCCGCCGTGTTCTGGCTGCGCGATATCGGCATCGAGAAATTGAAAGACGGCAGATACGACGATTCGGCCATACCGACTTGCGACGCTTGCTGGCGGGCCGCCGCCCAAGCCTGACGAGTTTGCGGGTTATGGCAAAGCGCCTGCTCGATGACATCGATCAGACTCCACTTCTCCGGCTGGCGATTGAGAATCTGACAGGGATCGTGCCCCGCCTGAGTCGCTGACCGGCCGGGTGTCTTGGAAACCGCACCATGGGTATTCAGTGGATCATCGGGATATTGCACCCAGTCCCCGGCTCCCGCCGTCATGCTGGCGATAGTCAGGCACAGCAAGGCCAAATTGCATACCCAACGACGCGCCCGCTCATGAGGCATGGTCAGGCAGCCAACACGATTCCTGGCACTTGGACAATCTCGCGGCAATCGGTGAATCAAGGCATTCAATCGGCAAAACGGCAGCGCTTAAAGACAGGGCATAGTTTGCCATAGGCGGGGAAGGCAGGGCCTCGAACCAGCGGAGCACCAAATCTCGATGGACGTTTCACAGAATGAACCGGCCGTTGCCGAACGAAAAATGATCAAAACTAGCTACTCGGTAAACGGCAACTCAGCGGGTTTAATTTTCAGCCTGACCCGCCTATGCTTAGCGGCGAAATCACCCAACCAAAAATCGATGGGCAATGGCTCGATGCGGCAAGGGTGATTGACTAAAAGAAGCTGCACCGGTGTAGCTTTTTAAATGGTTAAACCCTCTCCAACCCGGCAACTCGGCCTAAGCAGTTGCCTTGCATGGTTTTTTTAGCACCACCGCAGACCATCACAGCGTGCATCCTGGGCAAAGCAGCTAACCCGAGTGAAAAATATTTACCCATGACGCCAGAAACCAGGGCACGCCAGCAGATCGACCAGAAACTGGAACAGGCCGGCTGGGTCATCCAGGACATGAAGCAACTCAACCTCGGCGCAGCAGTCGGTGTGGCGGTGCGCGAATACCCTACCGACACCGGCCCGGCGGATTACGTGCTGTTCGTCAACCGCAATCCCGTAGGTGTCATCGAAGCCAAAAAAGACACTGCCGGCGAGAACCTCACCGTGACCGAGGCCCAGACCGAGCGCTACGCCACGGCAAATCTAAAATGGCGCAAGGACAACGCCCCGCTGCGGTTCCTGTTCGAGGCCACCGGCCAGATCATCCGCTTCACCGACAACGCCGATCCAGCGCCACGCTCGCGCGAAATCTTCCACTTCTTCAAACCGGAAACGCTGGCCGCTTGGTTGGCCCAGCCAGGAACCCTGCGCCGTCGCCTTGCCGAGCGAATGCCCGCGCTGCCCGAACGCAACTTGCGCGATTGCCAGGTCAGCGCCGTCACCGGATTGGAGAAATCGCTAGCTCAGAACAAACCCCGCGCCCTGGTGCACATGGCCACCGGTGCCGGAAAAACGTTTACCGCGATTACCTCGGTCTACCGACTGCTCAAGTTCGGCGGCGCCAAGCGCGTCCTGTTTCTGGTCGACACCCGCAACCTCGGCAAACAGGCCCATCAGGAATTCATGGCCTATACACCGCCCGATGATGGCCGCAAGTTCACCGAGCTCTACAACGTGCAGCGGCTCACCTCATCCAGCATCGACCCGCACGCGCAGGTGTGCATCAGCACCATCCAGCGCCTGTATTCCATACTGAGCGGCGTGCCGATTGACGAATCGGCCGAGGATGTATCGCTCAACGAACTACAGCAAATGGCCAAACAGGAAAAGTTTGTCCGTTACTACCCGGCCGTGCCGATCGAAACCTTCGACTTCATCATCATCGACGAATGCCACCGCAGCATCTACAACCTGTGGAAGCAGGTGCTCGACTACTTCGATGCCAGCCTGATCGGCCTCACCGCCACCCCCGACAAGCGCACCTTCGGCTTCTTCAACGAGAACATCGTCGCCGAATACACCTATGAGCAGTCCGTGGCTGACGGCGTCAACGTCGGCTACGACGTGTACACCATCGAGACTGAAATCACCCGGAAGGGCGCCGAACTCAAAGCTCGGGAATGGGTGGACCACCGCGATCGTCAGACCCGCAAGCGGCGTTGGGCTGAAACCGAGGACGACACCGCCTACACCGGCCAGGAGCTCGACCGCTCGGTGGTCAACCCGAGCCAGATTCGTCAGGTGATCCAGGCCATGAAAACGGCAGTGGAAACACAAATTTTCCCGGCCCGCAAAGAGACGCCCAAAACCCTGATCTTCGCCAAGACCGACAGCCACGCCGACGACATCATCAACATCCTGCGCGAGGTCTATGGGCAGGGAAATGCCTTCTGCAAGAAGGTCACCTATCGCGCCGAGGAAGACGCCGACAGCATCCTCAGCAGCTTTCGCAACGACTACCACCCGCGCATCGCCGTCACCGTGGATATGATCGCCACCGGCACCGACGTCAAGCCCCTGGAAGTGTTGCTGTTCATGCGCGACGTGCGGTCGCGCGGCTACTACGAGCAGATGAAAGGCCGCGGCGTGCGCAGCCTGGATGGCGACAGCCTCAAGCGCGTCAGCAACAGTGCCGACGGCGCCAAGACCCGCTTTGTGCTGATCGATGCCGTCGGCGTGGAAAAATCCCTCAAGACCGAAAGCCGGCCGCTGGAGAAAAAACCCGGTGTGCCGCTGAAAGACCTGCTGCAAGGCGTGGCACTCGGCCACCGCGACGACGACACCGTGCTCTCGCTCGCCAACCGCTTGGTGCGCCTGACCAAACAACTGGACGACAAAGCACAGGCGCGCATTGAAAAAGTCAGCGGCGGCATTCCGTTGGCCGCGCTGGGCAAAGGCCTGATCGCGGCGCTCGATCCCGACGCCATTGTGCAAGCCGCTCTGGCCACCGCAAAAACCAAAGGCATCACCCGCACCGAAGACACCTTGCTGCCGGAAGAAATCGAAGCCGCTCGCGCCGAGCGCGTCGCCGCCGCCTGCGCCCCGTTTGACCAACCCGCGCTGCGCGACGAGATTGAAAGCGCCCGCCGCGAACGCGAACAGCTCATCGATCACATCAATCTCGATCAGGTCACCTTCAGCAGTTTCTCGGAACAGGCCGAAGCGCAAGCCAAAACGGTGATTCACACCTTCGCCGATTACATCCAGCAGCACAAGGACGAAATCGCCGCGCTGAGTTTTTTCTATCAGCAGCCCTATCAGCGCCGGGCGCTGACCTTCGACATGATCGAAGACCTGCACGAGCGCCTGAACAAACCGCCGTTGATGCTCACCACCGAGCGCCTGTGGAGCGCTTATGCCCGGGTGCAGGCGAGCCAGGTGAAAGGCGCCGACCGCAAGCGCCAACTTACCGATCTGGTGTCGCTGGTGCGCTACGCGCTCGGGTTGGACGGCGAACTCAAGCCCTTCGCCGACGAGGTGGACAAACGCTTCCAAGTCTGGATATTTCGCCACAACGCCCAGCGCGCTACCGCCTTTACGCCCGAGCAGACCGAATGGCTGCGGCTGATGAAAGACCACATTGCCAGCAGTTGCAGCATCAGCCGCGACGATTTCGATTATGCCGAGCTGGCCGACAAGGGTGGTTTGCAGAAAGCCTGGGGGCTGTTTGGCAAGGAACTGGATGGACTCATGGATGAGATGAATATGGAGTTGGTGGCGTGAGTGACTTGCACGTGGTCCCACAAACTTGGCGGTGGGTCACCCTGAGCGATGTCGCAGAAATTGTGACCGGCAATACGCCACCGACATCAAGTTCAGATAACTACGGAGGCGACATTCCCTTTTTTAAGCCCCCCCAACTGAACGATTTGCCGGTTACAGATGCACCAGAAACCCTGTCGGAAAAGGGTCTTGAAAAGGCACGACTTCTTCCTCCTAAATCAGTGCTTGTGTCTTGCATTGGCATACTTGGAAAGACCGCGATCACGAAGACCTACAGCGCTACCAATCAACAGATTAATGCAGTTGTTTTTGAGACATCTGTTCAGCCAGAGTATGGCTTCTACTACACACAAACACTCTCCAATTGGCTTAAGGAACATTCGTCAGCAACAACGGTAGCAATCATCAACAAAGGCAAATTTGAGGTGGCGCCGTTCCCGTTGCCACCAGTCGCCGAGCAAATCCGCATAGTAGCCAAACTCGAAGAACTGCTATCCGACCTCGATGCCGGCGTGGCCGAACTCAAGGCCGCGCAGAAGAAGCTGACGCAATACCGCCAGGCGCTGCTCAAGGCCGCCGTCGAGGGTTCGCTCACCGCCGAGTGGCGTGCCAAAAACACACCGGCGGAAACCGGCGCGCAACTGCTCGAGCGCATCCTCACCGAGCGCCGCGCCCGCTGGGAAGCCAAGCAACTCGCCAAATTCAAGGAACAAGGCAAAACCCCGCCCAAGGACTGGCAGAAGAAATACCCCGAACCAGTGCAGCCCGACACCGCCGACTTGCCCGAATTGCCAGAGGGGTGGGTGTGGGCGAGCCTCGACATGATTGGCGAGATTGCATCAGGTGTGGCCAAGGGAACTAAGCGTGATGCGGATACCGTTGTTCACGAAGTGCACTACCTTCGGGTTGCCAATGTGCAGCGAGGCTATCTCGATCTCTCCGAGGTGAAGACCATCCTGGCAACCCAGCGTGATATCGAAGAATTGGCGCTCATCGACGGTGACGTGCTCTTCAACGAAGGGGGAGATCGAGACAAATTGGGACGCGGCTGGGTTTGGCGCGAAGAGGTGGCGACCTGCATCCATCAGAATCACGTTTTCCGCATGCGGCCTTATTTACCCGAAACGCTGTCAGAGCTGATATCACACCACGGCAACACATTCGGAAAGCGGTGGTTCCAGAACGCAGGAAAGCAGACGACCAACCTGGCGTCCATCAACATGACTATGCTCAGAGCGTTCCCGGTACCGGTCGCACCGGCCGAGGAGCAGCTCGAAATCCTGGAGCAGATCCAGACACAGCTAGAAAGCCTGAGCCAACAGGAGCGGGCAACCGACGTGGTGATGAAACAATCCGTCGCCCAACGCCAAAATATCCTGCGCGCCGCCTTCTCCGGCCAACTGGTTCCACAAGACCCGAACGACGAACCCGCCAGCATGCTACTGGCGCGCATCCGCGCCGAGCGGGCCGCAAAATCCACCGTAAACAAGCCGCGTGGACGCAAGGCCAAGGAAAGCGCCTATGCGTGACGATCAGTATTGGGCCAGCTTGACGCATGAACTGCGTGCCCTGTCCCGCGAAACGGGCTGGCTGGAATTCAAGCACAACAATGCGGAGCCGCAGGAGATCGGCGAATACATCTCGGCGCTGGCCAACACCGCAGCACTGGAAGGCAAGGCCCATGCCTATCTGCTCTGGGGCGTGGATGACGCGACGCATCAGCCGATTGGCACGACTTTCGACCCCGCGCGCAAACGCATCGGCAATGAAGAACTGGAGAGCTGGCTGCTACGCCAGTTGGCTCCCAAGATCGGCTTTCACTTCGTCCGGGTGGAACAAGAAGGGCTGCCGTTGGTGCTCCTGGAGATCGATTGCGCTTACCGGCACCCCGTGCAATTCGGGGGGGCAGAATTCATCCGCATCGGTTCCTACAAGAAGCGCCTGAAGGACTTTCAGGAAAAGGAGCGTGAGCTTTGGCGCGTGCTCGATGCAACCCCCTTCGAGCGCTTGCCGGCCGTCGAAAAGTTGAGTGCGGATGAGGTGCTGAAACGGCTGGATTATCCGAGCTACTTTGACCTGATCGACCGCCCCCTACCGGATGGCCGGGCGGCCATTCTGGATGCCCTTGCTGCCGATCGGCTAATAGAGCCCGCCGGCGGTGGCTACTGGAATGTGATGAATCTCGGCGCAATCCTGCTGGCCAAGCAGTTGTCGGATTTCGGGCGGCTTCAGCGCAAGTCTGTGCGTGTGATTGTTTACAAGGGTAAAGGCCGCGTGGAGACCTTGCGGGAGCAGACAGGCAACAAGGGCTATGCGGCTGGATTCGAAGGCCTCATCGGCTTCATCAACGGACTTCTTCCGGTCAATGAAGTAATCGGGCAAGCGCTGCGCAAGGCGGTGCCGGTTTATCCGGAATTGGCGATTCGGGAACTGGTAGCCAATGCACTGATCCACCAGGATTTCTCCATTACCGGCAGCGGTCCCATGGTGGAGATCTTTGATGACCGGATGGAGATCACTAACCCGGGCCTGCCCTTGGTGGACACCGCACGGATGCTGGATAGCCCCCCACGGTCTCGCAACGAGGCTCTGGCTTCGCTGATGCGGCGCATGGGTATCTGTGAAGAGCGTGGCAGTGGCGTGGACAAGGTGGTGTCTCAGGCGGAGTTTTACCAGTTGCCTGCGCCGGCGTTCGAGGTGGTGGGAGACTCCACCCGCAGCACCTTGTTCGCCCCGCGCCCACTGACGCAGATGGATCAAGCGGATCGCGTCCGTGCGGTGTATCTGCATGCCTGCCTGCGCTATGTACAGCGGGAATTCATGACCAATAGCTCCCTGCGGGAACGCTTCGGCATCGATACGAAGAACAGTGCCACCGCCTCCCGCCTCATCAAGGAGGCTTTGGCTGCGGAGATGGTTCGTCTTCATGACCCCGATGCGCCACCCAAGCTTAGACGCTATGTACCGGAGTGGGCGTGATTTACTTGACGGGTACTTGACGGGACTTCCGATACCTGTCGCACAGGTAAATAAAACCATTAAAAAACAATACGGTGCACAAAAAGTGCTACTTGATGGGTATTTGATGCCAGCCGCAACGGAACGCTAAACAATGAACACCTCCTCCCTCGTTCAGAAAGTCTGGAACTTCTGCCACACCCTGCGCGACGACGGCGTGGGGTATGGCGACTATCTGGAACAGCTCACCTACCTGCTGTTCCTGAAGCTGGCGCATGAGTACGCGCAGGAACCGTACAACCGGGACACTCATATTCCCAAGGGCTACGACTGGGCCAGCCTGAAAACCAAGGTGGGCGAGCCGCTGGAGGCGCATTACCTGGCCACGCTGCACCGCCTGGGAGGGGAGCCGGGCATGCTGGGCGCCATCTTCTTCAAGGCGCAGAACAAGATTCAGGACCCGGCCAAACTTTCGCGACTGGTGCAGATGATCGATGCGGAAAACTGGATCAGCCTGGACGCCGACACCAAGGGTGATCTTTACGAGGGGCTGCTGCAGAAGAACGCCGAAGATACGAAGAGTGGCGCGGGCCAGTATTTCACGCCGCGTGCGCTGATTGAGGCGATGGTGGCCTGCGTGCGGCCGGAGCCGATGAAAACGATTGGCGATCCTGCTTGCGGAACGGGGGGGTTTTTTCTGGGCGCCTATGCCTGGCTGACACGTCCGGGGGCCAAGCTCGACAAGCGCCAGAAGGAATTTCTGCGTGACCAGACTTTCCACGGCAATGAAATCGTGCCGAACACGCGCCGCATGTGCTTGATGAACCTGTTTCTCCACAACATTGGCGAACTGGACGGCGAACCTTCGGTGGAGCGCTCTGATGCCTTGATTACCGAGCCTAGGCAGAAGGTAGATTACGTGCTGGCCAACCCGCCATTCGGCAAGAAGAGCAGCATGACCATCACCAACGAGGAGGGTGAGGAGGACCGGGAAGCACTGACTTATGAGCGGCAGGACTTCTGGGAAACCACGTCGAACAAGCAGCTCAACTTTCTGCAGCACATCGTCAGCATGTTGAAGGTGGATGGCAAGGCAGCGGTGGTGTTGCCGGACAATGTGCTGTTTGAGGGTGGCGCGGGCGAGAAAATCCGCCGCAAGCTACTGGAAACCTGCGATGTGCACACGATCCTGCGCCTGCCGACCGGCATTTTTTACGCCCAGGGTGTGAAGGCAAACGTGGTGTTCTTTGACGCTAAACCCAAGGACGGTCAAATCCACACTCGAGGGGTCTGGTTTTACGACCTGCGTACCAACAAGCATTTCACGCTGAAGACGCGCACCCTGAAGCTAGATGATTTGCAGGACTTCATCGCCTGTTATCACCCGGAGAACCGCCACGAGCGGATCGCCACGGAGCGCTTCAAATTCTTCAGCTACGAAGACTTGATGGCCCGTGACAAGGCCAGTCTGGACATCTTCTGGCTGAGAGACGATAGCCTCGACAATCTGGATGATTTACCGCCGCCGGATGTGCTGCAGCAGGAGATCATCGAGCACCTGGAGGCCGCATTGGCCTCGTTCCGTGATGTCGCAGTCGGCTTGCGGGGTCAGTGATGCTGGGTGCCGGAGAAAAGCCGGAGGATTTAGTACCGGCAATTAAGCCGAATTGGGGTGCATTTTTTATGGCTCACGGTGCTGGCCCGCGAACCAGCCTCACGCCGATGGGAAAGCCCTGACTTCTGGCATCCACCTCGCCAGTCAGAAAGTCCACCAGATAATTCATGGTTGGAATCTCCTCAAACGAGGTACTGGACCAGTAGGGCGATCGTCCTTCTACCAGCGCGTGCACATTCGGAAAGATCGTCGAATTGATAGCCGGATCATGACAGCGCTCTTCGATGATGCTGACCAGTTCATCTATTGTCGGAATCCGCCAGCCGCCCCCTCGCGCTTTGGCGAAATTTCTGGCGGCGTCGAGGCTCATCAGCTTGATTGATCCCTCGCATCGCCCGTTTTTCCAGCTTTCGCCGGCACTGCATCGGTCCCATGTCAGGTGGGTACTTTTGTCCGTGACCACGCTGTCTTCGTCGTTGATTTGCGCGGTGGGCGTGCTGGCTTTTGTGCGCTTACTGCAGTGGGCAAATGCTGGAGTGGCAAGGATTGAGCCGATGACGACAGTCAGCAACAAACCTACGGGTTTGATCCTGACAGGTTGCGGGTCCATCAAACGCTCACCGGGCGCTTGACCACATGATATTTACTGGAGCGTTACCGGGCCGGCGGTCGGTGTCTGCGAGATATTGAGCGAGGCTCCCTCACAGAGTCCATCCTCGGTTTCCGCATGGACTCGGAGAAAACAGGGACCCTTGATTTGAAAGGGCGCAAACTCAACGAGAAACTGGATGACCTGCACTCTCTCGCTGCTGCCAGCAGCTTCATAAGTAGGCACATTGCGGAGCATGGCCGCCAAATCAGCTTCTCGTGCAACGATCTCCTGAATAAGCTCGGTTCCCATGTATACCCGGAGCTTGGCCGAGCGTGCCGGTTGCTTGAGCGAGGAAATCAGTCGCGCCACCAGACAAACCCGAGGCAGCGTCACCGGCAGTTGCGGCACGAAAAGGGAGTCGGAGTACATCCCGACCAATGTCAGTTTGCCGGACGTTTCGTGGCGGATGTCATCACAGAAGATTGTCTGGAGATGTCGCTGCATGGTTGGGCTCGGTTTAGGGTTTTTTTGGGTTTGTGCCGGCTATGATGCCGACAGTACGGGAACCAACCAGCGCTGAATGCAAAGGCTGTTGGATTTTTTGTTCGGATCGCTCTACTGAGCGGTGACGCCGGACTGCTGACGAGCGTGGAGAAAGGCGCGAAGGTCGCGAACGACGAAGGTGCGTTTTGCCTTAACCACCTTGCTCTTGAGACCATAGGCCTTGCGATTGGCAAGGTACTCAAGCGTCAGTGGCTCCAAGCCAAGAAGCGGAGCGGCGTCCTGCAAGGTAAGCACTTGATCGTCGGCAAGATGGTCGAGCCGGTCAGCCATATCGTTTAGGAACCACAAAAAGTGGCGAAGAGTGGCATTTAAAAAAATGAAAACCCCGAAGGGGGCGATGTCATTTGTGATATGGAGCCGGCGAAAGGATTCGAACCCTCGACCAACTGATTACAAATCAGTCGCTCTACCAACTGAGCTACGCCGGCCTAACTTCAGGCCCGGCCTTGAGGCCGACCTACATTTAGGGGCACATTCTAACGTCTGAGAGGTCTGTTGTGAATGTTAAATTAGTGAAGTGAACATGAAAATACCCGACGGAGAAGCGACCGTTTCAAATTCTTATGCGCGGATGTACCACGCTTGCGCCTTCAACAATCACGTCTAACCCATTCAACAAACAGGAAAAAAATGGACAAAGCGCTCGTTACCGCCGCGGTCATCATTGGCCTTGGCGTACTTATTTACTTCGGCCTCGACGCCTGGCAGGCCTCGGTGAACATCTATGCCTCCACCTGTGAAACAAGCTCGGGCAGGGAACTGCCCCAGTCCGTCTGCAAGTGGATCGTGAACTACCGTTACGAAAAAGATAATTGATGCAGTAACGCGTCTGCCCGTCGCGCCCCCGGTCAATTGACAAGGCTATGACAACAGGGCAATTTGCCGACGTGGCGACTTACGGTCGGGGTGGCGATGCGCCCCGAGTGTTTAGGCCGGCTCAAACACGAATAACAAGGGCTTAGGCCCGATAAAAATATTGCTTGAGGAGAACCCCATGGCCCTGATCACCTGCCCATCCTGCTCTGCACAGACCTCCAACCTCTCCGCCGTCTGCAACCAATGTGGACAATCCATCACTGCGGTTCGCACTGCCCCGATAAAGACGCTGAGCGGAAAACTTTCCCTCCTGGGCGCGTTGATCCTTTCCATCGCCATCATCGGGACAGTCCTTGGGACCTGGTGGGGCCCTGCGGCGCTGCTGCCCGGCATTGCTTTTTACATGATGGCCAAATTTCTCTGACCCGAGAGGCGACTAGCGGTAGAGCAAGTAGGGTTGGCGGGCCTCCAGCCAGGCGGCTTCGTCAGCCTGAGCCAATGCATCAAGATCGGCCGGCACGGATTGAGGATCATCCACCCATAGCCGCAGCAGATCGCTGCCGTTGATAAGGTCTATCGCCAGCCGATCGAATTCGTACTCGTAACCGAATTCTCGCCATAAGGGGTAATCCGGCAACAGGCAACGAATGGATTTGAATGCAAGCGCCTGCAAGCGCCACGGCTTGAACCGTTCGTGATCATAAACGGGATCATCTACATGTATCTGCACGCCGGCGCAGAGGATTCCGGCATGCTTGTGGAAGGTCGGCTCAAACCAGCAGGCGCGCAGGCGGCAACCTTTAAGCCATTCCGGAGCCCGCTGCTGCATGTCGGCGATTACTTTTTCAGCATTGATGTCGGGAGCACCAAACAGCTCCAGTGGGCGTGTCGTTCCGCGACCTTCCGATAGAGTGGCACCCTCCAGCATGACCGTGCCGGCGTAGGCTCGCGCCATCCAAAGGTTTGGCGCATTTGGGCTGGGATTGACCCAGCTGCGTTCGCCGAGTGGCCAACCGAAACCTGGCGCCTGTTCAGCTTGCCAACCTTGCATGGCGATGACTCGGTAATCGACATCCAGCTGCAGGGTATCGATGAACCAATGACCCAATTCGCCGAGGGTCAGACCATGTCGCATGGGCATGGGACCGGCGCCGACGAAACTTTCCCAGCCGTCTCTGAGCGTTAGCCCCTCAACCGGACGGCCTGCCGGATTGGGCCGGTCCAGCACCCATACCGATTTGCCGTATTTCGCGGCCTCTTCCAGCACATAGCGGAGGGTGGTGATGAAGGTGTAGATACGGCATCCAAGATCCTGCAGATCGACGAGCAACACATCGAAACTCTGCATCATTGCAGCGGTCGGACGCCGCACCTCGCCGTACAGGCTAAACACTGGAATGCCCAGCTCCGGGTCCCTGAAATCGGGGGACTCGACCATGTTGTCTTGTTTGTCGCCGCGCAGCCCATGCTGGGGTCCGAAGGCGGCAGTCAGCTGAATCTCAGGGAGAGCGGCCAGCGCGTCGAGTGAATGCCGGAAATCCTCGGTCATTGATGCCGGATGAGCAAGCAGGGCTACACGTCGACCGGCCAGCGGCTTGCGGAGTTCGGGGTTTTCGAGCAGGCGGTCGATGCCAAACTTCATGAGCGTTCTCGAGAGAAAATTGAAAAACGGGCTGTGTGAGGGCCGTCGTGATCAGGCGGACAATCGCAAAACGAAGCCGTCAGCATGATGAAAGTCAGGCTTGCCGGACGGATGGCGCAGCGCCCAGTAAGCATGCGTTCCGTCGGCCAGTTCGATGACGGCGGCGACAGCCAGGCGCAATGGCGTCCGCGCCGCAGGGTTCTTGTGAATCAGGCCTGACGACAGCGTGACTTCCAGCGCAAGACCGTCGATTTCAGGCAACACTTGAAGCTTCACGGCCTCGGAAACTTCAGGCGCTTTCATGCCGGTTCGGTAATCATCAAACTCATAAACCGCCCAATCACCGGAAGGCGAGAAGTTGAATTCCCGATAACCGCTCTCACCATCACTCGCGATAAACACCTCAAAACAGGTGTTGCGCCAAAGCTCATCACGACGACAGGGGGCGGGATCGGGTATCGGAATCCGTAGCTGATCCAGCCTGCCTTCCAACCGATACGTCAGTGTCAACGCACCTTCCGGCGACAGAAAATATTGAATCCCGATCCAGTCGACTGCCGGACAGGGGGTTTCGGGGTGGGACTGTAGAGACAAACCAGGCATGGCCGCCATTGTAACCCGCCCGCCGCCCGCTGACCGAACCGGAGACATGGTCTGGCCAATCGTCCCGGAATCCGCTGGGTTTTGACGATCCGATACAGGAATGCGATAGCATGGCCTTCACTGTTATACCTCTAGTACATCACCAAAACCCCGGAGGCATCCATCATGAGCAGCATCAGATCCTGGGCAGCCCTGGCGGCTGGCACTCGCTTTGTTCCTTACGAATATGACCCAGGCCCACTGGGTGCTGATGAGGTGGAAATTGCCGTAGAGCATTGCGGTATCTGCCACTCGGATCTGTCAGTCCTGCAGAATGATTGGGGCATTAGCCGTTACCCTTTTGTGCCGGGGCATGAAGCCATCGGCAAGGTGATCGCGGCCGGTGAACAGGTCCATCACCTGCGAGTTGGCCAGCGAGTCGGGGTTGGCTGGCATGCCGGCAGTTGCATGCAATGTCGAACCTGTGTGGGGGGTGATCAACATCTTTGCTCCCAGGCCCAAGCCACGATCGTCGGTCATCATGGCGGGTTTGGCGAACGACTGCGCAGCCACTGGGCTTGGGCAATCCCTATCCCCGAGAGCCTGGACCCGGGTGCCGTTGGCCCTCTTCTCTGCGGCGGGATCACGGTGTTTTCCCCCTTACTGCTTTACGGTATCCGCCCCACGGCGCGCGTGGGTGTTGTCGGCATTGGCGGCCTGGGGCACATGGCGTTGAAATTCCTGAAGGCATGGGGCTGCGAGGTCACGGCCTTCACTTCCAGCGAAAACAAGCGGGAGGAGGCTCGCCTGCTGGGCGCCCATCATGTGGTCTCCAGCCGGGATTCCCGATCCATGCAGGGCATTTCCGGCTCACTGGATTTGATCATCGTCACCGTCAACGTCCCGCTGGACTGGCCGGCACTAATGACCACCTTAGCCCCCAAGGGTCGGCTGCATATGGTCGGGGCAGTGCTGGAGCCGATTCCGGTCAATGCCATGTCGCTATTGCTCGGCCAACAGGAAGTTTCCGGCTCGCCCACGGGGTCACCCAGCGCCATCGGAATCATGCTGGATTTCGCCGCACGTCACCGCATCGAGCCACAGGTGGAGCATTTCCCCATGAGCCAGGTAAATGAAGCGTTCGATCACCTTCGCGCCGGCAAAGCCCATTACCGTATTGTGTTGGATGCCGATTTTGTCTGAGCCTTATCGGAACAAGATTACGGGTCAGGAGGGCGGCCAAAAACCATGGCGTGGACTCACCCGCCATCGAGCAGCCCGTTAATGGCCATGGCCAGCCGGATATTGCTTGTCCTGATGGCAGTCGCGCTGGTGGGCTGTTCCTTTTTTCAGGCGACCGACGCCGAGGCCAAACCCGGCGATGGACCCAGCGCGCCCCAACGACGAGAACTGACGCCAGAACAATACCTTGGCCAACTGGCCGCCGGACAGGTCTCGTATGTGCGGGACGTCAAGCCGATCATCGATAACCGGTGTGTGGTCTGCCACGGTTGTTACGACGCCCCCTGCCAACTCAAGCTGGAGTCCGCCAAAGCGCTGGATCGGGGTGCCAGCAAAGTAGTGATTTACGACGGCGACCGATTGAAGGCAATACCACCAAGCCGCATGGGGGTGGACGCTGCATCGACGGTCGAGTGGCGGCAAAAGGGGTTTTATCCGGTACTGAATGAGCGCCGAGACATGCCGGCGGACAATATCGACAACTCGGTGCTGGCTCGTATGCTGCTTCTCAAGCAACAGCATCCATTGCCTAACCAGGGGATACTGTCCGACGATTTCGACTTTGAGCTCAACCGAAAGCTGGAATGCCCAAAAATCCAGGAGTTCGACGAATACGCCGAACGACACCCCGACTGGGGAATGCCTTATGGATTTCCCGGGCTCAAGCCCAAGGAGTCGCGAACACTGCTGGATTGGATCGCACAAGGCGCACGCTATCCAGCGGCTTCCCCCCTGCCCCCGACAACCCGGGCGGCCATGGATCGTTGGGAAGCATTCATGAACAGCCCCGGTCTAAAGCAACGATTGGTGGCCAGATATCTCTACGAGCACCTTTTTCTGGGGCATTTGCACTTTCGGGGTCATGCAACGGATGAGTTCTTTCGTCTGGTGCGGTCGACCACACCTCCCGGGGAAGTGATCAGGGAAATCCCCTCCTTGCGGCCTTATGACGACCCTGGCCCACGGATGTTCTACCGCCTCAAGCCACTGGACCAAACCATCGTCGACAAAAATCACGACGTCTACGAGATCGGCGACACCCGCATTCAACGGCTGCGTGAACTCTTCATCCAGCCCGATTATGAGGTTAAAACCTGGCCGGGATACCAGCCGGATTTGGCGGCCAATCCCTTTCGCGTATTTGATTCTCTGCCGCCAGTGTCGCGTTACCGCTTCATGCTGGATGACGCCTATTTCTTCATTTCCGGTTTCATGAAAGGCCCGGTTTGCCGTGGTCAGGTCGCGCTGAATGTCATCCGCGATCAGTTCTGGGTAGTGTTCTATGATCCCGAGAAGGATCGGATCAGCCATGACGTCGATTTCCTTAAATCAGAAGCCAACTCTTTGCGTCTGCCCAACGAAAAAGGCGATGACGTCGGCATTGATGATCTCATTGTGACCTACACCGAAGCCCAAAAGCGCTATCTGGCCGCCAAGAATGCCTTTCTCATCAGTTTGCCAGATAACCAGCGCAACAGTCCGGGTGCATTGTGGAAGGGTGATGGGACTAACCCTAACGCAGCCTTGACCGCCTTTCGCCACTTCGACAGCGCCTCGCTGATGTGGGGTTTCGTCGGTGGTCGGCCACAAACGGCATGGGCCGTCGACTATCCACTTTTCGAGCGGATTCACTATCTGCTTGTCGCCGGTTTCAATGTGTTTGGCTCGGTCAGGCATCAAGCTGCAATTCGGCTCTACATGGATAATTTGCGCATGGAGGCGGAAAACAATTTCCTCAGCTTTTTCCCCGCAGCAGCCAGACCGGGAATTTATCGGCACTGGAATCGAGGCCTTCTGTCCGAAATCAACTCTGCGCTGGTCAATCCCTATTATGGATATGGCAAGGATAGTGGGTTGATTTTCCAGACTCACGACTACGCAACCGAGGTTTTCTCACAACTGGAGAACCAACTAGCCCCTCTGAATGGCCCGAAAAATACCCTCTACCGGTGTACTCAAGCGCCCTGTAACCGCGATGGTGCAACGGCCCTTGAGGTCCGCGCGGAGAGACTTCTAAAACCATTGACCTTCCTTAGAGGCGGCGGGCTCCATTACATGCCAAAGCTGTCCTTTATGCGCGTGCATGAGCCTGGCGCATCGTGGAACGAGGGGGTGGTTTACAGCCTGGTTGAGAACAAGGCATTGGAAAATGTCTCTTTCATGCTATGGGAAAAGGCGCGACGGCTTCCCGAGGAAGACACCCTTACCATTGTGCCGGGGTTTGCCGGGAGCTACCCCAATTTTTTCTTCGATGTTGAGGTGACTCGCCTGCCCGATTTTGTCAGCCGGCTACTCAATCTGGGCAGCCAAGAACAGACCCAGCAGCTCATCGAGGCCTATGGGATTCATCGGACTGATCCGAATTTCTGGCAGTACGCCGATTTCTTCAACCGACAGCATCAACTCAGTCAACCATTGACAGCGGGGTTATTCGACTTGGGACGGTACGAGAATCGTTGACTGTCTATCCCCCCAACAAATTCACAAAACAATTCCTTTCAATAGTCACTGTTGGCGAGCAATTGACCCAAATCAACGTATGCCACGTTTCGGATCACCAACAGTCGCCAAAAATTAAAAGCAGTTTCCCAACTGTCGAGTCTCGCTGAAACTGCTTTAATCATGGCTCAGCGAATTCTTCAGTCAGTTCATTGCCTTGGACTCATGCTGTTCCACCGGCTTTATCTCCGGGCGCCGCGCGGGAAGACTTTTTTCAAGTCCTTGACCTCAATATTTCACTGGTAGGTCATGATGAATTTGCAGTTAGCTTCATCGCTTTCAAGCATATGGTGTTTGAGAGGTCGGAGCACAGCATACTATGGCTGTGCGAACCCGGGGCGATAGGATACGTCCAGCGACTCTCACGGAGGAGACGGGCTAGACGCATCACTTATCCCGAGTCTACGCTACATTATGGCAACAATAGAGAATTACATGCTTTCTATTTGGCCACGACACTAACAGCGTCGGAAGGCTTACCATAACCGCCGTTTGTCTGGCCCTGTACTGAACAGCTATATTCCACTCCGGCTACAACGCCACCTACAGTGATAGATGTCCCATACGCTGAACCATTAATATTTCTCCCACCCCCGATACAGGTTGCAAGATACCCGGTAATAGGAGAGCTTTGGTTAGTTTCGGAAGCCTTATAATCAAGGATAATAGTAGAAGATGGACCAGATCGCCCAACCACATACTTTGGTTCAGCAGGCACGGACAAGGGGGGTGGCAGCGCATCATAACTACTATAAGTAGTCGCCCCTGAAAAACCCATATATTCATTAAGAATCAATTGGATATGCTAGAATTCAAGGCATTGAATCCCTTTAAAAAGGGGCGTTTTGAAT